>Ga0078972_1000424_pt1 | contig 175043 bp, 170 predicted proteins | sample YelNatPaOPGAMG01_FD_67568 | JGI IMG/M metagenome (GOLD analysis project Ga0078972, IMG submission 67568) | Hot spring thermophilic microbial communities from Obsidian Pool, Yellowstone National Park, USA - OP-RAMG-01 (SPADES assembly) (version 2) | ecosystem: Environmental > Aquatic > Thermal... | reverse complement strand
GAAGGCGAAAAAATAGCTATAGAAATAAAAACGCCAAAAGACGATATTGTCCGTGGAATAGGTCAAATGGCCACCGCTTTAGCCTATGGCTATACAAAAGCCATCTTAGTTACAACCAGGCGTAATGGAAAAAGGATAGATGAAAAAGTCTTTAAGCATTATGGATTTGAAGTTTTAGGCGTAGACGGATGGGGGAAAATCCATAAACTTATCTAATTATTTCAAACTGAAAGATCCCTCGCCGCCTTCAAATCAAATTCATTTTAGACTTCCAAAAAAATTTTGAAGCCATACATTACCAAAAACAAGTTGGAAAATCTTCAATGTTAATGTTTTATAAGTCATATATGATGAATTGATCGTGAATGAACTTTTAATCTAACATTTTCTTCATCCATTTTCATACAAGCAAAGTTCACAAATAGCTAATACATATATAAGCGACAAAATCTGGCCAAAAAATGCTTAAAAATACAGAAAGATTTATATACGATCTGGTAAATTCTTACTTTTTGAGGAGACGAGTTAAAGCCAAGGCGGAGGGAGAATATTGACAAACGTTCAAGCAAACGCCATCTTACAATTTCTGTATGGTAGCACGCTACATGGAACGCTATGCTTTGCTATATCAACATTCTCTCTCCGCCGAAATTTCTCCTCAGGAGAAGCTATGTGTTTAGTATTTTAAAATTAGATGTTTCAAAATGGCATGACAGGGCTTTGATCAGAAAGCTGGCCTTACGGGAAGGGGTATGGTCTACTATCCCATATGAGGTGCGCCAACTCTTCAACTTAACATTGCATCCTTCAATCAAAAAATGGTGGGGGCGGATTCGATGGCCTACAGCGCTTAACATATTAAGGCGAATTGTTAAAATGCTGGTATTAGCATATTCTCTTTTGAAAAGTCAATATTTCAGGCGTTGCTATGTAATAGCACAAGCTCTGGTTGAAAGATCATTGGCCGGGTTTGAGAGTGTTAAAGATAAGGTGAATCCGGCCTTTCGAAAAGCATATCTTACGCACCTTAAAGAGGCCCTGCTTAATCCGGAAACAATCCTCTACACTGGAACGATGGTTATGAACGACCCTGCTTGGTTAAGGATCAAAGAACAACTTAACCTGGAGCCTGAATAATGAAAAAGCTTCATGTAAAGAAGAAGCTTCTTAAAAGCTTTCTTCCACAAAAAAAGCGGAGCATATTTGAGCGCCTCAAAGATGGCGGTTTGGCCTTTTGTTTTATCCTATCCATAACCTTCCTATGCGCAATCCTATTAATATGTTTAAAGCTTTCAACCCTAATACAATATATTAGGGAGAAAAGTTGGATTTTTTAGATTTTGGAAATTTGAAATTATCAAGTGATAAACTTTTTCAAGCTCATATAGGCATTTGTGGTTCGACTGGCGCTGGAAAAACCAGGTTAGCATCGGCAACACTTCTAAAGGAATTGTTGGAAAAGCAGCCTAAGGCGCCAGATGGCTCACCTTGGGCTGTTGTAATAATAGACAGCAATAGTGAATACTATCCTTTTGCGGACAATTATTCTGATAAAGTCATCGTTTTTTCTCCAGATGTTGAGAAAGGAGTTCCATTTAGAATTTCAAGTAAAAACGTTACTATTGATGAGATCACAGTTTTTCTCCGAGAAATTACCAAAAAAGATTTAGGGAAGGGAGACCTCGCAAACCTCTTCCTTGCAATTGATGAGCTAAGAAGCAAGGGCGATTACTCTTTAGAACAGGTGTACGTGAAGCTTTATGAGCTTCAAGCCTACAGTCTACTTCCTGCTTTCGAGAAAATGATGCAGACTGGAATATTTGGTCCAGAAGAAACACCGCTGAACCTATTGGTTCGACCTGGACAAGCCAGCATAATCGACCTAGGCGGTTTACCTATAGAGATACAATCTATTGTTGTTGCTCATTTAGCACGCCGTTTATTCTACGCTAGGACAAAAGCTGAAATTCCCCCAACAATTTTATGGCTTGAGGAAGCTGCAAGCCATGCGCCTGAGGGGGCTCTAGCTCCAAGTAGTCAAATAATACATACAATAGCAACTCAAGGAAGAGGCTACTATCTAATTCTTGTTTCAATATTTCAAAGGCCTAGTATGATAAGCAAGAACGTTCTTAGTCAAACACTAAACTACTTTATCGGGCGATTGGCTAATCCGCTCGATAGACAAGCAATTTTAAGGAGTGCTGAAAAAATCGAGGTTGAGCATAACCATATCATCAAAAACCTGAAGGTTCCAGATAGAGAAGATCCTACTGGAGAATTTTTGGTTACAGGCTTTATTGTTGATGAACCTACAGTTGTTAAATTAAATGACCCGAATCTAATAGGCGCAAAAGGTGGAAAAATCCAACAAAAAGCTATGCAAACAACTTTTGAGCGAGCTGACCTGATTGAATACATACAATCGGTTCGCAATCTGGAGCATAATCTTCGCCAACGTCTAGAGGAAGAGTTGAGAAAGATAAGGGTTGAACGTGAAGAGGCTACTAAACCTCCAGCGATGCCTAAAGAGGCGGAGAGAGAAGTTAAGAAGCTTAAAGAAAAGCTTGAAGCTGCTGAAAAAAGATATCAAGAAGCGATCGCTAGAGCCGATAAAAGGGCTAGAGAGCGTTATGAAGCTAGAATCAAGGAACTTGAAGACGAAATTGAAAGGTTAACGAAGCAGCTTACGCTAAAGGGCGCTGAAACAAAATCAATATTGGACCATCCATTGGTCCAAAAACGTCTTTCAGAGAAATTGACTGAACAACAGCGTAATCTAGTTGAATTTCTTGAAAAAGCAGGTCCAAGCAATGTAGAAAAAATTTCAGCTTATATCGGCTGCGCTCCAAAAACAATTCCTTCATACATAAGTCAGATTAACAAAGCTATTCCAAATTTAATTGTTTACGATTCAAGAAGGGGAGTATACAAAAGTCGATTAAGCGAGATCTTTCCGATCTCGGTTGAGGTTAAACCTAGAGAACAGGAATTGCTTGCAAAGATAGCTGAACTTAGTAGAGAAAACTCGGCTTTAAGGAAGGAGCTTGAAGCTGCAAAGAAAGAGGATATGACTGCCAAGTTGGCTGAAAAAGATAAAATGCTTATCGAGGCAAGAAAGGAGCTAGAAGAAACCAAAAACGCTTTAAATGAACTGCGTTCAAAACTTAAGTCTTTTGAGGCATTAAGTCTTGCGCTTCAAAATATTATTCATGAACCTGTTTTGAAGGAATTGAAGGAAGAGATCGTTAATGAAATTATAACGCGTATATCAACTCTTCCAAATGTTACAGTTATTCAACCGAAAGAAGCTTTGTTAAAAAGCGTTCTAATGGCTGAAGTGGATAAAGTGAGAAGTGAAGTACAAAAGCTAAATGACAAAAGTCGTTTAATGCTTAGCTACCTTGCCGCCATAGGAAAGGCTGTAAAGGTTAGTGAACTTTTGATACGTTTTGTTGGAAGTGACGGGGGCACCACTAGAAAGCAATACATAGAACCGCTAATCTCACTTCAAAATGTTGTTAAATACGATAAAAACCATGGAACAATTTCCTTTGTATGGCGTGAGCGATTGAAGGAAGCTTACCCATCCCTTTCCGATGAGGAACTTGATGCAGCAATTGGGGAGTTACATTACGTGTTACAAAGTATTTTAAATGAAAGCTGAGTTGGTTCTTTCGAAAGTTCATCAAAATAAACAATTTTCCATCAACCAACGGCTCATAAAAAAAGCAGCTCTGCTACTCGTAAACGCAGGGGTATTTGAGGATATCGACAATGAGCACTATCGAATCTCAGCAAAATTCATGGATGCATTCGAACAAAGATGCCTTAAAAAATTGCTTCATTACATAAACGCGAATAAGAAATGCAAATCTATTATAAGTGAAGCCATTTCTGAATGTGTTTTGGCTTTTATCAATGCTATTGGATTAAAACTAACGTATGAAGAATTCATGACTTGCGTTGCAACAACGTGGTATATGCTTGTTTGTGAAGGAATAATCAACATTCCGATTCAGGTGTCTAATGATGAATAAGAAAAACACATCGTTAAAACAAAGGATTCTTTCAGCGCTTCAAGCCAAGCCGTTAAGCTATATGCAACTAGCTGAAATCCTTAATGCCAAGCCGCATACAGTCCGGGCTAGGCTTCATGAACTTTGCAAAGATGGCTTGATAAAACGTGTTGGTGATGGGTTATATGCCAGAAATCAACTTCAAAAAAATGAACAAAAAGATACAGAGATCAAGTTTTCAAATAAAATTAAAGGATCTGGAGAGAAAATTTTAATTTCTCCGGTGGTTCTTCTTAAGAAAATTGCTGAAGGCAAGTACCCCAAGCAGATTGCCTCCGAATTGAACATTTCAAATTCACGTTTACACTATTATATTAGGCTACTTAGGGAGAAAGGATACATACAACGCAGGGTCCGCAGCAACATTGTCATCTATGAATTAACTGAAAAAGGAGAAAAAATCCTGGAAGTCAAGGATCGAGCTGCGGGTGAGCATTTGATCGATCTGCCCCGATCCAAGGGAAAAGCTACATCTATTGATCAATTCACCAAGCCAATTGGCAAGCTTCATGCATTTGCTATCGCCTATGAAATTGTAAAGGATAATAAAAACTTTCTTCCAATTGAAGCGGGCTTCACGATGGGCGGCGGGATCGTCAGGGTCGTTGGAAAGGAAAGGCTTGATAAAGAATATACAATTGAGCGATATCATACGCCTTCTAAGGATTGGCTTTACGTTTATTCCAGCGAAAAGTATGGAAGCTCCGAAAATGAAATGATCGCTAAGGCATGCATTGAATGCGATAGAGTTGCTTTCGAAGTGGCTAGGCGCCATAACCTAATTTTAGGGGAATATAAAATCGTGAAGCCTGGCGAAATTTCATTCAAGGACCCGTTTGCAGAATTGTATAAGCGCAGTGGAGGCCCAAACGTTAAGGTTGGGGATTGGGGCTGGATAGACGATAGCGAGAAAAAAGGCGAAATTGAATTCAGGGCTGGAAAGGGCATTGCCCAAGCATACATTGAGCTTCCTGAGCGTTTAACAAGGCTTGAAAAATCAATGGAAACCCTTACAAAAACGATAGAGGCACATGAATCTAGGCTTGAAGCATTGACCCAATCGGGATTGGCGGTTAACAAGCGCCTTGAACATATGGAATACGCCTTCATTGGTTTGGGTGAAGTTTTGAGGCGCATTGGAGATTATTTTGATGAGCGAAAGCTCGGCATAGTTGGGCGCCTCAAAAGATGGTTGTTTGGTTCTAAATGATTTCTTCACGAGCACCGTTAAAGGAGGTGTGGTATATGGAGATAGGAGAAAAACCGGATGTTGGTTTAGACCGGGCGGATATGCCCTTTGGCATCGCAAGGGCTGTAGCGACAACGATAGAATCGGAATACGGCACGGAGATGCGAAGGTTCCTGAGGCTTCAGATGAAGGTAAAGCCCATAACGCCGTTGACGATAAAGCTTTTCTCATCATGCCTTGCGCTATGGCTCAATGGCTTCAAAATAATCACGGCCTCCATGGTCGAGAACATTACCGGCTTCAGGAACAGGCATATCATAAACTACATATTGCATAAGCTTTGCGCCTTCAGGGTGCTCCTCATCGTGAGAGGCGGCAATGCAAGGTATTACAGGTATCTCCTTTCAGAAAACTCCGAAATCTTTCTGAATCGACTCAATGGAGGGACTGAACCATGAAGGCGGAATACAGCATAGTGAACATAGTCACCTCAGCGATATTGAACGAAAGGCTCGATTTGAGCCACATAGCGAAGGAACTTCCGGCGGAATACGATCCAACGAGCTTTCCAGGCGTAATCTATCAAATTCAAAATCCAAGGGCATCCTTCCTGCTTTTCAGCTCCGGCAAAATGATCTGCGCTGGAACAAAGAATATTCAAGACGCCAATACGGCCATAGAGAAGGTTACATCGCGCCTTCAGCAGATAGGCATCAACGTAGCAAGCCTAAAGATCGATGTGCAAAATATCGTAAGCACGGGCGACCTCCACGGCTTCATAGACCTTGAGGAAACCGCGAAAACACTTGAAAAAACAATTTATGAGCCAGAGCAATTCCCCGGCCTAATCGTTAAATGGCCAGACCCAAAGGTTGCATTCCTCCTCTTCTCAAGCGGTAGATTCGTTTGCGCGGGAGCTAAAAAGGAAGAGGAAATCAAAAAGGCAGTTGAAGCGCTTGAAAACAAGCTTGAAGAAGAAACGCTCATCCTCTATTTATAATCTATTCAAGAAAACTTGGTATGGACAAAACGGTCAAGGACCTAAAGTTGGAAACTATCAAGATGTGGATGGTGCTTTCAAACGTGAAGGCATTGGTTGCTGAGTTAGATGAGCCAGATGAGATCAAGGGCATCTTGATAGCGAGGCTTGAAGATGCTTACAGAACGCTTGAGCGTTTCACAAGGATACGCGAAAATAAAGCTGAGAAAGCGTCAGCCACTCCGCGACTAAAGTTGGGGGGACCTCTGTGAAAAGAAAAATATCTGAATTATTAGGGGTGCCCTTGCTTCTTTCATGGGCTATGGCAACAGTCACCGTCATCTTAAACGGCTTTGAATGGATTCAACATTACATGGAGCATAAGCAATACAATCTCCTGTTATACATCGCGCTACTATCGTCTTGGATGGCCGCATGCTTGGCCATGTCCACGGGCTTCGCCATAATTGGCAATAAAATTTTGGGTGAAGACGCCCCGCGGCTAAAATCGAAGAGGGTGAGTTTATGAGCGAACAGGCCTTGAATAAAGGTATCCATTATATAACCCTGGAGCTACCCTACCTTCCGGCAGAAAAATACATGGCCTTGCTGAAATGCACAGTGGACCACTCAAGTCAGTGGATACCTGAAAAACGACTGAATCGCTACAAAATAGATGTCCATAAGATCCGTGAGGTTGAGAAAATACTCGGTTGGAAGATCACCATCAAACGCGGAATTGCTGGGGAAGTTGAGGGAGAAATAGGCAAAAGGGAAAAGGTCAGCCTTGATATTTGCTATAATGTCGAGCAACGCATCCTCATCGTCATCGAAAAAGAGCAAACACATGTAATTCCATTCGATTATATAGAATTCATTTGGCAGATCATAAAGGATACGGAAATGATCAAACCAAGGCGAATTTGGGAGAAGCTTGAGGATTCGCTTGGTTTGCCGAGGGACACGTTCTACCAATATCGTAAAATATACCATGAACATTACTATTGGCCGGTGGTCGCATTAAAGGGGCTTGGGCTCATAGCGCAAAGCGGCAGTGGTCCACTTGAGCTAACGAAGAAAGGCAAGATAACCGAAAACTGGGAAAACTGCCTCGAGCGAAAAACCCCATTCATCAGTTTTGTGCCATGACTTCATTATCTGATTTTTCCATTCAAAAACGGATCTATGCCTCCCTGAAAATTTGGCTTCGCCGGTTATTATATTTCCTAGAAATTAGTAACGGTGACGGTTATTGGGGATTTCCAATGTCAGAAAGAGAGACGGGCGCATCGTTCCATTCGACAAGCACAAGATAAAAAATGCGATCCACAAGGCTTTTCAAGAAACAAAGGAAGGAAAGAAAGAGGATGCTGAGCGCCTTACAGATTATGTTGTTCAAAAACTTGAGGAAAAATACGGTAAAAGCGGCATACCTGGTGTTGAGGAAATCCAAGATATCGTTGAACGTGCACTCATGGAAAACAAGTATTACCAAACCGCGAAGGCATACATCCTATACCGTGAGAAGCGCAGGCAGATTCGAGAGGCAAGGCTACTCATTGACCCTGAACTTGAATCACGGCTTACGCCAAACGCCTTAACAGTTTTGGAGAGTCGATATTTGCTTAGGGACGAGTCCGCAAAAATAATGGAAACCCCAACAATGCTATTCAGGCGTGTTGCTAAGGCGGTTGCAGAAGCTGAGAAAATATACGGCGGAGACGTTAAAGAGGCTGAAAAGGCGTTTTACCGCGTGATGGCTTCATTAGACTTTCTACCAAATTCCCCAACGCTAATGAATGCTGGAACACGGCTCGGTCAACTTTCAGCTTGCTTTGTTATTCCAGTTGGAGATTCAATGGAAGAAATTTTTGAAGCCCTAAAGTATATGGCTATAATCCAAAAAAGCGGTGGAGGGACAGGCTTCTCATTTTCACGCCTTAGGCCAAAGGGCGATATAGTTCGTTCAACAAAGGGTGTTGCTTCAGGTCCAATCTCCTTCATGAAGGTTTTTGATGCCGCAACTGATGTCATAAAACAGGGTGGCAAGCGTAGAGGGGCAAACATGGGCGTCTTACGCGTTGACCACCCGGATATAATTGAATTCATAACTGCAAAGGATCAAGATGGGGTTTTAAGAAACTTCAACATATCCGTCGCCGTCACCGATGAGTTTATGGATACTGTTAAAGAAAACAGAGACTATTCACTCATTAACCCAAGAACAAAGGATGAAGTTGGACGACTCAATGCGCTTGAAGTTTTCAATTTAATGACTTTTCAAGCTTGGAAAAATGGTGAACCCGGCGTAATCTTCATTGATAGGATCAACAAAGCCAACCCAACGCCTAAACTTGGAGAAATAGAATCCACGAACCCCTGCTCGGAACAGCCGCTTCTACCATTTGAATCCTGCAACCTAGGCTCGATAAACCTCGTGAATATGGTAATAAATGGGAAGATTGACTTCGACAGGCTCAGGAGAACAGTTCATACAGCTGTCCGCTTTCTCGACAATGTGATCGATTTAAACAATTATCCACTTAAACAAATAGAGGAAATGACTAAAGCCAATAGGAAAATAGGCTTGGGCGTAATGGGTTTTGCAGATATGCTTGCAATGCTTGGTATTCCATATGCTTCTGAAGAGGCTGTGAAAATTGCTGAGGAGGTTATGGCATTCATTCAGTTTGAATCTAAAAAAGCATCGGCGAAGCTTGCTGAAGAACGCGGTCCATTTCCAAACTTCAAAAACAGCATATACGCTGAAAATGGTAGCCCGGAGTTGAGGAATGCCACAACAACAACGATTGCTCCAACAGGCTCAATAAGCATAATAGCCGGTTGCTCAAGCGGGATAGAGCCTTTCTTCGCTTTATGCTATACGCGAAGGATCCTGAATGGGGCTGAGCTTTTCGAGGTAAGCACAACGTTTGAAAAGATGCTTAGAAAACATAACCTTTATTCAGAAGATTTGATCCGTAAAGTGGCTTCAGCAGGCTCAATCCAAGGGATCGAGGAAATACCTGAAAACCTGCGTAAAGTCTTCATTACTGCGCATGAAATTTCACCTGAATGGCATATACGTATTCAAGCAGCATTTCAAAAATACACGGATAACGCGGTATCCAAAACAATAAACTTCCCTGAAAGCGCTAGTGTGGAAGATGTCAGGAAAGCATTCATTTTAGCGTATGAACTTGGCTGTAAGGGCATAACGGTTTATCGCGATGGCAGTAGAAAAAACCAGGTTTTAACTAAGAAGGTTGAAGCCTGCTCATTAGTTGCGCCATGCCCAACATGCAATACATAAACCCAATCAAAATTCTTTTTACCCTTATAAAAAAGCATTTTGACAAAGGAAACTGGATACACGCAACTTGGGCCTTTCCTCCTTTAAATTACCCGTCTAAAACTTTTTGATGCGCCTTGAGTAAAACAGTTTCCAACTGGAAAATAGTCTTTCTGGATCCACTTCAAATATTTCCAAATCCATTCTTTGCCCGTAGCAACTTAGATGATACGATAGATGAAGTCTTCATTGAGGACGCTGTTAAAGATTTGAAGCAACCGGTTATAGTTAGACCTAAAGGCGAAGGCTATGAATTGGCGTTTGGACACCGCCGCTGGATGGCATTTAAGGCTAAAGGCGTAAAGATTCCATGTATTATCCGTGAGCTTTCAGATGAAGAAATGATCGATTACGCTTGGGATGATGTCTTCCATTTTGAAGCCCATGAACCTGAGGATGAAGCTAGGCTTATCCTTAAAAGGCTTGATTTTAAGCTTAGGCATGCACCTAAGGAATATGCTAAGTATGGCAACGACCCGCTTAACGTATTGAAGGCAATGAATGCCGAACAATTCTCAAAATATATCAAGAGTAGGGAATTTTCTGCACCACGTGGTGCAGAAAAATCAGCTAAGGGAAGACCTGCTGGAACCACTAAATATCCATTACCAGTGCCAGAAGTATTGGTCAAAATAGTTGAAACCGTTTTCTCTGAACTCCCAGCTAAACGCCGTATAGACTGGCGTACATTTCTTATGCATAGACTTCCACTTTTAGAGATTCCAGATGAGGTTAAGGAAGAGCTCGACAGCAAAGAGGTTCGCGGTTCCACAAGGGCTAAAGAGGCTATTGCTAAGGTTGAGGACCCCGATGCTAGAAGATGCCTCCTTGAATGGGCTAAGGAAAAGCCCAAGGTTCGCGTTAGAGATTTGGATAAACGCGCTTCAGTTCTAAACAAGGTTAAAGATGAGCTGGAAAAGGCACCAGAACAAGAGAAGGAAAAGCTTATCGATTTAATATTGGAGAAGTGCCCCCATCCACGTCAGATAAAACTTGAAGTTGAAAGGCTGAAGGCTAGTGAAACACCAAGCACGATCGTGGATGAAGATGTTAAGATTTATTTCAAAAGCTGCGAGGACATGTCTGAGCTGGGTGATGGCTCAGTTGCGCTTATAATCACTTCACCACCATATTGGAATAAAGTTGAGTTTAACGATGTTTTAAGCAAAGCAAAAACGGCTGATGAATTCTTCGCTTTAATGGATCCAATAGTTGAGGAGTGCGCACGTGTCCTTATGCCATCTGGCAAGTTTGCCTTAAATTGGGGAGAGCCAATAGGCGAAGGTAAAGGCGAGAACTATTATGAAGAGGTTTATGTGCATCGCTGGATAGAGCTATTCAAAAAGCATGGGCTAAAGCTTTATGCAAAAATAATTTGGCATAAAAACCCATTCTATGCAATAGCGATGGATAGGGTTCGCTATGATGATGCCGTTAAGGCGGATGCCAAAGTCCATTTGAATTGGGAGTGGCTTTTGATCTTCCGTAAGGATGGACCAACCAGAGAAGGCAACACGGGCATAACTTATGAGGAATGGAAAAATTGGACTGACGCTGTTTGGTATATTCAAGCAGCTCAATCCGTAAGGAATTTGGCGGTGTTTCCAGATGAGCTTGTTGAAAGAATTATCAAGCTTTATTCCTTCCCTGGAGATATTGTTTTAGACCCGTTCGCTGGAACAGGCACAACGCTTTCAGTAGCCAAAAAGCTTGGTCGTAAAGCAGTCGGCTATGAAATCAATAAAGAACTACAACCCATCATCCAACAAAAACTTGTGAGTTAGGATCTTGTTTATTAACTTTAATCAAAATAATTTTGACAAAACAATGCCTAAGACATTCAGAAGCTCCGATGCTGTTCGTTTGGCAATACTTCAAGCAGTTTTAGAGCGTCCACGCTCAATAGCAAGCATCCGTGAGTATGCGCGACCCAGTAGCGGTGTGCAAATAAGGAAGTATGTTGATATGCTGGTTGAGGCTGGATACATTGAGGAAACGATTGAAAGCGGCTGCAAGGGCGTAATGTATAAAATAACGCCTGAGGGCGTAGAGCTTATGAAGCATTTGGAAAGACTTTCCAAGGCAAGACAGAAGGTCCTTGCAAAATTAACTGTCTAAAACTTGGCTTCTGCTTAGCGCACATCAGAATAAATTAATTTTAAGGGGCCATTCCATGAGAAAATGCCCTGAATGCGGCAGCTTCCGCATCCGCATAGATGCGGAAACTGGTGAAGCTTGCTGCGAAAAATGTGGGCTCGTTATAGACGTCCTTCAAACTCTAGAGGAGCACCCAGTAAATCTTTCAAATAACATCACTCTTGAACATTTGCCAGACAAAAATCTTCCAACAACATTTGAACCAAGTGATGCTGAAGCAAATGCCAGAAAGCAATTTTATGCCTTAAAGCGAATTGACCAAAAATGCAGGACAATAAGGGAAAACGCATCAACATACTATAATGTAACGATGAAGGTCCGCTCCATCTTGGAAAGAAGGGGTTACCCATCCGGCAGATCGTTGGACCTCATCGTGAACTTGGCAGCTAAAATTGCTTCGAAGAACTCGCTACAGCGAATAGAAAAAATGTATGAAGCTTTAGCCTACTATGCATTGATCAGGATTGATAAGCGCAGATACTTGCTAAGCGGTTCAAGGAAACTCCTGGAATTCATTTCGGGCTCAAGGATAAACGAGATCGCAAGGTTTGGATTTGAATCATGGCATTATATGGGAAATGGCACTTGGGAAACATGCTTTACAATTCCTGAATCACAAAACATACCGGACATTTGGTTCGCCATAGTAACGGTAACCATAGACGGAGCAAAATGCATGGTAAGGGCTCCATTCAAAACTGTGTTTTCAACAATAAATTCAAACGGAACTCCGCATCCATACATATGCTATAAGAACTCATATATGCTTTCATTAAGGACGGATAAAAAGGCATATGAGCCAAATGAAACACTAAAACTTACGTTAACGATTACTGAAGGCGAGGAACCGGTTGATAAGGACTATATTAAAGACATATCCACAACGATTAAAAGCGGCGGATGGTTCCTCCGCCTAGAGAAAACATACAAGCGTTTATGCGCCAGTCTAAATGAACCGATCAGCCCATATCCTGCTGAAGAATTCTTCATGAGGGATAATGAGCTTCCGCCTGAGCTACGCATTAAAGCCTCTGAACTGCTTGATGGAAACGACTTTCTAATGAAACGCGGTGGCTATCCTCCAATGAGCCCCGCATTGAAGGCCGCTGTTGCAGCTCAGCTTTTAACAAGGAGACCAATTGACAAGGTTGCAAAAATATATGGTGTAAACCCGAATACGCTCAAGTCCAAAATATCTGCAATAAAGCGGTTACGGGAACATCTGATCTAAATCAAAATCCTTTTTAGTAAGTCTAAAATGAATTTCGTCTCTTCCAAACTTTCAAAGCGTTATGGTTTAAGCGAGGTGGAAGGACTTAGAGGAATTGTTCGTGTTCAATCATTTCTTGTAAGGGTTAGGCCTGGAATTGGAAGCAAATACTGGAGTTCGGTCAACACTTGGTACAATCGATACAAGGAAAACATCATTAGGCTTACAAAAAAGAGAAGTATTTTTCAAGTGCCAGCCACGCTTTTGGGGGCAATCCTCATATTGCGCTTGGCATCCATGATCGAAGAGCATAATATAGAGGTCTATCCAATGGGGGCGCAGGTTCCGCTTAGATGGTTCCCTCAAAACGCTAGGGAGCTATCCAAAAAGAAGCTTCCCCGCTCCCTATGGAATTCAAAACCATTCGATGAAGAGATTGTTAAGCAGATGTTTCCACGTCCAAGTGAGAAAGAAGAGCTAAATGCACAAAATAGAAAAGAAAGCGCGGAATCCAAGATTGTAAAGCTTCTAAAGGACAAGGGGGCAATCGAAGCTAAGCAGATAGCCAAGGAAGCCAACCTAAATTATAACACGGTTAGGCGATGCTTGGGAAAGCTAATTAAACGGGGTGAAGTAAAGAGAATCGGTCACAACTACTTTCTAATTTAAAAATTATGCTGGTTTAGCCAGCATGCTCCGCATTGCGGAGCGTAAAACCCCTATTCGAAAAATAAAAGGGAGGTGATTGAAAAAATGAAGTTAATGATAGAAAATGCGTATGGGCTTAAAGGAAGTCATACGTTTGAATTTGATAAGGGATTGAACATCATATCTGCTCCAAATGCATCTGGCAGTAGCTCAATAGTGAGGGCTTTCGCTACGCTTCTCAACCAAGAGTTGCTGTTAAGTCGAGAAGCCCTCTATGAAGGCGCACAAGTCGGGCGCATCACGCTATCCTTTGAAGGTAAAACATATCAATGCGAGCTTAAGAGGATAGCAAATGGCGCGAAAGTATCCGTTGGCGTTTCGCGGACATCATCGCTTTCCAACGATCAAATCGTTAAAGACATCGTTGTGGTCAATGAGGAACACCCGCTTGTAAAGTCGTTGACGGACGAATCCATAAGGGAATACCTTCAGCATATAGCCAGAATCGATTCATTGTATTCACAAATGCTTATGCGCGAAAGGACGCTGATGGATAAAAAAAGCAAACTTGAAGCCATCAAGCAGGACATCAAGCGCTTGGCTTACGCCCCGGCAAGATTGGAAGAACTCAATAGTAAGAAAATGAAGGCGCTTATGGAGAAGAAGGAAATAGAGGCGAAAGGGCCAATAGCCGATGTCAAAGAGTTGCGCGGGGAGTTGAAGAAGATAGTTGATAAGATTAACTCCACTAAGGTTGAGCTTGAAAGTGTAAAAACGGATTTGGCTGCAGCGCTTTCAAGCATAGAAGCCAACTCGCAAGCCTTGGCATCTTTGAAGAAGGATGAGCGTTCGCTGGAGAAAATAGCAAAACGTGAAGCTGAAATTAAGGAAGAAATAGCGAAGATGAAGGGATCCACATCTGTGAGGTCAAGGTTGGTCGCCATCTATAATGCCTTCGCATCCCTTCTGAACGATGCGATGAAAAATAATGGTGAAGCTGAGGAGGAGCTTTCAATGATTGCCAACGGCTGCCCGATCTGTAGCCTATTCAAGGTTGATTGCAATCTAGGCGATATCCCAATCAATGAAAGGCATAAGCTTCTCAGCCATATGTTGATTGAAACAAAAAAGGTTCGAGATAAGTTAACGAAGAGCTTGGATGAATTGACCCGTGAACTAGCAACGATTGCAGGTGAAAAGGAAAGAAGCCTAAATGAGCTCAAGAAGGTTAGGGAAGCATTGTATGAAGCTAAGCGCCGACAGAAAGAAGCTCAGGAAAAGGCTGAGGCGCTCATGGCTGTTCTACGCGATTTAAAGAGAAGCGAGGCGGACATCAAAAAGCGGATTGGAAGCACCGAAGAGCGGGCTTCTCAAGAAAGGCTCATCAAAATGGAGAAGATATCGAAGGAAATCGGCGCCATAACCGCTCAGGAAAAAGAGTTGAAGAAGCTCTGTGAAACGCTTGAAGAAAAACAAAGGGAAGCTTCAGAACTTGAGAAAAACATTGCCACGCTTGAAAGCCAATATCAACTTCTTAAGGATGAATATTTGAATAAACTTCATGCCGCCAGAAGGCTTTTCAATGAAAAGGCAATGGAGGTAATCCGAAACGTTGGCTACAAAGGATTCGAAAAACTTCAAATAAATGAAAACTTTGAGATGGAGATGAAGCGCAACGGAATGCCAATATTCCTATCCGAACTTTCGACAAGCGAAGCCAATGCAATAGCCATCTTGATATCGCTTGCTGCCAAAATCGCTTACTTCAAGAACTTTCCTCTCTTTATAGTTGACACGATCACAACGCATTTTGACCCATCAAAATTCTTGAAGTTTATGGACTATCTATCAAGCCAAAGCGAATATACAATAGTCACGCGCCTTTCACCAGATGAGCAAGGCGGGATAAAAATCCTGCACGGCTTGGATAAAATAATGCAGAAATAACGCAGGCCAAAGCAAAAACTATTGCTAAAGATAGGGTGAGGGAATCCGCACCAAACCTTCTCACATCCCTCACCTCAACCTCCATATTTTTTTGAGTTAAAATCTCCATTTTAAATATAACGATTTTTTCATTAGGTTGCTCCTTCAAATCGTTTTGAAAATAAACCTTGTATTCCCCATCCTTAGGTGCAATAAAGAAGCCTTGAAACTCGCCTGTATAATCTGAAGAGTATAGGACCTTCCCATCTGAAGACTCAACAAAGAAAAGTATGCTTGGAAGCATTGGACTTGTTTTCTTAACGGTCATTGGCCCCATACCAGTAGAAAATTGTATGTGAAGCTCCTCTCCAGAAGCCATATCGATGGCGTACTTAACGCGGCTACCCCATTCCAAAGAGAGAATTTGAGTCGTCTCCCATCTAACTTCTTTTGAAGGGACATAAACAATTTCTCTTTCATATTTTGGCATAACGGATAGGAGAAGGCTTATGGCGAGGATCAAAAATCCAGCTATGATTAAGCCCTGTCTTGCTTTAAGCGCTTTCACTGCCTACTCCTCCTTGAAGCTCAGTGCCGCAGATGGCGCAACGTGTAAAGTTTGGCGGCATCTTCGCTCCACAAAAACTGCATGTAATAAGCTCTTCTGGCATCTCCAACTCCTCTTCCATCTTGCTTACGGTTGGTTCCATGCGTGAAGGCTTTTTTTCCGCTCTTTTCTCCTTCACCCGACTCCTGTATAGAACAAACGCTGCTAAAACGAAAATTGCTATTGGAACCAGTAAAAGATACCATGGCCAACCTCCAATGTTTGCATTGGTTTCAACTGCTGATACTTGAGCCTGCACCCTTATGTTTAAACGTCCATTCCAAGTGTTTGCCGAAAACTCAGCGTTTAACGTGCCGCCCATCAGTAGCCCCGTCTTCTCCTCATAGTAGGCAACTCCATCAATAACATAGGAGTAATCTGGCATCGTAAGGCTGTGGCTTCCTTGAGCCACTACGCACTTCACCTTTTTCCCTAACGCCTCGAATGGCTCAATACCAACGATCTTTAATTCAAAGGGACTTGTTGTAGATCCGATCTGCACGCTTGAGCCTACCGGAGCTGGAACCGGGATCCAAATTGGATTATACATTTCAGGTGGCAGGTAGTTTTCAGTGGATTGAGAAAGCACCCTAGTATTTTCAGCTTCTGTAAATGCTATGGAGCGGGCTGCAAGGTAAGGAGGTTGAGGAAGCCCCATTATGCTGAACGATAGGATGATTGAGTATCCCCCAGTAGCCTTTGAAACAACAACGCTTCCAGTTAATTGAACCTGGCCTGTTTTATTGTTCATCGTCACGGTCCCTGACCCAGCATATTTAATGTACATGCCATCGAATGGTATCTGAGCTGCGCTAACCATACAGACTTTGGCGAATGCAAATACCGATACAAGCAATATGGATATTAACAATAGGCGCTCCATCGATGTTCAGGATGATTTCAAGCGGATAATAAAAAAGGTAAATCCATAAAAAAGAGCCCCTTTTAAATTTTCAAATAAATGTTTCGGTGGAAGTTGGACCTAAAAATAACGTTCTGCATAATCATGTTGCTTACTGGTGCGCCAATCCTTCTTTATGCCCATGCAACAACGGGGCTGCTTAATGCGCCATACCTCTCGATTGTTGGCTCGGCCCTTGTTTTAATCGGTTTATTCGGCGCGTTAAGCTCATTCTTTTCATCGCCACGCTTCAGGTTCATGAAAAAATTGAAGGCTAAAAGAAACATCTGCCCAACATGTGGTGGAAAGCTGATCCGCAGGGTGGATGCGGATGGCTCCATAAAATGGTTTTGCCCATCATGCAAGCATGGCGTGGACGTTCCAACGACAGCTATGCGAAGGAGAATGCTCCGTGAAAAAAGAGGCTATTAGTTTTGATCGAAAAATCGACCCAATTAGCGATCAAAAATAAGCTTATTTTGGGCTTATTTTGCCAGAAAGAAGCTCAAAATGGGATTTTCGATGATCGGTTGTTTACCCGGGTAAACAAGTGATCAAAAAGTCCTTGAAATTTGCTTATTTTAGCCAAATAAGCCCATTTTGAGCTTTTTTTAATTTTGAAAATCGTTCATTTTTGCGATCAGATCACGAAACCCCCCTTTTGCTACAGTACAGTACAACAATAGAGGGGGTCCGTGATCTTTTTTGATTATCAAATATGGTTTTGAACAAGCCCCCTCAGAACGTCCCTCAAGCTTCTTTTTGCGCCAATCACCCTGTATTCATAAAGAATGTCGCCATTAATAACGTAAAAATGGCGGGCATTCAGCCATCTACTTTCCTTAACAAAGATGGGTCTATTCAATCTTTTTGCAACGTCTTGAAGGCCATCCATCGTGGCTATGCGCACCTTTTTAGAAAACCTCGGCTCCCTTAATATCGGCACACCTTCAACAGGAGGCGTTTGTTCAAGCATTCTTTTCTCTCCAAAGGCCACCTCCCGAACACCATACGCCCATGCTGCTAAAACGAAGAATCCATAAAGAGATATGGCTATGAGCCCAACAGGCATTATGGAAAAAGCATCGAACACAACCCAAAGCTGGATCAGGTTGAGAAATCCAGCCATGTAATGCGGAATTGCCATAACAACCCCAGTCAATATGATCACGATTTGAATCACTTCCGCCCTAACATAGCTGACGGAAAGAATCAAATAAACAAACAAAATCGTGATATAAAAAGAGGCCATAACTCCTGTTCCATGATAGAATAAAGCGTTGAGGCCGTATTTTTCCAAAAGCAATCGAATTACAGGATTTGACTCAACCCCATAACCGAAGCCAATCACGCCCAGCATTGTTGTGATCAAATCAAAGCTATGACCGGCCGCCATCAATAACCAAGCAACGATCAAGGGGTTTGAACTTTTCTCACCCATCTCCATCGATTGCTTTTCATCCAATAATAAAAAAAGCTACCGTGAAAAATGGCCTATATTACTTTTTAAGCATTGAATAAATGCATTCAGATGAATGCTATGTGGAAACTAAAGAAGGCCATCCCCTTTACATGCCTAATAATGCTGGCTATACTTGCATTTGCCTCGATGCCAGCCAAAGCCCTGTTGCCATACGGTCCCCACTCAGTTGTGGTTATTTTAGTGGAATTTCCAGACTTGCAACATAGCGTTTCAAGAGATGAAATCAACAATCGCGTATTTACAACATTAAACGAGTATTTCAAGGATGCCTCATATGGGAAGCTTTCGCTAACCGGGGTAACAACCTCAAAATGGTATATGATGCCAAATCCATATTCATATTATGTAGCCAAAGAGGCTAGTTATGCACTATTGTTTGATGCCGTCAAGGCTGCTGATGATGATATAGACTTCAGGCAATTTCAACATTTAATAATTGTTCATGCTGGTGATAACGCCATGCGCACATTCACGCTTGGAAAAAACCTATGCACGTTCTATAGCCGTGGCACAATTCCATTATCAACAAAAGATGGTCAAGTAAACATCGGCGTTGTAGGTGTTTCTGAAATGGACCCGATAGGCCCATATGCAAACGCGTTTCTCTTCAACCTTGGCTTGATAAGCCTCTTCGATGCCTCTGTAAGGTATCCTGAATTTCGCGATAACTTTGTTGGCGAATGGGATGTTATGGCCCATGGATTTTGGGCAAACAATGGTTCAACACCAGTCCAGCCAAGCTCCTGGAGTAAGCTAAAGCTAGGTTGGATAGAGCCCAGCCAAGTTAAAACAGTCCTTCAAGACTCATCCGCGGATGTTATGATAGCGCCTTTATCCTCACAATTGCCTAAAGGAGCCTATTATACGGTGAAGATTCCGCTGAAGAATGGAACATACTATTTGGTGGAGGCAAGGGAACGGGTAAAATGGGATCAATATTTACCTGATGAAGGCATAGCGATATACCTTTGCGATGACCGTAAGGGAAGCGGAGAAGGGGCTGTAAAGCTTGTAAGCGCAAACCCGCCATCTTTGGATTATGCCTCAGCATGGAAGGTCGGCTCAGAATATTTTGATGAAAAAGAAGTTGTAAGGATACGCGTGTTAGAAAAGGTCAATGGCTCATATAAAGTGAATATTGCGGTTGGCTCGGCTACAATCGAATACCCGCTTGTGATAAAGGGGCCATATGCCAACATACAGGTGAAAGTTGGTGAAAAAACATATACAACGGATAAAAATGGTGAGGTCCGCCTAAAGCTTCCATCAGGAAGGTATAAAATATCAATAGCGCCAATGATCCAACTGAATGAAACCGTTAGGGCAATATTCCTAAGCTGGTCAAATGGCGATAAATCAAATACAACAACCGTGGATGTTTTCGAACCAACGGGGATAGAGGCAAACTATCGTCTTCAATACTTCTTGAGCGTTAAAAGCGATTATGGAAAGGCGAATGGAAGCGGTTGGTATGATGAAGGCGCTTCAGCTGAAATATCTGTTTTAGCTCCATTCGACCATGGAAATGGAACAAGGCGCGTTTTCATAGGATGGAGCGGTGATTATGAAGGTACTTCGCCATCAGCAACCGTTACGGTTAATAAACCGAAGGTTATAACTGCCAATTGGAAAAAGCAGTTTAAATTAACAATAAATAGCGAATACGGCGCCCCATCTGGAGCCGGCTGGTATGATGAAGGGGCTTGGGCAACTATAAGTATTCAGGACGTTGCCTATGATGGTAATACACGCTATGTTTTTCTAGGTTGGGACTTCAACGATAAAAATCCAAAAACAAAAATCCTTATGGATTCTCCAAAAACAATATCAACCATTTGGAAAATTCAATACAACGTTTCTATGAAGGTGTTGGATAGAAGTGGCTCGGTTTTACGCGATATTTCATTTATTGAATTCATGGCGCCGAATGGAAGTAGTGTAATCTTCAAGCAAGAAACAACCGCATGGCTTGATGAAGGGAACTGGACGCTTACAAAAATAATGTACCATGGCGTTGATGTTAAATTTGGCTTAAAAACGTATTCACCGAAGCCAGGGGCATTATGGGAAATCCCTGCACAAATCTATTCTTTAACAGTTAAGGTCCTAAGCAGCCTAACCGGATGGCCAGTTCAAGGAGCCACAGTATCCATAACGTTGCCAGATGGCCTAGTTGTAAGCAAAACCACAAATGAAAAAGGCGAGGCCATGTTCACAAACCTGCCCCCATTCATGTATGAAGTTAAAGTTTCCGGGAATAACAGGGTTTTGCAATTAATAAGTAATGAAGATGCCATCGTTCAATTGAAGATTACAACTTTACAGGATGAGCTTTTCATAATTGCCATAGTGCTGGCCGCTGGCATAGCAGCGCTCTTCTTGGTTTTGAAGTTGAGAAAAATCCGCTTGAAAACAGCAAAGCTCCATTTCTAAAAATGATCAAATTTAAATACGATCGTGATCAATATTAAAATTGACCAGTATTGATGCCGAGCAGTTTGAGTGGTTTAAGGAAAGTCGCATTCATTTTATTATTTCTTACTTTAGTTGTCAGCGTTTCAATCCCTATCCCCGTCCATGCGGCTGATTTAACGTTTGAGTTTCCAACAGGAGCCAAGCTTGAAATTTTTTATGACCCAAGCGTGCCAAGCAATGTTAGGGATGTAATTAGCAATACGCTTAATCAATACCTTCCTCGTGCAGCGGAAATCTTTTGGATTCCAACAGTCGATACAATGGTTGTTGTAGAATATAATGCATCCTTGCCAAAAAGCTTTGTTGAAGGCTTCAAGCCTGATGGAAAAATTCATGTGGTCTTTAACGATTTGGCAACTACTCCATACGTCATCATCCATGAGTTTGTTCATGTTCTTTCATGGTCAATCAACGCTTCCTCTCCTGGATGGGAAGAATCATGGGCAGAGGCTGTACCAATGATATTAGGGATTTATCAGCCTGATGCAAACCCGCGCACATCTTATCTTCGTGGAGGTATAGACTACGGAGCTGCAAATTATTTCTGTGGAAACGTGTATAAGGGGTATCCCCCTTGGCTAAAGCTTTATGTGATCGATAATCAAATCTTTCGAAAAGTTAACGCCGCACGTGCTACTTCACCAAATAAAAGTATTAATACAACTTTGGTGGTTAAAAACGCAGTATCTTTATCAGCTATTGACGGCTACCGAATCGACGAATGGCTCAATTTATATGGCCTCTATGGCTCGAATCCGAAAGGCGTATATTTTTTGGCAGATGGAATAGCGATATTTGACCCAAACTTTAATCAAGATATGATTTCTCTTGACCTCTCGCTCCTCATCAAAGTGGATCTTTCTAATAATATTGAATACATTTCTCCTACAACTTTTGAATGTAAAGTTTCGGATGCAAAAACTGGTGAAATTCTATACCACGATACCGCCGTTTTAACCATTAACGATGTTTCATTTGGTTCTAAGATAGGCGTGTTTTACAAATATATTAAGCCTGTACCAACGCTTAATGTTTGGATTAAAGCATCCGGAGGCGGATACGAAAAAGAATTTCAAATGATTATGCCCGTTCATACCGAAAACGATTGTATGAAGACGATTTACCTAGTAGATTATAAGGGCCAACTTGTGCCGGCGAATGGCGAGGTTCTAATTAACGGCATGAGCTTCCCAATTGTTGATGGGGTCGCTCAATTGAAGGTTGACTGGACTGGTGTTTACGATGCTGATATAAGAGCATCATGGGATGGCTATCAGGATAAGCACTTCAAAATTTCGAATATGGTATTTTATGGTAAAATGGCTTATGACCTTCCATTCTGCATTATGCCGAAGCCAAGCATTACGCTTACAAAACCGTCCATATTGATTGAAGGCCAGCCAGCGCATCTTGAAGTTCATATTACACCTGAAACAAATGATGGCCTTGTCAACATTTCCTATTGGGATTGGGATAAAAGCGAATTCGTTAACTTGGCTTTGGGGCAACCTCAAAATGGCATATTCGCCATAGATTGGACGCCGCCGCATGATGGGCTTTATTCATTTTGGGTTTCTTGGCGTAATGAAGGTTCTGACCCGCTTGAGGCAAGATATGAGTTAAAGGTTCAATCCCCTACCACAAGCACCACTACAACCACCTCTACAACGACAATTCAAACAACTACAAACTCTGCAACAACCACTCAAATAACTACAACAAGCACTCAAACAAGTCAAACCACTACAACAACTACAAGCCAAACATCAACAACCAAAACCTTTACCACCTCATCCTCAACTATGACAACCACCACACAAACAACAAGCCATACAGAATCTATCCAATCGTTTACAGCATCAATTCAAGCATCTGCGAGCGTCGTCAATATTCAGCAAGGGGGACAACTATCCGTAACGGTGACAACGAATCCGCCAATCCAGGATTTGGATGTATCGATTGAGGTTTCCCGCGATAAACAAAATTGGCAGGTTTGGGCAAACGGTAAAACAGGGAATGATGGAAAATATACGTCTACTCTTTCATTTACGGAGCAGGGAACATTTTATATTAGGGCCAAATGGAGTGGTGGAGAAACTGCGCCAACTTGGGTTGTTGCCACAGCCTCTTCCCCATGCATCATAGCCACCGTTGCTTATGGAAGTCCTATGGCGCCTGAAGTGGTCTATATGCGCCATGTTCGAGATAACCTAATAGGCTCAACGGAAATTGGCGGAAGGCTTGTTAAAGCTTGGAATGCGTTTTACTACAGCTGGTCTCCTACCGTAGCCAACCTTGCCGCCAGATCTGAAGCCTTAAAAGCTTTGTTAAGGGTTTTACTTCTGCCCTTGGTTGGCATAATCCACTTGACAGCTACGGTCTTTTGGCTGATGAAGCCAATCAGCCCAAGCTTAGCATCAGTTTTAGCCTTTACGCTTGCAGCCATTTTATGCATAGTCGTCTATGTCCTGATTCCTATATGTGCATTAAGAAAAGGTAGGAAAGCTTTAATCAAAATCCTTTTTTAGGAACCTAAAAAGAATTTTGTCTCTTCAAGCTTATTGAGTGAATCTACCTTTTTTCCTTAGGCTTAAAGGGCCAGCAGCCACAGCGGTGAAGATAGATGAGCTCAGGCACACCAAGTAAGTGGACGAGAAGAAAGAATATGAACCAGGCTTTGTCACCTTTTCTAGCTGAAAACCATAAACCTAACCCCATCCAGAAAAGAGACCAAACAGCAATAGGAACTAAGATGAAAAGCTCTTTAGCCAGTAAACTCGTCTCCAACCCCACCAACAGTTAACCACCTCCTAAAATTTAAATACCCGTCTTCACCATTACGGTGACGTATATTTGGAGTATTTTGCCTTTTGAATATAAAAGGATTTTTGTTATAGTTCACATTCAGGGCAACGGAGATACCTTTTATAGCCTTGAAGATACGAGATGAAATAACCATGGCGCTGGCAATGACCATAATAAAAAGGGGTATTATTTATTGTAAACGCAAAGCTTTCTCCAAGCAATTTGATAACTAGCTTCTTTCTTAACGGGATCATTTTTCCATCAATCAAACATGGGATGTCCCCGATATTTAATGGCTTCAACAATTCTTTCAATATTTCAACATCACGAATTTGAAAATCAAGCTTTAGCATCTATGCCATCACCTCAACATTTTTCGGATGACTTTAAAATAATGTGGAAAATTATGGAGTGGTGATCTAAAACGCCCATTTCACGAATGTTAAAGCGTTTATGGTCTGCTTGCGTTATTTGTCTAAGCATTTTAACAAATGCTGCATTCATTCTTGGCTTCCTTGTTGTGTTAGCCTATTTTTCTTTGCCAACTCCAAAGGTTAAAACTGTTGAAACGTTGGCGAGAACATCGATGCTGCTTCTATCACCAATCCTGCTTGTTGGTGTTTACACAATAAATACATGGTTGAAGAAAATCCTTCATATAGGCCGTGGCCGCTCAGCAAAACACACCTGATCAATAGTATATAGATGAAAGAATGAAATAAACATTGGTGAAAGCTCCGAAGAGGTGTCTGGCCGATATAGAAACGATTGTTTCAAATACGAATATTGAGGCAATAAAATCTGAAAGGCAACGCACTCCAAGCGCTTTCTTAGTCAGAAATTCCCTAAATTTTTCAGCTGAAAACTGCGAAAGGAAAAGGCCTACTGCAATTTGAAATATGAATATGGCGAGCCATGGAAACCAGTTGCCATGGAATATTGCCTCTATAAAAATTCTGTTTTGCTCGTACATGTACATTTCAACCGGATTGACCTTCGTTGCAATTAAGGCAGTTCCCAAATCTAAACCAAAACATGTGAAATAAACTTCTATGCAAAGGATTGGATGAAGGAGCTTGCTGAGGATATTGAGCATCGAATTCATGAAAAAATTTGTACGAGCCTAAAAAAAGAAAGCCATAAAACCGCTTTTTAAACATTTGAGAAAATACGGTGTGGTCGGCTTGATAAAGAATGTTGCCATAGCTTTGCTTTTAATGGCAAGTTTACTATGCCCTGTTACATTCGGTGAAACCACATCAACCACTATAACCCCTGAATTCAAAATTACGTCTCCATTCGCCCTTAACCAGATCACAATTGATGGAAGGATCTCCGGGGCTCCATTTTCACATCCGATCCCAGCCTCCCCTGAATCCATGCAGGTTGTAGATGGGGAATGGGCATCAGCCATCTCCATTGCCCTAAGCTCATCGTCCGCTAGAACAAGGATATATGTTTACTTCCTAAATGATGAGAAATACCTCTATATAGCGTTTGATTTTGTGGAGGGAACGAACAGCATCGCCCAAATCTCCATTATGAAGGATGACGGGCGCATATTGCAATTCATTTCTGATGGATACCAACTCCATTATGCCATATACAACAAAACCGGAGAACCAATTCCATATAAGGAACCTCCAACTGAGCCATTGCTTGCAAAAGCTGGCATATCCACATCGCCATACAGCGACAAAGAGCATTTAATATTCGAGATGGCAATTCCACTTGCCAACAATGAGCCTTGGGGCATCGGTTCGATAGGAAGCACCATTAGGATAAGGCTTAACTCAGCGCCGGAGCTTGCTTCATGGCCATACTTCGGCTCAAAAGTTGAGTGGGGCTCGCTTACTACGAGCAACAAGCCCGAAATGCCTCCACCATCAAAACCACCAATTCAAATAAGTAAAGGTTTTGAAAACATTATGCCATTCATTGCGATCACTTTAATAGCGATAGCCATCGGAGCCGTTCGCCTTGCGCTAAAGCCCAAGAAATCGAAAAACCGCTGATTTTTCCCCTCTTTTAAAAACGCTACTTTAAAAATTCAATGATGCTATATGCGCTTTAAAATATGTTTAGGTTTGGCCCTGCTCTTCATTCTCCTCCTTCCAACCTTATCGCAGATTCCGCCAACGTTTGCCCATTGGGGGCAGGACATAGAGTATCCAACTGATAGATGGAAATGGGTCTGGTATGACTTCACAGGCAATTTAGGCGATCCGGGTGGAAGCCGAATAGGCACCGGCATGTATACATCGCAGCATACTTTTTCACAGGATTGGGGTGAGGGAAACGTTGGCGGCTCAGGAAAGGCCGATAACGTTTTTGTAACGATATCTGGCTCTTGGAACTTTCCGGAATCAAATCAATACACATTCAAGATTCGCTCGGACGATGGGTTCAAGCTACTCCTCGATGGTCAAGTGATCTTAGAGGACTGGAGATACCGTGGGTATAGCGATGGATATAAAGAAACCACGCGATATGTAACCTCGGGCTACCACAACCTCCTTATATACTATTTTGAAGGAAGCGGCTCAGCGGCCATAGAATATAACAGATACTTAGCGACAGGGGGAACCGTTAAAGTATCCTTTTATTCAATAGATGATCAGTATAGGGGGCAGGACCCATCGACAAAGCCCGACTTGGGCGCTAAATTGAGGGCGACGTATAAATACCAAGGCCAGCAGGTAACTCAAGAATTTAATACTCCAAAAACGATCGATATTGATAAAAATTCCTACCTAACAATTTCCGTAGTTCAAAACCCATCAGGGTGGTATTTCGCTGAAAAGTGGGATTGGTGGGGTCATAGCCAGTATTCCGTGCCAAGCCTCTCGATCAACGATATTGGAACAAGCGATTCAAAAGTAGCCGCCTTCTTCCTTAGGGATGTAAGGGTAACTGTCCGCATATGGGGGGGCGACTGCTATCCGGATCATGGGGTTCAAGCTGATGGGTCCACTACAGGCGACTCGAAATGGTGGAGCCCAATAAGTAGCACGGACTTCTATGTCGATGGCAACAACATTGGAAGCATATACCCAGGGCAATACAAGGATGTTCAATTAACGAAGGGAAAACATAGGTTTAGGGCACAAACAACCATCACTGGGAGCTGGCGCTACTTCTTCTTATTCTGGGCTCAAGGAGGAACGGACAATAAGATAGGAACAGATTTAGGAAATGGCGAAGTCGAAATAGATGTTCAAAGCGATATGAGCATAGTTCCAAAGTATTCTCCATTGGTAACAGGTAGGTTTGGCACCGTTAGCGGCGATAGTTTCAAACTAAATGATCAAAGCAGCCCATTCTGGACGGATTGGTGGAGCCCCGACATCCCGTTATGGAGCTACATCTGGAACTATCCAGATGGACCCACCGATGTGGATGTTACCATATCAATCTCGCTCTCAGGGATACAGGGGATCGATTCAGCCTCAGAATTTGACCCAGGAAAGACGGATTGGTGGAGCGCTCGCCAGTTCAAATGGCCTAGCGAAAAATCCTCAGCTGTTGGAGAATACATTAAAATAAAGATCAAGGGGACTTCGACAAGCTCTTCAGCCTCATCCGGCTCACCGACCTCGTTCATCGCCACCGTTACGTTCACTAGAAGCGATAGCAAGGGAACGTTTACGCAGATAAGGCAGCCAGGCGGCTATGTGAGAGCCAGGGTTATGGAGATCGTTTTCGACAATGGAGAGCCGATAAAATATACGCCTGGCCAACCGGTTGTAATATCGGGCTATTATCGACAAAGGGACGGGCCATCATCGGAGAATGGAAAGGGTGCTCCGAATGCCCCAGTCCATCTTCGGCCAGACTGGACAGGCGATCAAATAGTTTATACAGATGGCAACGGGCATTTTTCAGCCACGTTCACAACTACTACCGGCGATCATACACTTAGAGCGATTGCATGGTCATCTACCCAAAGCTATCAATACGCATGGAAATATGAGATAGTTGACAGGTCTGGAATACCGGTAAAGCCTGGAGGCGACATCCCTCCACAACCTGTTACCATCAATGCTATCGGGCATAACCCGTCAAGCGATAGAGGCTCTTCTTCATCCTTAACTAACAACGTCAACGGCGGAACAATGTATGCCTCCTGGGATGGTGGCTCAACGTCATGCAGTTTTGGCTCCTCAATGAGTGTTCCAAAAAACAAAGAAATAACATTTTCAGTAAGCGGCGGGTCGCCGGGCACTTTTTCCAATAAATGGGATGCATGGGGAGTTGGCCAAAAGGACGGCTCAACCGTTAAATACACTTTCACTGGCGATGGCCCATATTATGTAATTGCATTTTATGATGGTAGTGGTGGCGGTCCTCAAAAAAGAATAGATGTTTATGCAATAGATAACCAATACAGAGGCCAAGATCCTGCAACAAAGCAGGACTTGGGCGCCAGTATAAGGATCACTTATACTTCAAATGGACAGTCGAAAAGTGAAACCTACACGACCCACTTCTACGTTATGGCGGATCAAAACACCCAGGTAACACTTCAAGTCATAACTAGCCCAAGCGGATGGTCCTTCAATAATTATTGGGATGATTATGGTCAGGCAGGGCAAAAGAACGTTGCCACTGTTACCTACGACGTTGGCACAACGGACCATAAGATAGCCGCTTTCTTCATCAAATCAACCACTGATAAGGCCACTATCAAGGCAATAGCCCATTCCCCATCAAGCGATAGAGGAACAGGCAACTCTCTAACAAACAATATTGTTAGCGGAACGATGTACGCGTCTTGGAGCGGGGGCTCAACATCCGTTGGGTTCAATGGTGAAATGCAGGTGCCGGTCAATACTCCTATAACCTTCTCCGTTACCTATCCTGGCTCAGATTACACGTTCGCGAATAAATGGGATGCATGGAGCATCGGTTGGGCCGACGGCTCAACTGCCACATACACATTCTCCAGCACCAGCACATATAATGTAATCGCGTTTTTCGACCCGACAGCCTCCCCATTCGACTTCTCAATATCCGCCTCACCATCAAATCCATCGATAAAACCTGGAGAAACAGGCACTTCAACGATCACTGTAACCCTTTCATCAGGTTCAACACAAACCGTAACCCTTTCATGGACAGCAATAGATACTTTACCGAGCGGAACAACGGTTCAATTAAGCCCAGCAAGCGGCAATCCAACATTCACCTCCACGCTTTCCATCACGCTTCCATCAACCGCAACGCCAGGCAACACATATAGAATCAAAGTTACTGGCACCGGTGGAGGAAAAACACATGACGTCATGGTTACGGTTACAGTAGCAAAGCCTGATAGCGTTACAATCAAGCTTCATGCCCATACAGATGCCTATCAGTTCCCAACGGAGCAACCTGGCGGAGATTTGAATATAACGATTTCAGTCAAATACGTAAGCAATGGCATTTTGAAGGAGGAAAAAATGAACCCAGCAGGGAAATCGTACGTAGCCATAACAGCCGATAAAGGTTCAACGATTGAGGTTTCAGTTCCAAGCAGCGACCCAATATTTGGTCTAACGCGTTTGGTATGGAAAGAATGGGATGTTTACGGGCTTGGCAGAAACCAGGCCAGGACGTATTCCTTTACAACAACGATCGATAGGGATGTAATCGCCTACTACACAAGGCAACATTTCCTAACGGTTGAATCAGACCCTGGAGGCTTAGTTGATTTCAGCAGTGTGCAGGGATGGAAGAATGAAGGCACATCAGTTCAGCTGAGCGCTCCAGACCCAGTTACCTACGAAGGCACTCAATATTCATTTACAACTTGGAAGGTTGATGGAACCGAGAAAAGCGGCAACCCGATAACGGTAACCATGGATGCCCCGCATAGGGCAACAGCAGTTTATGAAAGGCCATCAAACAAATATGTGCTTAGCGTATCTTCAAGCCCTGAACTTTCAATAAACGTTACTGTAAGCGGCCAAGGCCACTATCAAGACAAAAAGGCTACGCCATGCCGGTTCCTCCTTGACCCGGGCACATACACGGTTTCAGTCCCGCTCACCGTAAACTCGAATGGCGTTACATACACATTCAACTACTGGCTTGGGGATGCTGGCGGTAGCGACAACCAAATATCCATACAAATGGATAGGGATAAAGGAATAACAGCGGTTTATGCAGCTCCAGAGGATACGCTAACGATCCAGCTTAAGGATGAAGGCGGGGCTGAAATTCCATGTGCTGGGGCAAGGTTTGAGGTTCAGTATGGGCAACGCTCCATAACTGTCGATACGGACAACCGCGGTATAGCCACCGTATCCAATATTCCAGCGGGATCGCCCGTCATCGTGAAGGATTTGAGCCTAACGGTTTATCCGGCTGGAGGAGTTCAACAATCATTCAAGGATTGGTCAGGGGTTTCGGGCACTAAAAATGGAAACGTCTTCTCCTTCACGTTCGTTAGTGCATGCACGCTGGAAGCAATCTATGGAACTCAGTATTCCCTAACGATTCAAACAAGGGGCCTATCCGCATCGAACCCGACTAAAGTATACCTGGATGGAAAGGAGGTTGGCACGGCTTACGATGGCGCCCCGCTTGTTCTTTGGTTCGATAAGGGATCTCAAACCGGTACGATAGGGGTTGATGATGAGGTCAATGGAATTAAATTCATCGCTTGGGAAGATGGGCCAACAGATAATCCAAGGCCATCAATCGTTATGGGCTCTCCAGTTGTATATGTGGCTTCATATTCAACATTCAACTTCGCTTTAACAGTTTACCCATCCGTAGTTGTCGTTCCAGTAGGTGGAACGGCGTCCTATACAATTTCAGCTGAGCTATTGATAGGCTCGCCGAAATCCATATCATTGAGCGTTAGCGTTTCAGGCCTTCCATCCGGCGTAACTCCATCCCTTGACCCAAACAATGGCCTTCTGCCTTTAATTTCATCATTGGTCGTTACAACATCTGATGCCACACCAACTGGAACCTATACGATAACTATTGAAGGCATAGCCGAAGGTGGAGAGGCTAGGCAAGCTACAGCGACCTTAATCGTTACGAATACCCCGGACTTCAACGTTTTGCTGGATAAGCATACGATCCCATTCACAACGGATGGAGGAACCTCAACCGCCACCGTATCAGTCAGGTCGGTCAATGGCTTCAACGACCAAGTTGGGCTTAGCTATGAATGGATCAACTCCCCATCGGGAATAAGCGTTTCAATAAACCAATCCTCTGTAACGCCTCCGGTTGATGGGGAAGCGGCATCTGAAATCACAATAACCGTTGATGCAGGGGCTACGCCTGGAACATATTTCCTAAAGGTTAAGGGAACAAGCGGCTCATTGGAAAGATACGATACATTAAGGGTTATTGTAAGCACGGAGGAGCTCCATATCCTCCATGTGAAAAGCTCACCGATCTCAGGCGTTGTTATAAGGATTTCAGGGGACTTCACGGGCTCCGGCGCAACCCCATTCGATATAGGCCCAAGCAAACATCCGTTCTCGGTTGGTTTAGCCGCCCCGGCAACCGTTTGGCATGGAAACATGACCCATAACTTCCTCAGGTGGTATGTCGATACAGAAATATATGATGCCAATCAAGTCACGGTTAACGTTGGAAGCGAGCATATCGCCTGGGTTGAATATACGGATGTGGAAATCGTCATAGTGGAAATCATCCAGCCAGAAAATGGGGCAACGGTCAGCGGTTTAATGTATGTAAAGGCTCATATCACAAGCAACAAGATGGGCCCAGGCGCCATATCGAATGCAAGCATGAAGCTTGAGAATGCCACTTGGTCAAGCGGCTGGATTGGAATGCAGCGTTTGGATGCGGAAGGAAATTGGCACGCTTCCTACGATACATTGGGTTTGGCGAATGGAGCATACAAGCTTACGGTCAATGGCACAAGCATGGCGCGTGGAACACCAACCTATGGAGAAGCTTCAATCACGGTCAACATAGATAATACCGGGGTTGAGCATAAGAAAACATTCTATCTAAACGTTTTCGAGAATAAGCTGTATGAGGAGGATAGGTTCCTTCCTGGAGAAACGATGGTTGCTAAATTCCGACTTGATCCGAAATTTGCAGGACAGCAAGTTATAATCGCGTTAAGTGGCGGCGATTCATTGATTTATCCAGGGCGGTTGAGCCAATATCCATCGAGCCAAACAAAGGTGATCCCACCAAACGGCATCGTTGAGGCCACATTCCCATTCGACTTCAAGAAGCCGGGCATATATGGCGATTATCAAGTCAGGGTTTTGAATGCCACAAACCCAACACAGCAATTGGACTTCGCCAACTTCCATATCATGGATGGCGGTGCAAATTGGGTAGTTGTCCATGGTTTAGGTAGCGCAAAGGTCGTCGTAAACCTATATTGGGCTGGAACAAGCGACCCAATAGTTGGGCGAACTGGAACAATTCAGGCATCGGCATCCTTCCCGCCAACGAACGATATGCTTACAGGCGTCATCGATTCAAACGGAGGCATCGCAATCAACGTTCCATATTATGAATGGAAGGGCGAATTGGAATTCAAGATTACGTTTGCAGCAAGCTCAATAGAGGTCCTTCAAGATTCAAAGCATTCGATCCAATACGATTCGTTGGCCATGTCGTTTGGCATAACCTCACAAGATTACAAGGCAACAGTTACAATGAACTTCTATATTAAAGGAACGAGCACGCCGGTTGATGCGTGGGCATATGTCCAAGCTTCGCCAGTTCAGCAATGGGTTTCAGGCAAAACCTCAGGTGGAAGGATAATTCATGAATTGAGCATTACCCAGAAGCCACGTTCAATGCTCTTGTTGAGCTGGTGCTATGCGATGGTAAGCGACAGGATCCTTGCCAACCAATATTCAAACATTCAGCTATCCAAGGATGAAGTGAAGTTGACCCCAACAATTGAAAGCGCAAAGATCGAGCAGGGATACCTAAACCTCCATGTATCGATAACGAGCGGAACGATGTGGATGGATATGAACAATGTTGAAGCTGTTGTGCAAGCCTATTCGATGCAAGGAAAGCTCATTAAAACGCAGACGTTTGCATTCCCAATAAAGCATGGTGAGGTAAACCATGAGGTCCTTCAATTGACGGGGATTGGAGCTGGAACATACAAGATGGTTGTAACGCTATATTACGCTGGACAGGTGGTAGGCCAAACGGAAGAAACGGTCGCTGCGGCTTAAGCCTACGCGTTTAAAAAGATACCAAGATCATTTTGCGGGAGATGAGTGAAGGCATACTTCCTCATATTGCTTTGCATATTTCCGCTGGTATCGCCATTTGGAATATGGGGTCCCAAAGAGGTTCAAGTAACCGTTGATGGAAACGTTGGCTACCTTTATCAAAAATGGTTTTCTCAAAGCCTGATCGTTTATATTGGCGGCGGGATGGCAAACATTGTAAACCCATCGTATCGAGAAAATGGCCGCGTTAAGGCACTTGGCTCAATAAATTCCACAGGGGTAGAGCCTGAGAAGGGAGAAAAGGAATTCGTTGAATGGCTAAAGACATTTCCAGCGGACCTGCTTTACATCAAGCGCTACTATACAGATGGCTATGACCGCGGAAACTTTGTGATGAAAATGGTGAAGGCAACAAACAAGCGCTATCTCTCAATAAGCCTCATAGGTTTTAGTGGCGGCGGTGTTGTTGTGGCATTGCTGATCGAACAATACCATTTTGAAAGGGCAGTAATCATAAGTGCGCCGCTATATTGGTTCCCACAAGAATACTATGATGATCTTATGGAAAAGAACATATTTAGATGCGCAAAGGATGCTGGAAAGATAAATACGCCAACAATGCTTGTTTATGGCTTAAAGGATAAAGTAGCCTTACCAGAATACAGCGCAACGAAGTTTTTGGAAAAAGCTCCGAAAAAGCTTGTTGTGCTGAAATTCTATGATTGCGGCCATACGATCTTCAACGACCCGGAAAGCGCAAAAAAGATCAGATGGGATATATGGTTTTTCTTCTACAGGCAGCGCTTCGTCATTCAGTTTCAAACCCTTATAGGCACTCTACAAACGCGAATACAGCCATAGCGGGTATATCTGTGTATGTGGTTTCAAACCCTTATAGGCACTCTACAAACTTGGTATGTGATTGCATTGGTGCTGTTATGGACGATGTTTCAAACCCTTATAGGCACTCTACAAACGGGTCCAAATACTTCTACTATGGCTCTTACATTGTCGTTTCAAACCCTTATAGGCACTCTACAAACTGTCTCACCCTCTCATCTATTTCTCTTATCATTCTTGGTTTCAAACCCTTATAGGCACTCTACAAACTGTGTCTTTATGAGGGGCTCACCAGCTTCATCGCGAGTTTCAAACCCTTATAGGCACTCTACAAACAAACTTTAGCATTCGCCTCAATTACAATAATATTAGGTTTCAAACCCTTATAGGCACTCTACAAACGAAGAGAAGGCCTTCATTACCAAATTACCGTGGTTATGTTTCAAACCCTTATAGGCACTCTACAAACAGTTCGATGTAGAGGGTATCCCCAACAAGAGTGTAGGTTTCAAACCCTTATAGGCACTCTACAAACCCGTATATTTTTTTGTCCATTTTATTTAAAAGCGCATTTTTACGCCCTTTTCACGGGGGCCATCCGTCGGTCATGGATCATGCAATTTTGTCCGGAGTTCGACAGAATTCAGTGTTGAATACTTCCACAAGGCGTTTTGCAGTCTTCTTTCCTATGCCTTCCACCTTCATCAATTCCTCTTCATTAGCGTTGACAACGTTCCTTACGTTTCCAAAATGGTTCAATAGGCTTATAGCGGTTTTAGGCCCAACTATGCCCTCAAGCATATAGATCGCCTCTTCCTCAACGCTCATCTCCCTTCTTCTTGCCCTTAACGCTCTAACAGTTTTTTCCTCCTGACTTCCAAGGGACTTTGCTTTCGCAATCACCCATGCCAAAAACCATTTTATGTTTGGGAAGGGTATTATCGGGATCTTCCATGTCAAAACTATTGCATCTATAAGCCTAGATACAGCGGTTACATTCCATTTCGTTACCTTTTCAATTATTCCAAGCCATCCAATGAGCGCTATGGCAACATCCATGCCATCATCTTCAAGTTGTTTCAAAAGGTCAAGCTGTTCAATCAATCTGGACTCTTTGAGGCTTCCAACGAAATCTGTAGGGGTTTTGCATTCGATTGCAAGCGGTTTCTTTCCTTCAACAGCATTTAGAACGTAGTCAGCGCCCTCTATAAGCTTAACCTCAACAGTTAACCCTTGGCGCTTAAGCCATTCAACCTCTTTTTGATGCTTTGAATACTCCCTTGTATCGACCAGAATATCAACCAATTCTATCGAAATATCTTCCCGCATTATTTAAAAAAAGAAACTTTGATCAAAAATGGGCGTTTTTGTTGTACTGTACTGTAGCAAAAGGGGGGTTCCGTGATCAACTTATGTTTTTGTTAAGCAAACTCTGCCATTCAAATACTTGAAATACCTGGCCTTCACAACCTCGAAAAGATGATCCTCCAAATACCTAATATAATCGGCTATTTCTGGAACGTGCGGAAGGACGCAACCTGAGCAATCCCAATTTCCATCTGGGGTCATTTTGCCAAGCTGACGATCCAGGCACGGATAAAATGGACAATAGCAAAATCTGCAATCTAACGAGTCTTCATCAACGCCTTCGTGGCATGGAAAAAAGCTGCAGGGCCTTCCATTCCCGCCCAAAGGTCGCTTACAATTTTGAGGATTCCCTCCATCGGCCGCCACAACGATGTTTGGGGCTATGAGATTTTTCTCTTGAAATATCTCAAAGACCTTGTTTATTGCCTTGGCTGCGTCCTCCTCGCTTTTGGCACCGGTGCAAACAAGCTTTCCGCTTGAAAAGATCAGAAACGTCGTCCTAGGTTCGTCTAGCCTATAAATCAACGCTGGGAACTGCTCAGGCTCATAGATAACTTTGTCAAGAGTTTGCGCGATCTCCTCTATGTTTAACTTTCCATCAAAATTTGTTGTGGCTACGATGTTCACAACCTCAGCCCTTGGTTTTTTGAGGATCACTATGCCGTTGTTCTCCATAATTCTCAAAAGCTTGATGGGCGCAACCCTTGCATACGATTCGGAGGGCCCTCCAGTATAAACTATCTTTCCAGAGCGGAATATCAGGAAAGTTCCAACATGTCGCCTCGGCTTGTAAATTAAACACTCCATGCTTGGGAGATAGGTGCTATAGGTAAGAATCCCGCCAATGGCCTTCAAATCAAAAAGTTGTTCAGTTTTCACCACGGATACCACATTTTGTATGTTTATTTTTGGCATCATTTTTTGAACACCGTATTTCTTTGGCGTTTCGTATAAAAACGGTGGAGGCCCATATTCTCTCGGTGGGCGATTCGATTTTCCCCATCCAAAAATGGATGAATGAGCAGTTTGATCGATGGGGCCATACGGAGGGCTTTTTGCCTTTTTAAAGTATTTTGGAAAGAGTTGCGATGGACATGAGCAACATAATATCAAAGCTGATTGGGAAGGAAAAGGTTGAATTAAGCGATTGGGCCACTGTGATGAGCGATGAGCTTCTATCAAAATTCAATTCTGCGCTTGCTGAAGCCGCAAACTTTGAAAAATTTATAAAAGGAATGACTGCAGAGCTAAAGGAGGAATATGCAAAGGCATTGAAGAATTATGTGGATTCTGAAATTCAACGATTCAAACAGGATAATATGGTTGATCAAATTTCTGCCAAACTCAGGGAAGAGGCCCTGAAAATGTTCCAGGAAAGGGAAAACGAAGCCTTAAATGAATTCAATACCGTTGTGAAACAAAAAATGGAGAAAACCATTAAGGAGGCTGAAGAGCTGACAAAAGAAGCTGAGGAAGCCATGGAGAAAGTCAGGGAAACCATTATGCACCTAAAGGCTAAAAGCGATGCTGCGGTGAAGGCCATGAAGTTTGTTGAAGAAAAACTCAAGAATGTTCCATTAATGCCGAAAACATGTAGCTGCGGTCGCGTGAACCTTCCTCATGCAAAATATTGCGATAGCTGTGGTGCGGAGCTTCAATAATGTAGAGTACCTACAAGGGTTTGAAACTTACACCTCTCTCCGTATTTGAAACAAACATAAATCCGTTTGTAGAGTACCTATGAGGGTTTGAAGAAAGATGAAAAAAATCTTGGGGGATGATAGATGCGGGTAATTCTGAGGCTAAGCGGTGATGGCGATCTAATACCCATCCCCCAAGAGTACAATCATTTAGTTCAGGCAGCAATCTACAATAATATATCGCCTTCCCTCTCACGCTTTCTCCATGAGAAAGGTTTCGCCTATGGAAAAAGGATGTTCAAAATGTTCACCTTTTCACGACTATTGGGAAAATGTAGAAAAGAGGGGGACTACCTCCTATTCGAGAAAGATGTTGCTCTTTGTTTATCGTCCCCAATAGAGAGGTTCATCGAGGATATTGCAAACACCATAATTAGGAGCGGCACCTTCAGGATTGGGCCAAGTAAATTAAGCGTTGTGAAACTTGAATTTCCAGATGAACCGAAGTTCCGCAATAATATGAAGATAAGGACCCTATCGCCAATAACCGTTTATAGCACGGTCTTCATGCAAAATGGCAGGAAGAGGACATATTATTATTCTCCATATGAGGACGAATTCTCGATATTGACAACTGAAAATCTGAGGAAGAAGGCCTACGTTTTAAATAAGAAGGAAATTAAATCGGGTGTGGATGTGATCCCGCTTAAGGTTATGGAGCGCGTAGTAATGTATAAAGACACGATTGTAAGGGGATGGTCCGGCATCTTCTCCATTAAAGGGCCTATTTCGCTGATAAGAATAGCTTATGAAACTGGACTTGGAGCTAAAAACCCTGAAGGATTCGGAATGTTTGAGGTGATATAACATGCTTCGGTCAATTCTTAAAATTGGGGAAATTCAGAAAGTGCAGGGTGCGGAATTCCCAATAGAACAAGCGAAGCTTACTGTAAGGCAAGATGGAAGAGAAAAAGGATATGGAGTGAAGATCATATTCGATTTAGACGATCGTACTCTGGACTTCGAGCATTTCGAATATGGGGGCAAGGAGGCCGCAAAGAAAAAAGCCGAGGAATTCCTATTAATAGGCAATCCGCGCGGCAACCCACCTCAATTAAGGCTTACAACCGACGACATTAACTACCTGCTTAACCCCGGAAGGGGGCATAAGTGGGGCATCGGGGCCATCTTGAAATATATCGAGGAGAATGGGCTCTCCAGCGATAATGAAATAAAAGAGCTATATCAATACCTTGAGGAAGTAAAGAGGGTTTTTTTCGCCAATAATGAAGACCTGACCCCTAGCTTTAGCGCAAACATCGCTAAAAAGAAAATTAAAATGAAACAGATCGCGTTATATACAGTATCAATAAAGAAAAGAGGGGCGACCATTGATCTAGCTAAGGAGCCGGGTTACAGGAAGCTCCTCCATCATGTTTTGTATAAGGTATCCGAAAAAGCACTCGAAGATCGCATTGGATATGGGGTGTGCCATGTTTGCGGCAATAAAGGAAACGTGCTAATAAACCCCGATTACCCAAAGGGAACATTTCTAGGAATTTATGTTACCGATAAAATCGGTTTCCTTTCCAATGTAGAAAAAACTGAATCCTCTCTCCTAAGGACTCATGTCATCTGCTCCGACTGTAGGGAGAAGCTGATTCTGGGGATGAACTACATAGATCAGAACCTATCATTCAATGTTGGCGACTTGGGTATATGGATAATTCCAACCATTCCTGGCAGGGTGGTTACCCCGAAACCCATCGATGCCCGTAAAATCATCGATGCCTGTAAAAAAGCTTTCGAGATGGTAAGATCGCGTAAAGGCTTCAAAGAAAATTTCGAAGAAATAAAGGAGATTGAAAAAAAGCTGGATATACATTTTAAGGCGCTTGGCCTTAGATCCTATATTCTCAACATCGTTTTCGGCAGAGCTCAACAATCCCGATTCATTTTTCATGGACTCATTCAGGACACCCCAGTAACGAGGTTTATTGAGATAGGTGAAGCCTCAGAGGAAATAGCGGAAAAAATGGATAGACTTCTTCCATCAGAAAGGGGATGGTCCCTTGGATTTGATGATATATGCAACATCTTTCCACTCATAAGGTCGTGGAATGAACAGGAGAGGCGATACATCACTGTATGGAAACCACTTATCGAACTGTTTGATGCCATGATCAGCGGGACCTACTATCCTAGGGAGCATATTGTCAAAAGGGCCATGCTTTATGCTAGGATGCATAGATTTGGAAATTACGGCGGGTACAACATAAGGGAGGTCAATGAAAAGAATAGAGAAGAAGAAATGTGTAGAGGTTTGCTTTTATATAATTCATTGCTAAGGCTTTTGGCGAAGCTGGGGGTTATTTGGGTGGAGATGCCAAAAGGAAGCTTGGAGCTGGAAGGGGTCGATGAGGATATTGTCGCTTTCTGTAATGAGCAAGGGTATTTCGACTGGCAGGCCGGATTGTTTTTGTTAGGCGTGTTAATTGGCAAGATCGGTCTCAAGCAATATAAGGATAGTGGCAGGAAAACAATCCTTAACAAAATAAACTTTAACGGCATGTCCTTAGAAAAGATTAAATGGCTTGCAATTGCCGTGCTAGAGTCCCTTAAAAATTATAAGCTTCTTGACGAGCCCAACGAGGTTATTTACACCCAAGCCAAGAGGCTGATCGACAAAAACTTGGACAGCCTCAAAAATTCGCTGGATAACGTTTTTTATGTGATTTCAGGATACTCTTATGTAAGCCTCAAATATGGGGGTTGGAGAAAATGAACAAGTTGCCAAATAGTGAGATACTCCTGATATATGAGGCAAAGAATTGCAACCCAAACGGAGATCCGGATGATGAAAATAGGCCAAGGCTCGACCTAAAAACCCAAACAAACCTGGTCTCCGATGGAAGGTTAAAACGGTTCTTCAGGGATTATATAATCAGAAGATTTGGTGAAAAATACATTTTCGTCACAAAGATCTCTGGAAGAAATGTTAGAGCAGATGAGAGAGTTGGGCTGTTTGGCTATGAAGAAAAAACCGATGAAGAGAGAGAATCAAGACTTTCCGAAATAAGAAATAGAAAGGAAATAAAGGCGGAACTTGAGAGGTTGGCCGGCGAGGTTCCTAAGCGGTGTATAGACGCGAGGCTCTTCGGTGCGGTTATACCGATAGGTGGCGAAGAAAAGGAGAAAGGACAGGGGTCAACGGAGGATAAAAGAGGAAGGGGAGTGAATTTTATAGGGCCGGTTCAGTTCGCATGGGGCTTCTCCCTTCATCCAGTAGAAATTGTAGATTCCCCTACCATAACATCCGTTTTCAGCGGGGCCAGGGGTACGGAAGAGTATGGAAACATAGGGAAGCGTTGGAGCGTATACTATTCATTGATCGCCTTCTATGGAGTCGTTAGCGGCAATAGGGCCCCACAAACTAAGTTAAGCGATGATGACTTAAAGGTTTTAGATGATGTTTTATGGAGAGCATTAATAAATGAAACTACAACCGAAAGTAAAATAGGAGAAAGACCGCTCCTGTATATGCGGGTAGAGTACAAGGATTCAGAAACATTGCTTGGAGATTTAAGGCGATTCATAGATGTCAAGAGCAAGGATCCGATAAGATGGTTTACAGACGTCAATCTAAACTTCGATAGGTTGATCGAGGCCCTCTATAAAAACAAAGATCTAATATCAAAGATTTACATCAATTGCAGCGAGGAAATGGAGTTTTTGAAGAAGGACATATCAAACAAGCTTGGTGGCGACTACATCGAAACTTTGCCCCATGGCTTAAGCAATGAGGAAATACAAAGGATACTTGCCAGACCACAGGTCAGCCTTGGGAGCAAGAATTGATAGTCTTCGACCTAACTGGTTACCTCGCACATTTTAGAAAAATATTTTCTACAACAAGTTCCCTCAGCTATAGCTTTCCACCGAGGACTACCTTATGTGGCATGATTGCAGGCATTCTCGGTTATGATAGGGATGGGTATTATGAGCTTTTTTCCTCCGAAAACTGCAAGATCGGCCTTCAAGTGATGAAGCCGGTTAGGCACATCCTGCAAGTTGTCAACTATCTAATGACAAAAAAAGATGCCTTTAATGAGTTCAAAAAAACATTTAAATGGTGGCGTGATCCGGCGCAAATTCGTTTGGTATTGATAGCCGCCGGTGAACGAAGACTATCTGAAGCGCATTACAGGATCTTCTTCCATCATAAAGATGCTTCCTTAATGAATGATTTAGAGGCTAGGCTTCGTTCAAGAAAATTTTATTATCCCCCATCACTTGGCACTGCAAATCATCTTGCCACGCTTAAATATGTGGATAGTGTAGATGCGGAAATATTCGAACCTAAAGGATACTTGCCCATTTCAACGGTTATGCCTTTTCCAGAGAGCATTAAGCCAAAGGAGGGGCTTAGGATCCTTTTTGAGGAGCGTGTCCCATTTGACTTCTCCAAGGACAGGGCATTTGGAAAAAATAAGGACTATGTTTATGAAGAAACTGGAAAGCCAATAGAGGCCAAAGTGAATGGGGAAGTCTTCAAATGTAAGGTGAATGGTGAAGAAATTATTGGCACATTCATGTAGCCCCTTTCATTCTCACGAGGACATCCAATTAAAGGACCATCTTGGAGTCGTTAGCGAACTCTGCACTAAATATGTTGAGAATTGTATGAAGGATGGAAAGCTGATAGAGGCCGCTAGACTTATTGGAAAAACACATGATTTTGCCAAATATACGGAGTTTTTTCAGAGGTATTTGCATGGCGGCAGTGTTAATAAGAGTCTATCCGCGCACTCAAAGCTTTCAGCAATTTCCTCAGCATGGATCATTCATAGAAGGTTAAAGGACCCATTCTTATCTTCAGCAGCCTTTCTTTGCGTTAATGCCCACCACGGTTCCCTAAAGAACCTTGGCGTATTGAAGGACATGATCAGCTCTCTTGGCAATTTACCAAGACAAATAGATTCAATAAAGAAAAACGCACAAATTATCGTAAATGAGCTCAAAGAACTCGGTTTGGAGGATTTATTGGAGTTCATAAACGAGCCGGAGAAATGCATAAGGGAAGTTAAAAACATCTATTTTGACTGCCTTTCGTGGAACGAAAATACCGAATGGAAAAACTACTACAAAATTTTGCTATTGTATTCATCGCTTATAGATGCCGATAGAAGAGATGCTGGGAAGGTTTATAAACACATTAAATCTTGGCGCAGATATAGTGGACTTCAGACCAACTTAGTGACGTCCTATCGGAAAAAGAAATTTAAAGAACAAAAGTATCCGGTGGATAAACTAAGGGAAGAAATCTTTTCTTCATCTGAAAAAAATTTAGAAAAGATCTTAGCTAGGCAACCTTTGCCTAAGATAATAACCATTACGGCACCAACAGGAAGTGGAAAGACAATCCTAGGCCTTTATGTTGCTCTAAGGCTACGTGAAGTCCTGTCAGCAAACGGAGAGAAGCCAAGGATCATTTACTCCTTGCCTTTCATCAACATTATAGAGCAGACTTACTCTGTGTTTAAAGAAATACTGTCGCCACGTTTTAAGGACATTACCCCTGACCTGTTGCTCAAATCCCATCACCTTGCCTTTCCAGAGGACAAACTTCAAGGTGAAGAGGTTCCGCTTGACAAGATGCTCTTGTTAACGGATGCCTGGGACTCTGAGGTTATAGTAACAACGTTTGAGCAGTTAGTCCGCTCCATCATAGGAAATAGGGGGTCCTCGTTAAGGAAGTTTCACAACCTTGCAAACTCCATAATAATATTGGATGAAGTGCAAGCAATCCCCCGTGAGTATTGGGAAGTCGTACAGAAGGCTTTAACTCACCTCACTCGGTTTTCTAATGCAAGGATAATATTGATGACGGCGACAAGGCCAATAATATTCCGTGGAGAATGTGAGATCGTTCCAGACCATAAGAAGTTCTTTAGAAGGTTAAACAGGTTTGTTATAAACTCAAATTTAGATGTGGAGATGACCCCGGAGGAAGTCGTTAAATTCTTCTTTTCGAAATGGGATGGAAAATCCTCAGCTCTAATAGTTCTGAACACAATTAAAACCTCAAAGATTGTTTACAAAGGGATATCAAACAAATTAGGGGAGAAGGCCGTTAAGATCAGCTCCGTGAATAAAGTAGATGACGTTAAGGATCCGTCAAAGCCCATCCTTGCCTATCTTTCTACAAATATAGTGCCCAAAGAGCGTGGGAGAAGAGTAAATTTGATCAAGGAGCTATTGGAGAATGGATGTAAGGTTATACTTGTATCGACCCAAGTTGTTGAGGCAGGTGTGAACTTGGATTTTGACGTTGCCTTTAGGGATGTGGGGCCCTTAGACTCTATAATTCAAGTGTCTGGAAGATGCAACAGAAACTGGAGGCATAAGGATGGATCGAAAATATACGTTATTAGGGTTGTTGATGATAAGGGAAGGCCTGAAGCTGAGAAGATTTATGGGAAAATATTGCCTGATATAACTATGCGCACATTTGAAAAGAAGCCCATCATTAATGAGCAGAACATCTTAGACATTATAAACGATTACTATAATAAGGTCTTAAAGCGATGCGCCATCAGTTCAGGATATTTAAAACACATAACATTCTTAAAATATGGCGAATTATCTGGTTTCTCGCTTATTAAAGAGGAACCCAAGCTTTCAATATTTATTGAGCTTGACGATGAGGCCACGAGAGTTCTGGAAAGATTTAGAGAAGCTTTAGAGAAAATTAGAAAAGATGAATCTAGAAAAACTCCGGAAGGCCCCCGTTCAATAGAAATGGATGAATTGTTTAAGTATAAAGCTGAGTTAAGAGGGTTGCGCGCCAATCTTGAGGATTACATAGTTAATGCATGGCCTAGTGAAAGATTTCGCTCTTTAGGCGAAATATCGCCAAAAACTGGAATATACCACGTTCCAAATGATGAGCTTTCGGCCTATTATTGTGAAGACACAGGTCTCATCCAGGAGGAGGTGGAAGATGGATACGAAATTTTTTGACGCTCTCCACGGCTAAGGCCGGGAGATTCTTGCACACAGCCCCTTCAACGCTTAGGGACACATCCGTTTCAGCGTTCATTTATCCCTTCACGGCTCCGGGACTATCTGCAAGGGCTGCGCCACCAGCCCGTTAACGACTTCTTCATGAAGCTGAAGAAGCCCTATATTTTATGCTCGAACCACCCCGCCCATCTCGGCTTGAAGCCTTATTCGAGCTTTCGGACGTTCAAGCCACATCCAAAAAAGTATGGAAGATTGAGAAATATAAACTTAACCTAAGATTCATCCCACGGTTAAAACCGTAGGCTTTCTCGCCGAATCTTAGGTAAAACCTCGAAACGTCTGTCGAACCCCGGGCTAAATTGCATGATCCATGACCGACGGATGGCCCCCGTGAAAAGGGCGTAAAAATGCGCTTTTAAAGGTGGAATGAATAAAGAATATGCGGGTATGTAGAGTGCCTATAAGGGTTTGAAACCCAAATAAGGTCATAATCTCTCCGTCTAAGGTTGAAGTATGTAGAGTGCCTATAAGGGTTTGAAACGACGTGTGGGAGCTCCAGCGGCAAATGAGGAAAATGGTATGTAGAGTGCCTATAAGGGTTTGAAACAAGTATTCGGCATCGCGGGAATAGCGTTTTTAAACTGTATGTAGAGTGCCTATAAGGGTTTGAAACTTTTTCCCTGGATATCTTTCGCGATTTCCTTGAAAAGTATGTAGAGTGCCTATAAGGGTTTGAAACCAGAGAAAGTCCTAATACTTGAATTAATTATGCTTCCTGTATGTAGAGTGCCTATAAGGGTTTGAAACACAAATATTTTAGAGCTGGCCAAAAAGGCTCAACCCGGTATGTAGAGTGCCTATAAGGGTTTGAAACTAAGCTTTCTGCATCAAAATCCTTTTTTAGAAGGGGTATGTAGAGTGCCTATAAGGGTTTGAAACTCAGTTCAAGGGGTACCAGAAGGACAGCATATCAAAGGTATGTAGAGTGCCTATAAGGGTTTGAAACAAGACGAGGAGACGCTCAGAAACAGTGTTTACTATCGTTTTGTAGAGTACCTATAAGGGTTCAGAAACAAAATTATGTACTATGAGCCATGCCCCACCCTGGTTTTGAGCCCCAGACTTGAGCAGTTGTCTTTAAGTTTCCACAAATTGTGCATTTCCAAGTTGTCACTGTTCTAAATTTCAGATTCAATATAATGGTTCAAAACTGAAAAAAGAGATGTTTAAAAACAAAAAACATAGCTATTGGTGTAAGTTCTAGATCCACCACTTTCCGCGTGGCTGGTATCTGCCGCAATATGGGCAATAGTTCAAGTCCTCTGAAACTCTAAGCAACCTTTGGCAGCACCAATAGCAGTTTTCATGAATGAATATTCCAGGTCCGTATATTCCTCCCCACCAGAATCCTGCCCATTCTACCATATTTATCACCAAGGGACTTTTTCCATTTTTTAAAAAAGGATCTCGGCCCCATTTCGCCGTTCAGCGTTAGAACCCTTTTTAAACACTTTGCAAAATCTTCCTGAAGGTCTGCAATATGCGTCATGCCATTTGCCTTGCCGTTTGCATGGTCGCCATATCCATTTTGGCTATGCTTACTCCAATGGTTAATTCGCAGCAAAGCATCACGATTGCCCCAATTATGGATGCGTATGTTGACAATCAAAATCCAAATACAAACTTCGGCCAAAAGGATGAATTGATCGTTGCAAACGTTAAGCTGAATGAAAGCAAGCATATGATAATCAATACATACCTTAAATTCAATCTATCCGCATTGCCTGAAAATGCAAAGATACTTTCAGCATCGATGACCATTAATGTTTTCTGGTTTGATACGAAGGCCAACCTTTATGTCCACTATTGCCCGGATACAACATGGGAGGAAGGCTCGATAACCTGGAGCAATGCTCCAAAATATGATAATGAAACGCTTGCAACGGTGCCAATAGCCGCAACGGGAGAACAGCATATAAACCTAACTTTAGCGCTCAAGAAAGCATGGCCAACATCAAAGCTTTTAACAATAGTCCTTACAACGCAAGAAGTGGCGCAGGCTAAGGCAATGGGCATTCAATTCGATGCCAGGACGAAAAGCACTGGGCCGAAAGTTGTTGTTTCCTTTGAGGCGCCAGTTTTGACTCAAACAGCAACAACAAGCAAAATTCAAACAACAACCGCGAGCAAAACCCAAACTAAGACTGGAAACAATACCTTGACGACCGCTTTAACAACCGCCTTAACAAATACCCAGATTACGTTGACGAATCCACAAGTAGCCGCTCCAACCCCTCCATACGTCTGGGCGCTTGGAGGAATCCTTGCATTGCTTATAGCGATCGTTGGCTATCGCCTTTCCAGACAAGCGATTAAAGGAACACGTGGCGTAGCACCAGGGCCTGAAGAGGTGGAGGAGGAAGAGCCAGCCCTCAGATGCCCGTATTGCGATGGCCCGCTTGAATACATTTCTCAATACGACCGTTATTATTGCTGGGATTGCAAAAAATATATGCCTAAAGGATATCCTCAATCGACAGAGCAAAAGCAGGAGCCATCGAAAAAAATTGAAGAGGAATCGCTTGAGGAATGGTATAGAGAGCACTTTGGCTAGATTTGTCTGCTGCGCAATAGGTTGTTTAGTTCATGGAGGAGCTCCACAGTCCAAACGTTTAAATAAATGTTCAAAAGCTCTGAAAACGTCATTTTCTTCAGCTCCGCTTGCACATCCTTAACCCCAAAGACTTTAAGGAATTCCGCAACTCGATCCTCCATCGCTCCTCTAAAATCCTTTACGCTTATCTCTTCCAAATTTGGTATCCACCTCGATCATTCTTCCAGCAATTTGTATAAAAACACTGAAATACCAAAAAATCATGCAGCTTTTTTATTCATCCATTCATAACATTCTTGGTGAAAATTGCAAACAACAAAAACGTCAAAGGCGCTCAAATGTCAGCAATGCGGCAATGAAAAACTCATTGAGGACGATGAGAAGGGGGAGATCTTTTGCCCAAAATGCGGTCTAATCGCCAGCTCCCAGCCCGCCCTCGTAAATAACCCGCCATACGATGACAAGCTCATCGACCATGAGCCCGAAAAACTTGTTTACAAGGGCACAGTCATTTTGCCTACTGTTGGACGCCTGAAAAAGGAGGAAGTAAGCAATGCTATGGCGCTTGCAAGAATGCAGCGCAAATATATTTATTCTGAAGAGAGGACCTTGCGCATAGGCATGCGCTATATCGATGCGTTGTCCTCCAGGCTACTCCTCCCAAAAAACGTGAAAATGGAGGCCATATCGATATTCCAGAAGGCCGTTGAAAAGGGGCTGGTTAAGGGAAGGGATATCCCCGCGATGGCCTCAGCATCCTTAATGATCGCGTGTAGAAAGTTTAGAACGATAAGGTCATCGTCAGAGATCATTGCAGGCGAATCAAGAAAACGTGTATCAGGATACTACCGCCTCCTCGTATCGGAATTGAACATCAAGCTCCCATTCCCTTCGCCAGTTGACTTCATATCAAAAATAGTCAATAAGCTCGATCCAAAGCCTCCGCAGGATGTTGTTCGAAGGGCAATTGAAATTTTAAACACTTTAAGGGAGATGCATACCGGGTATGGGCGAAGACCTGAGTGTCTGGCCGCCGCTGCGATATATATTGCTGCTGAAGAAATGGGCATCACAATATGCCAAAGGGAAATTGCAATGGCGGCCGGAGTGGTTGATGTCTCCGTAAGAAATAGCTGTCGTGTGATCAGGGAATGCTTGAAGAATGTGGAAAATAGGGTTGAGAAAAATGTTATCATCTCTTGAAATTATATTTCAGTATCTCCTGGTGCTCATCTTGGTGTTCATCGCTGGCAACGTGGCAGCATTGCTGCTCTTGGGAGAGCCCAGAAGAAACAAAGATAACTTCAAAAAGATCCTTGAAGAGCTATATCCGAAATTATGTGGCATCAAATGGACGAAATATTTAAAAAAAGAGGCCCCTGTAGAGGAAGGCCTTCGCGATGTTTTCTATGGCCTTGCCTCCACCGGGATAGTGGATTTGAAATGCTCGAATGATGGAAGGCTCGTTGCTAAAGTAACAGAGCCGTATCAAAAATTTCTTCATTAGCACTATGCTCTTTTTTTAATACCTTCCAAAAAATTAAGAGGTGGTGCGCTTGGCACTCAACAGAACAAGATATTTGTTCTCACCGATTACAATGGGGCCCGGGGGTAATTGGACAATTCAAGTTGAAGATAAAATGGAGGGGGACACGATAACGATTTCAAGCAAAAGCCTTTCAGCGATCAAAAAAATTATTGACATCCTTAGACTTTCATCACAGTAGATGATCTAAAAGAATCAAAATCTTTTTAGGTTCTCTAAAAAGCATTCTGTTTCTTTCCGTATATTGGACTTTGGTATGATTATTTAAAATTTTAATATGTGTACAAATTATAAACACTCACTCTTCAAAAAGAAAGAGCATAGAGAGTGGAGTTTGAATTCATGTGTTGGTATAGAAAGGTTTAGAGAGTTTTTTGTGAACGTAATTGTTTGATCTTCTCTTCCACTAGTGATGCGTAGCCATCAAATTCCTCTTCTAAACTGTCACCTAATGTGTTCAGTATTCGCTCTATTTCCTCATATTTAATATGTGTCTTGAAATTGGTAAAGAATAAAGGTCCACGCATTATCTCTATGTTTTCTCTGAGATATGGGTTTGGGTTGTATCTTATTGACTGGTTAAAGTAGTATAATATTGGTTTAAACTGCTTTGGGTTTGTGAACTTGAAATATCTCACAAGCCCAGCATAGGTTTTTAGGAATTTTCTGTTTATGTCTTGGAATTTTCCAGTATCGTGATCATCGTTGTATTTTGTTTCAACATAATAGTAAGTTTCTCCAATTTTGAAAAGCACATTAACATCTAATTGTTTCTTGTGGAATTTGCCGGCTGGTGAGTTTTGAAGCAGAAATATTTTGTTATAAAGGTCATTTATTCTTGTATTAATGGTGCTTAATATTTCGTTTCTTCCTCTTGGCGGGTTGTTGATGTATTCATCTATGAAACGTTCACAGTTATCCTCTAATTCCAGTGTCAATGTTACTCCTGACGTTCCTTCAACCACAGAAAAATTTGGTTCAGATGTGATTATTTCATCAAGCAACAACTCAACGAATTCGCCGAACTTGATGTTAAGCGACTGTATTAGCCCACCGAGGACTCTGTATTTTAATGGTATAAAATGCACCTTGGTAAGGTGCTTCTGTATAAGTATGTCTATTTGTCTTTCTATTTCTTCCTCTCCGCCAGTAAGCCTTTTAATTGTTTCTTTTATCATTGGTTCCAACATATCACTCTCCTTAAATTATGTTTACAAGCGTTCCGAGGTTCTCTATGAACCTCTTCCGTATAGCATTTACATATTTCTTGTTTATCTCTATCATTATAAAGTGTCTGCCTAGTTTTTTCGCTACATATCCAGTCGTCCCTGTTCCAGCTACTGGGTCAAACACTATGTCACCTTCCTTTGTAGATGTCAGTATCACTCTTTCAAGCAAAGCCTCTGGCTTCTGGGTTGAATGTATTTTTCGTCCGTTGCTATCTCGTAACCTTTCTTTTCCAGTGCAGATTGGTATTTGCCAAACATTGTAGCCTATTTTTCCATCTAGCCCGAATTTTCTCGCATATTCTTTATTGAAGGTGTATTTTTTAACGCTTTTATCTTTGATTGCCCAAATCAGGTTTTCTGTTGCGTTAGTGAACCTTACACCAAGCCAGTTAGGCATTGGGTTGGTTTTAATCCATACTACGTCGTTCAGTATCCAGAAGCCTAAGTCTTGCATTATTTTGCCAATTCTGAATATATTATGGTAAGTGCCTATGCACCAGACAGTGGCGTTACGCTTCATTATTCGCTTTACGCCAGTCAAAAGTTTTCGGATGAACTCATCATATTCCTCAAATGAGGTGAATTTGTCCCATTTATCATTAACGCCTTCAACGACTGTCTTGACATTCCATCTGACAAGCTTCTTCGGTGGAAGTTGCAGAAAATAAGGTGGGTCGATGAACACCATATCTGCTATTTCTGCCGGTAGCTTCTCCATAACCCTTAAACAATCTCCGAGAATCACTTTGTCAATAACGTCCTCTATTTTTACACTCTCCATTTTTAACATATCATCGCTTATAATGAGCTTGTCAACTACCATCGTGCTTTCACCTCATTCATTAAGACGAGTATTTCGCCCTGAATTCTCCGCTCATCATAACCGAGGGACAAACCGCTTTTCACTCTCCCTTACAGTTCTTTTCATAGAATTCTATAAGGCGTCTGATTATGTCATCGTATGTTTCGCCCTTTTTTCCAAATTCAGCCAAACGCTTTCTAGTTTCGAGTTTAAGCCTTATAACGCATGTTTTGGGCATGGAAAATCCCCCATAAATAATTAGTATGCAAAGGTATTTAAATTGAATACTTAATAATTCTAAAGTAGGGTTGTTTTATGGAGAGAGTGAAGTTTTGCCCTAAATGCGGTGGTGAGATGGAAGTGGGCTTTATGCCAGGGGCTCCACACTGGAAGCCTGGTAAAGGGCTTTTAGGGTTAACTGCATATAGAATATTCGGGTATAGATGCAAAAAATGCGGTTACGTAGAGTTCTATGCGGAAGGAGGAATCATATAATATTTATTTATGTTGCGCAGAGCGGTTACTGAATAAAATAGAAATAGGATGGCTGCAGCGGAGAACGAGGCCATATAGCCAAATTTCTCAACCAATACTCCAGCCAGCACATAGGATGGGATCGATATTAGGTTCGATGGAACGTGTAGAAAGCCGATTATTGTTGCTATATTTTCACGGCCAATGGCCTCCTGGCTTATGAGTGCCTCCCATACGATGCGGCTCACAGCCTCGCCCAAACCCATGACCAGCACCATGGCTACCATCAAGTTGCCGCCAGTTAGTGGGATCATGATGGCGGCTGGAAGGTATAGAAATATTTGAACGAAAACCACCTTTTCCATGGACGGGTTTGTTCTAAGCGTTATTGGTATGAGGAGAGCTCCAACCCCTGTGTAGGAAGCAAGGATCGCGCCAACCTCCCAATACCCAAAACCGCTTTCACTAAGGAATATTGGCAAAACGAAGCCTACAGCAAGCGTGGAGGCGGCCGTGTAAAGGCTCATTACAAGGGCTACTCGCCACACCCTCCATTCAACAGTCCTTGGGTCAAGCCTTCCAAACAGTTCCTTCAAGGTTAGATGCCCGCGTCGGGCAGTATCGGAGGACCAGGCAGGTGCAAAGATCAAGGCGGAAATAACCGCTAGCAGTATGAACGTCTGCTCAAAGCTCATCCTTGAGATCATAAGCCCGGATGCCCCAGCTCCGATTGTGGTAGCTAGGGCGCGAATGAAATAGATCGTGGAGGAGGCCATCTGCGGATTTCGGCCTTCAGCAGCTTCATAGACCGCATTTCTATTCACAGCCCATATTGCCGCATCCTTCACTCCTTGCACAGCCTTTGCAGTTGCATATGAGGAAGGGGATGCGGAAACGGTATAGAGGAGCGCCGAGGCGAAGTTGCTCAACGCATTTATATTGAAGAACTTTCTGAACCCTACGCTATCGGCCGCCGAGGAGAAAAACATCCTAAATATTAGGAATGCAACCGGAAGGGCTGAGAATACAAAACCGATCGAGGAGAGGCTTATGCCCCGTTTAACCATTAACAAGGGCACGATCAACATATAAGCTCCGGTGATGAAGGCATCCAAGAAGTTGATGGCCGTGAGCATGAGGAATAGTCTGGCCCTCATACCGGATCACGTTATAGTTACACGTGATCATATTTAAATTTGATCGCTTCTAACTTTTAAGGCCGAGTTTCTGATAGAAAACAAACAAAAAGCGCTGTTCAATCTACTTCTTCCTCCTCAACCTCCGTATCACGAAGACGAGGACGATTATAGGGGTGGCGAAAGCTCCAAGAACCATGAGAATCCCAATGGCGTATCCGATCTTCCACACAAGAGTGTTGGTTGAGCTCGCCACGTTGGATGATGTTGATGTCGTGCCGAATACAGTTCTTGAAGAAATGACTGAGGATGCACTGCTTTTCTCAACCGCTGTTTTGGAGGCAGCGATCTCCTCCACCGTGTATGTGTAGTAGCTGTCGTAGGAGGCGTCTTCCCCCCAGAACCACCATGCATAGTGCTGGAAAAGAGAAACGGTATATTTCTCACCGGCGGAGGGGATCATCTCGATGCCATAGCCCTTCGAGTTTATCACAAAAGGATTCCACGTGTTTCCGAGATAGCGCTCCGGATCCCCGCTTCCATGACCATAGCTCGCATCCGCAGGTATCCACCCGTAACCGGGCAGGTAGAACTCAGCATAGACGTGTCCGCCATAACCTGGCGGGTTTGAGAATCCTCCCCTGTTGCTGCAAGTTCCAGGATAAGGCGGGGAGAAAACTATCCCGGCTACAGGTCTGGCCGGTATCCCCTGCGAGATGCACATCGCGCAGAATAGGGCGGTATACTTGCCGCAGTCGCCGCTTCGCCTGAGGTAGGCTTCCTTGGCACTCCAAGGAGATGGATACTGGTATTCTATATTGGCGGCTATCCATTCGTAGATTCGCTTAGCCTTCAGGTAAGGGTTTGTTTCAGCGCCCACGATATCTTTGGCGGCGTTCTGAATAATGGGATCATCGGACTCGACATCATCAGCGGGGCGGTGACGCGTATACTTGGCATACTCTGGATCGCTGATATTATACTCGCCCACTTTCGCTGGGTCGACTTGGATATGTGTTTCATAGAAGGTGAAGGTGTACTGGACCGTGAAATTCCATGAGGAGTGCTTCGGAACGTTGGTCAATAGAAAATAGGCGATCCCGTTGCCGTATACGGGATCCGTGCTAATCATGGTTGGGGTAGGCTCAATCCTCTCTATGCTAACGTTTCTTTGAGACGCCCATTCGCGGGGAACAGGCAGATAGACTTGAAACCTATCCATTGTAGAGTTGATGTTCACTATCGTTACGGTGGACCGTATTCTAAACCTCTGCGGGTTCGAGAACGTCTCGGCTTTAGAAGGGATAGTAAACGAGGCGGCGAGAATCAGCGCTACCATAACGAAGGAAAAGACCGCCACTCCTTTTCTCAAATGCATCATAGCACATCATGAACCTCTACGAGATTCGGCTGCCATATTTCATGCGGTACTTGTCGCCAGCCGGAAGTGGTTGGCCGCATCTTATGTTGACCGTGCCTTGCCATATTCGGCTTTCAGCTGTTCTATGGCCTTGGCTAATTGGTCATACGGCGTCTTCATGAGCCCTAATACGCCTCCAACGGCCATCAGGTTCATTGAGGAGACGAGAACGAAGGAGCAAACCTTTTCGCCTGAAGGCGTCTGGTAACGGAGCCTGAAGTAAGGTGTTCCCCACACCTTATCCGCTTTGGCTTCGGTTATCATGTCGAGCGGAACCTCGAAGCTTCCCTCGTTTCTAAGCCCTTCCTCTATCCTATCGCTGTAGTCCGCTACCTTGGCGGTGAGATATTTTCCGCCCAAGTATCTGATGTAGACGAGCCTTCGATCTGTTAGGATTAGCTGGCCTTTCAAGGCCTGGCCCATGCCCGGCTTCTCCTTAGGATAGAAACCAACATCGACCTTCGCAACCATATTTTCGGACAAGATTACTCACCTCCTCTTCTCTTGAAACCAAATCTTCCTTGTGATCAAGAGTGCTCCAGCAAATATGGATAGAACCTTTTCGCAAAGGAGCGCCCAGAAGTCGATTTGGCTCATACCCCATGTGGTCGTGGATATGGCGTGAAGCCATGATGTGATGAGCCATGATATGTCCTCGAACAGTGATGGCCCGAACGTCAAGCCCCCACCTTGTGGGGGTTGAGGCCACAGAGCGTAGACTAATGCCAACGCTAGGAGTATGATGCTTGATTTCATCGAGTATTTCTTAGGCACTAGCAAGCAGATTGCGATGAGAAGTCCCAGCGCATACCAGTCCAAGAGGAAAGGCATACCGAAAAACGTAGATGTAACCGACAATAGAATCATCACAATCCCAAGAATCCACCTCAGAACCAACTCCCCGCCCTCCACAATTTGACTCCGCACCAATGAACCAGCAATGGTTCGAACTATCGCTGAGGCGATTGCGATTGAGATGCCCACCAAGACGCCGTTCCCTATCGCATTCTGATATTCGTGCAAAACTGAAAACATGTATGTATGCTCCGAACTCATTGACCCGCCTAGAAACGGACCGAGAATAAATGAGACTAAAGCAATCAGTAGCCCGAGCAGAGCCACCCTCTTGGCACACCTTCTAATCCTCTGCACATTTGCCGGAAGCTCAACTTTGACGGCTGGTTTGACTTCGATACTTGGGGTTGAAACTGCTTTTCCGCAGTATGGGCAATTCTTGATGTCTCTTGGGAGAGTTGAAAGGTCTCTGCCGCACCGAGGGCAAGTAGGTGGTGTGAGTGTTGGCATCGGTTTTTGAGATTCGCCTCTTCGCTTCTTTCTTCGTCTAAAGATGACCGCCGCCAAGGCGAGGAATGGAATGGCTATCAAGAGCAGGGGTGCTGGGAACTGGCTTGGTTGCGGTTGCTGTTGAATTGAAGTTGTTGAAGCTGGGGCAGACTGCTCTACAACGGCCCTAATCATTAGGTTTCCAGCTGGGGGTCCCTGACCGAAGGGCGCCCATTTGCCTGGAGAACCGACATAGGATCGGCTGTGTGGATTTGTTAGGTCTAAACCAATAGATGGGTCGAATTTCGCCTCATGTTGCATGGCTACATAGAAGTCCCCTGAAACCACTATGTTGTAGGTGGTCAAGTCGATGTTGAACCATCCTATGGCGGTTGGCTTCACCTCCAAGGGAGGGGTCAGCAGCTCTGCGGCTCCATCGCTTCCAAAGATGTGAGCTTTGAAGGGAGCGCCCGGTTTTCCTATGTAGTAGCTGACGCTCAATATCCTTGCACTAGGCCAGCCTGATGGCGGGGAGAACCTGACAGCTTGATATGAACCGGCACCTCCTCCCGAAAGATTTTCGGGTTCGCCGTCATCGTAGGCCAACTCGGTTGAGGTACTCGCCATCGTTGCCATCTGAATAGGCAGTCCAATCGATAAAGCTAGAAGAAGGATTGCCAGAAGTTTAAGGAAAGGTTTCACTCAGGGGTTTCTCCTGGATGCGCACTTTCTTTTTAGCGTGAAAACCATTAAATGTTCGTTTGAGATCGTTTAAAAGCCTTCCTAATCGATTCCTTAACTCATCATTAATTTATGCAACTTCACCATATACAATTGCACCTGATTTTCCTTTTATCCATTCCAAGCGCATTCCACATCGCTTCAGTCTCTTTGCAAAGGGCCACTTTCGATCTATCGAAGCCAAGCAAATCAAGCTTACCTAAGAAAAATGTATAAATTTCCTTTCTAAGAGGCGTGGCTAACTTCTTTCCCCAACCTGAAGGCTCAGAAAACCACTTGGTCCAAGACCTATCCTTTGAGAAGCTAATCGTCTTTTGCAGACCCCTTGGCGTACCCAAAGTGATTCTTTCAGGCTCCCTTGGAAGCTCTGAAAAAAGCGTATAGATGAGATCTTCATAATGCTTATGCCAATCATCTATTGGAAAAATGGGATCTATCCTTATCCTAACATCATAGCCAGCCTCCATAACGGCTTTGGCGGCCTTTATCCTAGCCTTCGGTGGAGGGGCTCCATGCTCCCAACACCTCCAGACAGCATCAGCATTGAGGCTGAAGCTTACAATAGTATTTTTTCTAGGGTTTTCAACGAGAAAACCGACTTTATCTGATTTCGTTAAAAGCAGCAGTCTATGTCTATCCTGCTCTTCGAATTTATCGGCGATCTTCTCCATAAGCTGTGGATTCATCAATGAATCTGCCAATTCACCACTGTTAAATATTGTCGGGTTCTCAATGAAATAGGGATGTCTAAAGGCTTTGTCTATTGCATTTAGAACCTTCTCAATTGGTTTGTATCGAGGACGTTTGTTTCCTCTGCCAGTTCCTTGAAGATAACAATAGGCGCATTCATATGGGCAGCCGAACGCCCATTTAAGCTCATAGAAATGGGGACATACTATATCCTCAGGCGTTTTCTCAAATGGAACTATTATGCCGCTTATGCTTGGTCTATGTGTTTGTTGCATTTCTCTAATTGGTTTCCACGTTATAGTTATAAAGTAGGGGTAGTTTAGTGGAAAGAAATTGTGATAAGGCCATTAGAGATTACCTCTAATAAGCCCATCTTCATAATTTTCCATGTTACGCCATCATGCTCCTTTGCCTATAGATGAACCCATTAGACATGAGCTCGAATGGTAAAACCCGCCCTTTTTATGCATTTTGAGAAAATTGGCAGGTGACCTCTAATGGCGAGGGGAAGCACACTTTTTGAGGTGAAGGCAAGGGAAGAAAGGTGGCTTAGAGCAAATGGTTTAAGAGGAGTCCTCAATTGCCTATTCTATAAAAACCCTAGCTTAGTTGATTTGGCTGAAAAGCTTTTAACTGAAATAAAGAAACGAAAGGGTCTTCCAGCAAGCGAATGGAAAGAATGCATAAAGAAGTTTGAAACAACCATATCAAGCTATGAATCATGCCTCCAAAGGCTTAAGGCAGCCGGCCTCATCAGACGTGAACGGGGCATTTATTATCTTTCAGGCGACTTCAGTCGCTTCCTCAATGCTGCAGCCGAAATATGGATGGAATGGAGGGCCACCTAATTTCTCTTACGTCCTTAATCATAAAAATCACCCAAGGAAACTCCCGACTTTAGTCGTGGAGTAGCTCACAAACAACCACGCCCTTCCGATTTGAATGAATCCTCTAGGAGCCTTCTACTCCAAGCGTTAATCATCCTCTTCAGGGTGCTGTAGAGAAGCTTTTCCTCCAAGGTAAAGTCTTTAGTCACCTCATCCCCTGCTTGGGAGGCGGCTATTGAGGCCAATTTCCTCATCCTACAATTCACTATGTCCCTAGCCATAGAGTAGGCCCTCTCCAACGTCTTCACCTTCTCAAGATTTCCCTCGCTCTCCACTCGCAATTTTCTGAGAAACCTTCTCAGGTTGAAGTAGAAGTCCTCATTCATCATCGACAAGCGTTTGGTTGAGGATATGACCTCTCCCAAGTGGGCTCTGGCAAGTTCCTTCAATCCGAAATCTTCGCCAAGCAACTCGCCTTTACCCGACCTAACAAGCTCCTCCGCGACCCATAGAGGAACCTCAACCTCCTGTCCCTTCAAGCCTTCAATGGTTAAGCCGGCCACGGATACGCGTGGAATATTTTCGAGTAGCCTAATCCTTACATGCCTCTCCTCTAAGAGAAATTCGATCTCATCCAAATCTGGCACCCCTAAGCTGACAAACGCTGGCTTGAGCGATCTTGTTAACCTGAATTATTATTCATTTTCAATGAGCCATAAAGACATAAAGATGCTATATGATGTGAAGAGAAGGATGGCCGTGAGCTTGCCACGGATTCCTAGGATGAACCTCTCATCATCAAGTGAGACGAATAATGCAAAAAGCGCTATCACAGCCAAAGTCATCAAAATTGCTGATCTTAGTTTTTTTCCCAAGCCTCTCTACAGCCCCATTCCTTAATATTGAAGACTTTTATGGGGCCTATTGCCTTTGAGAGGTCTATGCGCTCAATGGTATTCTCAGCAAAGAAAACTCGCTTGCCCTTCTCTTTCCAGCGTTTCAAAACACGCCAAACCCTAACAGGAACATTGGCGTTCTCGATTATCTTCCTCAAATGTTGCAACGCCTCTTCTTTATTTCTGAAGATCGCAATGAGGCCCACATGGCTCATATATAGGGCGTGGCCCTTGAAAGGGTTGAATGGGTGATTCCTGGACATAAGGATGAAGGCTGGCCAATCCTTGCCCTCAATATAAAAAAGTTCATCCGCCTCATCCTCCAAAATATCCCATAAAGCATTAGACAAGATTGGCAGGGGATTCTTCACCATACTCTTCACCGTGGGATGTGGTTTTGGAAAGGCCCCTTCCTCCGCTCTGGGGGCAGTAAGCCTGCCTCCATTATTTAGCCTCGTGCTCAGAATTCCATCTCCCTCATCCGCACGTACGTTGCAGAGGGTGTCGGCGCCCTTTCCAAATTAACCTCCCCCTGTAGATAATAAGTTATTGGAGACCTGGCTCTGCCAAGGGCCTTCTCCTCTAGCGGTCTGCATTCCTCAACCAATTTGTTAAAGGCAGTCAAGAAGAAGCGAGTCAAATCCTCATAAAGGTTTTCGGTCAGAGGTTTCTCCCCCTCAAGTATACGGATCGCGACATCGATGTTAGGGATGAATTCCTTTTCTACAACCCTCGATGAGAATATTTTCGATAGCAGCCCAGAAAGGTAAGTTCTAAAACGCTGGTTAGGTTCAAGCTCCTCTCTCGCTGACTTGAGGCTTTCGAGCGTCACCCTCTTCAGGTCTTCAGGTATTTCGCCCTTACGTTTAAGGAGACCTAATGTACAGATAGGAAGACCTAATGCATCCTTCGCTCTAATATATGCCCTGAACTCATCCCAGTAGGTTGGCTCCCATTCAATAGCCATCGGTGTCGTCCCTGTTCCCCTTTCAAAAAAGGATTAAAAGGAATTACTTTTTTGCTTCCTTCAGGCCGTACTTATGCTCCGCTTTTTTAACGATATTTTCTCTAATGAGCTCTCCTAGGCATCGCCTAACCGTATTGTAGTTTAGGTTAGCTTCCTTGGCTATCTGCTTAGCTTCGATTGCCCCCTTGTCCTTTAGAAGCTTTACAATCTTGGCCTTTGCACTTTCTTTTCTAACCATGTTTCAACACCGATACATGATCTTGTGTTATTAATAAAGAGATCGAAGGCCTTCTTGAGAGGGCCGTTGTTCGGGACTTTTGGGCTTTTATTTAAACGATTAAACGATTTTGGTTGATGGAAATGCGGATTAATACCTTTCTCTTCCTCTTGTTACTGGTCCCATTCAATATCGTCTTCTCAACGCCTATTTCTAAAGCAACAAGCCCCCACCATCCATTAATGCCGTATTTTTCTTTAACGCCGCCGCTTGATGTAAGCTATTCTGGCTTACCAGAGCCGATTTTACCATCTGAAACTGAAGCCGAAAAGGCGCCAGTTTTAGGAACTTTAACAATAGCCATAATCGCCGTATACTTCAAGGATGTTCAACCTAAAAGAACGATAGAGGATTTAAACTCCCAAATGGAGCGCATGAATGAATACTATAAGGAAGTTTCATATGGCAAAGTTTCGCTATCTTGGAGCATATTTGGATGGGTCAAGCTTAGCCGTTCTTTGGAATCCTATGGAAGGGATGCGGGCGGAATCGATGATACAAATGCTGATACTGGGATCGATAGCTACCTTTTAGTTCTTGATGCAATTGCCTTGGTGGATAAAGACGTTGATTTTTCACAATACTCCTATCTTATGGTTCTTCATGCAGGCTATGGACAAGAAAGCAGCGGCAACTCTTCAGATATTTGGTCTGTTGCCTATATTAGGGGCATTGCAGCCAAAACGGCTGAAAGGGCATATTCACAATTCGCAATAATTCCAGAGCTTGAGGCTAGGGGAGCCGTATCCTTAGGGGTTTGGTGCCATGAATTCGGGCATCTTTTAGGCCTTCCTGACCTTTATGGCAGGGATGAAAAAACAAATCCAAACGTTGGCCTTTGGGATCTAATGGCAAGGGGAAGCTGGGGAGGCGACCCACCGGGATCAAGCCCATCGCATTTATGCGCTTGGAGCAAGATCAAACTTGGTTGGATAGACGAAAACGCCATTCAAATCGTGGAGCAGGGCTCTAAAACGGAGTCGCTACTTGGGTCTGAAAGCGCTTCAACAATGGCGATAAAAATCCCAACTTCAAAAACATACTACCTTTTGGAGTTTCGTGAGGGGAAGGATTTCGATGCCTTTCTCCCATCAGGGATTCTTATATTATTTGTTGATGAACGAAGGACACCGGATTTTGTTAAGGTAATTCCTCAACATGGGGATAGGACCCTTTCAACGGCTACACTTTCCCCTGGGGAGCTATTTTTTGATAAGGATAGCATTGTTCAAGTGGCGCCAGTGTCCCGCAAAGGAGATTCAATTGACTTGATCGTTGATAGGGAGTCTTTGAAGCCAGACATAATGGTTAGGATAATATCTCCGGTAAGTGAAAGGGTTGAAGCTGGTACGACAATATCGCTTCAAGTTGAGGTGAAGAATCAAGGTGTGGTAGACGCCACATTTCAACTCAACGTTTATTCGGATGCTTCACTTTTACAATCAAAGACGCTTTCATTATCAATTAATCAATCTCAAACATTATCATTTTCAATATCTGTTCCAATTGGCATCCATAAAATCAGGGCTTTAGCTGAGGGCGTTAAAGACATTAACGATTACAACAATCAAATAGACTTCTCGCTTGAATCGGGCTATTCCCTCTCAATTCAAACAGAAAAGGGGGCTTGGGTTCGGATAAATGGAACTGAATATGTTGCAAAGGATGGCACAGTTACAGCCTTTATCACTTCTCCAAACCCATTTGAAGTTGAGGCTCAACCAATAGTAAGCATTTCAGAAGGCATCCGTAAAAGATTCCTTTGCTGGAATATGGGCGCCAAGTCGCCAGCGTTGGAAGTTAAAATGAATTCTTCAATGACGCTATCAGCCAATTACATTACGCAATACTATGCTGAAATCATTAATGCTGAAGGAAGCGGATGGTATGATGAAAAATCAAACATACTGCTTAGGGTCGATAACCCAAAAATAATTGAGGCAAACAAAACTAGAGAAGTCTTCCTAGGTTGGTCAGGCTCAATCAATTCAAACAACACCTCCCTAATAATTACAATCGATAAGCCATTGAAGGTCATCGCCAATTGGAAGCGGCAGCACTTCCTCTTCATAAGATCAGCCTTTCCAATAGAGGGTACTGGCTGGTATGATGAAGGTAGCGTTGTAAAAATTTCAGTTAGGGATTTTTCAAACTCAACGATGAAGGTTCAATTCATAGGCTGGAGCGGGCACATCAATAGCAAAGATCGGGATATTAGTGTTAAAATGGATGATGCGATGCTTTTGAAGGCGTTATGGCATATTTCATACCTTATTCATGTTCAATTTATTGATGAATCCGGAAGGATTTTAAAAACATGTCCGTCATCGCTTTTGCTTAGATCGCAAAACGGAACCATTGTAACCGTAAATATGCCAACGCAATTTTGGCTGGATGAAGGGGAATGGATCGTTGAAAAAGCGGTCTTTAAGGGGGTTGACGCCAAATCTGGAAAAATAATATTGACGCCAAGCGCAAATGCAACGATGAAGGTTCCATTACGTGTTTTCTCCTTAATTGTTGAGGTCCATAGCTCGTTAACTGATTTTCCGTTAAATGGGCAAGTGGTTGCAAATCTTACAGAATCAAATTATATGAAGAATTCATTGCTTAAAGATGGAGTTGCCGTTTTTTCTGAATTGCCAGCTGGAAACTATACTATTGAAGTTTCAGCTGAAGGGGGAAGGACAAAATCCAGTATAGCTCTTAACAAGAATAATGTAGTTTTGATTAGGGTTGTTCCTCTAAAAGAGTTAATCCTCTTCTCCATCCTTCCTTTGCTTTTGATAACGCTATGTGTTGTTTACACGCTTGCTTTGAGAGGCTCGATCTCAAAAGCCATGATCTTGACTCTCAAAGAAAAGATAAGGTCGATTCTTTCACGTTTAAAGCCAAGGCCTACAGGTGAGTTTTTGTGAAATGGGTAACCCACCTTCGAATAGCAAGGGCCATAGGCTATGCGCTTGGTATTGGTAAGGAACTCACGGACCTGCTTTGTGAAGCATCCATAAGCCCCGATAAAAATCCAGATGAATGTTTGCATATAAGTTTTGGTGGAAAAACACGAGCGTCTAGGTTGCCTCACCATATTCCAAAGCCATCATTAATTATGCATTATGTCTGGTTGGCGCGTAAAGCTTTCCTTCAATCAGACTATTCCAAGACCATATACAATTTGGGAAGGGCCCTTCATTACATTCAGGATATGAGTTTGACGGGTAAATTCACTGATATGACTCATAGCAGTAGGGAGTTGGAAGCTTCCAATTTCCAGATAATGTATGAAGCTATCAACAAGGGCATTGAATATGCGCGTCCATCTCCAACCTTAATAGAAGAACTTGTTAAGAAGATTAAACCGAAGAATGAACCTGATGAAATTCTATGGCAAGCAACGCTTTGCTCCGCAATTGTGGCTAAGGCAGTATTGAGCGAAAAAGAAGCGCCAAATGCTTTGAAATCTTCATTCAAACGCGTCAAGGAAAGGCATAGAAAAATAGTCATTCCAATTGTTATTGGAATATGCGCAGTTTCGTTGATAGCTTCTTTAGTCCTTCTTAATCCGCTTCCGATAATAATTGGCCCAATTCTAGCATATTCAGCAAATGCGCTTGACCTAAAATATCATAAGATAAAAAAAGAAATTAGGTGGTTTAAAAATTGATCTATATCTTTATTCCTAACGCGCTAATTATGTATTTAGCCTTGCAAACCACGGCTGCGGTGTCGCTTCCTGCGAATGCCAATCCGACAAATGCTCCGTTTTTGTCCACGAGGCTTCCGCTATCCCCTCCGCTAACGAAAGGCTGGTATACCAAAATTTGGTCGTAGAATATTGCCCATCTATATGTGCCATACCAAACCTTCACCGTTGCGCTTGTATCGAACACAACATTAACGGTAACTCCGGTCGTTCTCCCCGACTTTCTAACTGAGTCCCCCACGTTCACCTCGACCGTGCCGCTAATTGTATAAGTGTTTTTATTATCGCTATCTAAAACTTCGCCGGCCACATAGTTTGGTATTGTAACTTTTGCTATTGCGGCATCCGCGTAGTTGACGCTTCTAGGACCAAATGTTATTCTTGTATATCTATAAAGAAAGCCAACTTTGTCCTTTATTGTGCCGCCATCATAAGTTCCGGGTTGGATTACCGCGAATCTTGTGGCCATTTGAGCGCCCATTTGATTGCTTGGAGGAAATTGTGCAATGATATTCATCGCTATGACGTGTGCGCAACTCAATATATAACCATCTTTCGTTACGATACCTAAGGTCCCCGCCATCTTTCCTCCATAAACTTCTACCGGAACACCTAAAGATATACCACCGACTATCGGCCTTACCACGGAAGCCCTATTGATTGTGTTTGTGTATGTGTAATATGGCTTAACGGTTTCAAGCTGAAGCAAAGATAAAGCCTTCACAGCACCGATGACTTTCGTTTCTGTTGCAAAGCCATCTATCTTGCTTGGAACTTTACTCCTATATTTTTCATGCTCAATGTAAACAATTATTTTTGGGGGGTATTCACGATGACTTATTCCAACGACTCCCTCGACTGGAAGCAACATATCCTCGGCATGCTTTCTTGCATCTTTGATGGTTGGTGCCCGCGCCTCAACTGCGCCCATGAAGATAAATGGACAGAGCGAAAGGACTAATAGCATCAAAGATATAGCTTTCCTCAATTTCATCACAATATTTTATAAAAAAATGGGCTTTTAAGCTTTCTGTTATGATCGGAATCCTTGAAAAACTCTACTGTGAGCCTTCCTTAGGATGAATCGGTATTTTCCAATGCGACTCCTTTCCAGCTCTGACCCATTGCCCACCAATCCTTTCAATCGCTCGCGTTACTTCAGCGAACTTTTCACCAGTAATTGCCCCAAATGGTAATTTAACATGATATTCATCACCAACAACTTCTACGGATACATTTGCCCTAACCTCTTGAGGAAACATCTCGATGATCGCTCCAGTATCGATTGAAGGTTTTGGCTTCACCTCAACTATTTGAGGCGGCTTGACAACTTCCACCTGATACCCCAGCATCTTCTTTTTCTCCTCCTCCAAAAGTTTGTCAATTAACCTCTCTAAATCCTTTATCGCATCCTCCATAGTCATTCCAAGTGGAACGGTAGATTCTATGCCATAGGATACTCTGGCGCTTTCATAATCCCCAGTTTTTATAGTAATCCCTTTAACCACAGTGACCCGCGGCCTCTCTTCTTCAGGCATATTAATCACCAAACGTCCTTCCTTTTGAAATATAAAAGGATCGTTTTTGAAAAACAGCCTGCTTTTTAATTAACGATAAAATTGGAATGATGAGCCATGAGGGCATCGTTTATGGCTTCATTAATAGTTGCAAGCTTCTTCATTGGCATAATCGTTGGGGTAGCTGTTTGGAATGTTGCCAGCCCACAAGGTGAAGTCGTTACAACTCAATATACGATATTGACAACAACAATAACTCAATCAACAATCATAACCAAGGAAGGTTCTTTAAGTTATGAGGTTTGCTTCCCACCAGGTTGTGAAGATCGCTTGATATATTGGATCGGCAGAGCAAACCATTCGATCCACATCATGATCTACTCCTTTACATTAGACAGCGTTGGCGATGCATTGATCATCGCTCATAACCGTGGCGTAGATGTGAAAGTTGTTTTTGAAAGTCAAGAAATAAACAAGTATAGTGAATACTACAAGCTTAAGGCCGCTGGAGTGGAAGTTAGGCTTGATTCAAATCCAGCTTTGATGCATAACAAGGTTGCAATAATAGACGATTCGATAGTGATAACTGGAAGCTACAATTGGTCTGAAAGCGCGGAAACAAAAAACAATGAAAATATGTTGATCATAAGGGATAGGGGGACTGCACTCATTTATGAAAAAGAATTTGAAAAAATATGGGAGGCAAGTCTTCCATGAAATATAGTGTTGATGATGCTGGCTGGGGCCACGTCGTCCTTGGCTGTATTATAGCCATGGCTTGCGAAGACTTCGATGCTCCTCCGTTTGTTGGAGAAATAGGAGTGGAATACTTCCAAGACCCCCTATTCTTAAGGAAAGAATACCTAGAAAAGGCCTATGAAATTGTTAAGGCGGGGATAGATTACTATAGAATTGGCAAGGGAGATATGATCATTTGCTGCTCAGGCTACGTTCTTTCTTTTGCAGTAGAAAAGCTTAGAGAAGAAGGGTACAGCGTAGTTGTAGAAAGCCACGCTGAAAGAAAAGCGCATAAGTTTGCGGAGGAAGCTTTTATGAAAAAGCTTAAGGAGATAGGTGCGCCGGTTGATAAGCTCCTTCCAGAGGATTCGAATAGAAATAGAGCAAAGAACTTCTATACGCTACTAAACTGGGCAAGGGCAGATAAATCTCGTGAAAAGTTTCTCAAAACAGGCTGGTCATTTTTCCATCCAGAAAGAAAGAAGTTCAAAGAATTTTGGTAGCTAGAAACTTCCAGACTTTAGTCGCGTAGTAGCCGATATTGCGTAACCTTTGCCAATCGTTTCTTGGCCATCTCACAATAGGAAGGGTCTATCTCTATTCCAATGTAGTTTCTCCTCAATTTCTTACATGCAACTGCCGTTGTCCCGGAGCCTAGAAAAGGGTCCAAGACAACTTCGCCTTCCTCGCTACACGATAGAACCATGTATTCTACAAGTTCAAGAGGTTTTTGCGAAATATGGATCTTTTTCAGATCATCCTTTTTGAAATTACTCTGACAGGCTGTGAACTTCCAAACATCCGTCCTTTGAATTCCTGCCCTGAACGCTTTTCCATAGACATCTATGGTTGGCGTTCCCTTCGATAAAAAGAATATCGGCTGGAAGGAGAGGGTCCAAACATACTTCGGCTTCTTCCCGGATGGAATTGTGTTAGTATAGTGCCAGATCAGGAGCTGGATAAATTTGAATGGGGTTTGATCCAAAACATGCTTAAAATTCCACATTGTTTTCTGGGAGTTGAACACGAATGCCACCCGCCCCTGTTTTAGGACGCGATAGCATTCCATAAGCCAGGCCTTGTTGAACTCCACATATTCTTCATCCGTTAGGTTATCGAAAGGGTATGGCTGCCCTAAATTATATGGTGGATCTGCAATTATTAGGTCTATGCTTTCATCTGGAAAGTTTCGCATAACCTCCAAGCAGTTTCCTTGAATTATTTGATTGAGCGGTAGGGCCAAAGTGCTCAAATTCCTTTGCCTCTTAAATCAGCCAATCCCTTAGATGCTGTAACACAATTTTTAGTCTTTTATCAAGGTCGCAATTTCGTATATGGATTGTTTCAATGCGGTTAACATTCAAGAAATGCCTCAAAATCTCATCTATTTCCATTTGATATGTTTTCGATTCAGACCTGAAACCGTCACCAACAAGTGGAAGCGGCTCTAGATAGAAGATTTTATCATAACATGGGTTGGCGTTTTCAACAAGCTTGAATAGCTCTCTAAGCTCTTGAAAGCTCAATTTATTGCGCAAAAACAACCATATGACGTAGGATAAATGATCATAAACGGCTCTATCGAAAACAATAAAGTCAAAGCCCCCATTCATGGCCAAACTGTATTCGCGCAGCTCCTCCTCTATGATCCATTTTTGAGTCAAGTAACTCCCGTTTTCATTAACGTGGTAGGGGCACCGTCTAACAACTTCATCAACAAACTTCGCCTTGCGGCCAATATCCTCAAGGTGTTTTACTAAAGCCTTTGCTAACGATGTCTTTCCGCTACAATGAGTTCCCGAGAAGGCTATAAGTTTCATCATTATCCCCCAGAATGGATTTCTTGAAGAATAAAAAACCTGATGAGGGCGAACTGACCTCTAAAGACGCTTTCCACCATGACGGTATGGCCTCTTTTTGTTATACTCTACCTTGAGCTGGATTGCCTCATCCATATCGATCCCAAGTCTCCCGCACACATCAGCCAGTCGAATTATGAGATCCGCAAACTCTATTGGAATTCCCTTGGGCTTTTCCCCTTCAAAATATATGGTCTGCGGGCTTTTGCCGTTTCTTGCTTCTTCAAGGGCCTCCGACAATTCCGAGTGCATCAAAGCTATCAGCTCCCCGAACCTTCTTTCTTCGCTCCACCAGCCCTTCTCAATGGCGATTTCATGCATTTTCCTGGCGAATTCATTGAAGCGAAGGCTCATCGAACAACCGCTCCAGCAAACATTTTCAGATCACATTTAAAGAGGCTTGATGGCCTGCGCGAGATGCGGTCGGCTTTATCAATATTGTGCAAATAGTTCTGGATGCTAAGGTATGAAAAATTGGTTTAACCCTAGCCCAAAAGCCGTGGGTTCAAATCCCACCCCTAACAAAATACTTGGCGCCAGTTTAGCCTTCTTGGCGATCTTATTCATTACGCTTCTGATTCCTAAGGCTATGAGCCTCGGTTTAGTTTATGACGGCCCAAACCCAATAATCTTCGATTTGAGAAAGGGGAAAGGCCCTTTCATAGTAAACTTCATAGTTACGAATCCAAGCGATGAGCCCGAGGTTGTATGGTTTCGTGTGATCGGCATTGGGGCGAACACATCATTCGTAGACAATTGGGCCGTTTCCTTTTCACCATCAAATTTTACCCTTGCACCTTCTGAATCGCGCTCTGTTCAAATGGTTGCCACACCAAAACCCAATGCGCCGTTAGGGCGGTATGAGGGCTGTTTGCTCATCAACACTTGGAATCCAGAAAGACCATATGACGAGATGGATGGACAGTTCTTGATAAGAATGTTTGCAATAAAAGTTTCAATTCTTGTGGTTCCAGAATTCCATAATATATTTCCAATATTTCTCCTTGCCGTGCTTTTAGCAACTGTTTTATTCATTCTCCGCAAAAGGGGCAATAGCCGAAAGGTTGATCACGGACCCCCTCTATTGTTGTACTGTACTGTAGCAAAAGAGGGGTTCCGTGATCTGATCGCAAAAATGAACATTTTTCAAAATTGAAAAAAGCTCAAAATGGGCTTATTTGGCTGAAATGAGCTTATTTTAAGGACTTTTTTGATCACTTGTTTACCCGGGTAAACAACCGATCATCAAAAGTTTCATTTTGAGCTTCTTTCTGGCAAAATAGGCTTATTTTGAGCTTATTTTTGATCGCTAATTGGGACGATTTTTCGATCAAATGCTGAAACTATGAAGCCACTAATCCCTTTTTAATTTTTCAACTAAATGCTTCAGGTAGCAAGCGATGGAGAAGCTCCTAACTAAGAAAGCTCCCTGGATTCCAATACTTGAGTCCGCTACTAAAAAGCTTTCATTACCAAGCGAATATGTGAAAGAGGCAATTGAAATGATAGAGCTTACCAGAGGACCAAAATGCTACTTTCTATGCGCCTCCAGAAAGGCAAAGGTGCTTGCAACAATTTTTCTATGGCTTGTGATAAGGAGGAAGGGAGCAATTTTGCCAAGAGGGCTATACGCTGTGGCTGAAGCTTGCGGCTCAAGCTATCATTCAGTTGAGAGAAGCTGGTCTGAAATTCGAAGAAAACTTGCTGAATTCCCAGAGTTTTCTTGGATAAAATCCTTAAGCCAAGTTAAAAGGGGAGGAAAGCGGTGCCTTCACAATTGAGGCGCTCACTTCTTTTTCAAAAACAAAGGAACGACCGCGTAGATGATTAATCCGATGGCTATTAATGTAAATACGATGTATGTGATGTTATGCGCAAGCGCAGCAGCCTGAAGGCCACTATGGCTTAAGATCGCTAGGACAAAGCCAATCCTCAGAAGGTTTATGAAGAATACAAGCATGGTTATCCCAAGAATTTTTATGAATGAAAAACCCCTCATCCATAAATATATTGAGATTAAGAGCACATAACCCATTCCCACGCAAGTATCAACAAAATCTACTGCATGGCCTCCCGCGATTATGTATGTTCCCTCAGCATTCACATTCAAAAATGGCGAAAATATTATGGCCACAAGCCTCGCTACAGGTTTTGCCAAAAAATAAGTTGGCGGAAAGAAAGTTTCCAAAGTAAAGATCGCTGTAGATAAAACTAGTGCAACTAATGCCTTAATCGCTAAAGCGGTTTCTCTATCCATTTCTCCACAATATGCTTTCGAATACTTTTTTAAACATCTTCAAGCTTCGCATTTGCAAGCTCTAACAACAGCCTTCTGTGGCATTTCTCTGGAGACTTTTCATAACAAATGAGAAAAACATCTCTTTCCTTTGCTATTTCGATAAGGGCCTGCAGAATAGCCTTCGCCTCTGGGCTGTTTGAAAACCCTTCCTTGAATCGCCTCTCGTATTCAAACCAGTCGATCTCTCCCCTCTTGTATGCTGTCAGCAACTCCTTTGAAGGTGCTAGCTCCTTAGCCCAAAGGTGAAATGCCTCCCTTTTGACGAAGCGAGGGCAGTACCTAGACACAAGAACTTTGATGGAGTCGCTTGGCAGGTTTTTGAGATTCGCCACATATGATTCTTTGAGCATTGCATTCTAATGATCATTGAAGGCCCATTATAAAAGATTCGGCCTCTGATTTTTGGCATTCCTAAAGGTGCTCAGCATCATTAATCAAAATCCTTTTTTGTAAGGATAAAAAGGAATTTGCAACCCCCCTCCGAAATGCCATCAAGTGCAATAGATCCCATTTTGCCATTCAAAAAGCGAACAAGGGAGTCTGAAAAATTTCGCCCCCTCCCTTTATATACGTTTTTCGGAAGAAAAACGGAGGTCGATGTTATGACTATATTCAAGGCAAGGATAGATAGAGAAAACCACCTCTACATCCCAAAAGAAATCCGCGAGCAACTTGGCAACGAAAATGTGGAATTACTCTCTTTGTATAAAGCCACGGTCATATACCCAAAGGGTGCAAATCCAGGCGATATAATAAAGTCGCTACGGCTTATGATCGAGAACCTCAAGCTTTTTGCCCGTTCTGCAAGGGGCGGAGGGAGTTGAACATGACGGAAGCTGAATTTAAGTTCATAAACCCAAACGCGATCTCTCTTCCACCTGTCAAGGCAAGGACGGGAGAAGAAACAGAGTTTACACCAAATATGGATGACCTGATCAAATCAATAAAGGCTCATGGAGTTTTAGAACCAATAATAGTTAGGCCTAAGGGAAGCGGATATGAGCTTGTCGCGGGCAGTAGGCGTTTATTCGCTGCAAAAAAAGCTTTGCTGGATAAGGTCCCAGTTATAGTGAAGGAAATGGGCGACTCTGAAGCCCTGGAGGCAATGCTAATTGAAAACGTCCATAGGGAAGACCTTCCAGATGTCCAAAAGGGCTATCTTTTGAAGATGTTGTATGAGTCAGCTCCGGATAAATATAAAACACAGGACGATTTGGCCAAGGCCGTTGGTAAAAGCAAGGCATGGATATCACTTATGATCAAAGCCTACGAAACGGCTCAAGAGCTTAAAAAGGATAAAAAGGTCACGAAGGTCATCGACAAATCTGAAATTGACACTTTAAGCGAAAAGCAACTTCGCGTAATTTCCAGTGCTCCACCAAAGGAAAGGAGAAAGGTGCTGAAAAAACTTTTGAAAAGCGAGGAGGCCGAGCTTCCAAAGGCAAAGCCCCCATCAGTCTCTGAAATAGAGGAGAAACTCAAAAAGGAAAAGATCAAGGAGGACCTAAGCGCAGCCATATCCTATGTGCATCTGAAGGTTCTTGGAGAAAACTTCGACAAAATCCGTGGTGGGCTGGCTGAGTTCCTTGAAAGCCATAAAGGCGGGGATGAAAGCGTTTGGCATAGGCTTGCTGGAGAAATAGTTCTCACACTTCAATCGATACCTAGAGACGCGGCTGAACGTGTTTTGAAGGAGGTTAATGAAAGATGGAATGCGCGAAGGTAAACCATTTAGGATTGGAATGCCTTGAGGGCATCACACCAAGCTTGCTGAACGCGCTTAGCGAGATTGGAATAAACACGATTGAGGCTTTAGCCTTTTCAACGGTAAAGGAGCTTGAAACAGCTGGAATATCGGATGATAAGGCAAAATTGCTCATACAGAGGGCGAGGCAGCTCGTCATCCCAAAAACTTTCATAACGGCGAAAGAGCTTATGGAATTAAGAAGAAATATAAAATTTCTAACCACTGGCGCTAAGGCTTTGGATAAACTGATCGGTGGAGGATACGAAACCCAATCAATCACGGAATTCTTTGGCCAATATGGAAGTGGAAAAAGCCAATCAGTTTTAACGGCTTGTATAACAGCTCAAATGCCATTGGAGGAAGGCGGGCTTGATGGGGGCGTTTTATTCATAGATACCGAAGAAACGTTCTCTCCAAAAAGGGTAATGCAGATAGCTGAAACCAGAGGCTTGGACCCTGCAAAGGCTTTGGATAGGATAGTTGTTGCCGAAGCCTACAATGTTGAGCATCAAATGTTCCTCGTTGACCGTGCCGATAAAATCATCAAAGAAAACGATGTAAAGCTCATCGTTGTCGATTCCTTAACAGCGCACTTCAGAAGCGAATTCTTGGGCAGGGAAACGCTTGCTGAACGCCAACAAAAACTCAACAAGCATATGCACAAGCTTTTGAAGTTGGCTAGAGTATTCAATTTAGCCGTCATAGTGACGAACCAGGTTTATTCAAAGCCAGACCAAAGCTATGTATCCTTCGAATGGGATGCTGTCGGCGGCAATATTGTTGGCCATACGAGCACGTTAAGGCTTAGGATTAGGAAGGCAAGCGCCAACAAACGTATAGTAACGCTTGTCGATTCATCCTGGCTTCCATTCGGTGAATGTGCAATCTGTATAACTGAAAAGGGAATAGCGGACGTCGCCGACGGAGAGGCCTGAGCAGCTTTTTCCAAGGGGATCATTGATGTCAATGACCATCGAAGTCGATAAACCCCAAGAATTTTTTATGAGTAAAAAATATTGGGGAAAGCTTAATGAAATAGCTTTACATGACAAAACTTCTTTGGTTGTTGACTTCGAAGACATCTTGCTTTTCGATACGAGCATGGCGAAAGACGTTATTGAAAAACCTGATGAAACATTATTCACACTATCGAAAGCCGCACGCTCGCAGATGGGAATGGTTGACCCGGAGTATGCACATGATAGAATCTTTGTAAGGGTTACGAACCTCCCATCAAAGATATCGCTTAGGGACATCAGGGTCGAGCATTCAAACAGGCTTGTTGCCTTCGATGGAATAGTCGTTAGCGCAACGATCGTAAAGCCATTTCTTGTTAAAGGCGCCTTTAGATGCAAAAAATGCGATGCAATGGTCTATGTTGAGCAATTTGAAGATAGGATCACTTTCCCAGGCGTTTGCACAGACTGCAAATCAAGGGCAGGTTTCACATTCATTGAAAAGGAATCGGTATTCGTCAATTATCAAGAGCTTAAGGTTCAGGAAAGGCCTGAGGACCTCCCTCCAGGACAACTTCCACATTCAATAGTTGTTAAACTTGAGAACGATTTAGTGGATTCGGCTAGGCCAGGAGACAGGGTAACGATTGTCGGGATAGTTAGGTCAAAACCGGAGCTCCTCCGTGGAGGGCGCTCAAGAGCCTTCGACCCATTTATTGAAGCCAATTTTATCGACACCTCCAGCAAGGATGCCGAATCCGTTCAAATAACTTCTGAAGATGAGGCGAAAATCAAGGAGATCGCCCAAGCCAAGGACGTCATCGATAGGCTAAAGCAATCCTTGGCGCCTTCACTCTATGGTTACGATGACATTAAGGAAGCTGTGCTCTACATGCTCTTTGGAGGGAATCCAAAGGAGCTGCCGGATGGCACAAGGGTTAGGGGCGATATAAACATTTTAATCGTTGGAGACCCTGGAATTGGGAAAAGCGCATTGCTCAAATACGTGGCGAGGCTTTCACCAAGGGGGATCTATACAAGCGGTAGAGGAAGCACAGCCGCAGGTCTAACGGCCGCTGTAGTGAAGAACGAGCGTGTTGGAATGGCTTTGGAAGCTGGAGCCTTGGTTTTAGCTGATAAGGGCATCGCATGTATTGATGAAATTGATAAGATGCGCCCTGAGGATAGAGTCGCCATGCATGAGGCAATGGAGCAGCAAACCGTAAGCGTGGCTAAAGGTGGAATAGTTGCCACTTTAAATGCTAGAGCTTCAGTTTTAGCGGCTGCTAACCCATCCTTGGGCAGATATGACCCATATAAGCTCATAACAGAAAACATAAACCTGCCACCAACGCTCCTTTCAAGGTTCGACCTGATATTCATCCTGAAGGATGTGCCGGAAAAGGCTGAAGATGAAGCGATGACGAAGCACATAATTGCCCTCCATAGATTTGAGAGAACCGAGGGGGAATCCATCCCGCAAACCCTCCTTAAGAAATATATTGCCTATGCCAGAAGGTTGAAGCCAAAGTTAACTGAGGATGCAACCAGCCTTATAGAAGAATTCTATTTGAAGATGAGGATGTCGGCTAAAACTGAGAGTTCTCCAATGCCCATAACACCTAGGCAGCTTGAATCATTGATCAGGCTTGCTGAGGCCAGGGCAAAGGCTCATTTGAGGAATGAAGTTCTAAGGGAGGATGTTGAAGCGGCCATAAGGCTTATGGATACATCTTTGAAGCAAGCAGGCATAGACGTGGCTACAGGCCTTGTTGATATAGACGTGATCATGACTGGAAAGCCCAAGAGCCTAAGGGAAAAAATAAGCACAACGCTGGAAATAGTGAAAAACCTTCAAGCCGAAATGGGTCCCGTTGAGGAGGATAAAGTCATAACGGAACTCATGGCGAGGGGGATAAGTGAGGAGGAGGCAAGGAAAACCATAGAACAATGCATCAAGGAAGGCTTACTTCATACACCAAAGATCGGCTACATAATGAAGACATAAGCCACCGCAATCAAAATGCTTTTTAGTAAGTCTAAAACGAATTTTGTTCCTTCCTTCTTTTTATCATTAAAGTTAAAACAGCAAGCGCCATAATTGCTCCAAAAGCTTGTGCAACCGGTGAATAAACTGGAAAAGCTATTCCAGGCGTTGCTTTATATGGGTTGAATACAGCCACCGCCATATGCGGTCCATCCATAAGGACTTTAAGAGGATCCTCATCATGCCTAACGCCGTCAAGCTCCCAGTATTTGAATTCAAAGCCCCTAGAGCTTTCAGCCATCATTTGAACGGTTGAGCCTGCATCAAACCATCCAACCCATGCAGGCGGGACTTCAGCAACCACCATTCCATTAACGATCAATGCTGCCTTATCGCCTTCCGTAAGCCCCTCAGCCGTTCCAGAAAGCATATACTGAAGCTTGTAGTTGGCTATTGCAGTTTTAGGTCCATTCATCAAAATTGGATTGCTCGTTGTAGATGAGCCACTTGCATCCCCGCCCCATCCTATGAAGACGTTGCGGGAGCTTGTATCGCCTATTATCGCATTACATTTAGCCGTTGCCTGGGTGCCCGCATCATACCAGCCTTCGCCATTATCAGGTGGCAGCTCTAGGCCTTCTGGGTTCGTCTTAACGGTTAAGTAATACTGCGTTTTATAGTTTGAATTGATGCCTATATTTGAAGCTGGCATTGTAAATGTCAAACCGTTTGGGTCTGAGCCGCTGGCATACCCAGACCAATCAACGAATATGTATTGAATTCCTTCCCCGCCAGAAACAACAGTTGTAAGGCAACGCACGGTTACGGAAACGCCGTTTGGAATTTCTTCCTTTACGGCACGCCCATATTCATTCGTTTCTATTGGATATGAGTTTTCTTCATAGGTTATTGAAAATCTCGCCCCAGCTAGCGTTATGTTGCTTCCATCGGTCCTCTTTAGCTGAATCGTTATGGTATAGGTTTTCTTTACATAATGGGCCGTTAAGCTCATTTCTCCATTTACCTGGATGGAGACTGGGTTTTCAGAACCGCTTGCGTCCCCACTCCATTCCTTGAATATATAGGCAATGCCATCGTGCTCAACCTCCGCCTCCACGCCAAAGCTATGGCTTCCTGGGCTTATCCAAATTTCACATGGCGTTTGACCACTTGGCGTTGAAGAGCCATCAACATAAACCTTCACCCCTTGAAATGGCTCCGAATCAACCGTAACCTTGTATTCAGTTTTATAATTTGCTGTTATCGTCTTGGATTTATCCATCGTTATCGATGGAATTGGGGTCGTTGTTCCTTCATAATCCCCACTCCATCCTGTAAAGACCCTGCGTTCCCCGCCTGAAACAATTGGGGTATCGATATCAATGTTTGATAAAGTAGTTCCAGCATCAAACCATTGCGACCATGGACTTCCATCCTTAATGCCTGTAGCAACCGTTACGCCATTTATTCTCAATGAAGTTACAAAGGTCCCTCCAGGAAGTCCATTCGTCTGGATCGTTAACTTGTATTGTAGGCTATAGACCGCTGTGAAAGTTGTAGGAGAGGTCATTTGTGTCGATGGCCTTGGGTTCGCTGTTGAACCATCCTCGCTCCATTTTATGAATAAATACCTGCCTCCTGATGGAGCGGATAGTTCGGCATCAACCCCTATTGTTCCGGTTTGCCCGTTTTCAACGATCCATTTTGTAAAGGCTTGCCCATCGTGCACCAACCCAACCTCCACACCATCAAGGTATACCTTCGCTGGGCTTGTTGGCGGTAGCCCGCTGCTCTTTATTGTGAGGAGATACTCCGTTTGCCAAACCCATTTAAGCGTTGAAGGCATTGTTATTGTAAAACTAAACGATAGTTCTGAGCCTGGCGTAACGCTTCCTGTGCCTATATGCCCAATGCATACATACCTTACTCCGGTTCCACCGCTTACAGGTGAATTGACTGAAACTGAGACTGAAGAGTCAGCGGCATACCAATGTTCCCCAACCGATGGATCGGGACTTCCATGGTCGCTTTCAACCGTTAGCCTATACTGTTTTTGGTAAAGGGCCGTATAGGTTGCTGGAGCGCTTATGGTTATAGTCCTCGAAGCCGTTGTCACTCCATCATTCCATCTGAGAAAAACGTAGCGTATACCATCTGCTCCAGGGACCGTTTCAGGAACCGATACCTGCACCTGCGCTCCCTCTCCATACCATTCGGTATATGGCAAAGCATGGTTCTCCCCATTTATCGTTGCTATAATGGTAACATCGGAGCCGGATTGATCAAATGTAACCTTGTATTCAACACCCCATTCAAATTCTATCGTATGCGGTGCTTGAACGTTGCTGAATGTATAGCTTGTTCCTGAATTGAGCGTTCCGCCATCTATCTTATACCCAATGCATCGATAGTTTCCATCTGGGCTCGTTACGCTAACTGTAAGCGAACCCCCCGCATCAACCCATTGGCTTGGCGTTGGATTTCCATGATCCGATATAACCGTTATATAGTATTGGGTCTTGAATATTGCCGTAACGGTTTGGCTTGATGAAGGCGTGATGTATGTATGGGTTTGGGCTCCGCCATCGCTCCAGGAAACCCAAACATATTGGATCCCCTGGCCTCCGCTTACAGGAGAAATCGCTTCTAAAACATGGGATGAGCCTATAAGCCAAGTGAACGATTGGGGCGTAGTTATTGGCGTTCCATCAACCTTAACAAACCCTGAACCAGTCGGGTTCGATGTAATTGTTATTTGGGAGGTTGAAAGCACAAAGTGTGCGACAAGCGAATGCGGTTTATCCATCCTGAATGTTATCGGGTTTGCCGAGCCAACATTTTGGCCATCTAGTTCCCAATATTGAAAGGCATATCCGCTTGCTGGGATCGCGGTTACTGAAATGCTTGAGCCAGCCTCATACCAATATGTTCCTGGCGCTGGGTTCGTTGTTCCCCTAGCCGGATCGTCAACTGATATCGTTAATTTATATTCGCCAACGAACCTTGCCTTGGCAACCTTGGGGCTGTTGACCGTTATGCTACCAGACGTTCCGGAGCCCGTGTAATCAAGTTCCCATTCCTTGAATGAAGCGCGTCTATCCGAACCAAATGAAATCGATGTTGTCGATAGGCTGAATGACGTGGATGCTCCTTGGCTTGGAACCGCGGCTATAAAATCAATCTTAAAAGTCCCTGAGCTTCCCTGATCTGATGGGTCTATCCTGAATTGCTGAATGGTCCTTCCAACCCAATTCGGATTTGAACTTAAATCTATTACATAGGTATGGAAGGCTCCATCGTTTATTATATTGAAATGCTGGCTTCTTGTTTCCGACCAGCCCCCTTGATCGTTAACCCAGAAGATTTGGGCTGATGTCGTTCCAGGGGAATTCACCGCCATCCTCACTATAACATATGGATAGCTTGAACCTGAGAAATCAACGCAATCCTTATACATATATGGGTCGCCGGCCGTTATCGTCCCGCTTAAAACCCCAGTATAGTAGTCCTCGGATGCGGATATGGCATTAAATCCCCAACCGGATGTGCTTCCATCATCGAAATCGTCTATTGCAACAGCGGAGGAAAAGGCGTTCACCAAGCTATCCCCGCTTCCAGCTTGAATGCTGTAGATGGCAACCATATCTATTGCGCCATTAAAGTTCCCTCCACCATCGTTAGACCAGCCTATCCCTATCCTATCCTGCCAATTGAAATCTGAATGGTCGTATGGATAAAAGCCAACGAGCTGACCATCAACATAGGCAAGTTGTCCTAACCCTTGCCTGACGATTAAAATAACGCGATGCCAGCCCCCATCGTTAACAACCTTGTCTGTAACCCATCCACCCCCCTTCCAAACCCTGAAGGCTATCTTTCCCCCGCTAACATAGATATGCCTATCGTGCCCGCTTCCACCGTTGGCGCCGGCAAGAACTGAGAATATTCCGGTGTTGGCCGCCGTTGTCTTGAATTCAACCTCTATTACAAAGTTTGCTTCAGGCACATCCGCCAAAACCTCTATATGGTTTGAACCATCGAATTGAAGGGCGTAGCTTCCCGGCTGCCTTCCAGCAACCCAAGAAACGCCTGAAGGTATGTTGCCTTGATAACTTCCAGAAATATCCTTTATTACAGAACCGGACCCTTCCTCAATTGGGAACAAAATGAACGGCGTTGTTGCCCCAACAACCTGAAGGTATGCCTTGCGTGTTGTTCCATAAACCGCTGTAAATGAATAATCGGATTGTATGTTGTTTACGGTTAATGATGGATTCATAGATACTGGATTGCCCGAAAGCGCCCAATGGCTGAAGAAATATGATGTTGAGCCGCAGACGGTTGAGAAAACTGTGGAGAACGTGATGTCTGAACCTGGTGCATAACCCTTCGAATATTGTGGAGGTATATCGGCAACCTTTGAGCCACCAACCGTTAATGGAACTGTATATGAAGTCCCTGGCGTGAAGGAATAGACGTCACCTCCCCAGACATCGTTAACAAATTGCCCAGCGCTCTCAGAGTTGTATTTCAAGGCGCCGCCTGCATCATAGATCTCTATCCTTCTATACGGCGGGCGGCTTACTTTCCCCCATATATCCAAGGAAAGCTGTGAGCCCGTAGAGGTTCCGGAAACAACCGTGTTTCCAAACGAATCCTTGATATAAACTGTGTAGCCAGATGGAACGCCATTGAATACGATATATCTATCCCTGTATATCTTGAAGTTATCTACATAGACAATACTTTTATGCCCACTTATCCCAACTTTACCGGAACTCCAAGTGCCGTCAGACCAGCTTACCGAGGCGGCATCGCTCCAACTGCTCCCCCTAGTCCCGACAGCCACATAGAATGTTGTGCCAGTCTTGTAAACAACCCAAGTATACCAACGCCCTGTTCCTATCCAATTGTTTGCATAGCCAGCCTGAGTCCAAGTAGTTCCTTGTTGCCTTCCCCATATCGGCCTCTCATTTGTCGAATCTATCTTAAATCCAAGTTTGTTGCAATAACCTTCGCTTTGATGGTTCCATTCAATGCCCCACCATCTATCCCCATTGTCTGCATAGTAATATTGATCGACTTCGAAAACATAGGTCCCACTCATGGCTGTGCTATAAACGACCCTGTAGCCATAGCTTTGGAAAGAGCCACCAGCTCCAGAGCCTTGAACATAAAGCTGCCCTCCGGAAACGCTCCAGGACTGCACTTGATAGGCATTGTAATAGCCTCTAGTATCGCTATCGAATGTGTCATACCATATCTTTCCATAGGTGGTTCTTGACATTGAGGTTGGCTGACCTGGAAGGCCGTTCGCAGTCCATGTTAGCGTTTTTCCTTGCGCATAAGAAAATACGATGTATTTGTCTGAATCCATCGTTATGGTTCCGCTGTTGCTTGAGCCGCTTGCGCTTCCACTGTATCCTGTGCAATAGTAATACTTGCCCTCGAATTCGACCGATGCCTGGGCTGAGAATGAGGCTACCGAGCCCTGCGTGTAGTATCCGCTACCGCTTGGAGCTGAAGTATAATACAATAGTTTTACTTCATCGGCGCTTAATTCACGGTTGTAAATGCGAAAATCATCTATTATCCCTCCAAAGTAGTAACCGCTACCATAGGCCCAGCCGCTTATTTGAGCTGAGGAAGTTGCACTTCTGCTTTGTGTTGTTGAGCCAACCCTTTGAGTAAGAGTTTGACTTACTCCATTTATATAGAGAGCCACGGTTGATGGTGAAGGGACGCCATTGTAAAATACGGCTGCTACATGAACCCATTGATTGGCTAGGCCTGAGGACGATATACCAAGGACATTGCCCTCCCCTGTGTTAAAACCAAAGGATCCGCTGGCAAAATAAAGATCATATGCTTGTTGCCAGCCAAACGGCATTTGGCTATCCCCACCAGTCCAATACATCCAAAAAACAACAGTGTTCTTTCCACCGGATGCCGTATTTACAGGAAGGTTGGATAGGGAAACATAGCTTGTTCCGCTGAAGCTTAATGCTTTACCATATTTTCCATTAGTCCAGGATGCGCTTGTGATCGCACCATGATTGTTGTTTGCTGAGTTATCCCTGACCTGCGAACCTGTATTTTCATCCATTGGATAGTAGGCGATCAAGCCACTGTCAAACATTCTAACCTTGAGGTAGTAGGTTGGCACTGTTGTATAATCAACAATTAGCTGTGGATCATTTGAGTTCTCCCGGCTATGGACTTGAATGTGGCCGGATGGACCTGATGGCTCCCTGGCGTTAAAGCCATAGTTTGGGAATGAACCAGATACCCAGCCTTGGACGACGCTTTTGCAATCCCAAGTTATCCAATAACCATCGCTTAGATATCCGCTGAATACATAGCCCGTATCCACCACGGAGGGCTGATTATTCCAAGTGATGGAGTACTCGCCCCAGCTTGCGGTCGGCCTGTAAAGTCTGATCGTATGCGTGGTCTTGACCCAGACCCAATTCGCGTAAAGTTTTGTCTGAGCACTATTTATCGTGGCCCCAGCAGGAATGGACGATATATCGAATCGCCAATATGGCCGCCTTATATCGCTATCGCTTTCAGGCCTTATCTCCATAACGTTTTGGCTACCAAGGTTTGTGTTTGGCTCCGTATTATGAACTTGAGCATCAGCTACTGAATAAAACGTGGTTGTAGTTGCCTTAACTTGAGGAATGCTTGGCCATTCAAGCGGAAGCCAAGCCTTGCCTTTCTCAACCCATGCCCCTTTAAGCAAATCATAAACATAATGCCCATCTGGATAAAACACCTGTTTTATTGAGCCATCCGCCCTAACATACTTATCGTAATTATGGAATCGATAATGGTAAAGGAAAATTTCACCATCGAAGTATACGTTTCTTCCAACAAGGGTTTCTCCAATGGGCTTGGAAAGCTGATTTGAAATGATTGGGAAAATACTCTGGAGTAAAAAGATGAACGCTAGCACCATCACTAAGCGTTTAAATGTATGCATTTCTTATCCTTAGATTTTAAGTTCCATTTTTTTAAAAAAGATGCTTTGTTGATACCATCTAAAGCAGTATAATCAAAATCCTTTTTTGTAAGGGTAAAAAGCATTTTGTCTTTACTTCTTCAGGCTTATGAGCAATTTCATCATGGCCTTAACTGGAAAACACACCATTAATTGTTTTTTAAATTCTTATGAAACATTTCTTGAAAAGAGATGTCGAGAAAAAAGTTAGTTGGGATGGCATTTGCCATAGCAATCTTTATTGGAGCGATTTATGAAATCTATAGAATTAGAAGGAAGGCGAAGATTAAAGAGTTATTTGAAGGCGGAGGAGCAGAATAATGCGTTCAATCTCTCTAAGTGCTTTGTTTATTGGCATTTTTATAATTGCTTTAATAGCGGGTATTCCAGCTAAAGCTGATAGAGTAGTGATCCCATTTACAGATGCCAGCGTTTATGGCCCAGGTCAAAAAGCCATCATTGCTTGGGATGGTGAAACGGAGCGAATGCTCCTATCAACGGATGTTTATGCGAATAAGGGGACGAAAGCCTTGGAGCTTCTCCCGCTACCTTCTGAACCGCTTATAGAGGAAGGGAGCTTTAAGTCATTCGAGGCGATTGAACACTTAATGATTGCAAAAGCGCCAAAGGTCAAGGAGGGAGCAGAACCCCCAAGCAGCGGCCTTGAGGTGGTCTTCCATAAGAAGATCGGGGCGCATGACATTACTGTGGTTAGGGTTTCTTCCCTTGGTGAATTGGTTAAGGAAATCCTCATCCGTTTTGGAGAGGGTGGGGTTTCTCAAAGTATTCAAGGCAAGGTTAGAGACCTTTTAAACGAATATTTGATACGTGGCTTCAATTATTGGGTTTTCGATTCTATCGATTTAACTGAAGATGAAGCAAGCATACAACCACTCTTTTTTGAATTCCGCTCCAGCTTCCTCTATTATCCAATGAAGGTCTCAAGCCTTGCAAGCGGCAGAACCAAGATTTTACTCTTCATCATAACTAAAGGACCGATCCTCTATGAGGAGACCCTTCCGCAAGGTATGAGCTTCGCCACCTATACGGACGGCTCCCAAATTTGTTTTCAGCTATCTAAGCAAGAACTAGAAACAATTGATGAAAAAATGGCTGAAATGTTTGAACAAGGTGCTTGGCTATCCGTCGTCAAATATGAAGGCGATCTATCTGATTTGAACTTCGACCTTGAATACCGGCCAGATAAATGCTCATCGATAAAGCTGACGGTGGATAAACCTATATGTGAGCTTGGAGAAGAGGTTGCGATGACGGTTGACTTCATTCATCTATTGCCAGGTTGCTATGAAGCTCAAATTCTTCATTTTCACTTGGTTAAGCTTGAGATCTTAGATTCCAGTGGCCGCTTGATAGATTCCTGGCAATGGGAAGTGAATAATGACCTCCATAAAACAATATACTGGCGGCCGACAAGGGCGGATACATATCAAGTGAAGGCAAGCGCATGGTTCAACGGCATGATCTTGCAAATGGAAGACTCTCAAACTATAAAGGTAATCGAAAAAACGAAAGAACAACCGACCCCGCTTCCGTTTCGTTGGGCTATAGCCATATCGCTTATCTTAGCAGTCCTTGCTGGTATCGGCATGGGCTGGCTGCTTGCAAAGTGCTTTGGAAAATCACGATAAATTGCTAACAAAATGCTTTTTACCCTTACAAAAAAGGATTTTGCTTAAATGTAGGCGCTTGGCTGCTTTCCCTTCTCTACTGATGTGGGCATAAATGAGGGTAGCGGTGGAGGCACACCCAAGCTTCTGGAAAGGATTATTGCTTCGCTCATACATGCGCTCGCTATTGTGTTGAAAATTATTCTTGGCGGTTGATCTTCCTTTTCCTTCTCACGTTCAATTTCAGAAAGTGCTTTTTCATCGCCTTTTATCTCAATGTATCCCTTGATGCTTATTTGCGCTATCGATGGAAAGTATGAAATAGTGAATATGAATGGAACCTTTAGAGAACTCCCGGACTTTTCCAAATCAAGGAGGTTGACGTTCGCATTAATATGAACGTTTGGAGGTGGATCCCTTTCAAAGCTCCAGTACCTGTCTCCAGATATGTGCGAGAAATACACCATAATGTTTAATGGTGGTTTTTCACTCAATATTTTTTCTCCTCCAACTTCATTTAGCCTTGTATTTTTAATGGCTCTTAGCGCGTCATGTTTATAATCGCTAGTAATAAAAGAACAGTCATGATCCCGCCGATTATGAAAACCATTTGCTCATAACTTCCAGGCGGGATCGGCTCATTACTTGCCTGTAAGGCCATAATATCTATAGGAAAGGTATGCATGTCTTGTTACCAAATTTTTTGTTTTAAAAAAATAAAAAGGGGGTCTGGGTTTCAATGGATATGGCTGAAAACACTATTTCTTTTTGCTAAGCCCAACTCCAAGAGCTACTCCAGCACCGAAGGCCATGCAAAAAAGGATCGTTTGGAATATGTTTGCCCTGACTACATCAGTCATCTTCTTTGCGATTTGCTTGACTTCCTTTTTAACTTTCTCCATAATCCTTCATCCCGATTTTTGACCTAAACTTTGTTTAAATATTTAAAAAAGAATGACAAATGGGCAGGTTTGAATGACGCAATGGATCATCCATAATACTGATTTCCTCATTTCATTAACAATTCTTGGCATAGCCTCAATCATGGACTTAAGGAAAAGGGAGGTTAGCGATTGGTTATGGGCTATCGCATATCCTATAGCAATCCTTGTGATCGCCTTTAAAGCGTTTAACCACTTCTTGGACCTTTACGACTACCTTTTCGCAGTGCCAATCTTCATTTTATCACTTATAATCCTATTCACGGGTTTGATGGGGGGCGCTGATGCAAAGGCTTTGATTGCAATAGCGCTTTTAACACCGAAAAATGCGTTGGCAACATTCTTTACTGCCTTAATCCTTGAGCTTCTGGCGATGGCTCTCCCCATCCTATTTATGAATATAGTGCGCATTGCAAGGGAAAGAAACTATTTATTGGAGCTATCAGCCCTACCGGTTTGGAAAAAGGCCCTGCTTTTGCTATCATCAATGAAGCTGAAGCATGAGCCGAAGCATCTTGAATGGATGAAAACATTCGATGGGAAGGACGTTAGCCTTCTTACAGATGTTGAAATGGATGTCCCAATCGCGAAAAAGGGAGAATGGGGCACCCCCTTAATTCCCTTCCTCCCCTTCCTATTGGTGGCCTATATAGTGCTTTGGTTCCATCCTTTTTTTAACATTTAGAGAAATCTATGGGATCAAAATGGAGAGTTCACTTGGCTATCTGATTTTAACATGCTTTTTGATATTCGTAATGGTGTCAGCCCAATCATTGATACTGCAGAATTTTCAGGCTTCCTCTCAAAGCTCCTTGAGAATAGAGCTTAGGAACGTTGCCCTATTCACGCAACAGCAAATGGTTTCAGCATATCAGGCATGTTTGGCAACAAACCAAACGGTTTCTTTCTCCACATCTATGCCAAAAACTCTTGAAGGCAGGTCGTATAAGATTCGTGTGAATGGAACGCAAATAATTGCTGAAACAGCAACAGAATCATTCGCCACATACCTACCAAACCTTCCAAATGCGCAATGGGTTGAATGCACATACCCTAGCGGTAGCGGGAGGCTCGTGATCAAGGCTGCTTACAATTCAACATCAGGGAAGGTTATGGTTTCATTAAGCCCCTAACCTGCCATTCGTAGCCTACTTGTCCTTTTTTATATGCTTTTGAAAATGTTTTGGGGTTGGGTATGGTGAAACGCTTTACAATTTCTATCATGCTAATGGCCATCCTAGCGATTTCATTTATTGCTTATTGGCCAGTTAAACAAGCATCAGCAAACAGCATACCAAAAAACATAGTTCAAAACAACAGCTTTGACAACGATTTGGAACATTGGGATGAACTTCCAACGAATGCCGGCAGCTACGATGTATCCGTGGTTTCACATCGCCTCAAAATCTCTTTAACGGATAGCAAATCTCAAGGAGGCGTTTGGCAAGCATGGAAGTTCGATGCCGGCGGAAATCCGGAAACCTCAAACTATACGCTAGCTGACAACTTTTACTTCTCAGCCGATGTTTTGATAGACGAGATCGCATACGATCAATGCACGACCTACCTTACCTTCATAGCCATAAACTTCGAGGAGTCGTTCACATTATGCTATGTGCTTAACGCCAGTGATGCCCCTGTTTCAAACCCGCTTTCGCTATCAAACTCAAGCTCACAGGCATACATCATTCAACAAGTTACCTACCATAAATGGTTCTCCTTTTCAAGAAATCTGAAGGATGACCTTCAAGCCGTTGCACCGGCCTACGATCCACAGTATACGAATTTTACCTTCATCGCCCTTTCAGCAGCCTTCACGGAAGGCACCGGTTCAAGCAACGATGTTCTCACCGTTTATTTTGACAACATAGTCATCGGCGGGCACTTTGTGGTCACGGTTTACGATGTTAAGGATGCCACGATCACCCTTGATGGGCAATCCCAAACGATAGCCGGTTCCTTTGTTTCTTTCGTAGGCATTACCAGAGGTACGCATACTTTATCCACATCGCCAGAAACGGTTACCGATGAACCAAACGGGCAGCGCTTCATTTTTCAAAGATGGCACTTGCCGGATGGCACATACCGAAGCACGATGTCAATAACAATCGATGTTCAAAAAGATGGAATATATGAAGTTGAGCGGAAAACCCAATATGCGATAGGGGTCGCCTCCGATCCAATAAGCCCGGTGGAGATAACGGTTGGTAGCACGGTCTACTACACACCCTTCTTGGCATGGGCGGATAAGGATTCCACAGTTTCAATCAAGGCGAAGAACGAGATCCCAGGCGTTATGACTTATTACTTCTACAATTGGTATGGCCCGGATGTCAACAGCTATCAAAACCCGCTACTTTTGGTAATGGAGCATCCTTGGAGACTTACAGCCAACTATTCGCTTAAGCCTCCAGACTTCATAGTTTCAGCCTCTCCAATGAGCCAGGAAATTTACCAAGGAGATTCAGCAATCTATTCGATAAATGTAACCTCAATAAGCGGCTTCTCAGAAACGGTCACCCTTTCAGCAGGCACCTTGCCAAGCGGTATAACGGCAACCTTCACTCCATCATCGGGCACGGTGCCTTTTTCATCAACCCTCACAATTGAAGTTTCAAACGCTGCAACTGCAAAAACATATACGATAAACATAGTTGCCTCCGGCGGCGGAAAGAGCCATGGAACATCGGTGACGTTGAATGTGCTTGCAAAAGACTTCACCATAACGCCATCTCCTTCAAGCATCTCCCTTTATCAAGGGCGTAGCGGTAGCGCCTCAGTATCGATCGAAGGAACAGGGGGCTTTTCAGACACGGTATCGCTATCTTTAACTGTGCCTAGTGGAATAACCGCCACGATATCACCATCAAGCGGGACGCCCCCATTCTCTGCAACCGTTTCAATTTCAACATCAAGCTCGATCAGCGTAGGAACATACAGCATTGTTGTAAGCGGAAATGGTGGAGGAAAGAACCATACAGCAACGATTTCAGTTACCGTAACGGAGCCGCCACCGCCATACACCGTAACGGTTAAAACAAGCGGGTTGACGGGGCTTACTGGAAACGTTTCAACAACCGTTTACGTGGATGGAGAGGATGTTGGAGCATCACTTAATGACGCCAATCCATACACAACGGAGGAATTTGAAGGCGATACAACGCATACAATAGAGGTTCAAAACATCGTTAATGTTGATGAAAATACGCGCTTCGTTTGCGCCGATAACAAAACCACAGTTTCCTCAACCACAAAAACAGTGACATTTACATACAAGTTGGAGTACAAGCTGACATTCTCCGTACCCAACCCCGCCAACTACACTGTAACAATAAAGGCTGGGACCGAAAGCCACTCTGGAAAAACGCCATACACATGGTCGGGCTGGTTCGAAAATGGAAAATCCGTATCGTTCTCAGTTTCTCCAACGAAGATAAAGGTCGGGCAGGTGGAATACGTTTTCTCAGCATGGAAGGACCAAAACAACACTATAAGGGCATCTCCAATAACGGTTTCCGGACCGCTTACGCTTACCGCATATTATGCGATCACCGGCTTATCGGTCACAGTTTACGATGTGCCAGGCTCAAACATAACCTTCAATGGAGCATCAAAGGTTATTCCAGATGGAGGCGATAGCGTAGTTTTTGAAACTGGAAATGGAACATTCCCGCTTGAAGTATCTGAAAGCGTCCTTTCTGGAAATTCAACTAGGCTTTTGTTTTCTAAAATGACCGTTGGAAGCTCCGTTTACACAAATAGAAATATTACTTTAACTATAGGAACAAGCTCCGTGGAGGTAAGGGTTGAAAGGACAACTCAATACAAAATTGAAATAGTTTCTCCATACGGCAATGTAAGCGGTTCAGGCTGGGCTAACGTGAACTCATCGCTCACGATATCCGTTTCCACACCATTCGACCATGGAAATGGAACAAGGCGTGTTTTCATAGGTTGGAGCGGAGATTACGAAGGTACATCGCCATCCGCAACTATCACTGTTGATAAGCCAAAAACAATAATTGCGAATTGGAAGACTCAATATCAGCTTACCCTTGCAACCCAGTATGGCACGGTTGGTGGCTCAGGATGGTATGATGCAGGGTCAAACGCCTCAATATCGGCAACTCCTCCAACTGAAGAAAACATCCGTTACATATTTGCAGGATGGAGCGGTGATTATACGGGATCAAGCCCATCCGCCACAATAAAGATGGATGGACCAAAGAAGATTGTAGCGAATTGGAAGAGGCAATTCCTCGTTTTCATATCCTTTATTGATGGAAAGACGATGCCGCTGACAATGCCTCCAAAAAGAGTGATCGTTATAAATCCGAATGGAACAAAGGTGCAATTGAACATATCGGCTGGAAAAACATGGATGGATGAGGGCATCTGGACATTGAAAGAAGTGAACTTTAGAGGTGTCGATGTTAAATTAAAGGAGGAATCCTTCACGCCTCAACCAGGCGCCTCTTGGAAGATCCAAACAAAGGTTTATCCTTTAACCGTTAAAGTCCTAAGCAGCTTAACTGGCTGGGCTGTTCAAGGAGCCACAGTATCCATAACATTGCCGGATGGCTCTTTAGAAACAGGCATAACCGATAAATCGGGCCAAGTATCCTTTGCTCAGCTTCCATCATATTCTTACACGGTAAAAGTTGTTAAAGATAGTTCAAGCGCCACGGGCAACATAGACTTGATAAGCGATGGACAATTAACCATCAAGATTCTTCCAATGATGGATTTGATCCTATTTGTTGGCGCTCCAATCGGAGCAGGGGTCTGCGGTATCATCTTTTTCCTTGTGTTTAAACGAGCAAGTCTTCCATCGCTTAAATTACCAAAACTGAAGCTAAAGAAAGCTGCTAAAACTCCGCCACCGCCTCCACCTCCAGAGGAAGAAGCCGTGCCCCCAGAGAAAGGTGAAGAGTCGATCGAGAGTTGGCTTCAAAGGCGCGAAATGGAATAGAAACGCCCATCTTTTTTAAGCCCCTTGAGAATTCTTCTTGAGCTGAATTGCGCAAAACCATAATATTGACAATTATCCCAATGCTTATCCTATTTGCAGCATTGCCCTTCTTTGAAAGCGTTCATGCTCAAACAGGAGGGATCTCAAGGACAAGCACTGGGCTCATCCATTCAGCTGATTTCAACGATTGGAGTGGATGGAGTTGGCAACCATATGGAAGCGGAATATATTCCTTCAGCGGAGGCTCCATATTCCTTTCGGCTAATGGCGTTTGCTTCCCTTGGTACTTGGGAAGAATAAGGTATGGAACGCTTTCCTATAGCTCCTATGTAGTTAGGTTCAGGTCTAGCCCAACACAAAGCGGAGATGCCACAATGGTTATCGCCGCATCCGATTCCAGCGGTCCATGGCACCCTGGAGCGGGGGGCTTTCAGCCTTTTTCAGGCACATACTATTGGATGGTTTGGTGGCAAAATTACTATGGCTCTCCTTGGAACAGCGTTCTCATCTATTGGAATAGTGGAAGCGGTGGCGTAACCGGTCCATCAGTAGCCATGAATCAATGGTATACGACAACGATCTCAGTTGCTGGAAACACTTTCGATGTGAAGCTGGGCCCATGGGATGCCGCCACTTGGCAATCAGGCACATATACATTCAGCAATCCATCTTCATATTACCTTTGGCTCCTTGCAGGTGGTGGCTGCTCCCCTGGTGGAGGCTGGGTTGATTGGATTCAAGTGTATAAATCAAAGAATGTAGTCGTTACGGGTTTGAGCGCGGGACAGAAGATAGAGCTTTACAAATCCGATGGCACTCTTTTAGGCTCATACACGGTTCCAACTGGTCAAACAACAGCATCAATAAACCTAGCGGATCAAGTGCAAAAGTTTCCTGTTTCCGCTTACTTCAAGCTTTATTCCCCAAGCGGTAGCTTGATATACACAAGCCCAACATTCAACGATATGTGGCCTGGGGATGAATATAAATATGAAATAACACAGTATCAATTAACGGTTCAAACATCAGGGCTTCCAGTAGGCTCTGTTTTAAAAATTAACGGCGCGATCGTTGCCACGAACCTGAAGGATGGAAACCCATATCAAGGATGGTTCAATACCGGTTCAACAGTATCCGTTGAGATAACGACTCCGGTTAGTGGAAGTTCTGGGACGCGTTATGTTTTCACACAATGGTCTGGTGATGCAAGCGGTTCAAACAACCCATTGTCCATTACAATGAATTCAGCAAAGACAGTAACCGCCAACTATAAAACACAGTATCAATTAACGGTTGAATCCGATCCCATTACAAGCCTCAACGTTTACATCGATGGCTCCTCAACACCAAATGGCCAAACGACTTATACAACATGGCTTGATAGTGGTTCGCATACGATTAGGATGGATACGCAAGTTATCAGCGGCGGATACGTTTGGCTCTTCGACCATTGGAGCAATGGCGCCTCGGGCTCAAGTATGCCCCTTTCAATAAACCTGAATAGCCCATTAACGGTTAGGGCAAACTATGTAAAGCAATTGTATACAGTATTCGTTCAGTTAAAGGATCAAGCTGGAGCTGATATAAAGGCATCAGGGATCAAATTCTTCATATCCTACGGGTCAACGAACGCTTACATTACCACAGATTCAAATGGTAAAACATCGAAGTCTGGAATAGAGAAAAATTTTGCAGTAACATTGCAATGCCTCAACACAACGTTTCCTTATGGCTCAAATACGCGTTATGTCTTCACAGGCTGGAGCGGATACGCCACTGGAAGCAATCCAACGATCACTTTTACGATGCCTGGAAACAACGTTACTTTTTATGCCAATTTCAAGCTTCAATATTACTTGACTGTTAAGACAGACCCTGAGGGCTTGGAACTCCCATCGGATAATGGCGGAGGTTGGTATGATGTAGGCTCTCAAGCAATTGCCAAATGTAATGAAGATATTCTATCAGGGCTTGGCACACGAAACCACTTTAAAGGATGGGGCGGGGATGCAAGTGGTTCATCTACAACGAGCAATCCAATTTTGATGAATGGACCTAAAACTGCAATAGCCAATTATAAACTTCAACGTTTGCTTTCAGTAACGGCAGCTGGCTTAACAGGGGAGCCTGGAAGTGCCCCCGTCACAACAAGGTTGGTTGTGGATGATGTATATGTCGGAGATATTCCTCCATCATGGGAAAAGTGGTATGATAATGGAACCATAGTGAAATTAAGGGTTGAATCCGTTCCGCAGCATACATTCAAATATTGGGAGCTTGATGGGGTTCCACAATCTCAAGATCCCCTTCCAGTGGAGATGTTTGCTCCAAGGTCCGCAATAGCAGTTTTCGAAAGCACTAAAAGGCCACTTCTTACTTTTCCACTTTATTCGCCAATTGCTCCAGCCTTTAGTATGGCTATATCGATCATCTTCCTTTTTATAAAAAGGCTCAAAAAGCTTTTTAAGTGAAATCGATCAAAAATAGGTTAGGGAGAAATCCACATGGCGGAGGAACAGTTTTTCCCGATTTTCATTAGCCGGCTAAGGGAAGAGATCGAAAAGATTCCTCCATATAACCCCGCTGAGCCACTCAAGGAGATTTATCGAGAGTATTGGATTCCATTTGGGGATTCTGTAGCGTTCAACGGGCCGGTGGTCGCCTGCGATGGAAGCCAGGGAAAATCGGAATTCTCTGGGGGATTGGTCGCATGGATGGCGAGGGCGATTGCCCATATATCCGCGGGTGGCCCGCCCATAAAAGCAAAACCGGAGGTTAGGGTGAAGGTTGGCTACGGGCTTGAGGGCGAATCCATCTTTATGAAAGCCGTGGAGCTTCAAACGCTTAAAGCGGCGTTGGAAGAGGCGCTCCGCGAATACGGCGATGTGCTCGCCCTTCACGATGGAACCCTATACCTCACGTTCCTTCATCATCCCCCATATTTGGAGGCTAGAGCCGAGGTCCTCCGCGAGTATGTGAGCGCGCTCGCCTCCTTACTTGAGCTGGCATCGATGGATGGTGTACGCATCATAGGCGTTTCGAAGGATAGCAACATCACCTATCTAAGGGCCCATATAATTCACGAGGTTCTCAGCCGAAACGGGGTCGATATGCCTAGTTGTAGGAGTATAAGGGAGATAAGGAAGGCTTTAAATAAGTTATCCAAGGACAGCGATCCAAGCTTAATCAAAGGTTACCTGGAGGAGGTTAAATGCGATACATCCGATGAAAACCTCTACAATTGGCTTGTCGACGAGCCCGGCTTCACGAGGCCCCTGCTACTTGCACCTCAAACCTGTTATGTTCTGCATGAAAGGGGCCGAAGCTGGAGCGAGTCGTATTTAAGAACCAAGTCCCCCGAGGTGCTCGCGCCATTTCTCGAGGAGGTCGATAAACTCTATGACCTTCCACCGGTAGCGTTGACCTATTGGAAGCCGAAACATGGGTTGAGGACCTATAGGCTGGATGTACCCTCGGCCATGCTGGGCTGCGCCGATAAATGCGGGAGTATGACGACCGATAAGTTCGCAAGCCCAATCCAAATTGAAGCGATGAAGAAGCTTATAGCCATCCTCAACGGATTGGAGAACGAAGCTTATGGAATGGCCCCCCTTCTCGCCGTTGATGAAATAGTGAGGCTGGACCATGGAAGGTACAAAACCGCATATGAACCGATCATCCTGGAGGAGTTGAAGGCGCATGGACATAACGTTAAGCTTAGGAAGAGGAGCGTTAGGGACATCTTCATGAGGAGGTATTGAGGATGGAGGAGGTTGGAAGGGTTCTAGAGGATGCCACGCCGCTCGGCTTCTCTTTGAAGGCGAAAATGGATACGCCGATAGGCCTGCACGATTATATTGTAGTCGATGTTGATGAGATTATTGGTAAAGAGGTCAAACGGGTTCAAGTCCTTGCTGAAGTGATTAGGTTCAAGACAAAGGACCCATTTGCGACGCCTGAGATGGTCGTTGAGGGGGAGAGCCCTCTCTACTCCTATAAGATCCTTGAGGCTGAAATCCTTGGCTATATCGATGATGCTGGCAGGGTGATCAGACCGAAGACCGCCCCAAACCCAGGCGCTCCGGTTTACCGTGCCGACAGCGAAACCCTTCAATCATTCTTTAAAGGAGACGAGGAAGAGGTCCCAGTTTATGTGGGGCATCTAATTCGGGATCCGGATGTCAAAGTCCCCATATACCTTCGGGAGGCTCAATTTCACATAGGGGTATTCGCTGCAACGAGGGCTGGCAAGTCGTACCTTGCAGGAAAGATTATGGAGGAAATTCTAGAAAAAGCAGCCCTTCCAGTAATTGTAGTGGATATTAATGGGGACTACGTGAAGATGGACCAGCTTGATGGAGGAGGCAAGCAAACCGCTTTCAACGTTGTTGTCTATCAGCCTCCAAGGGCGCCTAGGATAGATGGACTCACGGCAGAGTGGAAGGAACTTAAGATAGGACTCAAGCAAGTTTCAACCGACGCCCTGCTCATGATGCTGGGGAGCATTGGAGACATACAAAGAAACATAATGGAGGACATTCTTGAGGAGTTGGGGAAGAAAGGTAAACCATACGGCATCAACGATGTCATTTCCACTATAAAAGAGCGGTTGGAAGAAAAGGATGAGAATGGTAAGCCGGTTTTAAAGGATCAAAGAGGAAGCCATATAGGTCTTCTACAGCGTTTGAAAGGATTGGCAAGGTTCATTCCATTCACTGAGGAAGAGTTTGACATAGGCAGCTTATTCCAACCTGAAACGCTGAGCATAATATGCCTCAGCGGATTGAGGGCGAGCATTCAGGACGCCTTAACTGCCTCCATAATAGACCTCATATTCAAACATCAGATCTTAATGCATGAGGAAGACCCTGAAAATCACGTGCCCGTTTTTCTATTCATAGAGGAGGCACATAGAGTGGCTTCTAGTGGGAGCAGGTTCGCCGTAGAGACGATATCCACCGCCATTAGGGAAGGGTCGAAGTATGGCCTCTTCCTTGTCATAATCAGCCAAAGACCGAGGAGCATAGTTCCAGACGTCCTAAGCAACATCGGGAACTACGCCGTTCTGAGGATCACAAATAATGAGGACCAGGACCAAATCAAAGATGCAAGCGAAAGCTTCTCTCACAGGCTCATAGAAGACTTGCCAGCATTAAATCAAGGCGAAGCCGTCCTAGTTGGGCCTTTCGTCCCCCTGCCAGCTCATATAAAAATCCTTAAGAGAAAGACAATCCACCGTGGCACCACCCCAAACCTCTATGAAAAGATCAAAAGGATTAAAGAAAGGAAGAAAGAAAGTGATAAAAGTTGGAAATAGGGGAATTGAAGATCGGCATTCTGGCAGACACCCATGTGGGAAGAAACATTCCTAGAGTTGTGGGGGACCTGAGGCGCGAAGCATATAGGCATGCCTTCTCAAAGGCCATGGACATCCTAATCGATGAAAATGTGGATTACGTCATTCATGCAGGGGACCTCTTCGAGAAGAGGAGCATGAACCCAAACGACTCCATGTACGTCAAAAATGAGCTCCACCGCCTCATAGACTCGATCAAGGCGAAAAGCGGAAAAGATGTTCAGATTTTAGTGGTTAGGGGGAATCATGACGGTACGTTAGATAATAGTGCGCTCGACTACGTGGAGCACCCGCTCGCGAAATACCTCAAGGTCATCGGCGATGAAACCCTGCGAGGAAAGCCTGAGATCTTCGATGATGGAGCCATATCCGCGGTCGCGGTTGGCTACACGCCATACATCGCTTCAAGGTTCAAGGAGATCAAGCAAACGGTTGAGGATAGCCTATCAAAGGCCTCAAACGAGCCATTCCTAATCCTACACGCATTCATAGGCGGATACCACGAACTTCCACCGGGGGTTTCAAAGCATAACGTGCTGCCGATCCAGGAGCTGGAAGGCTTGAGTGCGAAAGTCATAATATGCGGACATTACCATAAGAGAAAGCCGCCAATAACGCTTTATGGAAAGACTTTCATCACGCCAGGGGCCACGGAGGCCATCGACTTGGCTGATGAGGGCGAATACGGCATTTTTATTCTTGAGAAAAATTCACATAAGTTTATTCCCATAGAGCCCCTCCATGAAATCCGCAACGTTGAGGTGTCATCGGGCGGAGCCAATAAGCCCTTGGAATGGTATAGAAGTGAGGCGGAGCGACAATTAAACTCGTATGCGGCGAACGTTGCCGTCTCCAATAAAGGACACATCATCCGACTCATTGTGAAGGGGAAAAGCGATGAGGATCCATTTAGGCTGGATGCGAGCCTTAACGAGCTGGCGATGGAAGCGAAGAAGAAGCAGCCATGCATCCTCCACATCCAAATCGAGAATAAAGTTGAATCCATACCTCAAACCTTTAATGTGCCCTTTGGAGGCCAAGAAGAATTCCTCCTCGAAGCCGTGAAGCCGCTGGGCAGCTTAGTTGAGAAGGAGATCCCGCCCCTATTGGAGGATGTAGATATGGCTTTGGATGAGAAGGGCAGTGGGACCACGGGTCTTCTAAAACCGTCAGATAGGCAAACCTTCATCGAGAAATGGGTTAAAATCCTTGAGGAAGCGGTGGAGTCAGAGCAAAACCAAACGTGATGGGAAAAGTCAGCTACTCCACGACTAAAGTCGGGAGTTTCCTTGGGTGATTTTTATGAGCGCAATCATAGAGGAACTGAAAGTCAAAAACTTTGAAGGATACAGGAGCGCTGAAGTGGAGTTCACAGAGGGATTGAACCTCATCAAGGGGAGAAATTCCGCTGGCAAATCTACATTGCTGAATGCCCTCCTCTTCGCGCTCTACGGCAAAATCCCTGATATCCCGCCTAAACTGCTTGTATCAAGGCTGCCCGGCAGGAGTGAAATGGCGGTTTATGTGAAATTCAGGAGCCCAGTGACCGGCGCCATCGTGGAAGTTTATAGAAGCGGGGGCCTCGACAGGAAGGGGGACTTTCGAACATCAAAGCTACTGTTGATGGAAAATGGGAAAATGCTTAGCGTGGAAAGCGAGGAGGACTTGAAGAAAAAGGTAACTGAAAGGATGGGCATCACCCCGAAGAAGTTCGCAAACCTGGTTTACGTGAGGCAGGGGGAGCTTCAAGAGATCCTTGAGCCGCCTCGAAGGGATATGGACTTGATCCTGCGGCTCACCGTGGCCAGGGAGTTGAAGGAACAGGTGGATGAGGCCAGGAAGGTCCTCGAAAAATATGAGGGGAAAGATGTTCAAACGGAGCTTCAGAACATTCAAGGCATAATCCTTCCTCAGCTTCAGTCGAGCATAGAGGCATTGGAAAAGGATGTGGAGTCCTTACAAAGGGAGGTGGCGGAGCTGGATGAGCTGATAAAGAAGGCTGAATCTACGACCTTGCTTGAGTTGCTGAAAAACATCGATGTGAAGGGAGATCTTGAGTCAGAGTTGAATAATGTTTCAAGCGCGATCCAGGCGCTTCTCTCCCAAGCGAATGCATCCTTAAGGGGAGAGCTCCTCAACCGCATAGCCGATGCTGAAAGGCGATATAGCGAGTTGAGTGAACAATATACTGAGCTACTAGAAGACGTCAGCAATTCACAAAAAGAATGGAGCACCAGTAACGGGGAGGCAAACGCGCTCCAAAAGGAGATCCAAGAGCATGAAAGGTTATTGAATGAGGGCGTTGCCACATGCCCAACCTGTGGCCAGGACCTAAAGGCGGAGGTATTGAAAAACATTCTTGAATACAAAAGAAGAAAGCTGGACATTCTCTTGAAGATCGTGGAGGGTCTGAGAAAGGCTTATGAGAACAAAAACACCGAACTTGAAAAACTAAGGAATGAGCTCAACCTAACTCTCAATGAAGTGCAACGGCTCAAGGGCTTGGATGAAAGCATTCAAAAACACATCGCCAGAAAGGATGAGCTTGAAAAGAATATCGCGAATATGGAGAATTCAATTAAAACACTCCTAACACACTTGAGCCTTCCATTCGATCCTAAGGATCCAGAGTTAAAGGTTAAAATCGCTCAACAACTTCCTTTGGAGCCGGTTCAACTGGAAGCGAAGAAAAAGGAAGCTTTAACGAAAAGGGAAAAGCTCACGGCCAAGAGCTCGGACCTTGCGAAAAAGAAAGGAGAATTGCAGACTTATCAATCCAGAATATCCGAATTGGAGAAAAGGCTGAAGGCTATTGATTTGGCTAGGAAGCTTTCGGAGCGCTTGGAGATGGCAATCGAAACTAGAAGGAAAGAGGTCCTCCGAAAGATCGAAGCCAGAGCCCTTTCATACTATGAAAGGATGACGGACCAGCGCGACTACGACTCGATAAAGATAGACCCTGAAACCTATGCCGTCTCAGTTCATCCGCGTAACTTAACGGAGCATATACCTGCCACGAGGGATGGTGGAGGACATCAAACGCTTCTGGCTTTAGCGCTCAGGCTGGCCCTCCTCGAAGAGATGGGCTTTAAAAATCTTCTCATTCTTGATGAGCCGACTTATGGCGTCGATTCGGAGAACCTTCCACAGTTGGCAGGATACATCGAGGATGTTTCGAAAAACCTTACTCAAACGATCCTGGTAACCCATCATGATATATGCGAGGAAGAAGCCTCGAACATAATTGAAGTGAGCAGGGAAGACGGATTTTCTAACGCAAGGATCAGGAAAACATAAGCAAAGGATGATCCGCATAATATACCTCTAATCCGAAAAAGATCGCCACATTCTAACTCCGCGCAAATTGCATTTTTTAAACGAACTGCGTAAACATTTTCGGTGCGAAGATTGTCTGAGTTAGACTGGAGAACCTCAATATATGTTGCTTTGAAATTTTTCAAATGGTACTCCATCTGGTTTGCTTCCGGGCTCATCCTTCAGTTTCTAGGCTTTTGGCTGATGGCTCCAATAGCAATCGGTTATAAATTCGGTTCGCTTGCAGCAGGCTTTATTTTGATAGTCATTGGTTCTATCCTGCAGCTTTTTGGATTTTTGGCAACATTCTTTAGAATGATGTATGCGCTTGTTTGCGAAGCTAGCGCTCACTCTATTGAGCACCGTGCAGTTGAGGCTGAGAAATAATTTTTGATCGAAAAATCGACCCATTTAGCGATCAAAAATAAGCTTAAAATAAGCTCCTTTCTGACAAAAGAAGCCCAAAATGAAACTTTCGATGATCGGTTGTTTACCCGGGTAAACAAGTGATCAAAAAGTCTTTGAAATTTGCTTATTTTAGCCAAATAAGCCCAAAATGAGCTTTTTTTGATTTTGAAAATCGTTCATTTTTGCGATCAGATCACGATACCCCCCTATTGCTACAGTACAGTACAACAATAGAGGGGGTCCGTGATCTTTTTGCTAACTTCCTACGGGCTCTATGATGCGCTTTATGACTTTGGATCCTTCACCAAAAAGATCATCCAAAAACTGATGGAACTCCTTCATATGATTTGGGATATCATTTCTTGAGATTCCAGTTCTTTTTTCAAAATGCCAAAATATTGCCTCTTTAGCTGAGCTTCCAAGCGAGGAGGATAACGCGGAATCTATAGTCTCGAAACTTATCTTCCGCCCCAAATTTCCTCAAAAATCTTGTTTTTTGAAAGTAAATAGTTGGATCGCTTGATTGACTTTTCACTATCAAATTCCTTTTTTAGAAGGGCAAAAAGGATTTTGTTAATGGGCTTTTAGGCTAAGTTTAATATTCGAAACCGCACTTCTTAGATGCCAATCTTTTCTTTTTTAAATAATATTGAAAATTCTTCGAGCCAAGGATGAGCAGCATAGAAACTGAAACTGAATTGGAAGAGAAGAGATCGCTCCTTCATGTTTTGAAATCATTCTTCAAGCGCAAAGGTGCAACGAAGGCCGATTTGAAACGCTGGTTTAATCAATTCGCTGAGGATTTGGAGGCTAAAAAAGCAGAGTTGATGGGGGATATTGAAAAGTTCTCCGAAGAGATATCCTCCGAAAGCTCAATAGTCAAAAACGAGTTTCTAACAATGTTGAACGAGAGGGTCCACCAATTCAGCAAGGAATTCGAGGATGAGATCAACCGCAGGCGTATTGAGCTTGAACAGGATTTCGAAAGGTTCGCCGATGCCATGAATGTGAAAAAAGAGGAGCTTACCCAAAAACTTTTGAACGAATTGAAGACTGAAGGCGAATCATTGAAGAAGACTTTTATGGCCGATCTTGAAAGGGAAGGCTCAGCTTTTCTTGCCGAAGTTACAATGGCCTATAAGCAAAGGTTAGGTAAGGCAATGGAGGAGCTTGATGGAACGATAAAGGCTTTGGCTGAGAAAAAAGCCTCAGTTAAACAAGGCTTTGAAAGTGAATTAGCCGTTAAGACATCCTCGCTTCTTAAGAGTATTTCAAATGAGCTTGACTCCATAATGAACGAATCGTTAAAACAATTCCAGAGGACTGTAAATGAGAGGCTTTCAAAATTCAAGGAGAACTTTGATGAAAGATCAAAAGAGTTAGGCAAAGTATGCGAGGAAGCTATGAAGAAGGCAAGGGAGGACATTTCTTCAAGAAAAGCCGCATTTGAAAAAACTATTGATGAAGGATTAGCCTTAGCCGAAAAGGCCTTGATGGCCGAACTTTCAACTGGAAAGGACGAGCTCGACAAGAGGATCGTGGAAAGGTTAAACGGAATCGAAAAGGAGCTTACTTCCATCCTTGAATCCACAAAGGAAGGGATCGCATCATCCATAAGGGCAAGGATCGAAGACGCCAGCAAAGAGCTTGAGAAAAGAATTGCCGAAAGGATTAGCGAAATCCAAGTGGAGTTTAAGAAAATAGATGAATTAAGGGCTAGGCTTTCAAAAGAAAGTGAAAAGTATCGTGGCGAGGTCGATGCAATAACATCCGAATTGAATGAAAAGGTAAATGCCATTTCAAAGGCTATTGAAGCAAGCATAATGGAAACAAAACAGAAATTCATTAATTCCTTTGAGAAAGAACTTATGAAATTGGTTAATACAGCGATTGAAGCATCTTCAAAAATGACTTCTGAAAGGATTGATCAAGCCCAGCGCGTCTTAATGCATGAATTCAATCAATTCGATAAAGAGCTTCAGGCGCGCATCAGCACTTTAAGGGGGCATCTCGACAACGTTGTGGCCGCCACTCAAAAGCGAATAGATTCGATCGGGGAAAACATAGCGAAGCACATAAGCTTAAAGGAGAAGGCTTTAGAGTGGAACCTCAACATGGCTACAAAGAATATGATAAAGAACTTGTCCGATGCAACTCAATTCCGCTTCATAAGGGAAGGCGACTGGGTCAAGGTCTATCAGCGTGGATCAACAGAGCCTACAAGGGTCCTCATAGTTGGCGACCAGCTTTTCTGCGGACGATGCAGCGAAAACCCATGCATCCATGTAAAGGCTGTGAGAAGCTGGCTTGCAGCAAAGCAGGAGGCGATCTAATGGGCTTAAGAAATTATCTTTTCTCAGCCTTAATACTATCCATAATAGCGCTTTCCTTTTCTTCATTAATGCAACCAATGGCATCCGTGCCAAGCATATCAACGATTTCAACCATTACGACAACCGCAACTAGCGTATACACTTGGACTTGGAATAATCAAACAATAATAACAACGGTTACGTATACTAGCCCCCTATACATTCTAACAACGTTGAACAACGCAACGGTTGAAACTACAGCGGAAACAAATGCAACTACCACTACTACTTTGGCAACAACAGAAGCCAATGCTACCACTACTGCAATGCCTCAAGTCGTAGTTACGATCACAGAAACCGTAACGCGCACACTCCCACAGCTCACGGTAACCATAACGCAAGTAATGCCCGCCCAATTCCTTCAGCAATTGTATGGCCTTTCCTCATCGAGGCTTTGGCTCCTCATCTCTGTAGCCGCGATCGCAATAATAATTGCAAGCGTTGCAGCTTCATTGAAGAGGAGAAAGAAAGAAGAGAAAACGCCTGAGCCGAAAAAAGAAGAATTGCCGGCAACAAGTGAAAGCATTGCCACTACTGTGGAGCCAACCGCTCCAAAGAGGCTTCATGAAGTAAAAGAGGAAGAAGAACTTTCATTCGAAGAATGGTATAAGCGAAGAATTGGGGAAAGTTGAATCCAAAAATGGATATTTATGGCTTTTGGTTAAGTTGGACCTTCACGGTTGCTATTACAATAGGAATGGTGGTAGCCATAAAAATATTAGGGTACCAGCTTGGACATGGCTACGGTAGGCAGGAAACTGGCGCTCTTGATAAACTAATTGCGGAAACAAAACCTGAAAAAGAGGTCCTTATTGCGAACGGTGGATTCTATGAAGAATTGTGGGGCAACCCGAACTTCAAGAAATGGATAGAAGATGCCAAAAGAAGAGGGGCTGAAATCAGGGTTATAACTGGTCCTAGTGATGAAGGAAATGTAGAAAAATTAATTGAGTTGGGTTAAAAACGGTATAATCGAATTACGCAAATCGGATGAACCAGGGGCTCTTCATTTTATTATGGTTGATGGAAAGGGAGGATACATCGAAGAGGACCCAACTTCTAGTTTCTATGTAAAGAGCTTCTATAGAAGGGCTAGAAACAATCTTCTTAAGAGATTCAACGAGATCTGGGATCTGGCTGAAGGAATAAATAAGAAAAACATTCTTTAGTTGTTTGAAACCCCTCCACATATTTTTGAAATCCGTTTATAGGCTCGTATAATACAAAGCATCGGAGTCAAAATATAAACGGCTATGGAAAGGGTCGCTGCTACCGCAAATGCAACAACAGAAGCCAGGCTCCTGTTGATTTGGGCTATGGACTCAAATGTGTAACCTGCGATCCGTGTTATTCCAACAAGCGGAGTCAGCAGAGCCCTTAGTGAAGCTTTTAGGACGTCAGATCTGGCGGCAAGGTTGGCTATGGTAGGAGACCAACTGTAGTAAAAGGCATTCCAAGCCTTAACAATTTCCTTGCCCACTTCTGTCGAACCAATTAAATCATCACGAACATGACGCATATAGGCCACTTCAGGCGCCATAGGGCTTCCGTAGGCAACTGTGGCTATAATGCATGGGGAAGAGTAATAGGCTACGATTTGCAATGGATAGCCAGCAATAAACGTATGGTTTTCCCATATCCATAATGCCCTGCAATCAATGCTTCCAGGCCGCTCAAACGTATATGATGCTTTGAAAGTCCCGTCCGATCCGGTTAGCCCTTGCTTCAAAGTGAGCCAATCAACAAAGTTGGGCGATATCTGAATATACACCGGGATATCCGGTGTAGGTGGATTTGTTGAAAATGTGAACTCCACGGTATTTTTCTCATTCAGGTTTATCACGTTATCGGATGGCGTTAACTTAGCTGAAGGCATCCTTTTTTCAGAAGTTGTTTGGGTTTCATCAGCATATGCCTTAGTTGAAATTGCTATGATCATTGTGAGGACAATAGCCATAATCAAAATTCTTTTTTGTAAGGGTAAAAAGCATTTTGTCAATGTTTTTCACTTCCCTTGAATGTTTGAAGCGGGACGTTGCGCCCTTTTCTCTTTAGCAATCTTTAATGCATATTTCACCTCATATTCATCTAGAAATCTGCCCATGCCCATTTCTCTCAGGATCGCGTCAACCCATTCTTTCTCATGTTTATCCATTTCTCCCATGAGAACAACCATCTGCCCATTCATTATTAAATGCACGGATCCCTTCACCAATTGATTTACATAAAGACGGTATAATGCATCCATAACCCTATTGTATTCTTCAGAGCCCTCCTTAAGGCTTTGAACTATTTTATATGCGTTTTGGTTTGTGATGAACCCTGTGAGCTTGTCTTCAGGCCAATTGAATGCCCAAAATCGCCTCTCCATTTTTGCTCGCAAATCCTTAGACTCACGTTTTTTCGGTTTTTGTAACCTAACTCCGCACATCGGGCATACTTTATATGTATTTACATCGATTTCTGCTCCGCATCTACTGCATTGCCATATGATCTCTACATGGCATCTTGGGCATGTCTTCGCGCCGAACTCCAATTCAGAATGGCAGTGTGGGCAATGGTATGTGTATTCTGGCTCTGCAAGTGGAACATAACTTGGTTTTGCTCTATGAACCTCGATAGGTCTTTTCAGTTCGAATGCTAATGCGCTAAAGCCGTCCTCCTTTGATTTCTTCCTCAAATATTTGACTAAAAGGTATGGTTCTGAATGTGTTTTGTCAGCTGGCTTTTCAACGCATACAATGGTGATCCTCAACTTGTATGAAACAAGCATAACCTCCCCATTCTCTGTATAAACGTTCCATTCTTCGTTGTTTAATCTTTCATTAAACTCCTCAATGGAGCCGAACATTTGTATGGCATCCGCTTCAGCTGTTTTTGTTAACTGCATTACAAGCGGTTTTTCTCCTTCAAGTTTCACCATCTATTTATTCACCTCCAAGTTTGCTTGAGCAGGCTTTTGATGGGTGGTTGATTTATTATTATGGCGATCAGCATGACGAATGCTAAAACATCGATCACGGCCTCCTGCCATCCACCAGTTTCAAGCAGCCTCCTTCTTGATGCCGGGGAAAGCACATCCCTCAAGTAAAGCGTCCTACTGAATGGGTAGGTGATGGCGCAACCCCTTTTTGTAATTGCATCGCTTATCAAATGTGTACCATATCCAACGATCCACGCCGCTATCAATATTTGCGATAAATCACCTATCCTGCCATAGATCGCAATCGCTAGGGCAACAGTCGTTGCGAATAGGCAGGTCGCATTATGGAGTAGTACTCTATGGATCATCCTCTCCCTGGATACAATGTTTCTTTTGATCCGCAAATCCTCTTCCTTCGTCCAATCCAAGTCAGGAAATCGCCCTCCCCTTTCAGCATAGTAAGCGGTTAGAATTATAGCGATCATTGGGCTTATTGCTTCGGCGCTTTGCCCAAACGCCCTTGTAGCATCTGACATTGGAATATTCCACCATCCAGGCCCCATAAGCGTTGGAACAAGGCTCACCCTCATCAAAACGAAGATGCCAACTATTGCAACTCCATGGATCAATGCATCAATAAACTTTCTAAGCTTGGCCTTTATGATTGCACCTGCAAAAGCTACAAGTAAGTATGGCGTTACGAATGCATAAATGGCGCTCCATAACCAGATCGATTGTATCCCTGCGGCCGCCTTGATGAGGGGGAAGGCGGCAAGAACCCCCAAGAGGCGATGTGTCCCCCGCCTCATAGAGGTTCACCGCCTTTTCGCTTCAGGGGAGGGGGCGGCGGCAACCCCCTCCCCAATATGCTTAAGAATAAGATTGTCGCCATCATGGTAAACTGCGTAAACCCCTTCTTTAACAGGGATCTCGCTTGGAATGACTATGCGGATGAACTCGGCCCTGTATTTGCGGGCCACCGTCATCTCACTCTTTTTTATCATTATGACCCGCTTCACCGCATAGCCCGTGAACCCATCGATCTTAACGTTTGTCTTCTCAACGCTCATTGGTCTTTTCCGCCCCCTCCTTCCTCTTAACCCAGCGATTGCCTCCTTTGGATTCCTAGCAAAAATGAACATTGCCCCGCATTCACATCTTTCAGTTATTGTTGGCGCATACTCCCCTTTTCCAAATATTGGCGCCATCCATGTTTTCGCCGGTCTAAGCCTTCTCCAGATAACATCGCCTTCCCCATACCTTATATCGAATCTATGGCTTCTATTGCAATAAGGGCAAATCATAACTGTTTTCATTTTCAAAATATTCTCTATTTTTGTTAATAAAAATGGCGATTTTATCAAAAGAATATTTGTAGAATCTACCGTAACAGATTTATTTGCCCCTTCATCGATCCGTTTTTCCACCCTTTTATCCGCCTGCTCAAGCTTTTTTTGATTCGATGAGGGGTTTAGATAAGGAGGAGGCGGCTCTCCTGCGGGTCGCTTGTCCTTGATCCGCTTTCACGCGACCTCCGGCTTTCAAATGCGCGCATGCACGTGCGCGCGGGACCTACAAACCAATTTTTCTTGATCTGTAAGCCCCATTAGATCATAATGTCGACGATCGCATATAAATCTTTCGGTTTTTGTCAAAAATGGAATGCTTTAACCCTCCCGCGCGTCCTTGAAGAGGGGCTTAGAGCGCTATGGCGTGATGGCAAAGATGGCGAAGAGAGCGAATTGAAGAGAGCTTGAGAATAGCATTCATAGATGAGCTGACAAGGGATTGAAGCGATTGATATGGCGAATTGGGCTATTGGAGTTAAAATGGCGTTTATAGAGCGGAATAAAGGGCAGGATCCGGTTTTGAAAGGGAAAAAAGGAAACTGTCGCATTAAGATGGATAAAGGGTTTAAAAGGGCCTAGAGGGCAAGGCATTCCGTTTTTGGCAAAAATTGTAATGAACTCAGAAGGCTAAGGCTTTTATAAATCCGCTTGGATAACTACTATAGGTGATCAAAGAATGTTGAGTTGGTGGATAATAGCTGGACTCATAGCGGCGGGAGCAGCGGCTGGAGGTACGTCTGGTTATTTGGCTAGTAGAAGGCCGATATATCCAGCATATGGATGGACCTTAGGCTACGATCCATATTGGCACCGCTGGGTTTGGGTCCCTGTCTGCTATTATTAAGAATATTCGATGGGATAGCCAGCAGCGATCCACGCATCCAAACCGCCCGTTAAAACCCAAACATTTTGAATGCCATTTATAGCAAGGATTCTGGCTGATATCTGGCTTCTAGTGCCGGATTTGCAATAAACAAGAATTTTTTTACCTTGTAATTCGCTTAGCCTTGTTGGTAGCTCATACATTGGAATGTTTATGGCGCCAGGTATATGTCCGCTTTTATATTCCTCAGGCATCCTTACATCAACTATAGTGAAATTTGCTCCTTGGTCTAGCATCGATTTCAATTCAAACGCCGTTATGTTATGGTAAGGTATGCATATAGTGCATTGAATGCATGTGGTGTTGGTCGCTATAGGGCCACTTTCGTTAGATGGCGGTTTGAATAAAGCGCATACGGCCATTATGGAGGCTATGGCGATTGTGAGTATGATCAATGCGCCTTTGCACGCCTTATCCATTTTGCATCGCCCTTTTTCTCCATGTTTTTTTAAAGTCTGTCAGCATTAACTTTGATGCGGTGGTCTATTGTGGGAAAGCCACGAATGGTCAAGAAAAAGAAGGGCGAATTCAAAAAGTCAAAGGCTGCCGAACCGTGTGAGGTGGCCGCGGTAGCTTAGCTCTCGTATTTCTTCAGTAAGTCCATAATCCTCTTTTTCTCATTTTTTTTCAATCGCTTTAGGCTTATGTAGCAGGCTTTTACCTTTCTACGGTCCTTTTCATGTATGTAGCCGACATAATGCCTTACCATCACGTATGGGCCATGTAACCTTCCAGATGCGCATTTACAACCTTGTTTACCGCATCTAACGAACTCAACGTATAAGTATCCAGGCTTCCCGCATTTAGGACATCTGTCGATATGCAAAGCTTTGGGCCTCAAAGTTTTTCAAATTATGTTTTAAAACACTATTTGGTCATTACTCCAGAGGCAATCTGCTCAAAGCTTACTGATCCGCCGCCAACTATTTTCAGCATAGCGTTGATATAGTCATCTTCGATTTCAATTATGTTGTATGAGTTTTCAAAGAATCCTCTAAGCTTCCTAGTCGATGCTGCACCTGCAAAGACAAAAGTTGTTGGCCCAAGCCTCCAAATCCAAGGCCTGTGCCTATGCCCACAAAGGACCAGCCCAACATTCAGTTTTGAAAGGTACTTCAAGACATCCCCAGCGTCCTCAATAATGTTTTGTTCAAGGCCGGTATCAGGAACAGGTATTGGATGGTGATGCATAACAACGATTTTAAACTTATCCTTCGGGTTCGATAAAGTCTTCATAAGGATATCCATCTGATCAACTCCAATCCTTCCATCGTCTTTATCTGGCCTGGCGGTATTGGCACAAAACACAACACAATCTTCCATCACTAAGGATGATGATGGCGGGCCAAACAGTTCTTGGAAAATCAAGTGCCCAGTATACCTTGCATCATGGTTTCCGCTCGTAATCACTTTCGGCGGAATAATTTGGTCTATGAACCTCTTTGCCTCCTCGTATTCACTCTTGAATCCATTTTCAGTCAGGTCGCCATTTATCACCACCAAGTCTGGCTTTAGCGTGTTTATTTCATTGATTGCAAGCTGTAGTTTATCCTTAAGGAAGGTTTCGCCGCCTCCACAATGGAGGTCTGAAATTTGAACGATCCTCATTGCTAATACACCCAGCATTGGATCTTACAAAACCCTATTTAAACTAAAGTTGATTTCCGCTTTAAAACAAGAGCGGGGGGATACTCTACTCCGCTCATTATGCTCATCCCAACACATACAAAACATAACACACAAAACACACATCACATAATGGGGTGGAGTATTTCTCCACGCGCATAGGGGAATAGGCCCAATCATGAAAATCATGGACTATGCCTTCATCGGCCTTACTTATCGGCCTAAGGCAGGCGGAAGACCCCTATACGCATTTCCCCAAAAACATTTTCGGGGGCAAACGGATTTGCCCCCACATCAAATTCGTGAAAAAAAGATTGGGTTCAAAAAGGTTTAAGATTTATTCGCCTAAAAGCTTCTTAGCCTCTTTATAGATGAATTCAAGCTCCTGCAGGCTTTTAAGGTTAAGCTTGTTTTGCTGCCTTATAGGGTCCATTGGGTCGTTTGGATAGCATTTCAAAACACCGTTCTCACGCCTTGTATAACCCTTGATCTGTCCTTTTGCAATTCTGACCTTTTCGGTGCCAGCAGCATCCCTTATCCTTCCAACGGCGAGAGCCCACTTGCCACCTATTCCAAACAGGACGGGCGGGGCAACCCATTCACTTCTTCCGAACATCTTTTTTTCTTCAGCCAAAAAATCACCTCCTTTTGAATCGTTCAAAATTCGCTATGGAATTCATTTTTCAAGTTTTTCAAGTATGCTCCGTAGCCATCTTTCTACATCGGGCGAAAAGTTCAAACTTTCCAATCTAGTGCGAATTACAGCGCATATATTTTCCCAGGTTGGCGCTATACCTCGTGAGGAAAGGTCGTCGGCGATGAGATATAGATAGTCGTAATCCTCATCGGTGAGCTTATCGTTCTTCGGCAACTTTATGTTCTCCAACACCTTCTGACACCTCCTTTATTTGATTATTTGTTTTGCAGCGGGGGGCACACATATTTTCTTAAATATTTAAAAAACGATCGAATTGACCAGTCTTAAAGGGTGCCCCACCGCCATTTCAAAATAGACGGGTTTTGCAAAGCTATTCCCCGCTACCATAGGGGTTTTCACGTATTTCCTTAAACCAATCTATGATTTGTTTTGAAGATGCGATTATGGAGCCAATCGTTTTTGAAGTTTCATCAGCGATCTTCTTGGTTATTTTTCTGCTGGCCTTTTTGCGCCGCTTATGCTGCAGCTCAAGTTCACCAATGAGCCGCCCCATCAGCTCGAATGCGGGTTTATATCGGGCATCGTTCACAATTGAAAGCGCTTGAGCAACTTCATCATACATTCCGCGCATCTTGGCGAGCGCATGGGCAGTAACCATCTTGCCACCTTGAAGCCGCTTAAGCTGTCCCTCAATGAACTTAAAAAAATGCGATAACTCATTACTCAAAAACTCTTGATACGACTTTTCAATCATCGCCTTAATGGATGAATCTATTTCAAGAGCCTCCTTTTTGTTTAAAAGTGGAAAGCTTTCTTCCACGCTGAGCTTTATCGGCAAAAGCTGATACTTTATTCGGAATCTATCGCGCAAATGTTCACGTGTAAGAATCTCTTCATCAAGCTCCCTATCTCGCCCATATTTCTGATAAAAACTTGATAAAGCCTTCTTAACCTCGCCTAAACGCAAACAGACTTTATCTGCAAACTCCTTCAATTTCTCGTTATATTCCACTATGAGCTTGTCGAACCTCGGCTTATATTTGGCCAATGGATATTTTATGAAATAAAGCTTCCCACGAATGACGGGCCTCAGCACCTTCTTAACATGATATTCAAAATCTGAACAAATACTATTCAATTCATCCATTAAATCCCTTGGTAAAACTTGAAAGACAATATTTTCACGCTCGGATAATTTAGCCGTCTTTGTGATCTGCGAAGGTGTAGAATAGACAATGAAGAAGACTTCATCGATCTTTATTTGTGGCGTTTTGTTTTCCAAAGGAGCTCGCTTGTATTTTCGCCAATCCTTAAAAAGGGCAAAACTCGATTTTTGGAAGGGTAAAAAGGAATCTTCGCGTAGACAACTTATTACTAAAGCCTGAAACTCAATCTAGTAGGCTCCGCTTTAGAAATAGGAGTGCGGGCTACTTTGCCCGTCCCTATTGCATGTGTATTATGTGGCTCTCTCCATTTCAAACACACAACACAAAACACAACATACATAACACAATAGGGGGTGGGCTTTCGCCCAAGCGCGCTGGGGATAGGCCCGCTCATCGCTTTTTGCTTGCGGACCATGCCTTCATTGGCCTTACTTATCGGCCTAGGGCAGGCGGAGGACCTCTAGCGCGCCAAAAATTAGTTAAAAAAACGGGGGTTTATATATGAGAGTAAAAGGAAAGCCGTCTAAGGATGCTGAAGTCGAATAGTATAAATGGCCTCATCCCTAGGCTCTTTAACAACATTTAGTTTACCAGTGAATAAACCGATTACCTCACTAGCATCTCTTAGGAGTTTTAGCACTTCACAGATCTTACTAACGATTACCAAGAATAGTAGATCATTATCGTCTCTTTTTATAGTTTTTTTATTCCACTCCCCTCCATATTTACGTCGAAGGTACATGATATCGCTAGAAGAGGATAAAGGAAAAATTATCAGGTGCATATACTTGTTGCTCATAATCAACAGTTTGATGTATTGGCTAGATATGCTCACTACCCTAGTTTTATTGTCTAACGCACTGGTGTTTAACAGGGATTTTATGTAAGCCGGCACCAGCTGATTATCAGTTGAAACACCGACTTGTGGGTCATATAGATGTCCTAGCAAACGCTCTACAAGCTGTGGATCCACTTCACCAGCGATTTTTATGACCCGCCTTCTGGGAAAAGGTGAACCAACCCTTTCCCCATGGATGACCACTGTCTGGCACTCCATCTCCTTTTTCACCTCCTCCTATTTTATTATTTGCCCCGAAGTTGTCTTCGGGTCCGGTTAACTCAGCCACTCTATACCAGCTCAATAAGCCATCTTTGATTCATTCGTTGAGAACAAAGTCCTCATATCCAAACGCGTTTTTACAAATTGTCATGGCTTCCATCCAATGATTTAAATCGCCATCGCTGCGGACAATGAGCTTGTTGCCTAAATGATGTTTGGCAATTACTAAGAAGCATTGAACTGCCAAATCATATGGTCTGAAGGCCGTTTTGCAAAAATGGAAGTATTTGCCCACTTGCCACTTCTCTCTATAAACTGGCATTCCATTCATTTTATAATAATCAATTTCACCGAGTGGTTTTTCCTTCAAATCTATGACTCTTGGGAAATAGAAAGTTTCGTATGAACAATCGCCATTACATGTTCGCTGTAGCAACAAAACGCCTGCAAACCAACTTCCAACTATAGCATCTTCGGATTTTGGAGCAACTCCGTTTTTTACAGTCTCTGCGGGCCAAGGTATTACCACCGCATCATTTTTTGGATGCCCGCAATTTTTTGACCCGTTGAAAATGACCTCATCATTCGTAATTATCGGCTCTCCATCCCCTAGAGGTCCTGCCAACTTTATATCCAGGACTTTGAACATTGGTAATAGCTTCTTGAAGTCGTTAACAATGCGTTCAAAGACCTCTCTTTTTATCTCCCGCCCATCTCGATACCAATAATGCGTATATCCCATCTCTTTTCACCTCCGGTGATTGATTAAATTTGTTCATGTGTTTTGAATTTGTTCAGTTGCAATTTTCTGGAGCCTTCTCAAGGCTATTTGCTCGCACTTCCAAACGTCTGCATTTTTCGGAAGACGTCGAATTATGTGTACCCTGCCGTTATGGAGGATGAATAGGTATAGATGTTTAGAGGGGAAGTCCCCACTTTTTCTAAGTTCTATCAATACAGATCTCTTCGTAAACCCCAGTATCGAATAGTTTTGAGCATGGAAATGTTTGTTGCTTTTGTATCCAACTCCCGTTTCAATTATGACCCCTTGGTAACTATTTTCATCGATTCTCGGGTCGTGTTTTTTGCCCCAGTATCCGCAGCGATACGATCCCTCATTTATTGCAATCCCTGTTTCATCAAGGATGTGCTTGAGTATCCTAGGTTCGCGAAGGCGGTAGCTATCATAAATATAGCCGTACTTTGATTTGTATGTGTTTATCAATACGGCCATAACTACTGCTTTTTCATCAACATCTAATCTAATCATTTATGAATCGCCTTTATGTAACATCCATCTTTACATTTCATTTCGACCACAAGGAGATATCCGTGTTTTAGCGGAAACCAAGATTTAACAGATCCTAATATTACCTCAGCATCACGCTCAGTCAATCCAAGCATTTTTGGAAGCCCGTTAAGAAGAAATTTTTCTAATTTAAACCTCCCTATTTTTGGATACATCAAATGAAGTGTTGGTGGGGATAATTTTGTATAAAAGAGTCTTACTGTGTAGATTGGGTCTCTCAAAACTCTTTCAAGAGCACGCTTTCTTACTTTAAGCAACTTCATTTCTATCTCCCTCCAAATGAAATTGATAAATTAGCAAAATTTGTTTTAGTGAGAAGTCAATGCGCTCAACAGTTTTTCCTTCTTCTCTTTGATTCTATCCATTTTTTCTTTATACGCCTTCCTGAGTTTTCTAACTTCTTCATTAACCATCTTATTCACATATTTTCTGTATTCCTTTGCATTCGCAATTTTAATGTCGAAGCAACTTCCCCCCTCCACATCAAAATTGTATAACACTACGATAAAATAGTCCATTGCTTTACTGGAATATACGAATGTGAATATGCTATCGCAGTACTCGTCATCCCTGAACCAAGTTGTTTTCGCGTCTTCAGGCATTTCCTCGATCCTACAAACCTCTTCAGCATCCGGCAGATACCGCCGAACTATTGCTTTAATGTCCTTACCATATGATATTGCGTATTGATCAGAAACGTCCCCATCGAGAAGTTCCTCAAGCCTTTCAAGAATCTCTCGTTCGATGTGCGTTTTTACATTTTTTGAAGGTAACCATAACATTTTACTCGCCTATTTTTCTTCCTTTCGTTTTCGATCAACGCGCGGATCTCGTCCTCATCACTTCCATAGTAATCGCTGAAAAATTCATCAAGTTCCTCATCATCCATCTCAGCCAACTCTTCAAACATGCGCCCCTTGAAGCAGTTCCTATGCCATTCGATCACGTCTTTAGCCGTGCCCATAACTAGTTCGTAAAACTTATTCAAAACCTCTGCAAAATACAAGAGGTCATCTGCTATCCTTATCGCCTCATCTTCTAGTTCATCCTTTGAATACTTCTTAAACCCCAACCACCAAGACTCATCATCATGCTCATCATCATAAAGTTCCTCAACATTTTCTAGCGCGTCAAGAGCGTTATCTATCAATTCCTTCATTCCCTTTATGTAGGCGTATCCACCGCTCCTTCCACCGCATCTTATTTTATCAGCAAACCTCCCGAGCAAATCATCCTCTTCGCAGCGGTTTCTCAACTCCTCCCAAAAGATGTAAACACACTCTTCCAAATTCCTAAAGAATATTTTTTCCTCTTCCGCGTTAAAGATTTTATAGGCTTTGATATTGATCATATATTCACTATTTCTTGCATCCTCATCATAATGCTCAATATATTTTTCAAGCGCATCGAAGATGGCATCCCTCCCCTTATTCACAATCTGCTCAAACAACGCTTTGCGAAACTTTGATGAATGGGATTCACCTTCACGTATGTCCTCCAGAAGCTTCCCTATTGTTTTTACATCGAGCCTATTCATAACTTCTTTTTTAGTTATAGTGAATTGCCTCATTCCCCACCACCTAATTGACGAATATTTGAAAGGGGGTTTGATCAGATTTCTTGAGGGGCAACTTCAATATACCAGCCCCCCTCTTCCAGCATCTCTACGATTTCCCTTAGCTTGTTTTTATCATCAAATATCCATAAGGTCGTCGATGGATAGTTCTCTGGGATATCCTCTAATGATATAAAAAGTTTTTGACCATAAATGACCGCTTCAAACGTTACATGCAAGTTCGAACCATTATAGGCGAGAATCACCGGTCTATCCAGGAATGTGTTAATGCCCTTTAATCTATCCTCCATATCCTTTGAAATTGGTAATTTTTTCAAATAAATCGCCTCCACTTTTAGGACTTTGTTTTATATGTCTTTCGAAGAGGGCGCTCTGACATTAGCGATGGGTTATTTTGCAGTTGCTGTTCAGGGCTCCATCCATACCGTTCCATCTCTTCCAGTGAAACTGTGAATGAGATGGGCTTTTTGCTCAAAATTTTTGTTTGAGCTTTATCCACTTTTACCTTTAACCTTTTCATAATGATCACCACTTGCCTAAAAATTTGATTTGGGGGTTTGTTTACGTCCAGTCGTATTCCTCAACAGCATTCCTGATGGATATCAACTGTTGTAGAAGTTCTTCATAATCGCTCGATGTCAACCATCCTTCCTGGTATTGTTTTTCAATATGTTTTCTAAGAACTTCGATAGCCTCCCTCGGTTTAATGTTGACTTCATGTTGCGATTGTCGCGTCATCAGCTTCCACCCAGCTCTGATTATTTCCTTCGTTAATGGAATCATTGTCAATGCCATGATACCGAATATCGGTAGGACTAAATCCATCAAACCGAACTTCCATAGAAGCTCTTTTATTGAGAAATATGCGGTGAAATACGTAGTTACAATTGCTAAGCAACATCCGGTAATTATTGAACCGTTGATGAGAAATTGCCAATCCCGTTTAAGGAAGCAGATGGTGAAGCTCAGCCCGAATCCTATGGTGGCAATTATGGCAATAACTACTGGCCACAAGGCTCGATCCCACCACTATTGCCTATTTAATTTAATAAAGATGGTTTTGGCTTTACCCGCCCCTATTTCCATGGTATTTCCAACATTTATCGACCATAACCTTCCCGCCACGTGCACGAAACAGTCCTTGGAATCCCATACCGCATTCATAATACCTGAGTGTAAATGTTAATTTTGGAAACGTCTCGCTCATCTTCAAAATTACAGGAAGTGGTGGTGACCATGGTGATAGAAAGTTATATACAACGCATCCTCGATCATAATTCTCTTCGATAATTCTGGCATCGCAAATACCCCATTTCGATCCCCAATTTTCGATTGCCCAATCGTAGCCTCCAAGGTTATAACCATCTGGAAACGGTGGATATGGGAATCTTTTCACGAATTCCTCATCGCTCATATTGCTTAAGCGCGACCTGAGCTCCTTCAGGTAAAGCCCAATTCCATGGACTATTTCATCGAGCTTTCTGAAACATTCAGGGTATGACACAAATCGTTCTGTGGAGAGGGGGTCCTCCCCATCCTTTGCATATTCAACAAACCTTTTTAGCTCCTCCACAGCGCGTTTTGTGGATTTAATCACCAAATCGCAATCGCACCAATTTGGCATAAAATCACCACCATCCTGTGTGTGTAATGCTATATCCCTTACTCAATAGCCTCTCTAACCCTTCGATATACTCTATACATCCGTTCAATAATGGTCGCTCCATTTCATCGCATTCCTTCAAATATCCAGAGACGATGTTGTGTATTGGTTTTAGAATGGCCCCGTTAAGTTTCATCCCCAACATAATTGCTGTGTATGCTTTACGAACCGTGCTGCTCTCGTTGTTTATCGCTATCTTAATGGCCTCCTCAATCTCATCATCATTTAAGGAAGCGATGGCTTTCTTTGCTAACTTTAAACAATCCTCATCACGTTTAACTAGAACCTCGTGAAATATCAAAGCGCAGTGAAATATTTTCTTAGGCACCTTTTCAAACTTAATCTTCAACATTCGGAAAACACCTCTCCTTTTTCATTTGTAAAGAAATTTTAAAATCGGTATATGTCTTGAAGCACCTAAGCTTTGATTGGAGCCTATCAAGTTCCGGCGACCACCCTCTCGACTATTTTTTGAATGTTCGATAGGTTCTCGTAGTTTACCCTGAAACATTCCGCTAACTTGGATTGGATCGCTTTGTTGACCCATTCCTGCTCTTGCATAGTTGAAATTATTATAGTGGTGCCTCCAATCTCCTTTATCTTCTGTAGGAGCTTCAGGGATTGGGCTTCATCAAAAATCATTGTATCCGTGAAAATCAATATCGTTGGTTTGAGGTTTCTACTTGCACAATAATCGATAAGCCAAGAGAGGCAGGGGGATAAATATGTTGATCCAAGTGCCTCCATGCCTTCCAAAATTGGCCTCGCCGCTTCATAATTCATTGTTGGTTTCAACAGGAATTCAGGCGAATCCTTATCACCAAAGGCAAGTATGGCTATATCGTCTCCTCTTGTTTTCGCATGCCTTATGCAGGCCCAAGCAATAGTTGCAACAAGGTCTATTGCCTCATACATTGACCCGCTCCTGTCGATTACGTAGCATTGAAGCCCAGCCCCCCCTCGATTCTGATGTATCCTCATGCGAGGCCGTGTATTTCAAACTAGTTACTGAAGGCAGAAACAGTCCATACATAGATAATGTTTTTTCCATTGTTAAATCGCCGACCCTATCCGTTGGATTCCATATATCAAGGGTTTCGCCACGTCCATCCCGCTTCATCGCCTTTTGCTCAGCTGATTTTTGGGCTATTATGAATGCCTCGAAAGCGCTAAGCTCTACATAATCGAATAGCACTCTTTTTCCATATCGCTTTAGCACACGGTATGCCGCCTCCTTGCTTACCTTTCCCATCTTCTTTAGCCATTCGTCAAGCTCCTCTGGATCGGATATTGGAGGAAGGCTTGGTGATGGAATCATGTATAGTTTTGGAATGTTTGGTGGCTTACTGAACATTGGCTTCGCTATAGCTACTATGTCCAAGTATTTTTCAGAGATCTCCCTTTCATCATGGAAGACTAGCTCAAATAGTCGTCGCTCCAGCTCGTTCCTGAACTCCGGAGGCTTCTTGCCCTTAACCTCAAGGCATCTCCTAAGCATATTGCCCATGTGCCACCACATTGCATCGCTTGCGCTATCGTCTAACCTTCCATAGCTTCTTTTATAGAAGGTCGTGCATCCTGAAAGAAAGTTCTTTTTGAATGGACTTTCAATAATACATTTATCGTTAACTATTTGGTCGCTGAGCATGTTTAAAAAAATGTCTGGGGTATTAATCCCCCTTTCTAATGCTAACGCCTCCATGTAAGCCTTTTGATGAGCATTTTTTGGAAAGTATACAATATGCCCAATTTCATGATTTATGTAGAAAAAAGCTTCTGGGATATCTGTTTGCGTAATCCATCTTGGTAAAATCATAACTAAATGTGCGACATCTATTGAAGCTGTTCTAACATCTTCAAATCTTACTGAAAGCGGCAGCCCATAGTATTCTCCAACCTTCTCAACAATAGCTTCAATCGTTTTTTCAGATAAACGTTTTGTCATCTTACTGCTCTGCCATTGATGATGTATCATTATTTCTCAACTCCTCAAACGCTAGTGTTTGTATCTCCTCATACATTGGAGCAATCACTATCTTCCCGTTAGAATTCTCCAAGATTATCGGATGTATCGGATTCACTTCGTTATAGTTTACAAATAGTCCCTTCCCAAGCACTTCAACTGCTTTACGAAGAGTTTCTGCATCAATCTTGGCTGCACCAAATTTGACTGCGTAACCGCGTTTGGCTAAAGCTTCCAAAGATTGTTTTGATATATTGAACCGTGTCCTTCTGCATTCCTTTAACCATTTGCCAATGTCAATACCGCTTTGGCTGAGTTTATTTTCATCTATGATTAGTAAACATGCTCCATCATCGCTTAAAACGCCGCCATCAATTGTTGCACCATTGCATCCAAACATTTTGATGAAAGCTTTCTCTATGTCTTCAGGAGTATGCCTTTCCCTCTCCTCTTGAACCCCATCCTTTTTAACCTCCTCCTTTTTAGTCTTTATTGATTCAACATTTGGCGCTTTGGTGGTGGTTGTTGTTTGCTTTAATCTATACACATGATACTCGTTTTTCTCTACATATCCCTCCTTCAGAAGCTCTTGGATGGCTCGCCGAACTGTGTTATAATTTAATCCTTTCTTATTGGCTATTTCTAGCGGTGTTAATTCACCATCCTTAAGAGCTTCAAGTATTGCCTCTTTTACACTCATACAAACACCTCCTTTTTTCATTTAATTCGTTCGGAGGTTTTAACAAGCAGGCAATCGGAAAACGCCCTGTTTGCCTCATCAACTGCTTTAGTCAAAATCCCATTCCATTTTGCTTTCGGTGCGCCGAAGGCGCATCTTGAAACTGTTAAATCCGTGAAGAATGAACAGCCTTGTGGGTAGCATTTGCCAGTTAGGATACGATTCGTTAAGCAATCGATATAGACTTGCATTGACTTGATTTCATTCTCTATAATCTTAAGTTTCTCAAGATAGTTGATGAAAGCATCTATGGAAAGGCGTGGTGCGCCCATCTTTGGGAGAAGTATAGTGACTTGATGTGCGCCATCCTCCTCAAAACGTTTTAGGATCGCTATGAGCTTGGCTATTAACTTTTGAGATATAAGCAGATTGATGCCGAATCTTACTTCATGTTGCGTAAGCAATCTGTATGCTTCAATATTGTTTTCTCTATAAGCTCCGAGGGAAAGGTGTATGATGTCAACTCCGCATTTCTTTAGGTGCTTCAACTTTTCCTTTGTCAAACCAAAGCCGCTTGTGGTTATGGCAACATTCATTCCAAAATGTTTCGCTACCTCTATTGCCTCAGTAAGCTCCGGTAAAACGCATAACGGCTCCCCTCCGCCTATCGCAACGTGCATATAACCGTCATCAAAAGCCTCCCTAATAATTTCCTTGATGACATCTTTCTTCAAAGTTCTATTGGATTTTGAAGCGTAGCAGAATGGGCAATTGAGTGGGCACACATCAGTTATTGATAGCCTCAAGACTTTAGCGTCCTCGCTCATTTTTCTTCACCAGCTCTAAAAGTTCTTCAAGAGTATAGCTTCTACCTTTGTATTTGACATAGCATTCTCCATATTCATCGCTATAGGTTTCTTCCTCAAAATTTAGGCAAGGTATTTCTATTTCCTCAGCATCGCCATGCATCCTTATTGTTTTAGAACCGTCTTTATGCACTATAATAGTTACCGTGTTTGTTGAATTTCCATCATATTCATAAGTGACTTTAAGTTCGTCATTCTCTGTTACATCAACTGAAAGCGGAGCAGTTATATCTCTATCATTGAAAAGCGCCTCAAGCCAACTTCTTAACTTCTCGCTTTCCGTTTTTGGTATTTTTCCATAAAAATTAAACATTGGACCAGAATTATCGGCATATAACAATCCACTCACCCCGCTTTAAGGCCATTTGCATTTTGGAAGTTTGGCAAGGTATCGCGATATCTCTTTTAACCAAAACTGCGAATCCTCATCTTTACAATTTTTGAACCGTTCTGTGATGAAGTTTTTTACAAAGTTACTTACTCTAATTGATGAAAGCACACCTGCTATATTGACTAATAAGGTTGCTTTAACAAGGTCGTTTTGTTTGTATTTAACGGAAGTTTCGAGAACAGCAATTATTTCACGGTCATCAAGTTCATTGAAGTCTTTAGCCATACTTAACAGTTCATCACACCTTCCATTATTAATTGCGTTGTGTATTGCTATTAAACATGTTAACGCTTTTCTAGAAAATCCAACCTCAAGTTTCTTCATTCACTTACCGCCTGATTTTTTAAAAAATACGTGATTTTTGTTTCATAATAGCGTCCATCACCCCGTCTTCTTATGTAATAGCGTTTTATGGTCGGAACCACGAGCTCATTCGAATCTAATGTTCGATTTAGCGGGATTTCACCATAGAGTAGCCTATATGCCCAATGTAATGTTGGGTCGCGAAGAAGTGTATTCTTCTTTTTGCGTTTGATCCATATACGTTCATCCTCATCTAGTCCATCCCAACTGATTGGTTCCCCATGCCAGTTTAAAGGGACACCATCGAACCACATTATCAATCCCTTTGGCGGCCTTGCCAGGTACAACGTAACGCGATACCTTCGTAAACCCAAGGCAGATAGGGCTATGGATATCGCATTTTTATCTGAGCCTCCTATACCGCTATACTCAAGCACACGCCCATCATCAATATCCACCTTTAGAATTGGCATACGATAGTGATAAAGTGTTAAGATTTTACCATCGAACTCCGTGCGGTATCTTTTGTTCTTATAACCCCTGCCACGAAAGATGGTTCTTGTTACAAGCCCAAATATGCTATGTGCAGGCATCTTCCGGACTTCGTCAAGCATCTCGGATGGAATTTTTAACATTCTTTCCCCTCCTGAGAATTCAAAATTAGGACAGGGGTTTATTTTGATCCAGCTTTCTCCAATGCAATGGCTATGGATCTGGTTTTACAGTTGTATATGACTACATAATCGCCATATTCCCTTCTTATTTTTATCTCGCTCCCATCTGGCATTATATGTGTCTCCTCACCATATTCTCTTGGAAACGGAATGAGACGAATTATGGAAGGGTCGTGCTTTACAAGCATATTTATGAATTCTTTATATCTGCTCTCCTTTATTTTCATGATTCCTGACAACCCAACTCGCAATCGTTTTGTGATGACTCTAAGTTTATCATAAAACCTTGGAGGCAAAATCAGTTTTTCAAGTTCTTCTACATCATTTAATGTGTAATCGCTCTTTTCCATTAAGATTGCTTTTGCATACGCTTCTTGGAATGTTTTTTCACATGCCTCCTCAATGTCCCCCTCTAACACTTCAACTAGCTTCAAGCTAACAACATCTTTTGCCTCATCCTTAAAATCATTAAGAATCTTTACAGCCTCCTTCACATTTTGTTTTTTCAATTGGGAATTTAGTTCATCATAAACTTCTTTTGCTCTTTTCCAATTTTCTTGAAGTCGAATCAGCCTTTCCTCAACTTCCTCTTCATACCAGTCCTCAATTGATGGATATTTAGCTGAATATTCTGGTTTAATGGATACTCTATGAATCATAACACGTCTAAGCGCCGGGAGGATATCTTCGCTTAAAATGACGTGATCCCTTCCAGCAAAATATGCTTCTGCCTTAAGCATCTTCACTAGGTGGTCCAAGCTTCTGGTTAGCACAGGATGCTCCAATTGCTTCGTAATGCATTCATCGCTAAACCTGCAAGCTTTTGGTGAACAATCGAGCTTGAATGCCGCGTGCATCTTGCTGAGGTCCCATTTGCATGCTGAAAAGGTATTGGTGAATAATAGAATCGTGGATGCATACTTCTCTGGTAAAGCCACCTTGTCTACATCTTCCCATACTCGAACCAACTCATTTGCACTCATAGGAGCTTCATCCTTCATTGCATACATGACCAAATCTTCGATATGCCTGTCTTCACCATATTTCTTCCTAAATAGGTCGAGTTGACGACCAAGGGTGAGCGCTGGAACAAGCAAACATGCACGGATCCTGTCAACGAAGGCCCAAGGCAAGGAACCATAGTATGGATTCATATCCATCATTATGATCCCGTTTGTCCGCTTCAATACCGTATCCTTTACTACTGTATGCCCTTCAGCCAGAATCGAAAGAAGGTAATTCAACGTCCTATTATTAAGTCGATTGACCTCATTCAGGAATGCAAACATCTTTGTTAGGAAAGGCCTTGCCTTTACCTTGAACTCATAAGCTAATGCCCCGTCTCTTTTGGTTTGCAATATGTCTATGTCGTAAATGAAGTCTTCTGGTCTCAATTCTTCACTACATGGAACTATTGCAAGTGCGTCTTGATCTCCAGTAAGCTCGTATGCAATAAGCCTTAGAAGAGTGCTCTTGCCGACGCCTGGTGGCCCCAGTAGAAGGACTGCGGAACCTCTAAGGAGAAAGGCTGTGGCAACATCTGCTATGAAATCCTCGCTTGGGGCAACGAAGTATTTTCCAAAGATTATTTCCCTGAATGTTCGTATATATTTCTCTTGAAGTTTTTTATCGAGCATAAACCCTGCTCACCTGAAACTTTTTAAAAATTAGAAAAGAGTTTTAAATCAGTTCTCTGGAATTATGGCAATCAAATATGAAGATTCTTGTGGCTGAGCGCTTAGACCTAGTTTTATCAACCTTTAGCCTCTTCATAGTTCTATCCCCCTTATCAATTCCCTTATTCCATCATCTCTCTTGGAAGGCGCAGGTTTCGATGTTACGTCTTCCAGCACGATTTCCTCAAACTTCGGAAGGATCGTTTTTGCTTTCTTCGCAATAGCTTTGGCTGTTTCAAGAGCTTCCCAAACTTCCATTTTAACTGCTCTTCTGCTGGTTTTGATCTTTTCCATGTCTTCATGATGTTGTGATATTTTATCCAAGAACTGCGTCATAATTTCGAAAGCAGGTTCATAACGTTTATCATCTGTTATTGAAAGCGCTTGAGCAACTTCATCATACATTCCGCGCATCTTGGCCAATGTATGTGCTGTAACCATCTTGCCGCTTTGAAGTCTCTTAAGCTGCTGCCCAAGAGTATTGAAAAATTCTGCCAGCTTTTGATTCAGAAGATCCCGATATGACCTTTGAACCATCTCTTTGACATCGGCCTCTATTTCGCGAATATCTTCCTTAGTGAATATTTCTAAGTTCAAACTTTCACTAAGTTTTATCGGTAAAAGTTGGCATTTAATTTTGAATCTTGTATATAAATAATCACGTGTAAGAATTGCTTCATTTAATTCTCTATCCAATCCATACTTTTGACAAAATTCGGCTAAAGCGCCCCTAAGTTCATCAATCCTGTTGAAAATTTTATCTGCAAATTTTTTCAATTTCTCATTATATTCCATTATGAGCTTGTCGAACCTTGGCTTATATTTGGCTAATGGATATTTTATGAAATAAAGTTTTCCACGGATGGCTGGCCTAAGCACCTTGTCAGCATGGTATTCGAATTCCGCACAAATTGAGTTGAGTTCATTTGAAAGGTCTTTCGGTAAGAGGCGGAATATCACATTTTCACGCTCGCTCAATTTTGTTGTTTTTGTGATTTGGCTTGGAGTTGAATAAATAACAAAACAAATCTCATCTATCTTTACCTTTGGTATGTTCACTTTCAAATGTACCCCTCCATTTTGGAGTAAAAATTCGTTTTAGGAAGGTTAGAAAGGATTTTGTTTGAAGGGGCACTCCACAGTTTTTGGGCGGTTTTGCCAGATGTCTGAAAAATCCTGCTTAAGCATATTTCCAATAGACTTTCTTATGAATGAGCATGGATAAACATCGCCTTCACAGGAAATGTCAACAAAATCGTTTGTCGCCCTGCATGTTCCTATTGCTAAACCATCGACTGCAACCTTTACTCCCTCTTGTGCCAACTTCATCGCTATGAATGGAACTTCGTTAGCTGGGATCGCTTGTTTGATGCGTCCTACTGGCTTATATGCGAGGAGTAGCAGCTCTATGTCATTGAGCCTACAAAAGTTCGCTATGTTTCTGATTTCATGCTCATCTTCAGCGATGAGGCTTATTCCTACTTTTGTATATTTCTTAGCTGCGACTATTGTTGGCTCGATTTCTGGAAGGTTGCGGTGGATGCTGAAGTTTATTTGATGAAATAGAGAAAGCTTACTCGCAGGTTTCAGAAGCGTTCCATTTGTTGTCATGGATACACCAAGTCCAAGCCACCTTGCATATTTAGCAAGTTTGAATACGTCCTTTCTTAGCATAGGTTCGCCTCCTCCAAACGTTACAGAGAAGACTCCAGCCATCGCTAGCTTATGAATGATTGACTTCAATTGTTGGAGTGATAAATGCTCTTGTTTGCGCTCCACGTAGCACTCAGGGCAGTTAAGGTTGCATTGACTCGTTAACTCTATATGAGCGTATATGGGGGCTATGCGCTCTTGTGGAAGCGCGATATTTTTACCAAGAAGTTGTTTTACTTCATCTTCATTAAGTTCAATGATGACTCCAGAATATTTGTCAAATACTAACGCGCCATACGGCTCCAGCCTTACCCTGAATCTCTTACTCTCACCAATCGTTTCGGATACCCATCGAAAAACGTTATTCCACATGTGCAATCCCTCGCGTACTTCCTTTCTAAATTTGGAGATGTTTCAGCCTCCTCGACCAATATGTCAAGCTTCTTCACAGTATCAATAATGATGTCTCCGTTATCGCTGATATCGTTGTTTCCAACCCTGACAACAAAAGCGCCACGTTTCGGTTCAAGGAAAACTTCTCCATCAAGGTTTGAAGCTGGAAAACTGACCCCATCTATATCCTCAATTTTTTCGATCTTTGGTAGCTTGAAGTCCGGACAACAAACCTTCACAAACGCCTTAAGGATCTTTTTCGCCTTTTTTACGTCTAGTGTGTAAAACCTGAATACAGCTTCTGAACAATTTGGAAAAATCCCATAAGAAACTTTCATACACATCTCCCTCTCTTATTTTTCTTCTTAATTTGGGGTTGGGTTTTGGAAAGTTTTGCCCAATACTCCTTGAGAAGTGTTGCATTATACCTAACAAGCTGATCTTTGTCATTGCATAACACATTAAGCATTTTTACTGTAAGGTTAGGGTTATCCAGCAATGCATCTCTAACGGATGGGAATGGATCGTGGAGCAATCGCCAGAGCGCTCGTTTTGGAGTGGCAGGATTGATGGCGACGCGTTCTCTAACATCTTTGAATGGGTGCCATGCTAATACCAAAAGCCTATCTGGTGAAGAAATCTCATCAACAGCGTCTGGGCTTATGTCTCCGGCTCCACGTAAACGCTTTAACATCTTTGGTATTTTTAATTCTATCATTCAGGTCATCTCCATTGATTTCTAGCAAATATGGCCCTTATTTCGCGGCATATGAGGATCATGCCCCGCTCTTCTTCATCGATTTTCAGTTTTTGAGTTCCCCTTTTATTTTCAAATATTCTTTAACCAATGGGATGCAATGCTCCAAGTCATAGTCGCCCCTGTATTTAACATATACAGCAACTGCGTTGTTTATCAAAATCCCGCGATCTACATATTTTGATAAGGCATTGATCACTTCGATAACGTTCTTTTGTTTTATCAATTGAAGGAACATCTCCTCTAACCGCTTGAGGCTTTTTTCTTTATCGAGCTCTTCAGCCAATCGCCTCAGAATATCCTCATCAGTAGAAAGCCTTGCATAAACTGATGGGTCTTCTAACATTTCAAATACGCTTTTTGCTTCGGCCTTTGCTCTAGCCAATTTAACATCTTCTTTGTTCAAAACATCTCCATTTAATGCGAAGCTGTTGAGAAGTGAGCATGGTGATCCATCGTCATGAAGGAATATTTTAACGCCGAACCTCTCAACACATTTAACTTTTTTATCATGTGGACATTTGTTTATATGTTCTGTATCTATTCTATCTACATAGCTCATCTCAATCACCTCAAAAAATTTGATTTTAGAATTAGTTTAGGTGTTTTGTTCGTCTATTTTTTTCATTTCTTCATCTTTGATTGCTTTTATGACTTGGGAAATGTTTGTGCCACCGTATGGAAATTCATCACGGATCGCAAGTCTAAATAATACGCGCGAATATTGATTTGACCAGTCAAGTGTAGTTATTAGTTTAACTAGCTCCTCTAACTTTTCGCCCCTATTGGAATAGCCACTCCATAAATCCGAATTAATTGATTTACGAAGGTCCTCATATGGAATTGCCATTTGGATTGCTGATTTAATTACATCATCGTTAGCAGGTGTTGCCCCCATTAAAACAAACTTGCATGCTGAATAAAGGTCGTTTGGAATAATTATTTTCTTCGAATTTATGAATTTTGCAATTGGACGTAACTGTGGTGGAAGAACAATCATTGTTTCGATATCAAATTTGCTAAGCTCAAGAATTGTTAACTTCCTGTTGAATTCTGGAAATTTTTTACCTGCTACAATTCCATTTGGAAACTTATCATTCCTAAGATCAATGAGCTCGTCATGAGTATAGATCAAATTTTCGCCTTCATCTGCTTTTATTCCAATACAACTGAATGTTGTAGCTGACTTCGCAATAGTCTCTGGGGGTACTTCTTTTGGGAATATTACAAGTGGTAAATCATGTGTCCATCCAACATTGATGAAGCCATCTTCTTGAATGCGTGCATAAGAAGCTTTACCCTCAGGAAGGTACATTAAACGCATCTCTGGTTTGTTTTTTCGCTTCACTTCTAGTTTAGGAATGTTGAAAGCCTCAAACCACTTTCTTAGCGCATCACGTTCAAGCCTGCTTTTGTATATTACAGTAGAACCGATAGGGGCGCTTTCACAAACCTCGCTCAATGTGCGTGCAAAGCAATAGTAGACAGGATTATTTCTTACGAGAACGGAAATAAGATGATCAGTATGTGAATACCTATCCCCACCATTTATGTAATATACCGTTGAAAACAATTCCCTCATCACTTCTTCTTCAGATTCTTTGATGCCAACAGCTTTACGAAGATCCTCTGTTGCATTCCAAATCCAATGGAGGAGGCGCCACTTTCCATTGGATAACTCCTTGGGATCAAGTGTAAAGTTCTTTTTTACATAATCTATGACGGTTTGCTTTATAGAATTCATTAATGCATTATATTTTTCATCATAAATTGGCGAATCTCTGCTTGCCGTCAAGTTTATAAGGTCTTTTCGTTTGATATCTACTGATATCTCACCAAACCCCTCTACCTTAACATCGCATATTGGTAACCCATTTATGTATAAACCGACGTAGTGTGTATTGCTATAGTAATAATGTGAGGTTGCTTGAAGATAGATGTCGAAATCGTTACCTTCGATTTTCAAGATTGTGTTTGGCGGATTCCCAAGTGATAGACATTCTATAAGTTCACCCCTCTTGAACCGTACAGGGATTTTGACGCACCTAGAATAGCGCGAAATGTTCCCTGGTCCAATTCCTTTCTCAAGAGGAATAGTTATCGTTGTTCCAGGCTCATCTCTTGGTGGCGGATTTGGTAGAAAACTAATACCTTCTAATGTAACATAAACCAAGTGGGTTTCTCCATTTTTTGCTGACCTTGTATGAATTGTGAATGAATCAGCTGCTGCAAAAATACTTTTGGCACCAATCCCAAAACAACCAACAGATTCTACTCCTTTTTCAGACCGCCCGTAATATCTAAATACGTTAAGCAAGGTTTTCTTATCCATCCCTATGCCGTTATCGCTTATCTTTAGCTCCTTTTCATCCTCATCGTATTCAAACAGGATTTCTCCATCCTTTTGTGGGTTAAACGATGGATCTATGGCTGCTCGCTGATTGATGGCGTCTATAGCATTTTGAAGCGTTTCCCTAATCATTACTTCTGGGTCTTTATACAATTCTTTTTGAAGCAACGGTGTCAACTTTTTAGCATCAAGTTTAAATGGATAAAACTCAACCATACAAATTCACCTCTATTTTTTTAATTCGTTAAGAAGTTTGCACAAGTTTTTTTATGATCTGATACAGGCAGCCATATTTTGATATAAAACATCTAGAACCGTTGACATCAAGAAGGACCCCCGTTTTTGTTTCATGAATTATTTTTATTTTTAGTTGCTTCATTCAAACCGCCTTATTAGGGCATTTTCGACAAACGCCTGGAAGAGGGCCTTTGGGAGTTCATCCGCCTTCATAACTTCGTATACTTTATCGAATCGTGTTTTGTATTCTTCATTTGCCTCTATGCCAACGCACATAGCAATGGTTTTTATTTTCAAGTCCTTCATCTTTGAGAGTGCCCTATCTACTTTTTCCCAATCATTAGGGTACCCGTCTGTGAGGATTATTAGCACCTTTGTTATGTTTCCTCGCCAATTGAGCTTTAGGGCCTCCTCCATCGCCTCACCCATAGGTGTCCCTCCAGATGAGAATGGGTAGTATCTCCCTTGCTGCACAGGTTCGTTGAAATTCTTTAAAATTCTGATTCCATCTCCGAAACCTACGACTGCACTCCTTATTTTTTTGAAGCACCTAATCGCCTCAAGAAGGCATATTACACTACTGGAAAACAGTTCCATACTGGTATACGTGCTATTGGATTGATCCTCTAAGATCGCAATATCGGCGTCAGGCAGAATGGTTCGCATTTGCATATAGTATTTTCCTTCATCCTCAACTTTAAATGAATCAACATAGGCGCCCTGAAGCGTCCTTGGAGATACGTTGAATTCACCATCGTAGCTTGGTGTAAACCATCGCTTTCCACTCAGATTTGTGATGATTCTGGTTAAATCGCGTATAACATCACTATACTTTTCTACTGTGGATATGTAGAAGCTAGTATCTCTTTCTGTTGGTGCCTCTAATTGTGCGCTATCTGAGCCTCCGAGCAAACCTCCAAAAGCTTCACCTGATTCCATGCTATTCTTTAATGCTTCCCTTGCCTCCTCAACCGCCTTTTTTGAATCTTCTTTAACACTATTACGGGTCTTCCATGGAAGAACTTGAATGCTATTTTGACCTGGTCCGCCCCTTCCTCCATCATCGCAATGTTTTTGTCCATCTCTCTCTTTTTGTTGGTTTTTGCTTTCTTTTCCTTCGCCTTTACCAATGATTTCCACTTTTAACTTGAAGACAACGATCTTTGGTATGCCATATTTTTTATCAAGGTAGTCATATATCTCATTTGCAGCTTGGGCAACATCTTTTGGCGATCCTCTTCGTGCTAGAAATATTCGTGGGACTATGAAGGAAAGGTCCTCCTCCGTATCTTTGTTGAGTAGTTGCAAGTCCACTTCGCCAAATCTTACGGCTTGAAAAACCGCCTTCAATGTGGTGAGAAGTTGCTTATTTATTGCCTCCTTGTTAGAGATGTTCTTGTAGACCCCCTCCTCTTCGATATCTTGGTCATTTGCCATTAATTTAATGTTGTCTAAAACCAACGAAAGATACTTTACAAGAGACGTGTAATCCTTCAGCAACCTCCCCTCTATTCTCACGTCCTCAAGGAGGTTTATGAAGCTCTTGTAGAATGTTTCATTACCTGCCTTTTCTTTTGTTTTAATAGCATTCATTATGTCTTGGGAAAATGAATCGTATGCGATGTGGGCCGCCTCATGTAAACGGAGTCCTTTCTCCACAGCCAATCGAAGTGCATCATCACTTATTTTTCTTAAGAATGCGCTATCAATTATTATGAAGAAGTGTTCTCCATCTTTTGTTACAGTAGCTGCAGGGCACTCGTATCCTTCAACATAGATCACTGGAACATTTTTATCGCGAACGATGCATTCCACTTCAAGAAATTCTTTCAAATTTTTCTCATCCTCCATATTGATTCTATTGGGGATTTTGTTATGGAAAGAATGTAGTTGTATGCATTTAATACCGCGTTTGAATCCTTGGTTGAATCGAACCACTCTACATAACGTCTGTCGTTTCTTCGCTCTACTCTGATTTTAACTGCTTTTGAGTTTAATGCTTTTAGAATCTGTTGTGGCCAAGCTTTTACTAACCTTTCTTTTTTATGTTGCTCATCCCATATAACTCTTGCGTAAAGCGCTACTCTAGCCACAGGATTATACCAGATTTTATAGACAACCCCATCTTGTGAATATATTTTAACGTTGATTTCATCCTCCAACTCCTCGACCTTATCTCTTATTTGTTCAATATGCCACAATTGAAGCTCCATATTCATCTACCTCTACAGAATTCCAGCCCTTATTCTTGCTTTGATTTTTTCAACATCAATTGCAAATGAGTCAAGATCAAGATCAAGCATTAGGCCTTGCCCAATGCACTCTCTGAATCGTTTAGCTCCAATTGTGCATACAAATTTTGAAAAGTCCTTTACAAGCTCATCTTCAATGAGTTGGATTGCGCTCTTCGGCTCCTTATTGTAGATGTATCGATAAACCTTTGCGAGGAAAGCCTCAAGGTTCTGGTTGCTAGTAAATCCAAGTTCTTTTCGCAAGATCCCTTCTAAAGCGCCAGTTATGTTTCGCTTCACTAAATGCGCCTCAACGTTCAACGCGATTATAGATGAAGCTGCATTTCTTGCGCTTAGCGGATATGCATCACAACGATGTTCCCTTATTATGCTGACAACATATCTTATCACGGCCTCTGGCACAACCAATGGTAAATCATGCCTGCTCTTCACAATATCCTTGACGATCTCCACTTCATCCTCAAATTCTGGATACTCAAACCTAACCGTTAACACCCTTGTTGCGAAGGCGGTTGGTAGAGCTACATTGGCGGCGTGCGTCTTGCTTGGGTTTGAGCAGAAAATCACCCTAAAAGTTGACTTAGGAATTACTGTTACTTCGCCATCGGTGATGACTCCGTCCCTTTCCAGAATTTGCTGTATAGTCGCCAAGACTTCTTGAGTTCCTTGCTGGGCTTCATCAAGTATTATTATCGCTCCCTCTTCAGCAGCCTTTGCTATTGGCCCTTTGACGGTTACGAGGCTTCCTGCAATAAGCCTTTTTCCAATAGCGATCATCGATTTCGTCATTTCAGGGCTTATTTGAAGATAGTATGCTGGAACGTTGTGGGTTTGGGCATACATCTTCGCAAGGTTTTCTGCAAAGACGGTTTTACCTGTGCCGGCTGGACCTACGAAATATAGCGGTATGTTTGTATGCTCAAGTAGGAAGTATAATCTGTTTAAAAGGCGTCTCGGGCCTTCACCTACAATAGGACGAACTTCGTTGAATTTTATGGCAGTCATCAAATTGCTTACTTCCAACTTCTTCAAAATTATCACCCCACCTCAATCCATCAATTCGTTTTAGGGGTTTTCAAAGCGTCATTGACAAGACGTCTAGTCTCCCTAGTGGAAAGGTGTCCATCAACAATCCTTTTTGCCAACATCGATTGAAGTTCCTCATATTTAACCCTAAGCAACTCTAATCCGTGGTTGAGAGTTAGCTTGCCTTCACGAATTAGTCGCTTTGCAGTTTCTCCTAAGGCCAGAAGTTGAACCCTATGCGCCACGTAGCCCCTTTTCCTTCTAATCATTGTTGCTACATGTGCTTGGGATACGTTGAAGGAATCCATCCATAGGCGATAGTATTCGGCTTCGTCAAGAACATTCCACCCTTTCCACTCTAAATATTCAAGGGCTCTTTGCTGGAACATTTCCTCATCAGTCAGCGCCTTCACCTCAGCAAGGATGCTTTTTTCTCCAATGCTTTGTATTGCGAGGAAAATTCCCAAGCCACGAGCCAATTCATAAAAACCATGATCGAATGATGGCCTTACAAGAACTTTTTTATCGATATCCCCATGTTGAATTGCTAACACAATTGAATGGATATCGAATGCCCTCTTTGGTAAGAAAACGCATGTATCGATGGCCTCTAATGGAATATGCTTATAGACCGGCTCCTCCTTTTGTTGGAGGTTTATTATCTTATTCACGAATTGCCAAGAGTTGCCTTTGCGCACTTCGAAGGTTACCTCGCAACCTTCTTGGATGGGGCACATATTCCAAAGCTTTTCCTCTATTGCATATTTCTCATCATCATTGTTGATTCGCAAAATCCTCCATCGTCCAACGCTTTCTATTGACTCCACTACTCCTTTCACAATCAAAATTTCCACCTCACTTCAGCCCATCAATTCGTTTAGGAGTTTTGGATGCAAATCACCATTCTTGAGCCACAGCATGGACATGTGAGAAAATATTCTGAATATTCAGGAGGAAGCTGGACCTTTTTAATAGCATCAGTGAAGTAAAGCAGCTCTCCATTGATGTCTAACGGGATTTCATTGTTGAAAAATCTTAATGCCATTTCTGTCGGCTCGTAAAGGCCTGTTCCAACACGCTTGATCAATCCAGCGTTTTTGAGGTCGTAAAGGATGAAATTCTGATATGCGAACTCCGTATATCTTACTGGGCCGCCCCTTTTGTTCCATAAACGAAACATTTTTACAAGCGCGATAAAATCTCTTTTCGAAATTTTCAAAACTCTCCCCCCTACATCTATTTTTTATTTAATTTGAAAAGGGAATTTGGCAAGGCCCATTTATCCAGAACCGCGCTACAATCAATGCATACTGTTTCATAATCATGCTCACCAGAACCAAAATTGAATCGAATACTGGTTTTGCGATGTTTACAGGTTAAGCAATCAGTTACAGTTTTTTCATTAACCACCAACATTTTCATCAAAACACACCATCTAATCAACCGACATATGGTTTGCGTTTTTGTTCTTGCTTCGCTTGTTCATTGTTAACCATTTTATCGAATTCCTCATCGATCGCCTTGTCCACCGCGCCCCTAACGAAATCACTGATGGTTTTGCCAGCGAGTTTTGCAGCTTCCTTTAGTTCCTCGAATTCAAGTGGGTCCATGCGCACAATCAGTTGCTTCGTTTTAAGTGGGATGATTTTGAACATCCATGTTTCCATTTTATCAAATCTGTACTTTGCAGGCCAAATTCTGCCACCTTCAAGCGTTCTGCTTACATCCCTATACAAAGATAGCCACTCCTTATCCGAAAGCGTTGGGATCGCAGAACCAAGCACCAGTTTGTCGAATTCTAAGCTGTACTTGTTTTTAACAACTAACCACTTTCCATCTGTTGAGACCTCATCGACCTTAAGAATAGAAAGGATCTTCCTATTGGTCGCATTATCTTTAATTTTGAACTTCAATTTTATACTCCTCAAATTTGTATATACGTAATTAAGAAATTTGTATATACAAAGTTAAGAAATTTGTATAGCGCTAATCGGAATCATTTGTGAAAAGCTTTTGCAACTACTTGATTTACCGCATCTGCCGCGTTGTATGTAGCCCATTTTGCAGGAACAGGATGAGGCAACGCATTAACCATAATTTTATACTCTTCTTTAAGCTCACGAGCTAATTCATCGACCGCCAATGCTAATAACAAATTCGTGCCACCGTGTCCGTTGACGCCGCCAAATGATGGAAGGATGACTGCGTTAAGAAATGTTGAGCTTGTTATTTTTTCTACAACCTCCTGCACTGTGCGAACGTCGCTTAAATTCATATCCCCGACAAATAGTATTCTTGCACTCTCACTACGCCATCTTCCATCGATAAGCCAGAAGAAGGCATGTGGCCTCGGAATTGCTTTACCGATCAACCTTTCAATACGCCTTTTATTAAGCTTAACGAAGACTAATTTGTCGATGCGCTCTGGATATTCGCCAACAGGTAATAGGCTTCGGCCATAGTAGGGAGGGTGCACTTCCTTAGGATATAAGACAAGTTCTGCCCTTTCGGTCCCAATCCAATGGTCCCTGTGTTCATGACTAATTACTGCAACCCTTTGGTTCACCAGATTTATTGGTTTTGAGAAAGAAATTGGGAATATCCACCGATCCCATTGCACGCTAGCCAAGATTCGCTCAACTAAGCTCATGAAAAACACCTACTCGTCAAAGAAGTCAGCATATGCAACAAGCATGGGCAATGCGTTCTCGATTATGTCTTCAAGTCGCTTTACTTGATTAAGCCCTGCTAAATGCGCAGCCAGATTGCTCAAGTATGGTTCCTTCAATGGATAGACGTTTTCCCTTAGATGATGATCCCAGCGCGGTTTTTGTGTATCAACTACATTTTCGATGTGTTCATAGTTATGGTTGAAGCACCTCTTCTCAGCTATGCTATAATACTTTCTCGAAACACCATTGCTTACTACAATTCCAAGCGTCTTAAGGCTTATTTGAACATTGGAGGCTAAAAAATCGCGCCATAGTTTTTTGCCGAATCCTTCACCAGTTTTTTGTATTTTAGATTGGGATGTGGTATCTTCAACATAGTTGTCCTTGAATTTTGTTTCAACAACTTTTGTAACGCCTTTTGGATTTATTCCATCCGGATAGACTTTTTCAATAACTGTTCTGTCTGGATATTCAGCTATAGTTTTTACAACGCCATTCGGGTATTCAAATCTAACTATGGTGCTTTGAAGCTTTGTTATACGGATTCCATTTGGTGTTTTAACGGTTTTGCCAACCTCAAGCAAGTTGAGATCAATGCGCCCACTGCTCTTTCGCGCTTCTTTTTGTTTTTGCTTCTTGGATTCTGGTACATATATTGGAGGAGTTCTCCCTTCACTATCTATGAATATATTGTCCCCATACAGTTCCTTCATTTTTACAACATATTTTAGCCATTTTTGACGTCTTTCGCGTTCCTCTTCTTCTGTAAGGTAGTTTTTCTTAACTACAGGGGGTTCAGTTGAAACCCCACCACCAACTACAATACTCACTCAAACCACCTCCAGTTTAGGACACCCCCCGATCCACGCTCCACGCTACGATTCGAGAGTCTTCGCTAAGGCAAGTGGATGCGCACACCGCACCCACGATAGGTTAGAAAAAGCATGAATCGTAAGCGTGAGCGTGGATGAAGAAGGTGCCCTTATACCTCCCGTGGACCCTATATGGGCGTTGGCCAGGATTTAGACGCCAACTTTAACCACGGGCTTAAAAAAATGGGAATGAAAAAAGGGGTTTATGTAGAACTCAGAATGCTGAAAAAGCGAGTTTGTATTTTTATGATGTCGCCAACATCCACCACATCGGTATGGCTTTGCACAACAACAGCTCCATCTATGTCATGGTCAAAGATGGCAACGAAATCGGCTGCGTGGTAATAGTTTGTCAGGAAGCAATGGAACCAAGTTGGGCCGCGCCCCTTAATGACTACGCCCTTGCCGGATACCGTTGGCGGTAACCTAATTTTGTTGAGTTGCTTCGGGCTGATCTTATCGTTTTTTAACTTAAACTCAACAAGAACAAACTTGCCTCCTTCTTTCACATTATACTTTACCATAATCTCACCTCTTTTTTGTTGATTTAATTGGTTTAGAGAGAAAAAGGGAGTTAAATTGGTAAGTGGTTAGCTTTAACGAGGATGCGGTGACCGGTTGGTAACATTATTGAAAAGCTATCGATGTCAGCATAGGATATCAAAAATAAAAGGGGGTTTATGTGGAGAGGTAGGAAACCGGAAGTGTAATTGGCATCCCGCTGTTTAGTTCAATGACTTCGGCGCAGTCTCCGCGTATTTTTTTAACCTTGCATTCACATCCTTTAAGCGGTCCATCGGTAATTCTTGCCCTATCGCCCTCTTTGATACGAGGCGATGTGGCCTTTGTAACGTCTTTTGGTTTATCCTCCTCTGGTTTAACACGTTTCTTCCAAACGACAGCGGTTCGTTGTCGCCCCTTCCGTTTTTTAGCCATTGCCTTTTTTACTACGGTTTCAACTTTATCGCTTCTTTCAACAGGCTTTCCCTGTATTTTCTCCATTATTTCACGCACTTGCTCATCGGTTAGCTCTGGCTGCAAGTCCTCCTCCTCAATAGTCTCATCAGATTGTTCTAGCATTATGATTCCACCTTGTTTGATGTATTCTTTTGGCGTTGGTTGGAAGTCCTCTTCATCAAGCTCATCACCGCCTTCTATGTTCTTCATGCAGTCTTCCCGCAACTTCTCAGTTTTGGGCTGCAAGTCTTCCTCACTAAGGCTTAGGTCATCCATTTGTATGGCTTCATTTTCAATAACCTTCTTTGTCTTCTTTTGCTCCACTTTTGGCTCCTCGGTTTTTGTCGGGATATCGAACTTATCAGCAAACAATTTCTTTCCGCATTGATCACAGAATTTCGCATACTTTGGGGAAACCGCACCGCATTCTGGGCATACATGGACCCTTATCAAAGTCACCCGCCCATCGTAATCGCTGAGTTCGCTCTCGATCCATTCTGCTATCGCCCTATCGCTGTCAGGCAGCATTTCTTCAACTGGTAGTATGATATACGCCTTGAATTTTTTGACGCGCACCTCAAGGTAACGTATTCCAGCAAGTCTCAGCAGCTGTGCAATCCTTCCACACCATCCACGCAACTGCTCCTCCTCTCTTCTTTTTCGTTCTTGCCTTTCCATCTCTCTTTGTGCGCTCATGTCGAACCACCCATTTTGCCTTTGAACCATTTGTGGTCGTGGACGAATGTGGGCGGGAACTTGGATTGGCTGTATTTGACGGTGGGGCGTAAGGAATCGCTGTTGTGGTGGAATGTAGATTGGGGCATAGGGTTGGCGCATCGGTCGTTGGTTGTGGTTATGTCTGTTGTTTTTATTATTTGATTTCCTTCCTCCATTTGCAACCACATGCCCTAACGCCTTACCCCCTGCAACTGCGCCTGCTCCAAGGATTCCACTAGCCAACATGCCTGCACCTACGGCGCCAATCGGTCCTCCCAAAGCCGCTGCAGCCAATCCACCCAGAAGGCCCGCAACTGCAATTCCGGTCCCTCCAAGCGCACCGGCTGCAAAGATGCCAGCGCCAGCAGCCTTCCTTGCGCTTCTATGTTTTTTGTTATTCTTGTTGTTCTCTTGTTGTTGCTGTGGTTGTGGGTATTGCTGGTATAGGTAGTAGTATGGATAACTCAATTTTTTTCCTCCCTTTTCAATTCAGGCGGCTCGGGGTTTTTCACCCCGATTAGGTTCTAGAATCAAGAGTAGATTCTAGACCAGCCGCCATAGTAAGGAAAAGGGAGCGACCTAATCACGTCTAACCCTAACACACGTATAGCGTTGACTGAATATGGAAAGAAAATATTGTTTTCCGGATTTGAATGTAAGGGCATCCTAAACAATCGCTCCTATTTACGGGTATAGGAGCGATTTTGGAGCTTCCCGTTGGGTGGGCTTCGTTTCGTACGCCGGGGGGCACCCACCCCCCGGCGTACTTAGGTAGCTTTTAGGTAGCTTTATGCATAACTGAGAAAATTATATCATGAATTAACGCGAAAAAATTGTTTATGCTATATGCGAAACAAAACATCTAATCCGTGAATAATTTAGAAATTAGGTGCAAGCGATTTCAACCTCCACACACCCAAATGTTTGGACTTCCAGAACGAAACGTTTGAATTTGAAGATTCGAATTTTGTGGAAAGAGTTTGAATGAAAAATTGCTATTATTAAAATAATGAATAATAATATATAATTGTATTATTATATGGGAAAATTTGTTGCAATTGTTGGAAGATTGGCATATTTCGGGTTTGGAATGGGTTTGTCGTATTAATATATCTAATATATCTGAATCCTTCATTTTTTTCATCTACCTCCTTTTTTTATTTTGCCTCTTTATCCTATGGTCGCCCATAGGATCTGGTGGGCTTAACCAGCCCATACTCACTCAATGAGTGGGTATGGGATATCAAAAAATAAAAGGGAGTTTATGTGGATTGGGAAAGCATTTGAAGCAGTCCTAGCGAATACGGGATCTTCATCAATTCATTCTCAGTAAGAACTACGCCCTCCGGAAGCCTCTGTAACACTTGGAAAACAACTGCCCGATCTCCGGGTTGCATTTTTATGGCAACCCGGTTAATCGGGATTTCGATTCCAAGCAGTTTGGTCAGGAACTTGGCTGTTCCTTCGTGGCCTATGGCGGAAATGAAAGGCTTTTGTAAGAGTTCTTTGGCTTGCTCTACTGTTATTTGCGTATACCTAAAAACGCCAAAACTCGTCAAAATCGGTGCATTGAGAACATATATTTTTTCGCTCATTCATTTCACCTCCTTTTTTATTTTTGCCCTTTTACCTCAAGGTCGCCCTTGAAGTCTGGCGGGCTTGGCCAGCCCATGCCAACTCAATGAGTCAGCATGGGATATCAAAAAAAATAAAAGGGGTTTAATGGAAGATACTAGTTGTGTTTGCATGTGGGTATAGGTCGAACAGGGGCCGTTTGGTGAAAGTCATAGATGAATTCTACTTGTTTCTCAACGTCATTCGGAAACATCAGAACAGCCATGAACCATGCAGGAAGGAGCTTTTTTGATCTTTTCCCACTCATTTTTACTCATCTCAGTTTTCCCAGTTTCATCGAGAGCCTCCGCTAATGTGGAGAGCTGCTCGATCTGGCCTGGTTTAGCCAGCCCTGCCCCGTCGCCGAGGCAGAGATAAAAAAATATGGAAGTTTGTTGAAAGTGTTTGTGATGCTTAATAGTGTTGTTGGTAGTATTGTTGGTAGTAATTTAAGTTTTGAAAGTGTTTTGACACTCTCCACGGCTAAGCCGGGAGATTCTTGCTTCTAAAGTTTTCATCGGTTGGTTGTTCATTGCCCTTTTAGGCTCCCACTTCATCCCGCTCCACCTTAGAAGCAAGGGGTGTGCCACCACCCCGTTAATGCTGCCTCCATAGAGGCAGCCTATGTTTAGGGCGCCTACCGCATCCCTATGCGCCTCTAACATGCAATCTAGACATTTAAAAAGCCTTCCATTAGTTTTTATGTTCTCAGAGCGGCAGAATGGGCATCTGCTGGATGTTTTGTATTCACTTTTTTCCTCCACTTTTATGCCATATTCTTCAGCTTTTTCCTTAAACCTTCTTATAATGTAGTTGAAGCTCCAGAAGTTGTTTACCATGGTGTTTGATTTACCGTTGTGGCTGTTGTCTCTTATGCCCTTCAATCTTCCAAGAACTATTTTTGAAATTCCAAGCTGATGGGCATCTTCAACTATCTGCTTTATCATGGCGTTTACTGCATGCCTAAATCTTCTCTGCCTTGTCCTATACAGCTTTCTAAGCCTTTTTGAAGTTTTAGCCTTGCTGATTCTGGCTAGTCTGCTCTGCTCGCTGGCTATTTGCCTTGTCCAGTACCACCAGTCCGCTAGAAGTGCCCTACCGGAGAATGCTATTGGCTGTCTCAGCCCTTCAAACCATATTGTCGCAAGGTTTACTACGCCCAGGTCTATGTAGAGGGGCTTGCTGCCTCCTTTTAGCGGAGGCTCCTCGACTTTAACTGTCATAAAGCCCCTCCATACTCCATCCACTTCGTCGTAGATTATCTCCAGCCTTCCCAGCTCACCCTTCCATTTTAGCTTGCCCTTATACTTCAGCTTAAGCCCTTTTGGAAGATAAAGGCATTTTTCGTCAATCTTGTAGCAGTCGTTTCTAACAATTATCCTGAGCTCTCTTCTACCATTTCTCTTCCAGTATCTTGGCATTGAAACTTTGGCTATGTGCTCTGGAAGTTTTCCTTCAGCCTCAAGTCTTTTTAAGGCTAGGAAACTTTTCCATGCCTCGTTGTTCTTGTTTATTATCTGCTGGACTGTTGCGGAGCCTATCAGCTGAGCATACTTCTTGTAGAGGTGTTTAGGATGCCATTCGAACTTCCTATAGCGTATGTAGGCTTGTCTCCTTTCAAAGTTCACCTCGTTGTATAGCCTGGCGCAATTATCTGCCAGCTTCTGTAGGGCGGGACAGCTTTCAACTATGAGCGTGTTGGTTCTCTCCATTTTAAACACCCTTTTGGGCTTCGATGTATTTTTCAATGGCTTCTTTAGAGACTGCGCCTATCGTTGAAATATAGTAGCTGTGTGTCCATAGGGACGGCAGCTTAAGCAACTCAGGGAAATCCCTTCTAAGGATGTTTAATATAGCGACAAGTCTACATAACCTGTTGCTATATTTAAGCTTATCGACAATTCATCCCACGGTTAAAACCGAAGGCTTTCTTGTCGAATTTCCATGTAATTAGTGTTTAGTCGGGAACTTTGCCAGGCAATCTAATGGCACGCGACCATTAGACTTGTGCAAGCACCTGCACCTACAGGGCGCGTCCGATCGACGCCCTGTAGCCTGGCTCAGGATCGGACCTACCCCCACCAAGCATCCGCTGGGCTGAAGGCCGGGCACATGGTGCTATGTGCTACGCCTTCATTTAAGGAAGTTCTCCGAACCTGACGGAGTTCCCGGTCTGTTTGAAAAAATAAAAAAAGCCCCGAGTGCAACAAAGGCCATGACGCATCAAGGGGTAGCATATCCCCTTAATGCCGGCCACCGTAGGGTTTTCCCCTACGTTTGCACCCGGGGCTTTTTGAGCCTTATGGGCTCAATTATCATGAAGTTTTTTGATTTTTAAATTCTTCATTTCAGGCTTATTTTCTTGAATTCTCTTCATTTTGAATTTATTTAGCTGAAATTGCTTTATTTTGACGGTTTTCCTTAGTTTTCTTCGGTTTTCTCATAGTTTTCTCGGTTTTCCTTATGAAATTTATTATTTTTTAGAAGCTACGCTAATATAGAAAAAGCGGGTTTTCCGCCTTTTTCGGGCGTTTTCCCCAACGTCTCAATCGGCGGTGTCGTAATGACACTCAACCGATCTCATCACGACTGAAACCATTTTGCCCAACTGGCTTGGAAGCCTAGGGCGTATGGTTCAGTCTATCTTATCCTTTGAAAAAGGTTATATAAAAATATTCCTTTTTGATCTGTTTTAGTGATCAAAAAATTTGATGAAATTTTTTCAGACCAAACTTAGTCTAGAACGTAGAAGTTTTCTCCTTTCCTCTTCTGTTAGTTTTTTACCTGTTTTTATTGCACGTATGAGCGGTTGCCTTTCAGCCCATAAAAAAGCAGCATTAACTACCATGCGGAGAATGTCCTTCAACATCTTGGTCCGCGTTCCAGATGGGACGCTATAAAGAAGTTGTATTATACGCCAATCCCTTTCCACATCTAGATAAAAGCATACTCTGACATATTTTCCTTTATCTAGGCACGGAAGTTCTATTTCTTCCCCATCAATACCTTTTATCGTAATTTTTCTCTTCGTGTTACCCCCAGACATCTTTAGCGCCTAACATTAGACCGTCTGCATTTGAAAAGATGTCGCCAACCAACTTTACATCTAGATTCGAATATGCCCCACGCAAATATTCGCCAAGAAAGTTGGCGCTTCCGCCTCCACCGGTAATTATCAACTTTGAAGAAGCTGGACTTCCGAGAACCTTGTCAACATAGAAGGATGTTTCCCTCCATAATTCTTGCCCAACGAAGAGAGAAGCTTTTTCCCTTTCCTCCTTTAAGCGTATCGTCCCAAGCGTCCTAGACCTGAGCACGGGATCCGGGTCCTTAAGTATCTCGCCTAATGTGAAAACTCCTGGAATGTCCGTGCCGCCTCCTCGCCTTATGAGGTTTTCCCTGACGTAAAGGGCAATGTCGCCGACAGCCCTCGGTATCGTCACGCAAGCGGATCTTATGGGCATAAGCGATTCAAAGGCTACAACATTTGTTAAGCCAAAGCCTATATCTATCACGGTCCCGCTGAAGTCCACTTCGTTATTCCTTACGCAATAACTGTATAATGAGCCAAAGCTCTGATACCATATTTGCATATCCTTCACGATCAACGTGACTTGTTTTTCTTCCTCGGTCAGGTAGTTTTGTATAGAGAAGCTGTGCGGGCTGTCTTCAAAGAGCTTTTTCTTAAGTGCTTTAGCATATTTTATATCGAAGGTTGCGGGAACACCTATTATGAGGTTAACTTCAAGCCTCTCCCGCTTTCTTTTGAATGGTGTAAGCGCAGCTAAACAAGCTTTTATAGCATCAACTGCATAATCGAAATCTGTCATTGAGGCAAATCCCCTGTACATAACCCATCTAGCCCCAGGAGAGAAGGTTTTGGCAGCTTCCCCTACTAGGAATTGCCTCTCCTCCCCCTTGTAAACTAGGTTTTCCAGCGCATTTTCCCTCCTTGCAAGCGGGGTTGGAGGCTTAGCTTCAGGCAATTCGCCAACACAAGAGAGTATTCTAAGCTTTTCTTGGGTTAATGGATTGACAATTTTTATGGCTGAAGTGCCAAGATCAACGCCTACCGAAATGGGTTTTTCAGAATTGTATGCATAAAAATTCGGGTTTGTATGCATACTTTCACTTTCTAAAGACATGGTTAACCACTATGTTTTTACCTCGTAATTTATAAAGGGGAACGAACAACAAATGCTTGACGAGCCATTTTCTTCGTTTCTCTTAAGACTCATCACCTTTAAAATCCTTAAAAAATAAGAAAATCTTCGCTAGGAAACCGTAGTTAACTCCTATTTTTCTATAGGTTTATGGGGTTTGAGTACCTGGCCAAGGTAGATTTCCTATAATTGCTATTAGAATCGCTATCAATAGTGGTCCAAATAGTATTAAGAACATGGATAAACCTGATAGTTCAATCATTTCCCTGCCAGTTCGCTTAATAGTTCTGCCGCCTCCTGGAACAGCAATTGCAATGTTTCCAGTGATCCATCCAATAGCGATTACGACCCAAGCAATCCCTTGAAGTGCTATTAATGCTTGAATCAATTTAGTCCGGATATCCTCGATGTTTGGGCCTTGCGCCTGCGCATGGACAATTTGGAATCCCAGAGAAACAGCTAAAAGCAAGATGAGCCAAAGCCTATAGATAGTTTTTAGTTGCATATTTCATCGATTAAGTTTTTGAGTGGAAATATAAAGGCATAGAACCCCCTTTTTTTTAACAATTTTTCAAAATATTTGGGAGTCTATATGGTGGATGTCAATACGATAAGGGCGTTAGCATATATAGTCGCAGTAATCACTTACCTGCTTGGCACAATATTCCTTGCTGCACCAGGGCATAGAGGAATGAAAGAAGCTGGACGTGAAATGGTTGAGGATGGAATTCTTGCAATAGTTTTAATCACTTTAACTGCAGGGCTTCCGGCTCTAATCTTTTGGGTTTCATCTATCCTGTTTCCGAATGTTTCTTTGACTCAAGCTTATAATGCTTTTTTCAAATGGGCAAATGAGCAAAAAATGCTTGCGTTAGGGATGGCTGCTGTTATGATGGCAATCACCTTCGGGCTCGGTGCAGCCGATCAAGCATTAAATATGCTTTTGCCTGGTAGTGCTCCATTCTCTGCTCTTGCCAAGCTTTTCCTTTCCTTCATAAGCCTTTGGGTAGGAGCCATCTATGGCACATACACGCTTCTTTCTGTTATTGAGAAGCTTGGCGCCATCCTCCTTTCAAGCTGGGATATTTTTGTTGCATATGGCTCGCTTATTTACGCGTTGCCAAAAAGGATAGGGAGAGGGCTTGGAGGAGCAATGATATCTGGCGCCTTAGTTTATCTAATTGGCATCCCGCTTATGCCGTCTTTCTGCAATCTGGTCGGTATGGAGGTTTCAACAGAATTTGCATCGCTTCCAGCGGACGTTTCAAAAATGACTCCCCTAATGGTGATCGATTTGGCTACTGGATTATCTCCAGCTGCAACACTTTTCATTTGGAAATATGCTGTGCTCCCTGTTTTCTATCTAAGCTTACTTGGCTTCATTTCTTCAGGAGTTAGCAGGTTGCTTCAATCTTTCACTCCTTGGGTTGTCTCCAGAACTCGGCCTGTTAGCTAATTTTTCCACTTCGCTTTAATAATCCATAAGAATTTTTATGGAAGCGATATGGCATCCTTAATTGCAACGATTATTGGAATCATTTATGCACTTGTTGGGATAGGATATTATCTGGGCTGCGCCTTAATCACTGCTCCATCTGCCCATCGTGGTGCAAAGGAAGCTGGCTGGGAAATGATTCGTGATTCAAGCACAGCCGTGGTCGTCATGGCGATAGCCTTTTTCTTTATGGCTATTGTGGATATGGTTTTTCGCGCGGTTTTCCAAGCTCCTATTGGTGAAAATGCTGCAAATGTTGCCTATTCAAAATTAACAAGTTGGTTGGAAGGGGAGAAATGGGGCATGTTCTGGGCAGCATTAAAGATTGAAGCTTTGCCCATACTTTTAGATGCAATTGATGCCCTCCTTCCAACTGGAGGAGGCTTTCTGGACCTTATCGCCTCTTTTCTTCGCACAGCTTATATGCCATGGAGAATATTGGTCGCCTCCTATACAACTGCTCTCGCATTAGTTGACTATTGGGCGAACTTCCTTTACAGCGGATATTGGATACTGTTTTTAATGTTTGGTGCGCTCATCTATTCGATCCCAAAAAGGATTGGCAGAAGCGCCGGCGCTTGGCTATTTGCCATAGGCGCAACCTATTACATTATGCTTCCATTCATGCCATTTTTTGTTGATGGCTTGGCTGGAACGATAACGGAAAGCATGATGCAATTCCCCGACAAACCGCCTGAGGATATAATATCAGCGCGCATTCTTTTGATGAGCCTGTATGATTACAACACGATGCTACTCCTTAGATTTGTGCTATTTTTGCTTTACCAGCTCTTCATAGTCTCGGCAACGTTAACGATTGCAAGGACGATGGGAGCAACCGAATCGCCATTATTGACTGGGGGGCTTGGTTAAAATGAATTGGTTCTCTCCAACAGAATTAACTCCACTCCTTTCATCGCTTCTTGTAAGCGTTGGCTATATCCTCGTCGCAATTTCATATTATATTGGAGTGACTATACTTGCATTGCCAGCCCCTTCACCAAGAGTGAAGTCCCTAGGCAGGGCGTTGATTCGCGATGGAATAACAACAGCGATCGTTGTTTCCATATTTTCCGCTCCATTGGCGATAATTCGTTTAATTGGATTTTTGGGCTTTCAAGTTGGAAGCTCAGCTTATGAAAACTTCTTTTATCCTTGGCTTGGCATCGAAAAGGGAGTTCCAACTGGAGGAGGGCTTATTCAAACAATTGTATCTGGTCTCTTCAGCATAATATGGGTAATCCTTTCCTTGCTGATAATACAGGTGGTTATAGTAGTTGCAATATCCCTTATCGCAACCATAGTTGGTGGTTTCGTTCACGAATGGCTTGGAAGGATCATTCAAGCAATCGGTATAGGCATTTCAGGAATTTTTTCAGTTTATATTTGGTGGAGGACTCTTCTTTTACTTCCAGCGTTGATGATGGTCCCTATAGCAGTTTACCTTCTTTACTGCATATTTTTCTTCGCTGAATTTCTTCAACGTTGGGTTCAACCAATGATCCTCTTCGGCGCCCTCATTTATGGTTTGCCATTCAGAATAGGCAGGAGGGTTGGCGCAGCCTTGATAGCGATGGCAATAGTCTTCTACTTGGGCCTTCCTCTTATGCCATACTTCGTTAATGCATTTGCAAGCCAAGAAACCGCAACCCAATACATCCATGAATTGCAAGCTCAATATGAACAATCGAAAACATTCATTGAGAATATGGGCTACCCCAACGTTTACCTTGCAGCTCAACCGAATCGAGGGGAGCCAGGCTACTATCTTCTTTACATAACTGATGGATCACGCTTCTGGCAAATATGGACTAGCGAAAAAGGCGAACGCATTCTCTTTTTGCCACCTGGAGATTATCGGGTTTATCGTGTCGAATACATGGGCATTGATGTGGGGCTCCCTCAAGAAGTTAGGTTCAAAACCTCTAAAACCGATATGAGTTCCCCTCAGGCTGTAAACGTTCAAAAAGTTATAATACCGCTCGACATTTATGAATTTACCCTTAAAGGCCAAGAAACTGCTCAGGCATTCGTTTCATTAAAGCATTCTAACGGCATCCACATAACTGACCTTCAAGAAAAGGGATGGGGATGGGATTTGAATATGTACACGGAAGATAGCTATTCCCTAGCCTTCTTCATACCTTATGGAACAAGCTTCTCAGTTCAAATAGATAGCCACATAGCCTCCTTTTACTCAATACAGGAAACCGTTGTGGGTAAACTCTATCGTTGCGATGGCTCCGGAAAAGGCATGCATAAAGTTTCCTTCGTGGTTCAATCAGTTTCTGCACCGCCAAAGGAAGATATGAAGGATCAGATTCCAGAAGGGGCGGACCCAACCACCTATGCCCCTCCTGAATTGAATACAAAGGCAAGCGATGAATTGACGAAATTCTTCTTTGCAGCATTGGTCATTCCGCAGTTTTATGTTTGGGTAATTTTGGTTTTGATCGCAGTAGGTGTTGCCCGCCTCCTCGGCGGTCATGAATTTGGAAACTGGTGATGAAAATGGAAGAGTTCAGATGGTTCAATTTCACGGGAATAAACCTTGCACCGATATATGCTTTAGCCTACGTCTTTGCAGCCATCTCCTACTATCTTGGCTGCCTATTAATCAATTTGCCCCATCGCGGATTGAAACGTGCTGGCTGGGTTTTAATTTATGATGGCGCAACCTACTATATAATCCTTGCACTTGTTTTATTCATCCCATCCATAGTTAAATTCGGTTACCTTCTAACAGGCTCCTATCCAGAGCTTTTATTCAAATCGTTCGATGCATTTTTAGGTTTTGCACCAGATGGCTCCTACCTTCCATCTTCACCATTAGTTGAGATAAAGAAGGCGTATACTGGCGTTGGCATGATATTGGTTGCCCTCTCCCTTCCCCCAATTGTTGGACGGGCTATAGGGACGTTGATGTGGTCCTACATTCAACCAGTTCTTACGCTTTTGGCTATAGCCTATACAACGCTTCATATGATTTACTTCCTTGGTTTATTGATTAGATCATGCTGGGCTCTTTTCGTAGCTTTTGGCGCGTTGATCTATGGTCTTCCAGCAAGAATAGGTCGGGCGCTTGGTGCCGCGCTCATAGCGTTCTCCATAGTTTTTGCGATAGGTTTGCCGCTTTTGCCGAACTTTGTTGGTAGCTTTGTTGCAATCAATGTGCAGGGGCCGACACTAAATGCCAACGACCTTCTTTCAAACGCAGGGCAAATCCTTCTTACAGCGCAACAGTATAATGAGACATACAGCAAAATACTTACGCCCAACGTGTTATTCATCTGCACACCTGTTAAAGGAGATGCCGACAGCTACTTGCTTCGATTTTCAAATGGAACTGCTGAATGGAGGATCTGGACGTCATCAAACGGAGAGCGAAATTATGCTCTCCCACCAGGCCGTTATAACATCATCAGCATTGAGTATTTGGGGAGGGCTTTACCATTCGATGGAACGAAGTCTTTTACGGTTGCTCCAAATCAGGCAACCTCTATTTCAGCAATCATGAATATTTATGGGTTCTCCGTTAAATATGAGGGGGTAACTTCCCCTGCCTATATTGATTTAAGTCAAAGCAGGGACGTATCGATCGATTCATTAAGTGTAGAAGATAAAAAAGTGTCGATTACCGTTCGTTCCTCGTCCAACTCTTCTGAATTATATATATTCTTCACTAAGGATACCGTGGCTTCATGGGAAGTTGATAGCCGCCAGGTAAATCCAACCACCGCCTTCTCAACGCCCTATGGAACCATGTATTATATCCGCATGTTGGAAGGGCCGCATACAGTAAAGTTAACGATACTCTTCACCAAGCCGTTAAATATCGATAAACAGGATTATGACCCTGTTGAGGGGCAGCGTGGGGAAAAAATAGATAGGTTGATTAAGGATGCTGATGATACTATGCTTCCATTCTTCAATTTGAGCTCAAATTTCTTCCTTACGTACTTCCTCCTCCCACTTCTATACATACTTGTGCTAAGCCTTTTGGTTGCCGGTTTTGGAAGAGCCCTTGGAGGTAGAGGTTTGCCAATTCCGGGGTTGTGATAAAACATGATGCTTGCTGAATGGATCTATATGTCGGTTGCAATCTTTATTGCTGAGTTATCCTATCTACTTGGTATAATCCTGTATGCAGCGCCGATACCACACCCAAGTGTAAAATCCGCTGCCCGTGATTTTATGGAGGAAAGCGGCAAACTTATCGCAGGGCTCCTCATCATCGATTTATTCCTTTACATTGTCAGTTTACAGCTTTCTTATGTAGAAAGCGCTTTATCCAGCTATATACAAAGGGCGGATAAAACAATTGCTGAAATGGCGAGCTTGCAAACGACTACCGTTAGCGCTGTCGTGATTTTTGGGGTGGCCGTTTTTGCAGCATTCCTTTTGATTAGGCTCTTCAGAAATTTCTTCATTATAACCCCCAATGATGTTCAAGAAGCTATGCGATTGGCAGCCAGGGTGTGCAGCACCCTCGCCAAAATTCTATCTCCAATCTGCATGCTTTATGGCGTGGTGATCTTAGTACAGGTGCTCTTCAAGGCTTATTGCAAACTGATTTTTTACCATTGGACAACGCTTGTTGGTTTAGGCGTCCTCCTATACCTTATACCATTCAAAATCGGAAGGCCTGCTGCAAAATTCTTGATAGGTTTTGGCATGATCTCATATTTAATGATCCCGCTATATGACGAGGTTTCAAAACTGTTTCAAGCATGGATAGAGCGGACAATTCGGATTTTGCTATGGTTCCCAATTAAGATCGCCGTTTTCGATGTAATCTTCCCTATATTCTATTTTGGCTTAGTTGCTTGGTTGCTTGGTGCAGTTGCCGGTGTAAGTTGGAGCCCCATTCAATATGGAATGGGTTTAAGTTGGATTACTCCAATCCGCCGGTTTATGCGGGCAGGGGTTGGAGCAATGGAGAAACTTGGAAAGAGCGTGAGTAGCTTTATTGGAGGACGTAAGGATGAAGGAGAGGGAGAGGAAGGAGAAGAAAAGAAAGGCCCCCCATCTGAGGAGGGCGGAGGTGGTGAAGAAAGTGGAGGAACCGGCGGAAGGCGTAAACCACCGGAGGAGGGAGGAGGAGAATATGAAGGGCCACAACAGCCTAGTGAGGAAGGCGCACGCGGTAGACGCAGGCTACAAACTCTTGGTGAGGAGGAGATTGGCGAAGAAATCGAAAAACCGTCAACACGTGGCAGACGTGGGGAGATTCCACCGACCGAGCCTCCAGAAGAAGGTTTACTGCCACCATCAGAGGAGGCGCCTACAATACCAAGGCAAGAAATTGGTGTGGAGGAAGGTGTAGCGGAAGCCAGAGTAGAAGAATTTGAAACTGAAAAAGTTGATGGAACTTCTTTGAAGATGGTTCGTGGCCTTCCTGAAAGTGTAAAAGAGGAGGCAAAGAAGGCACTTGAGGAGTTGCCAACATGGGATAGAAAAGCGGTTAATTCAATAACTGTTGGCGAATCTTCCCCAATCTACGGGGCAGGTGGTCAATATTTACCATCAACAAAAGAAGCAAAAGTTTATAGAGAAGGGATTGCATATGGTGAAACGAAGGAAATCCTTCAACATGAAGTCGGTCATGGCGTCTTCTTCAATATGCCTCCAGAAAAACAAAAGGAGTTTTTTGAAGCGTTAAATGAAGCGGGTAAAGCAGGATACAAGTTTGACCAGAGAATTTTTCTAAATCCTGAAACTGCAGGACATGAAGCTTTTGCCTATACTTACACGGAGTATCATAAGGGCAAGCCAATACATGAAAGTCTTGAACGGTTTATGCATTCTTATTATGCCGAACAAACGATAAGGGAAATGGAGGGAGCAGTTGGTGTTGAGGAAGGTGCTTTAGGGGAGGGCGGAGCAACACAAGGTGAAAGTGCTGGAGGAGGTGAGTAATCGTTATGGAAAGAACTTATACTGAAAAATGGGACCAAACGCACTATCTTAAAATTGTTTGTAACGACTGCGGGTTCGTATATTATCTAGAGGGCGGCATAAGATTGGAGAGCGAATGGTGGAATGAGAAACCATCAATTTGCCCACATTGTGGTTCACTTGCACATACGACAACGGTTGCTTGGGTTGAGCTCCCAGACGGTTCTATAAATGTCGTTGATCCTGACGCTTTTGTGCCGAACAAGAAAGTCGCCGTTTATACATTCAATAGAGAGGGAAAACTTGTGAACATCATAGAATCGATTTAAACTCAATCAAAATTCTTTTTATACTCTCTAAAAAAGAATTTGTTTGGATAACGGCACGTCCTTTTTTGATATATGTTTAAGTTTTTTTATAGCTTCTAAAAATTAGCTTGAAGAGAAATGTCCGTCAACTTAAAAAGAAACCTAAAACTGATTACTGTCTTGATGATAATTACAGTTCCGATGCTGTGGATTCAATCAGCTAGAACTATGGATGACCTTGTTTCCAACTCCCCAATGCTTCTCCTAGTCTTTATACCTATTATTGCGTATCTCGCACTTCGAAAGAGGGTTTAAGTGGTGAGCGAAAATGGCCTATGAAAAGACGATGCGTTTCTTAACATTTCGAAATATGTTGATAATTGGATTTGCGCTCAGCATGGTTTTAGTCCTGTTCTTTACTGGGATCCTTCAAGCAACAAGTTCAACATTTGTATGGATTCCTTTGGTTTTTTGTCTTGGTGAAGCTGCTTTCTTCTTTGTTATGTTCAAAGTTGCCAAGCCAATCGTCTTCTCTGAGACTCTTGAAGGGATTAGAAACGATGTTTATAAATGGGCATCGCTTCTCTATTCAGATATCGATAGCATAGTTTTTGAAAGGGATTATATTGCATGGACTTTTAAGGGAAGCAACACAATCGCTGGAGCAAAGATCCTTTATGTTAAAGATGTGAAAACAACATATAAAGACCTCTCCAAGGCGGAGCTGGATAGGATGCTTCGTAGCTATGAGGTCACCATGAGCGCTGGAAACATTCGTGTTGCCACATTCCATATTCGAAAGCCGATAGATATAGAATCTTGGAAGTCTGGAATACGAAGGCAAAGGGACAGTAAGCAGTTGGATTTTGATGTTGGAGGCCCGCCTACCAGGATGGAGGAGGCGGCAAGATTAACAGCTATGTTGAAAAGGATTGAGGAAAAATTTGAGGAAGCTTACGATGCAAGATTCTTTATCGTGGTTTGTGCTGAGGCATCAGATAAGGATGATTTGGTTAACTTGCTTAATGCGCATAGTGAAACTATAAGGACTAGATTTAAAAACGATATGAATATGGAAGTCGTTGAACTGACTGATATGGATTTGCTTGAGGCAGCCCGCTTTTTTCGTGTCCAAGCCGTATTGGACGATTCGTTTTCAACTTCCGGGAGGCTGAGGCCTACCCGCGTTTTAAGCTATGACCTTGCCTTTCAAAATCCTTTTGTTGCTAGACGTCTTCCACCTATTGATAAAATGCTTTTTGGAATCTATATTGGAAAGATTAAGGATTCGGGCATACCTGTAAGCTGGTCCCCATCACTAGTCCCCTCATATCATGCATTGATCCTAGGGCCAATGGGAAGCGGTAAAAGCACGCTTTGTAGAACTTTAATCTATAGAGCAGTCATTACGCTCGGGGTGCCATGTTGGGTTGTTGATCCTGCTGGAGAATATGTAGGATTGATAAAAAAGCTTGGAGGCGTAGTTATTGATTTTAGAAATGAAAGCATTAACCCGCTAATACTTTATGGCAGGGACCCGGTAAGCGTTGCAAACAGCATATGCGAAATGCTTACATATATTAGCGGATTAAGAGGTGCGGAACGATTCTTGCTCCGCCGTGTAATTTTGGAAATTTACGAGAAATATGGAATAAATCCATCAGACCCAAATACTTGGGATGATTCCCTAAGTAATGAAGTTACATTCGAAACTGTTTACAACTATCTTTATGCCCGTTTGAATACTCTCCCATCTGATGAACTATATTTAGCAAAGAGTATAATCAACAAGATAGAACATATTAGTATTGGCGCTTATAAGCTAGGGAAAAGTTCATTTAACCTTGATGAATTATTTAGGTCAAAATGCTCAGTATGCTTTGACCTTCGAGGTTTGCCAGATTATTTACAAAAAGCAATAGTTTGGACTTTATTGTTGCAGCTTTATTCACTTTCATACATCCGCTATAAAATTAAGGAAGAACTTTCCCTTTTGCTATTTATAGATGAGGCACATTTATTCTCTAGGCCTGTGGCTGCAGATGTCCCTGGAGGCATAATCGAACCGCCCTTATCCATGTTTGTAAGAATGGTTAGGAAGCGTGGTATAGGAACTTGGCTCGCTACACACTCTCCAATTGACTTGATTCCTCCAGGTGAACGGACTAGCATAATGTTTCAGGCATTGGGAACAATAATCCTCTTCGGCTCAACGGATGAAGATTACTTACAATTCTGCCGAACTCACTTGCATTTAAGCAGCGATGAAGTTGAGCAAATGCTCTGGATGTCAAGAGGTGATGCCATGCTCAGGTATTATGGTGATCCAAGGGCAATACCGATCCAAATAATACCAGAGCCAGAAGCGCTTGCCCCAATTGAAGAAAACAAATGGGGTGAGGAAGAATCTTTTGAGGAGTGGGCGGCGCGCCATTTAGGTGAGGTTCAGAATGAATGAATGGCAAGCCACTTTCAAATTGAAAAATAATGATGAATTGGAACGTATGAAAACATTTCTTAAAGAGAAATTGGCCGGTCCATATTCCTTCTTTGTTTCTGGCCTTTCAATAATTGTAACATCTCCAGATGAGGATGGAATCTTCAAAATTGGTCAATTCATTCGCCATAAGAACCCTCTTTCCCGCACAATTTTTTATTCAGTAAAATGTATTGATAAAGCATCGCACCAAATTCTTTTCGACAGCGGTTGTGAAAAGTGTAGAATGGAAAAGGCCGATGGGAAACCACATTTAAACCATCATGAGCATATTGCAAAAGAGGAAGCTTTAGAGGAGACATTTTCCATAGTTAAAGTTAGTGGAGGAAAAATAACGCTTCCTAAAGAAGTCAGGGAACGCTACCACTTGAAGGACGGTGATAAGATTCTCATCAAAGGCGATAGTGAAAGCATAAGGCTCTTCATCATTAAAGACAAACAGCAAGCAGCTTCTTCTAGAAACCCATGTCCTTGAGAGTTTTTTAAGCTAAATCAAAAATTAATCTGAGGTACATTGGAAGAAAAAACAGTAGCTTTGATCACGCTTTTGGGAATATTCCTTTGGAGCAGTTTGTCTGCCTTAACCTTTTATAGCGGAAGCTTTCAGTTTGGAAACATTGGCCAATTCCTTGTCTTTCCATGGATTTCCGTGATAGGCGGCACAAAACCTACAGTTTCAATACAGTTGCCAACTCCATCAACAACCTTTTGGATAATTTTTTCATTTATGATCGCAAGCTACATAAATGCTTGGTGGGTGTTCGTAGCTTGGAAATGGTTAATCCCTCATGGGCGAGTTGAAATAGAGGACTTTACATATTTTGCAGCGTTTCAAGCTTTATTCCCACCGATCATAATTTTATCGCCATTGATTTATTATCTCCAGCAAAAGAAAAGGCCGCAAAAAGCGAAACGTTTTCGTGGGGCGTGATAACATATGTCTGAAGGAAAGGGAGAGCGCGTCAACCTATTTCGAACGGCCTGTATGATTATGGGCCTTATATCGGCCATTGCCACAATTTTAGTTGTTGCTGGGGTAGGCTACGGCCTTATGACGAAACAATTTACGCTCCCGCAACTCGAAAATGCCCCACTGCTTTACGCCCTAGCGATGGTTCTCTTCACCCCAATAGCATTTTTATTGATGTTCTGGATATCACCATACAACCAGACTGCTTGGGACTTCATGTTTATGATGGGGTCTTTATGCCTATTCCTCTTCACCTATTCCATAATAACCTTTTTAATATTCGTAATCCCTTCTCTCTTAATAGAGGCGCATATGACGCTCTTTCAATTGATTTGGAAGGGATTGTTTTGGGCGATCCTATTTGCATTACCTGCAATCACTTTACCATTACCGATAGCAAGAGCTGCCCATAAGGAGAAGCACCTCCTCCCATCAGGAGGATCGCTATTCGAGGATCCAACGCCACTTGCGTTCTCAGCTGCTGGTGTGGCAAGCGTGTATATGTTCTTTAAAACGTTGGGTCTTTCAATCTTTTTCTCGTTCATAGTAAGCTTTCCAGTGCTGTTCCTTTCAATTTTATGTTTGCTCACGCTCGTGGTCTATACTTATATAAACCCGAATGGAATCGTTTGGCTTATGATATTTATAGTATCATCTGGTATTGTGCTTTACTTAACAATGGTGTATGGAATTTGAAAATATTCAATAATTTCTATCAATGGGAGGAAATCAGACCGAGTCAACTTGTTCCATCGAAACTGACTGAGGATATGATCAAGCAATTAACCACAATATTAGAACAAAGGCAAAAGGAAAGCAGCAGACCCCCGCTTGATGCTGTTGCCTTCAAAACTCCTTTGCTTGATAAAAATGATATGGATGATGAAGCGATTGCAACATACTGCAGAGGGCTAAGTAATGAAGTGCCACAATTTTTCGAAATTTGGTCGGATACAGAGAATACGCATATCCTTGCTGTGGCGAACAAGAACGTCCTCCCCCATTTTGTAAGGCTTTTAACATCTGCCTTTAAGGGCGCCAAGATAACTCGTGATTTAAGGGGTTATGAACAAAAGCTCAATCCTGAAACAGATCCAAAATCTCTTCTTCCACCATGGTTGAAGCCTGGCTTGTATTTTAAAGTTTTGAATTGTAGAAAGGAGCAGGCTTTTTCACCTCTCTCGAAGCTTGAAACAAGCGGTGCAGATCCCTTAGCAACCCTGATAGCTTCAATAGAATCTTTCAAAAAGTTGCCAAAGCCAGTATACATATGGATAAGCATTGGGTGGCAGGTTTTTAATTGGGGTCCTTGGGCAGATGATTACGTGCGCTCATTAAGCACCGAAGCGTATGTGAGAATAAGAGGTGAAGAAGTCGGCGGAACGTTCCTTCCAGAGCCATCCATAAGGCCTACATCTGGTGAACGGGAAGAGGCGAGAAAGATTGAAGTAAGGGCAAAAGTAACAAGGCTTTTTGCATGTTTTCGTATAGCCGTGTTTTGTGAGGACCCAAACATACTTATGGATGTTGTTCAAGTGCTTAAAGGTGATGTTACAGTTTTTAAGGGAGAAACTGATCAAGTTGTAGCTGACCCAGCACCATTTGAAATAGCAACAAATAGGGGCAGACCTGAAGAGGTTAATGACGAGGAAGCTTTATTTATGATGGCGGGGCGTTTAATAGCCCCTGAAACCGAACCAATGCATCTACTTGATGATTATATGATAGCGGTTAGAAGGGGGAGGGCAAAAAAGAGGTTTTTACCATATTTGTTCATAGTATCGCCTGAATTGTCTTTATTCGTCCACCTTCCTGCATGGAGTAGAGATAAAAATTTAACAAGTATTGATTGGACGAGGACAGTTCTATCTTTTCCAACATTGCCCTTACCTCCTCCACCAGATGTGCCAACAATACCATTGGGTCAAATTTCAATAGGCGGTGACATAAAAGGGGAACTCCGTTTACCGTTGGATTGTTTTTACTTGCATGGCTATATTTTAGGAGTAAGTGGAGCTGGAAAAAGCACATTAATTTTGAATATCATCCTCTCATTTACTGAACTGATGAAAAAGGGGCTTTTCAATGGAACAATTTGGTTGATAGATCCTCATGGTGACCTTGCTGATGACCTTTTGACAAGGATAGATGATGAGCTCCTTCCAAGGGTGTATTTCTTCAATCCATTCAAAACACCATGGGGGATGAATATGCTTGCTTTACCACCGTATCGTGATGAACGTGAAAGGACTTTGCTGGTTAGCGCTAGAGTTGAAACAATAGTTAAGATAGTTCGTGAAACTGTGCGTATGATTTCTGGTAAAGAGAGTTGGGGGCATAGGCTTGAAACAATAATTAGACAGGCACTTTTTGAACTTTATGAAAGTCAAGACCCAGAGAATCCTGGAAAGAAAAGAGACAACCCAACCTTACACCAGCTGTTAGAACTTGTATCTGCTGTTGGAAATGAAGATTTGCTTAGAGAAAAAATAGATGAAATGGGTTTAAGCGAAGATTTATTTATGCTATTTAGGGATTATCCTACTGAAGCCAAGGCGGCTGTCTATAACAAACTGTTATTCTTTACTGAGCCATTCACGAAAGACTTTACATGTAATATTGAAAACAATTTGAATTTTGCAGAGCTTGATAAACCAGGCAACATAATAATATTTTCATTAAAAGGGCTTGAAGGACAAGATACTAAAAAGTCCGTTTTAATGGGTAATTTAATTTTGAATATTTATATGGCGGACATGTTCAATAAAGGCCTATTGCCTGAAAATGAGCGTTGGCCAGTCCTTCTTTTCATTGATGAGTTTCACAGGGCTGCAAACATAGCAACATTTGAGGACATTGTTGCCGAGGCTAGAAAATTCAAGTTAAGCCTATTTTTTGCCCATCAAGGCACAGAGCAAATAGAAAACAAATCGCTTGTAAGAATGATCTTTGGAAACGCGCGGTTACTTATCCTCTTCCGTGTTAGCGGGGAAATGGCTCAAGATGCAAAGATTGAGCTTGATATGATGTTTAGTAAGGAAATCGCGCCGACACTTCAAACAATTCCTCATTATAGATTTCTAGTGAGATTCGCTGCTAGAGGCGATGAAGAACAACTTCCACCAATTGAAGTTCTTGGTTACAACAAACCACCTGCAAAAAGATCGTTAGCAGACGTCGAGCCTTTAATTATCAAATCAATGGAAAAGTTTAGACCGCCGATAATGCCAAAGAAGCAGGTGTATGCCCAACCACTTTCAAAGAAGCCTTGTATGCAATATTGGGCAGAACATGAAAACAAGTTTCCGCGCCCTGAAGTTTTCCCAGTTCTTTGGGCTATTCGTGAATACTTTGTATCACATGCGATCGGTGGTACTGCTGAATGGCCAAGCTTCGAAGAATTAGTTGATTTTATATCTGAATTACCATGGGGTAAAAAAGGAAAGTATAGAAGAAGAGAGTTTATTCTTGATGCATTAGAAGAGCTTAAAAAAGGAGGATTTGTTCGTGAAATGTCTGTTGGGGAAAGCGGGAAACGAGTATACATTCTTGGTGAAGGCAAGCCAAAGCTGGATTTAGTATTATTAAATATGCCTGCTCCTGGAGGCTATAAAGGGGATATGGCGCATATTGAAATGATAAGAGGATTTATGGAGGATCAAGTTAGGGAGAAGCTTTACCTTCCAAAAATGCTTGAAGTCCCAGATGCTCCGGATGGGATACTTGTGCCAAGCAAAAGCGATGATTCATGGGACTTTAGAAGTCAAATCGCTGTAGAGGTTGAAAGAATGGTGTCGGTGGCCTCTTGGAAGACAGAACGCCTTACCCGTGTGATTGAAAACATTCGCAATGATTTTGAACGTGGCTTCGCAAAGGTTTTAGTTGTTTGCGATGCAAGGGACGCCGAACGCGATATAATGTATGCCATTAAACAAACAGAGGATCTCGCCCCAAAGTTTGAGCGCAGTGAAATAGAGATTTTCCTATGGGTAAGCCAAGAAAAGGAAGAAAAGCATAAAGGCTTTTAGAGGTGAAACTGTTTGACAAGAAGCGTACTTGAGGATTTTCGAGAAATAAGCGCAGCAGAATTCTTTTATCGAAACAGGGATATTGCTGGATTTGCAAATCCAACACGGGCAATATACACAACGATAAGGGAACTTGTTGAAAATTCTCTTGATGCATGTGAACAGATAGGTGTCCTCCCTGAAATTCACTTGAAACTATCTGAAGTAGGGAATGATACTTATCTAATTCGAATAGAGGATAATGGCTGTGGTGTTCCTGAAGATAAGGTCCCTCAAGCCTTTGGTCAAGTCCTTTTCGGGTCGAAATATGCGCTCAAACAGCAAAGGGGAACGTTTGGCTTGGGTGGAAAGATGGCGCTCCTCTATGGTCAGATCACCACGCATAAACCAGCGAGAGTTATTTCAAGCACTGGCAAGAAAAGAATGTGGGACTACACTTTGTCCATAGATATCGAGAAAAATTCCCCAATAATCTTATCGAAAAAAATATTGAAAAACAATAAGAAATGGCGTGGAACGATTATCGAATTCTATACGCATGGCGACTATACGCATGCAATGGCTAAGATCATAGAGTATCTGAAGGAAACTTCGATTATAAACCCGCATGCGGACATAGTTTTCACAGACCCAAAAGGCAGGGTTTTTGAATTCAAGAGGGGAACTGAAGAGCTACCGAAGCCTCCAAAGGCGGTGTTGTCCCATCCATGGGGAATGGATGTGGAGGCATTGAATCGTCTAATCAAAATAACGAAAGCTGACAATATGCTAAGCTTTATGACGGAGCATTTCCAAAGGGTTGGTGAAACTACAGCCAAGCACTTCCTTAACTTTGCTGGAATATCTGTGAAGAAAAATCCGAAGCGTTTGAGCCATGAAGAAATCGTTCATTTGACAAATGCTTTGCATTCATTTAATGGCTTCCTTCCACCAGATGGCTCATCCCTTTCTCCAATAGGCGAGAAGCTTCTGGAGATTGGAATCAGAAAGGAGTTGGAGCCTGAGTTTGTAGTAACCGTTCAGCGCAAACCTTCAGCATATTCAGGACATCCGTTTATAGTTGAAGTTGGTTTGGCATATGGCGGCAAAATTCCAAGGTCGGATCGAATACTTCTTTTCAGATTTGCAAACAAAATTCCGCTCCTTTTTGATGAAGGTGGCGATGTATCAAGGAAAGTCATCGATGAAATAAACTGGAAGAATTATAAGATTCATCCAGGCGATCCCTTAGCGGTATTCACACATATTTGCAGCACCAAGATTCCATACAAAACTGTTGGAAAAGAATTGATTGCAGATAGGCCTGAAATAGAGAGGGAGCTTTTAAATGGGCTTAGGGAGGCAGGGAGAAGACTCTCAATATTTCTATCTAGAAAAGAACGAATAGCTTATGAAAGGCATAGATTGGATATTTTTGAAAAATACCTCCCTAAGATCGCGCAGTTTTCAACAAAATTGGCCAACCGTAAGGAAATCCCCGATATCACTCCATTGCTCAAAAAAGTTTCAAAATTCACAGACAGTTACAAAGCATAATCAAAAAAGATCACAGACCCCCTCTTTTGCTACAGTACAGTACAACAAAAGAGGGGGTACCCGATCTGATCGCAAAAATGAACGATTTTCAATTTTGAAAAAAGCTCAAAATGGGCTTATTTAGCCAAAATGAGCTTATTTTGAAACTTTTCATGATCACTTGTTTACCCGGGTAAACAACCGATCATAAAAAATTCCATTTTAAGCTCATTTTAGCCAAATAAGCTCAAAATAAGCTTATTTTTGATCGCTAAATGGGTCGATTTTTCGATCAAAAATCAATCAACTAAGGTTTTTGCATTTAATTGCCCAAATTTCCAAATCCTCAATATCTCACTTTAAAAACGATCAGGTGAATTTCTTTGGTGGGTGATATATGCGCCCATCCACAACTATTGATTCTGGGTATGTGGATTTAGTCAGGCTTCGTCGTGTCAAGAAAGAAAAGCCTTTCATAGAAGCAAAGATTGAGAATAACTTAGGGGGTTTTGAGAAGACCTTTCTGGTAGATCGGGCCTCGTATGCCCTTATCGCATGGAAACGCGTTGTGTACTGGAATATTGGCCCACAGGATATAGCCTATGATAAGGAAATCCGCATCACTGAAGTCAGGCTATATCTGCTTGAGAAATTCTTTGGAATCACCGCTTTGAAAATTCTTGGTGAACAAAAAGGGGTAGAGTAACAGTTTCAGTCTAGCGTAAACTTTATAAACTTGAATTACTTAAATAACCTGGATGACTGAAAAGCTTTACACGACTGGTGAAGTTGCGAAGATCTTCGGCGTTTCTTACGTTGCTGTGAAGAAGTGGGCTTACGCAGGGAAGATAAAATACATTAAAACTCCTGGTGGGAAGTATAGGTACCCTGAGAGCGAGATCAGAAGGCTTCTTGGTGAACAGATGCCGAAGGGCAAGGTTGCTGTATATGCGAGGGTCAGCTCGGCTGATCAAAAAGAGGATCTTGAGAGGCAGAAGAGGAAACTAGTCGAATACGCAAAAAGCAAGGGTTATCAGAACATAGAGGTGATCGAGGACATAGCTTCGGGATTAAACGAGAACAGAAAAGGTCTAAATAAGCTCTTCAAGCTGGTAACTGAAAGGCAAATCGAAGCTGTGTTCATCACCTACAAGGATAGGCTAACTCGCTTCGGCTTTAAATATTTGGAAGCTTTCTTTAACTCTTATGGTTGCAAGATAGAAACCATAGATTCTGAAGAGATTAAGGAGCCTCAACAGGAGCTCGTTGAAGACTTAATAGCCATAGTTACGAGCTTTGCTGGAAGGATTTACGGAGCGAGAAGCCATAAAAAGAGAAGAGTCGTGGAGGCGGTTGAAAGTGCCATTAGAGACTATTAAGCTTACGGCATCCTTTAAGCTGGATGGATCGATTTCAGAGAGCCTTTTCTCAACATATAGGGAGGTCTTAGGTCAGCTGCTTGATTATGCTTGGGCAAAGGGAATTACGAGCTTCAAGAGGCTTAAAGCAGAAAAGTATCACGAGTTGAGAGCGAGGCATCCAAGCCTTCCATCACACTACATCTATACAGCGTGTCAGATGGCTTGCTCAATCTACAAGAGCTTCAGAAAGCTTAGGAAGAGAGGCTTAGCAAAAGCAGAGAAGCCATTCTTTAAAAAGCAAGTTATAATGCTGGATGATCACTTATTCAGCCTCGACCTTGAAGGCTGGGAAGCCTCGATAGCTGTTGAGAACGGTAGGGTTAAGCTAAAGCTACTCCACGGGACTTACCACGAGAAGTTCAAAGAAATGAAGATCGGTCAAGCTTGGCTAATAAAGACTGAAGATGGATTCTATCTGAAAGCTGTATTCTCCAAGACCGTTGAGCTTGTAGAATCAAACGGGAAGGCGATCGCTGTGGATATAAACGAGAACAACGTCACCTTCGGCTCTACGGAGCGTGTTAGAAATATTGAGACTGGGGAAAGAGCCATAAGGACAGCCTACTTCCTCAAGCGTAGGAGGCTACAGTCCAAGCCTAGACTGAACGAGAAACCTCTGATGGCTAAGTACAAAGGTAGGGAGCGCAGAAGGGTTGAAGACATCTACCACAAGCTCGCTAACCAGATAGTCGATGAAGCAAAGGAGTTGAAAGCTTCAACAATCGTGCTAGAAGAACTTGCGAACATAAGGAAGAGAATTAGACATTCAAAAGCTATAAACGGTAGGCTGAACAGATGGAGCTTCAGAAAGCTCCAAGAAATAATAGAATACAAGGCGAAGCTCGCTGGAGTAAACGTTACCTATGTTAATGCTAAGGGGACTTCAAGCCTGTGCCCGATATGTGGGGGAAGATTAAGCCCGAATGGGTATAGGCAGATGAAATGCAGAAAATGCAGTCTGAAGCAGGATAGGGACATAATAGCTGTGAGAAATCTGCTCCATAGATGCCAGATAGATGTGGGGACTTCACCCGTTCACTCCGAAAGCCCTCCCATGATAAGAGGGGGGAAGGGATGAAAGTTAACGCTAGACCAGAACGGTGACAAGAAGGAGATAAGTCTTTCCAGACGCTTTTTCTTTTAATTCCACCCAAGCGCCTCTATCCTCTACTTCGAAAACATCCTTTTCTTCAACAGAAATTGCCGGGTTTTCCTCCACATTAAATAGGTTGCCTATCTCCACAATTTTTTCCTCTTCTTTTTGCAAAAGAGCCTTTTCTGTTGGTTCATTTACTTTCTGTTGAAAAAATTCTCCCTTCTCATATTTTTCAACTTCATCGGGGGTCAGGACGCGTATTTTTTTAACTCCACTCTCAGTCCTTTCCATTAAATAATGGTAGATTTTGCCTTTGCTTTTTACTTTCTTCACAAATAGGGACATTTTGAAAAACCTCAAAAAAATATGGTGATTTAAGCAGGTTCTACGGTAATTACGAAGTCATAGATTTTTCCGCCGGTTTGAGCAAGCGGGTAGACAGTTGCATGATAGCTTCGTCCAACATCAAATACATCAGTCATCTTATACGTTGTTCCATCGAACCAGATTTCAATGCTTGCCGTTTGGCCTGCCGGAATTACCAATGCCTTATTGCTTATTGCAACGCTGCTTGAGCTCCCCCATAGCTCCCCATTGATTGATACAGTTCCTGCTCCACCTGTATAGTTAAACATGGGGGTTGCTCCAAAACTTATTGTTACAAAGCCGCCAGTATTTTTTGTTCCAACAATCTTTATTTGTCCAAGTTGCACCGTTGCGGTTCCAGCATTCTTTATCACCAAAATTATTCGTCCAGAGCCACTGGTTTGCTCCATGTAAACCTTTGTGCCCGTTGTATCTATGGCGAAAATTTGGCTAGCACCGCCCCACCAGTTGTTGACCATTCCATAGAATACGATGGCGAGAACTATCGAAATAACCATCAAAAGCACCGTAACTATCAGTTGGGATACTCCCTTTCGTTTTCTAAAACGCTTTAAGATTCGATTCATAGGTTTTCAACCACCCCTCTTTAAGTTGGTTAAATATAAAGGGATCTGAGCCTATTTTGGGCCTTGTATTTTGATCCAAGAATGGAAAACACAACTAACGGAATTATACATAAAGGTATTGTGAATGGAATGAGTAAAGAAGCCTCAGCGGAAACTTTCTTCGATACTGTTTGCCCATATGCCTCCGCCCTAACCTCGACTTCTATGCTCCTCGTTAGCCAAACTGGCACCTTAATGTTGACATATCCTTTTTCCCCTATCTGTTTTGTTATTTTTTCATTCCCAGATAGCACGGTTACCGTGGCATTCCCCTTTAATGGTTGGTTACCCAAAAGAACATAAACCCTCAAATCCATGTAACCAAGCGCATATGCCCCCAACACTTCAACTTTAACTTGAATACCGTAAATAGGGACCATCACTTCCTTGAATGAACCGTCATGTAAAACTTTTATTGGGGTGCCAACTGTGGCTATCTTCACTTCCCCATGGGGTATCTGCTTGACATTCAACATGCCTAGATTGTCCGTTGATGCCGTAATGTTTTTATTACCAACGATCAAGGTCAATTGATAGTTTGTTACCAAAGCGTTGTATTCATCAACAATTTTCAACTTCAATGTTGAGGCTGTAGCATTTAAAATGAATTCCTTATCTCCCTCAACGTTTATCGATGTTTCATAAACTTTTACTCCATATAGGTCCACTTCAAGCGGATACATGCCTCCTTTTGCATAAACAACCGTAAACCCAGTTTGATCTGTTGAATTCTCCCATTTTGCAACATGGACTTCTGCACCATTTATTGGAAGCCCATCCAAATCATATACATGGAAACTAAGCGCATAGTAATAACTGCTGAGGATGGTTTCTACGGAGTTTTTTTCTAATATGATGGATGTTTCCCCAACCATTCTGCCGTTATAAAATGCTTTAATGCGAACCTCCGCTTTTGGAAGTTGTTTGAATTCAGCCATGCCGACATCGTTTGTAGTTTGCGTTTGCACAAATCTGCCTATAAACGCCTTTACAGATGCGTTTGGCAATGGCGTCCCATCAGCAGATTTTACTATAACATCGAACCAATAAACTGAGCATTTAAGCTCAAATGATGTGCTTGAAGAAACAGTTACTTTTGATGAATAAACCACAACATCCATATATTCAACGGAAACTTGGTATGTGCCCATGGTTAATTGCACGGTTGCCGTCCCATTTTCATCCGTGACTACCTGCCCATAACCAGATATTTGAATAAGCGCTCCAGAAATTCCAACATTGTTTGAATCTATGGCTTTGAAGGATACAAGATAGATTTCCTGTCCATTCGCCTTATGGAATGGTATAGTGATCAATACCATATACATTATTATGAATATCGCTAATTCACGTTTCATTTTGTTTCAACAATACTCCAAAAAGTAGTTTTAAAACCAACGCTTAGCTCAAAACCCGCTAGGATACTGCAATACTAAAGTTCGAGGAAACTTCTACCCCGTTTATATCGATCGTATGTAATGAGAGGTTGTACGTTCCAGCGCCGGTATAAGGAATTGATGCCTCTAAAACTAACTGCCCATTCCCATAATTTTTTACGAACACGCATGGAAAACTTCCGCTGGATGATGTTACGCTGGCAGAATCAAAGGTAGCTGGTTGCCCGTTAAATGTGAGGGTGATGGGAATGGTGAGTTTGATCAATTGAAGGGTAGCATAAACTTTAGCCTCAGGGGTGCCAACTGTTTGTTTTAGTGCAAACCTACAGTCTTCTATCCACACGACCTTAATTGGAGCATAGCTGATGTTAAGGTTTACGTTCGCTTCTGTTGAGCCATCTAAAATGTTTATGGTTGGAGCTGAAGTTAAAAAGATTGAAGCTCCAAAATGCCCTTGCTCGATCTTATGGAGCTGTTCCTCAATTGACGCACGAAAAGCGTTTGGGTCGCTGTTTCCATGTTGTGAGGCGTTAGCCAATGCATTCAATACGGCTCTTCTGCATTCCTGCCTTAATACCTTTCGTGGAATATCTGGGTTTGCTGGAATTGGGCTCGGGCTATGGCTCGTGAGCAAAGTTAGGCTCAATATAGATATTAAAATTAAGGCTATAAGAATGATCATTTGCCCCCTTTTTCTGGAAAAATTCTGGATTCCCATAATTTCACCCCTTAGAAAGTGTAAGTATTAAGTAATATGAATCGAAAGCTCCGCTATTGTATACGTTGACTACATATGATATCGATGCCCTGCGCTGCATTCCGCCACCTCCTCCAATCGTAGCGAGTTTAACCAAGCCACCTGCCGTAACCTTCGATATTTCAAGTGTGAATGAAACCCCTTCTGGAAGCATTGCATTAACTGCCGCCTCCAACCTAACCCAATCTTGCTTTATCAATAATCTTGGTAAAATGCCGCTTTCATCTAGGCTTGTGAGAACAGTGGCGCCGATATCGGATAACTCTGGATCGTGAACCCCTGTAGGTTGTCGGAATGTTTGAATTACCGTTATAAACGGTAACACTATGGCTATTGCAAGTAAAGCCTCGAATATCCTAACGATCCCCTTACGACGAAATATTATCATAGCTCTGCTACACCCCAGCATTCAATTTTAATCACAAATACATAGGATTTAATTGTGATCAGTTTTGTAATGGAGGAGGCAAATTGTGATGGCGGCGGACCATAGCTTTTTGGAACATGGGGATAAACCAGCTGACGATAAATCGCTCCATCCTTTTGAATGATAACGTATGGAAGAGAATAACCTAATGCGATGCTGCCATCGCTAATAGGTCCAACCCAATCCTCATAAGAAAAAATATAGTAAGATGTGGGCGCGTTGCGTAGTTTTCCCTCTTTCACATAGCCTAACATTTCAGGCAGTTGCGCCCCGCCTGCCATTGTGTAATTTATGCCTACAGCATTTCCTGATCTGGCGAATATGATTAAGCAATCCCCACTCATTATCTGAAATGGAAAAATTACTTGGCCAAAAGCGCTCGTTTCACCATATTCGCTTTTTACTTCATGTCCATTAAATGAATAGATTTTCACTGAAGCTTGGGCTGGCGCTCCATTGGTTTTTGAAACTTTGATGATTACATTCGACTCCATAAACTCATAGGATACTTTTAGTGGATATGATACTTGAAGATGAAAATCAACATTTCGAAGCCCTAGTTGATATGTAAAATTTTGATAAGGTAAATAGTCTGCTCCATAGGCGATGTTGTTATAATAAACCTCGCTAAGCCTAGCCAATTTATCAGCATCAATTTCTCCAGAACGATCTGAAAGTTGTAAAACTATTGAGCGGAGTGTGCTGCTGGCAAGCCACACATCTCCCTCCATCGTTTGCAGGGCGCTATAATGTCTGAAGGAAGCGATCCCTGAGATACTATAGCCCACCATAAATATTACGATTCCTAACGCGACTAAATGCTCTATCCCTTCATGCATTTGAATTCACCCAAATCCAGAGAATATTATTGCCACGATCGTTATCAATACCGCCAAAATACAATGCTTGAATCCGGCTACGATGGACCCTTCAGTGATCTTGCCACCCAACAACCCTAATACGAATGAATTCAACATTACGCCGGATAGAACGGTTGTCGTCATGCTTTTGACGATATCCATACTTGGGATGAAGCCGAACATAAATGTGGATGTGCCTATCTCTCCAGCAAGCTGGGCTTGCGGCGTTATTGCATAAGTTAAAACTTGTGATATCGTGAATACAACAATTACCGCGGTAGCATAGAAGATTCCTATATGGATGCGGAGGTCTGACTTGATCTTTTTTCTAAGGTCATAATAGCCTTGAGCGAACCTTGTTAACCGCTCGAAAACTCTAACGGTTCCACCACCTGTTTTATAGGCTTCTTGGAAGAGGAAGAATATTATGTTGGCATACCAGCTTCGTAATTTGCCCTTAGCAATCTCGATCGCCTTCGGAATGGGGTTCCCCATTCTAACGTTCCAGGCAAGCCTTCTAACAATTTCTTGTAAAGGTTTGGCATAACCTCCACGCGTTGCTATGCTGATCAAAGCTCTTTCTAATGGTTGGCCTATACGTTTTGATTCCGTAACATCGTAGAGGAATCTTGGTATGTCGCGTTCAATAGCTTTTTCTCGTAAATTATCGATCTCGAACTTTAATGTTGCAGGAATGACCATCAATATGAGGGCAAGACCAAAGGCAATATATATTTTTACCTGGAGGACAAAGACAGCAACCGCGGCGATGCCTACGGCTATTGGTGCTGAGAACATGGTCAGCATGTAGTATCGAGTCAAGCTTTCAGGTGTGCTTGGCATGGAGGCGTGGATAAGGATTATGAGGAAGACAGCGGCTATCGGAGACATAACAAAGCTATACAACGTAATGATGTTTAGGCTTTGTATGCCGGCAAGCCCTATCATCAAAACGAAGAGGCTAAGAGGAAGGAGCGCGAAAAATGTAACGGTAATATCGCCAAAGGTCATGGCGAAGTTGCTGAATTTTCTCCAAGATTCAGAAAGCTGGTGGAGGCTTCTATCAGCAGCCACCTCCAAATATCTAACGACGTTGCCCCCAACCCTTAAAGTATAAAGAAGGCCCGCCAACCATTCTCTAAAGCGTTCCGAGGGATGACGTTTAGCAAGTCTCTCAAATGTTAAAATTGGATTTTTTGTAAACACTTCGCTATCCCTGACGATAAGACAGCTTTCCGCCTTTGTATGGGCAAGCATTGAAGGAGAGGATGCCAACGTTTTGAAAATGTTGTATACGGGAATACCGGCGCTTCCAGCCATTGCGGCGTATGTTGCCAAGACAGGGAACTCTGTTTGAAATTTATCAGCTCTTGAAGAAGCCTTGAAACGTGGCATTTGCATCATTAAAAAGAAGACCCCCAATGGTGCCAATATCAAGGCCAATGGAAGAGCCGACCCCAAAACAATGGCGAGCAATAGTCCAATTATTGTGCATGCAATTCCTGAAAAAATTGTATAGGTTAAAGCGACCGCGGCATACCCCTCAGGTGAAATGGGCAATTGGGCTTTTTCAAGCCATGAATCCAGATCAAATTTTTTTACAATAGCCTTACTTAAATCAGGAATACGTGCATAAGTTTCTTTAACTGAAAAACCAAACAATTTAACTGGTTTAAATGGAGGCAATTCCTTTGGTTTAGCAGGAGGTTTCAAAACCTCTTTCTCAATTGGAGGATGCTTGATATGCATTAAACTGCCGCAAATTGGGCATCTATCTCCCTCGCCCTCTTCATCGCTTGGATGAACTTTATGCGATGGACTGCCGCATACAATACAGCGTTCTTCTTCACTCAATAAGGTCACCTCCCCTCCTCCATCTGCGCCAACAATGCTCTTGCCCCTTCACTAAGCGCCTCTCCGCCTTCAGCCTCCTCAACAACCGGCGGAGCAATGGATTCAGCTAACTTAACCTTTTCAGCATAATACCTCCTGATGGCTTCCGTTACGTCTCTAAACTCCCTGATCCCTCTGCTTTGAAGTCCAATGAGGAAGTTCATTTTTTCATTAAGCTCGGCTACAATATCTTCCTTTGTTTGTGAGGCTCTAATTCTATACTTTTCAAGCACTATGCTTCTTTCAACAACCTCTTCAGGGGTCAATGGGTAAAATATGTCTGTTGCGGCATCCCAAGAAAATACTTCAACATAATCATCCATTCCCCTAATTTCATGAATGTTTGTAACGCGTCTGACAACTTCTCCTGTTTCAAGTTTTAATCTTTTATCTGTGAGGACGCAATTCAACAAGTTTACTAGGCCTGGGTCAACATTTATTGGCGGTTGAACAAGACGCTTTATCGCTGTATCTACCGATTCTGCATGAAAGCTTGTGAGCCCACCTTGACCAACAGCCATTGCTTGGAAAAGAGCAAAAGCTTCCTCACCAAGAACCTCGCCGATTATGATGAAGTCTGGCCTAACCCTAAGTGATGCCCTTAATAATTCGAACTGGTTTATTTCCCCAGCCTTGCTACCAAGCGTATATGCCTTTCTACAAGCATAGCTAAGCCAATGTTCATGCGGTAAATTCAATTCTGGAAGGTCTTCAATTGTAACGATACTCCAAGATGGCTTAAGAAGTATGCCTAATGCGTTAAGTATTGTGGTTTTTCCAGCCCCGGTTTCTCCAATAACGAACATCGTTCCACGTCGCTCAATGATGAACCATAAATATGCTGCCATCAATGGACTAACGGTTTTGAACTCCATGAGGTGGATGATTGTAAATGGTTCGGCCCTGAACTTTCTAACAGTTATGGTGGTGCCTTTAGGAGTAACCTCTTTAGCATAGGCGGCTGCAAGCCTGTGTCCGCCTGGTAGCATGCATTCCGCCAATGGAAATGCCGTTGAGAGGTTTTTGCCTCCCATGTGGACTAGCTTGATCGCCAATGCATCTTGCTCATCAGGGTCTAAAAGAATGTTTGTTTCAAGCCAATCCATAGGGGCATACTTTCTATGCATAACTACGAATGGTATATTGTATCCTTCCGATTTAATATCCTCTATGTTTGGGTCGTGGAATGGAGCATCGATCGCTCCATAGCCCATTACATCCCTTTTAACATAATAAAGCACCTTATCGATCGTGATGTTATAAAGCGCTTTGAAGCCATAGACCTCCGCGATTTGCCTTGCGGTATGCTCAACGGCCTCAGTTAATTGCGCACGAGAGAGCTCTCCCCTCTCCATCAGTTCCTCAATCTTGAGCTCATAGCTAAGATGGCGCATGATCCTTTGATACGCTTTCCGCTCTATTTCATCCAGTCCAGGCTCCGTTATATAATATAGGCCCTTTCCATCTAAAACCGCTATCTGAATTTTTGTTCCTGTTTCTACAGTATATTCCTCAAGCACTTTGGCCCCTGGTGGAAGCGGTCTATCTATCGTAACTACTGGGAAGGAAGCTTCATGCTCTAATTCAGCAGTTTCACGAGTCCTGCCGATGGGGAGCTTAATGTTTTTCAGGAAGCTCATTGAATACACCGCATAGTTTTAAAACAGCATTTAAAAAGCATAACCTAAAGCCCACGTCCTGAGCGAATACTATACCATCATTTGATTTTCCGTTATTCACCCTAGAATTAGATTCCCAGGTTTTCTGGGCACCCGTCTATATAAAAAAATCAATTACCATAAAAATTTGCATTCTTTGGTTTTATATAGAACACGTCTAAAAGAAAATGAGGTTGGAGGTACCTTGTTTAAACCAAAGCCTGAAGAAGGAAAAACCGCAGAAGACAAACTTGCATTAGACAAGATCGCTGATAGAGTTTTAAGTTTGGAGCGAGTGTTGAAAACATTCATAGAAAACACGGATAGAAGATTAAAGGCAACGGAGCAAGCTCTCGCTCAGAGGCAGGTAGCAGCTCAGGCTCCACCAACACCGGCCCCACCGGTTGGGCCAGCAATGCCAACCCCTCCGACACCGCCACGCCCAGTTGCAGCTGTACAACCGCCAACACCATCTTTAGCACCTAAACCAATTGCAGAAGTGCCATCTATAAGCGAGGGCGTCGTCCAAAAGTTTGTTGCTGGAATAGAGAACGTAACTAAGGCTACTGAAAAACTTACCCAAATATCAACGGCGCTGGAGGGATATATAAAAGACCTTACCGATGCCCAAGCCGCGAATACCGCGCTTCTTGCGAAGGTAGAGGAAAGATTGGACGCCGTTGGAAAGGCCCTAGCAGAATTGAAAGGCCGCCCTTTGGGAACGATAAAGGAAAGCGAAGAGGAAATAAGCCCAATCAAGAGGGTATTGGATAGGGTCCACAAAGATTTGGAGAAGCGCATAGCTGATGCGATTCAAGAGAAGTCAAAAACCATAGTTAAAGAAGTTGTAGAGATGTATAAAAGCGGGTCATCGCAGGAGGGGTAAAAATGGCTCGAAAAGCAGAAAAAGAAAAGAGGAAGATCTCAGAGAGCGCTGTAAAAGAGGCTGTAAAGGAATTCCTTGGCGAGGGGCCTGCGGTAAAAGATATCGTTAAAAGCGCGATAGAAAAGAACAAAAAGAGGCATGGCGATAAAGACTGAAAGTTGTCGAAACAACGATCCTTTTTGTTACTTTAATGAGCCTAATTCTTTACGGTAGCGCCAGCGCCTACTCCTATGCCATTTTTCAAGCTAAGGCAGGAGAGGTCAAGTATGCTACCGGAGTAATGTTGCAAATATCCGAGGTCACCCGTTCCATCATTTCAGAAGGTGGTGGAAGCGCTTCAGTGCAATTCGGCTTCAGATACGGCCTTCTAACGGTAAACAGCTCAGACGTCTTCAAAGTTGTTGCCAATGGAGAAACGGTTTATTCAGAAAAACGTTTTTTGATTCAATATACTATGAACTATGTGCTATACCCCCCTCAACCTATTTTTGATAAGGGGTTTGAACTGAAGGCATATTATACGGATGTTGATGAGGGGAATATAGTATATCATCAATCGCTTTCTGGAAGAACGTATATAACCTTTGAACAGCGCCCTGTTATAACAACTTCAACAAGTGGCGGCTTAACGATCCTTCATATACTTTTAGTTGAGTTTTCTCCACCGATAGTTCCGTTGGCTCTTAACTCAGGCCCAATATTACTTCGTTTTAAGGACACCACTTTAAAAAATGGAGTTTACCCAAGTGGTATACAACTTTTGGTGCAGTATGGAGATCAAACAGGGCAGATAAACATTTCCGGAAGCTGTATGATGTACCTTCATGTGGTTACCGTCAGCATCGAACCTTTTTAGACATCTCGAAGCCTTAGCCATTATAAAGAAGGTTTTAAAATCATTGGGGATATGGTTTGAGAACGGTAAGTACTGTAATAATCTTCGGTGCGATGGTTGCTGTAATACTGTTAGCCGCCAATTTCGCCCAATATCGGATGCGGGAGCAGGCAAGAGCTAATGAACTGATGCATGGAACACAAGCGATGCTACAAATAGGGGATGCCATCTCCACGATAGTCCAGGGAGGAAGGGGATCCGCCGAAGTAAGCTTCTCACTATCGGATGGAAAAATATCCGCGGTGAAAGCCGGGAGAAGTTATGTTTCAGTAAATATTGGTGATAAATGGGCGACGCTTATCTCCGAGCCATATACAATTTTTCAATATTCTGTGAGCTATCAAAATGTTTTTCCACCGAAGAAACTTTTTGATAGAGGGGCAAGGGATAAAGCATACTATAATTCAACTGAGGCAAGCCTTATAGTTTACCACCATTCAGCAAGCGATAAAACATATATTGTAGCTGAGCAAAGATGTTTTGTTTGGGTTGCTGAAAATGAAAAACTGACGATTCATATATATGCCGTTAAAATCAATACTGAAGAGGCAAGCATTTCCTCTGGAAGGCTCATCTTTAGCTATTCCAATGAAAAAAAGGTTGATTATATTCAATATCTGCCTTCAGCCTCCCCCATAACATTATATTTTGAAAGCGGCTCATATTCGCAAGGAGAAACCTTGCAATTGTTAGGAAAAGCGGGTCAAATAGTTGAGATACATGCTCATATAATAGAGGTAAATGTAACATGGCAAAGTTGAATAGGTTATATAGGAAGAAAGCTGTTAGCCAGATGGTTCAAGTCATAATCCTTGTAGCGATCAGCATTTCGGTTGCAACGATGGCTGTTGCTGTGATGCTTAAATATTGGCGGACGGGCTCGCAAGTTTATAGTTTAGATTGTTCAGAATCGCGAGCCTATATGAATCCGGATACTGGACGCGCCGTGGTAACCATTGTTGTTAGGAATACGGGGACGGATACAGCGCAGATTAGCCATATAACCCTCGATGGACTTACGATCAAATTTTTTGGTGGAGGCGCATACTTGATGTATGGGGATGAAGTTGTATCGGCTTCAAGCGAGCTTGGCCCAACCCCACAAGGTGTTGAAATCGTTGGTAGAGTGTTGGTCATCAAAAGTGGCGGAGTTGCCATATTGAAGTTTGAAATTTCAAACGCCAGTCCTTACCTGACTTTACAAAAGCAAATGACTGGGACCGTATATCCATATGCAGGCGGGCGAATAGTGACCTTCAAGCTTGTTGTTGAACCAACTGGAGTTTGAAAAATGGAGGATCCTTTTTTAAAGCCTCCCCAAAACCTATTTTGAGGTTTAAACCATGATGGAGAATAAAAGGAAGCGAACATTTAAACGAGTGCGAGCAATCAGCACATTGATGGCCACCATTCTTATGATCGTTGTAACGTTGGTTGCAGGGCTTGCAGTGATGGGCTATACGCTTGGTTGGTTTAGAACAACTCAGGTCGCGACATTGGATGCAAGTCAAACAAGGGTTTACGTAGACCTTGGCACCGGTAAAGGAATGATCATAATGACGATTAAAAACACGGGAACCGGTGACGCAAGGATCGCCAATGTTGAAATCTTTGGAGAAACCACGGCCACAATTACGTTTACAGCAGGTCCAAAGCCTACAATCGCATGGGGAACAAAAACACTTGATGGAAACTTCACTGGTTCAACCGGTGTTGGGCTTGACCCAAGCAACAACCTTGTGATTCCAGCAGGCGGTCAAGTATCATTAAGGTTTAATTTCGATGGTTCAACCAACAAAATTACGGATGTCTTCAATGTAGGTGTCAGATACAGAGCAGTCATCAATCCACCGGCGGGTGGCGGTGCAGCAACAGATTTTACAATAACTCCAGAGGGATATTAAGGGGCCATCAAACAATAAAACTCAAACATCCTTTTTTACATTTTTTTGTAAAAATACCCTAGGAATTTTTCAGAAGGCCCGTCAAAACCCCCCGATTTTTTTACATGTTTATGCAATGACTTTAAGCATTTTTATGCTAATTTTGCTTTTATTTAAAGGTCTTAAAAATTTTCCATATAGGCTTTTGTTAAGCCTTAAAATTTTTCCATTATGACTTGGTTTTACTTATTCTTGTTTTTAAAACCTTTCTTAACATTCAACAAGTTTTTTAAAGGGGGGTGATGTATGAGCGTATTTTTAAATAAAGCTATGCTATCCCCCTTTTATATACCGATACAACTTCCTCATAGAGAGGAGCAGCTTAAGGCTTTAAACGATTTTTTTGATGGGGTCCCGCTTGAGGAAACCTGTCCATGCTTTATTCAATTTATAGGTCCTGTTGGCACAGGGAAAACATCGGTTGCAATAAGGTTTGGAAAAAACTTAGAAGATGAATCCAGAAGAATTCGATTCGCATATTTGAATTGTCGATTAGAAAATACAAGTAAAACGCTTCTTTATAGAGCGCTTATGGAAAAAGTTTTTCCAGACGCCTTTTCAAAAAGTCTTGGGGCTCAAGAAATCCTTAAAGAGTTTTTAAGGCAACTTACCATTAAAAATATAAATCTTTTTATATGCTTGGATGAGGTTGATTATTTCTATAGGTTTTCAAAAGAGCATATAATTTATGATTTCACACGTTTTCAAGAAATTTTTCCAGATAAACCAATCAAGATTCTTGGCATTGTATTTATTGCTAGAAGCTTAGCTTTTCATAATGCTCTTGAACCAAGCGAGCGTTCAACACTAGGTTTAAACATTATAAGTTTCCCACCATATTCTTCAAGCCAAATATACGATATTCTTGAGGCTAGAGCTGAAAAAGCCTTTAAGCCTGGTAAAATAACAATTGAAGCATTAAAACTTATAGCGGATTTAGCTTCAAATCCTCCAGCTAATGGAGATGTTAGATATGCCTTAGATATGCTTTTTCGAGCTGGCGTATTGGCAGATAGAAGAAACGATACTAAGGTAACGGTTGAGCACGTTCGTATTGCTTATGGCATATTAAAGCACCCTTCTATTAACGATTTAATGGATTTAAGTAAACATGCAAAATTGGCTTTACTTGGAATTGCAAGGGTTCTCCGTTCAGAAGGATGCGCTTACGCTCCATTTTCAAGCCTTAATGAAGGCTACAAGCTTGTTTGCGAGGAATTCAATATTAAACCATTAAAAATGTTTGAAAAACTTCTTCAAGAACTTTATGATAAAAACATAGTTTTTATGAAATCGTTGATGGAGTTTGGGATTTCAAATATTCCAGTTGAAGAATTGGATAAAGCATTAACAAAAATTGCTGAAGATTTCAAAAATGAAAATGAAGTGATTCAGGCATGACTTATCCATATAAAAGAAAGGAAATAGAGCTTGCAATTGCTTATAAAGGAAGGTTAAGACTTCTTGCTGAACTTTTGAAGGCAGATATGCCTTTAACAAAATACTTTTTAATAAAGAAAACTGGATTAAAACCTTTAGATGTGAATAAAGCTATTAAAATTTTTACAAATTTAGGTTGGCTTATAGAAGTTCCATGTAGCCCAAAAAAATATATGTTAAATCAAGAATGCCAAGAGCTAAATCTTTTAAAAGCCTTTCTTAAGGCAGTTAAATATATTTAGCCATTATCAGCTTTAGCCTTGAGGCAAACCCCCTCCCCTAATACTTCAGGTAAATCATTATTTATATTTAGCTTAATTCAAATTTCAAATCTTGGTGTTTTTATATGGATTTAGGTAAAGAAGAGATGGAATATGTTCAATTACATATTCAACTTCCAAAAACGCTTTATGAAAAACTTATTAAAGTATTGAAGACGCAGGGCTATGTGAAAAAGAATAAAGCTGCCATAACTGAATGGATAAAACATGAAGCTAGGGAAACAATAAAGATGGCGGGTGTGTGGTGAGGAGACGAGTTAAAGCCAACTTCCTCTTTAAAGAAGAAGCTGGGCCACACACCCGCCATATTAAATTTTTGATCACTTTCCATATATAAATATTTTGATCATTTTAAGGCTTTTTTAAGTTTAATTCATGACTAATACGGCATAATATACGCTGGTAAAATCCATTTTTACAGTTTTTAAGAATGATCAGTTTTATAAGGAAGTTAAATGCAATTATAATAATGGAATGGTAAAAGTTTACCCTTTCAAAGGGGATATGAATAAAATGGCGGATGAAAATAAAGGTTTAAAAACCGATATTAAAGGCGTTAATATGGAGGACCCATACCCAAATGGGTTCAAATCCCGTCGGGCCCGCCACAATTTGGGTTCGAGTCCCTTTTTATATTTGCCTAGAAACTCCTTCATGAATAAGGCTAAGTATGCTTGTTTGCTTTTGGATGAGGATGTTAAGCGTTGGTATAGGAATTTAGCTAGGGGCTCTAAGGTAACTGCTGATGTTTCTTTAAGACGTTTAGGCTTATTTTGTCTTAAAAAAGGCATTACGCCTAGGCAATTAATTGAGTTAGGTGAAGAAAACGCTACAAAATTAATTTTGGATGCTATCGATGAATTTGAAGCTAAAGGCTATGCCAATAGCTATATTAAGGGTATGCTTAAAGTAGTTAAATCTTGGCTTAAATTCAACAATATGGCTTTAACAGTTGAAGTTAAAATTAATGATGCTGAAGATTCGCCTACGCTTGCGAATGAACGAACCCCCACGCAAGAAGAGTTGGCTAGAATTTTTAGGGCTTGCAAGCTTGATGCTAGAGCCGCCGTAGCCTTAATGGCTTTTTCAGGTTTAAGACCTCAAGTTTTAGGTAATTATGATGGAAGCGATGGCTTAAGGCTAAGCGATCTTCTTGAAGCCAAAATAGATAATGAAAAAAAGCTTATAGAGTTTACGCGGATCCCAACTTTAATTCGTGTAAGAAAGCCCTTAAGCAAGGCGGGGCATCAATATTTTACTTTCTTATGCGAGGAAGGCTGCCGATACATTAAGGAATATTTGGAAAATAGAATGCGTAAAGGTGAAAAGCTTACAGCTGACTCAGCTGTTATAACCGCTAAATACGCTAAAAAACAATTTATTCGTACTGCAAACATTAGTGATAAAGTTAGAGCTGGAATTAGGGCGGCTGGTTTTCCATGGAGACCATACGTTTTAAGATGTTATTTTGAAACACAAATGATGGTTGCTGAATCTAAAGGTTTAATCATAAGGGATTATAGAACCTATTGGATGGGTCATAAAGGCGATATAGAGGCTAGGTATTCAACAAATAAAGGTGTTTTACCAATGCATGTGATTGAGGATATGCGTGAAGCCTATAGAAAGGCACAAAAATATCTCCAAACCGAAGCCATAAATGAAGGCGAAGATTTAAAACTTGAATTTAGAAAGCAGTTGCTTTACATTGTTGGCTATAGTAAGGAGGAGGTTGAAGCTATGCATATCGAGGAGTTAAACGATCAAATGCTTCAAGCAAAACTTAAAGAAAAACTATTAATGGTTAATGGCAATGGTAATGGCGATAAAAATGGTGATAAAAAGGTTAAGCAAAAGGTTATACGCCTTGATGAAGTTGAAGCCTATATTGAATCAGGTTGGGAATATGTAGCTCAATTGCCAAATGGTAAAGCCATAGTAAGGCTTATTGGCTAGGGATGCTTGAAAGCTTGAGCCAAACCTCAACCTTTATCAAAAACTCATCTATAGGCAATTCATCCCTTTCTAAAAGTAAAGCCTCCCTTAAAGGATGCCCCAATGGAAGCTTAGCCGCAAACATCTTTAACGATTCAATATTAATGCTCATGAAAAAATTTTAGATAAACTATTTAAAGGCTTGAAAATGGCTAAAGAAAGGTTCCTAAAACTAGCCATTAAAAAATACTTTTTAAAGCTTGGCTATAACGTAAAGCTATGTCCAATAAGGCTTGGGCATTCAGAAATAGATGGTGAAGCCATTAAGGAAGGCGAAAAAATAGCTATAGAAATAAAAACGCCAAAAGACGATATTGTCCGTGGAATAGGTCAAATGGCCACCGCTTTAGCCTATGGCTATACAAAAGCCATCTTAGTTACAACCAGGC
>Ga0078972_1000423_pt1 | contig 175159 bp, 144 predicted proteins | sample YelNatPaOPGAMG01_FD_67568 | JGI IMG/M metagenome (GOLD analysis project Ga0078972, IMG submission 67568) | Hot spring thermophilic microbial communities from Obsidian Pool, Yellowstone National Park, USA - OP-RAMG-01 (SPADES assembly) (version 2) | ecosystem: Environmental > Aquatic > Thermal... | reverse complement strand
AGGATGAAACGGCATCTGAGGGGATGATCGAGCGCCTGTGGACAACACTGCGGGACCTTTTCTCATACGCTAGCCGTATTTCGCAGAGACATCCAGGAGAGCGAGCAGCGGCAGCGAAGCTGTCATTCGAGTTGTCAATCCCTGGCACTCTGCCCAGCGCTGATCGTCGTGATGAAGCGCTGCTGTGTTGCTTCGCGATCCACTTGAACGCCGGACTCGTATTCCCCTGAGACCTCGCTGCCTTTTCGAGTTCCGGCTGCGATCGCTGCTGCACGGAAACCATGGGAATTCCCCAGCAGCAGGTCTTCTGCTCCGGTGGCGTTGCTATCGAATACGCTTTCATTCGTTGGCGTCGGCGGAGCGTAGAGGCTAGTCTCAACCGAGCAACGTCATTCATTATCGAGCGTGCGTCCATCACATCCCTGAGGCATAGCGATGGTAGGTTTGCCGCCCCGTACCATATCGGAGAAGTATTCTCGCGCTAGGGTGCAATCAGGTTCCCGAAGCGACGCTGATCGTGGCGCTTTGGGCATCAACCCAGACGACAACGCTGTGTATCCATCGTTTCCTAACGAGTCGAACGTCGTTGCTGAAGCGCGCTTTGATACAAGCAACAGGCAGACGAAGGCACGTGATGCACTTTCGTGGCTCGGGAACGCCTTGAACGCCTTGGACGCTCTCCTGCTGGTCGAAATGCTCCTTGGGCCCAAATCCTGACGACGCTTCAAACGATACTCAATCCTCAGTAGTCTCGCGTGATACAAACGCATGATCATTTATCCGTTCGAAAGAAAGAACGGTTTCCAGTGTGTGTGTATCTACAGCTCTTCAAGCTCACTGTACTGCTGCAACAGACTCCATCAGTGGCTTGTTCCAGGCGGGAATGCAGTGCCCGCTCTCCCTGTTATTACAGTTTTTGCGTTGCATTTCTGGAGCGCTCCAGCACAATACCTGTCTCCAGGACAACACGATTCCCTTGAACGTTCGTTCGCCACAAACTCACTTTAAGTTCCGCAAGCAGGACACATTTCCTGGTTTTGATCAAGCGGTTCATCGCTTGGTCCAGAGCGTTCTTATGTGCGTGATTGCTGGTGACAGCAGACTAGCGCAAGCCTCTCGGTTTCAATTCCGTTGCCGTCTGATGTCCGTACAGCTTCGTGTACACCATTTGGTGCATCCGGCTGGATCTCAAGCTGTTCCCGTCAACCGGTCGCCGAGTGCAGACGTGCTCGTGATACGACATGCCGTCCTAGAGTCATTGATGGGAAACGTACACCATCGCTTCCTGCACGCGCTGGACGCTCTTGTCAACGGAGCATGCGAACAGTCTCTGGACGCCGCAGCACGTCCAGCGCCCTGGGCAACCAATTAGCAAACCGAGCTATCGATCGTTTCCTGGTCCAACGCATTGAAGTTCACGTATGCACGCTTGTCGCTTTCGTGCAACTGGAGACGTTGGAGGGCCCCAGCGCTGTCCGACGTTCCCCCTGTGAACACCATGCGCATAACCTATTCAGACGCTGACGTACTACCAGACGCGTACGCTCTCATACATCAGTCGCGCTCATCCAGACCAGTCAGGTGAGCGTGAGGCGTCTTCAAAGCCAACAGGGTACGCTTCATGATCCATTCGGCGAAGATCAGCACATAGTATTCGGGTTTGGTTTCGGATTGATACTTTTTGGCAACCGCCCTGTAGATATACATTCCCATTGCCGATATGGCGCGACGACAGGTCATGGTACTCTGGGGAGCGTGTGTTTCATGCTCTGATCCTACGATCAGGCCGTATCGCATGCTGTGTACCGAGCATCAGTTGTGTTTGCGCACGAAGATTCGATCGAGAAATTGCAGATGAATGTGAAAAACCGGCAGCCTTTCGTCCAGAGTCCGTACGAACTGTTTCATCTCGGGTTGCGTCCAGGTGAGCGACGCTCAGCAGACCATCCTCGACTACTAGGGGCCACGATCGCTCGTGGCGTCCAGCAACTCACTTTTCCGGAATGCTGGCCCTACTGATGTGCTCTCGCAGGCAGGCCTTGAATATGGTTTTGAGAACGATCTTTCCGCTCCGACAGTTTACCTTCACGTCGCGCGTCGCCCTGTTTCCGGGAGAATCTTTCTCCTCATTGTCCGATGACTCCTCCTCGTCCTTCCTCTTCGCCCTGTTATAGACATGACGGTGTGGCATGGATGTGGTCCCCTGTCGTCGTTTCCGTTATCTTCCTGGGACGAAGAGGCGCTGGGTGGACGACCAGACCCGAACTAACCTTTTCCGTGCATGTACCTCCGACTCCTCTAATATCCTTTCGTCTTCCGCTCCGTCGTGCGCACGCCCACGAACCGAAACGCGTGTCTCGAGTCCGCATTGCGTACGAGCAGAAAATCAAAACCGCAGCTCAGAGTTGATGAAGGCGGCGCAATGTATTTCAAACCAAGGTGCCAAGGGTGCGACTCACTCGTCTATTCATCATTGAGTGTAAACTCGGCGTTCGAGATACGAGATAAGACCTTCGAGTACATCGAATCAGCGAGCATAGGCTTGTACGACGAATAGCTCAACGCCAATGTCAGCTACGTACTCCTTGACTGATTGTAAGTGATGGAGCCTGGCGTCATCTACGGCCAGTACAAGAGAGTACGGGTCCGACGAGCAACGATGAATTCCTCGACTGAGGATGAGGTATTGAAGGATCCAGTCTGCACAGCGATTCCAGCTTCACCGTACCACTGAGTCGCCGCAAGTGTAGATGCTCTCGGCATGCTCGCTTGTCTCTTCCTTACCAGCAGCGGTTTGCTACGCCTTGCGTGCCCTTGCACTGGCACACGACTGCTCGTGTCTGAATTCCCATCGAAAGAGACGAGCTCCTGTCGGTCTTGGAATACGCGTTCGCGTTCCGTTACGAACTTGATCAGGGGTTACTCAGCGCGCGACGCGCTCCCATGGACACGTGCTATCTCCTTGGTCTGTTGGGGTCTCTTGATTCGCGTTCGTACCAACCGTTCTGAAATATCGTTTCCTGTATATCCTCGGTACTATTTCTTAGAGAATTATGGGGTGAAATGGATTGAAGAGTTGACTCTCGTGTACATTGAGATCGATAAGGTCTGTTTTGGCAGGTAACATGCACTCGACGGACACCCAGCAGCGTGATTCACTCACTTGTTGACCGTCGTTTGTCTGACGTGCATATTTAGCGCAAACTTGTCGCTAGTTAGCAGTGATAGGAGCACGTCTCCCCGCAACCTTTTCCAATCCATAAGTTACCATCCTTTTGTTCCATACCCCTGAACTATCAAATAAAAACAAGAACCGCGTGCTGTAGCAGGTACGCCGCTGCGCCCCCAGCCAAGCACAACCGACACCAGGCACAGCGGGTGCGGCGAGTCTCTCTCTCACCCGGGACGCTTCACTCGGAACGAGCGTGCCGGGCCTTCAAGTCTCACGGGTACACTCACTACACCACGCAAAGAATGGCCCACGTACTCGAGCCGCAGACTCCCGAATCCCGCGAAAACTTCGCTTCAAAGCCGCAATAACGGAAAAAAAAAGCGAACATCGCTGCGCATCGAAGCCCATTCACTCGCCCATGACCTCGTGTGGAGCTCTTCACATCATATCACATGAGTTGGGGACTGGTCTGGTTTCGCAACGACCTGCGAGTTCGGGATCACGAAGCACTCTTAACAGCTTGTCTGGAGCATGCCGGAAGAATCATCCCTGTCTATGTCTTCGATAAACGGCAGGTTGGCCCACACGCCCGAACTAGACTGGGCCAGTTCAGCAAGTGCTCGACGCCCCGTGCACAGTTCCTTGTAGAGGCCGTTCAGGACTTGGCAAACACGCTACGGACGCACTATCGTGGCATGCAACTGCTCGTGTACAAAAACGCTCTTCCAGAAAACGTCATTCCGAAACTCATCGCTGAGCTCTCAACGGAAAAGCAGGTTCACGTCGGGGCCGTCTACTATCACCGCGAGGTCTGCAGCGAAGAGCGCGCCGTGGAGGACGCCCTGCGAGCCGCTCTGTGCGCCCTCAACCAACGAGGCGAGCTTCCTGCGGTCACACTGCGGGCGCTGGACGGAAGCAGCACCCTCTATCACGCCGATGATCTACCGTCAGGAGCGTCCGTGGGGAACATGCCGCCAGTTTTCACCAGCTGGCGCAAACTCGTCGAGAAAGGCGCTCGTATCCGAGCACCGTTGCCCATGCCGGATCCCGCGAAGGTGCAGCCGCTGCCCCTCTCGCTGGGCTGTGACCCCATACCGACCTGTGCTCGCGAAGTGATCGGGGATAACTGCGAACAAGCACGCTTACGGCATCGTGTACCCTGGACGTTGCCCGATGATGCCACGAGTCGAGTGGATCCACGACATGCCTGTCCGTTTCGGGGCGGAGAGTCGGCTGCACAGGAACGTGTACAGGCGTACACCTTCGGAACCGACGCCATTGCTCGCTACAAAGCTACTCGCAACGGACTCCTTGGAACCGAGTATTCCACGAAATGGTCGCCGTACCTGGCGCTGGGGAACGTCACACCGCGGCAGCTGTACGCCGTACTTCGTCGTTACGAAACAGAGCGACCAGAGAAGAAGGGTATCTCAACCTATTGGGTCCTGTTTGAGCTCGAATGGCGGGATTTCTTTCGCTTCACTGCAATGCGATACGGGAATGCCCTCTTTTGGCGACGGGGTCTGCAGGCGGTGCTTCGGGGCGACCCGCAGGTCGCTGGGCGCTCGAAAACATGGCGGCAGGATGCGGTGCTCCTCGATCGCTGGCAGACCGGTATGACAGGCTTCCCGCTGGTTGACGCCAATCAGCGAGAGCTCCTGGCGACCGGCTGGATGTCGAATCGGGGTCGCCAGAACGTGGCGAGTTTTCTTACCAAAGACCTTGAAATAGACTGGCGCCTTGGTGCCGAGTGGTTTGAGTCCCTCCTCCTCGACTATGACGCGTGCTCGAACTACGGCAACTGGCAGTACGCTGCGGGTGTGGGCCTCGATCCCCGTGCCGATCGTCATTTTGATGTGATCCGTCAGGCCCGCATGTACGATCCCGAAGGACACTATATGCGACGATGGTTACCGGAGCTGGAGTCATGCACCGATTGGTCGCAAGTTCTTCATCTGCACGAGCACTATCCGGAGTATCCGGCACCAGTCGTGCGCCATCTGCACGGCGGGCGCAAGAACCTCGACGATGCTGCGAATGCACCCAAATGCGCTGTCCGCGGCACCAAGTCGGGGTCTCGCGGGAGACGGCAAACCAAACAGACGGGGAAACCACATCGGGAACCGGGTTGGATGCGTCAAGCGCATACCGGAGCTGTGGACATCCTCGATAACCGAGACGGGAGCGCGGCGCTCGAACAAAACCGGCAGACGGTGCTCGATGCATACCTTCGATCCCAGAAGCGGTAAAATCGAGCGCTGTGAGACACAGACAGTCTAGAGGGATATCGTCTTTTCAGGACGGTCCCAGGTCCCGATAAGTCGTCACACGCGTTGTCTCGTTGCATCGCCGGCAGCAGGGGACGCATCCAAACGACCACGAAGCCGTGTGCGCGAGTCGGTTACGGATGCAGACTCCTGTGCAGTGATGTTTCGGGATTCATCAGCAGAAGCATAGTGTGCACTGGTCAGGAGCAGACCCCAGACGTGCCCTGTGCATAGCAGCGTTTCGCGTGGACAGAGAGCAAGTACGTGTTGTGCACGGGTCTGTGCGAGAAGCGAGGCGTGCACGATGGATGAACAGGAGCAACACGTTCGGGTTGCACTGACGGAGCCAACGGTCGGGTACTCCTGGTTTCCAATTCCTGCAAACGTATCGAGGAGTCCAACGCTCACGTTGACCATTGACCTATGCAAACGTGTTGCATTCTACGCGCTTTTGCTGGATCCCGCATGATACACGTCTCTGGGTGGTGGCACCAGCAGGAAACCGCTCACGAACGGACATGTGTCGCTGTATGAAACGCTTGAAGAGGCCGCACGCGACATCATGTTCAAATGACGCAAAACGAATGCTGCAGACCTGACGGATACGTGCACGACGTTCGCAGCCTCCAGGATGGTGCTGGAAGCTGAGCGCTCTGGTGATGCGTTTTCCTGGGAAAAGCTGCCTCGAGTATCCATTTCCCTGAGATCCCGTTACCACGGAATTCTCATTCCGCATCGAATACGAAACGCTGGTGTCATCGAGAAACATGCTTCCGCATTCCCGGTGAGCGTTCCACCAGCTCGCGAGAACACAACTTTACAGCATCTGCTTCGCTCAATGACTGTCACTGGAGTACACCTCTACCCGAACGAACCGGTTTTTGAGCACCCGTGCATTCTACTACGCAGTTTTCGTCGTGTTTTTCGCCCAATGCACCTTGCGGGTTTCTGTCTCGTACGCGATGCTTACGCAACGAGTTCGCGCCGCATGCGATAGCGAAAAACCAGCGTCCACGACCAAGCTCGAAATCCTTTACATTTCCTAGATACCAGAACTGCTATTCCCGAATCAAACGCTTGTTTGGGTCGAAACAAACCCGCAGTGGATGCGCACCCAATAAACCAGCAAAGCTGAAGCGTTGCTCTGTCGCTGCTGCACAGAGGCCGGTAACACGTCGCCCGTGTCGAAGTCGTCGCCAGGTTTCGCGCAGGTGCCAGGGCTCCAAACATCGGGTGCTGTGCTTCGCGAAACCTCGCCAAAATACACGTCCCGGAGCCACGGTAAGCTCGAAGAGCTCCAACTCACGACGCAGCGCCTCGTATTCTCGTGTCTCCAGGGGCAGCACAATAGCAGTGGCGATACCGTTGCCGAGTGCTGCCAAAATATGACGCGCTGGACGCCAACAGACAGCTCTAGCGTCACCACGTTCGTGTGCAATTTCATCATAGTGCCGAAAGAGGAGTGCGGCTTGCGTCAGTAGGCCGGTAAGCTCCCACGCGACGTGACCCAAGGCGTGCAAACCATCCTCGGTGACAATGACGCCCTCCTCTGGAGTCAAATGTAACCAGTCGCGGAAGAGGACGGCTCGTGTAACGCCCTGATGTGCACGCGACTCCCCGTACGTATACCGCACGTTTCGACACGCCACAAAGTCTGCGTATTGATGTCGAGGCAGGCACTGTTTGAGAATAAAATCAGCTCGAAAAATGATCATGAATACTGGGTTTTCAGAGGAAGGCTTGCCCGAACTCGACTCCGTACGCGTCTCGGACTGGACCTCGATCCAGGTCTCGTTATCGAGTCGGAGGCGTTTGCGTTTCGCTCCTGCTGCTGCTCCTGCTGCTGCATTGGCTTCACGTTCACCGGTGTCCGGGCTCGGTTTCTGTGTTGAGGTCCGTTGCGCATGCGGCTCGGATGCTGCTTCCAGCTTCGTGGTATCCGCTGCTTTCGCTCGTATCTGCGGAACGCTACGATGCATAGTGACGAGCGCCGGTTCCGCATCTGGAGTAGTTGCGTACTCGTGAGCCTGCGTAGAGCCTGGATATCCACCAGGCTCGCGATGATTGGCGTGATCAGCGTCAGGGAGCGCTTCCGACGGACCGTCAACACCCGACGATTCATCCGCAACGCTCGTATCCAGTTGCGAATCGTCTCTGGGGCCTTGGGAGAGGCGCTTCTCCTCAAGCGCTCTAGCCTCACCAGGTGATGCACTCGTCTTTGTCGGACTTTGCCGGGCGCTGGCTCGCTGCAGTCGCTGCTCATGACCACCGGTGTCGCTCGAACGTGTTTCGTGTACGTAGTTGCCAGCGTTTTCCCCAACGGAAACGTCTGGTGCGGGCGTTACCACTCGATTTGTCCCCAGTACCGGTGTTTTCGGTTCTTCCACGTGCTGGCCCAAAGCTTGGGCTTCCACTGCTAAAGTCGCAGAGGCTGGCGTTCGTGATGCGGCCTCTGGTATTCGCTGAGCTTCCGCTGCTGGTTTCCTCCCCGACGTGGCATTGCCTGGGCCAGTCTTCTGAGCGTTTTGGGATCCAAATACGGCGCTCGCATATCCGACGAGTTTGGCACTTGCCGTTTGCTCTACCATGCGGACAAGCCAGGAGCAGTGTGCCCCGCCTCCGGAGTGCGAGTCAGCGTCGTGGTCCGCAAAAGACGGAAGCGTCATTTCGGTTTCCTGCAAGAACGCCTCCAGTTCCGCCGCGGCCTCGCGGACCGGTCCCTTTGCCTGTTGTTTGGCCATGATTTCGACGAGCTTACATAGCCTACGTAGCGCTCGCTGGTCGTGACAGAAGCGTCTTGCCACAGCTGCTGCTGTGATGCGGCCGTCGGGCTCTCGGGCCGCCACCTCCAGTGCAAAGAGCCGCACACCGTCCCGAACCATATCTTCCATGAGTTCCAGCACGTCGCGGGCACAGTACCGGACTTCCCCAAAGGCGTGCATAAGGCACTGGATCTCGTGGCCAAACTTTCGACGTCTGACGAGCGTCTCCGGTGGGCCGTACGCAGCGGCCTCGAGGCTTCCCTCGGCACCCGCGATCATCATCGCTTTGCCGGGAACCACTGCCGCCAGCGAAACCCCTTGGTCGTCGTACCCGTCCAACTAGTTGCAGAGGCCCCGTAGAGCAAGAGCACGCTCCTCGAACAGGTGAGGCAACAAAGGCTAGCTGCTGGTCGCAGCACACGACCCGGGCGTCCAGACAAGTCGCAGCGGAACTCGCTTCTAGTCCGATAGACGCTGTCGGAGATATGGGTGCAGCGCAGCGGCGCCTCCTCGCTGTTTTGGCACCAAAGCGTTGCTTTCTGGATCTAGAGAAATCATGTGAAGACAACTTCGGGGTGCATGGCGAGTGTGTCTATGCATACGCCCGTGTCAGATGAATGTGGAGAAAATAAACTGCTCGCTCTGTTCCTGCCGCGGGATTCGTTTTCGAACACGCTTTCATGTATGGCGTTGTGAGTCGAAGTGCTGCAATACACGTTCACAGGTTCTTCGGTAGTTTTAGAATGCCAGGTCGTATTTTCCGAGCGGATCCTTGGACGCTTATCCGCGGATATTTTCTACCGTACCTGAATCAGCATAAACCTCGAGGCTCCCGATCAGGGGTTCTTTTATACTACCCGATAGCACCATCGAATTCAGATGTAGATGCAAGCTTTCACGCTTCTCTTTTGCTGATATATGGCGTGCTCAAATCACATATGCTTCAAGTTTTCGATCTTTCCGGGTCAAGACAACGTGCGGGCCGAGCGATTTGCACTGTTGGATTGACGAGGAGCAAAACTCGGCATCGTCCTCTGAAGACTTGTTCGCCCACTCATGCGAAATGTCCACGGAACATCTCGCGTTCCGTAATCGATTTCGTTCAGCAGACAACGCTCCTATCGTTAGCGCTATAGGCTGAACGACTTTCCATAGTAGCATCGTTTGACTGACGGAATATTTGCTCCAAGAGGATCCCCTTCTCTTCTCTTTGCATGGGAATGCTTCTTGGATTCGGACCGAAGTTATCGCAGCGATTATTTCCGATAGACTGAGCTTCACCGCTTGGACGTATGGAGCGCTGACGACTCGAGAGATTCCTCAAATGGTTCTCCAGCCTTAACTTTCCCTCCGGTTCTTGTTTCACCAGGGACAAGATGGCGTTCCACAATTCCCCAATTGGAATGGACAGCTCGCGCTTGCACGTACATCGGAAAGGGTACGCGCCCCGGGGAAGCAAACATCAGAAACTCGTCATCATCTTGCATAGCACTGGGCACAGGAAAACCCGAGGGTATCGAGGCGAGTCCTCTGTGCCCGTCAAGGGCATGGAACTACCAAAAAAGCATGTTTTCACGCGTCATGGAGCGGCCTGCGGAGGAGCGAATCTTCTGGACTTATGGGCACAACTGACCTCTATCGTATGTCACAGCTGGAAAGGCGCACAGAGACCGTATCCAAAGATAATGCACATGGCAAACGAAGCATGTATCGCAATATACGTCTGTGCATGAAATGCATGAACCGCAGCCGGGAGCAGTGATGTCGGGACGTTCGCTGCCATCAACTTCCTGCGACTATCGATCAAGGATCTGAACGGAAACCTTCATCGGTCGTGCTCTTCCAGCCGGATCCAGGAGAGAATGGAAAGAAATCAGTCACAGGAAAGCCCGCAAATGTTGATGTTGATCACTCTGAGTAAAGACCCAAAGTTTCGCATGGACGCCCGAGTTACGGGGTTTCATTCATTTTTTCTTTTTATGTTCAGTGGAACGATAAACGTGTCACGACCAGAGAGTATATAGATACATGCGCACGCGCAGACGCCTTCCAGTCTTTTTGACGTGCGGTCTGCTATCGGTTCCAGCTTCGCCTTGTCCAATTCGAGTATGAGAGGGTTCCCCACAAAGTTGGATTGCGTCGGCTCCACGGGTCTCATCTTTAACACCGCACATCGCCCGGTTTTGAAAGCGGCGTTGAAGTCTGGGTGGACAAAGTCAGTGCGTTTATTGCCAGTGGTAGAACTCAGCGTTGCAGGCATTGCTAGAACTCGCTCCCTCTTTGCCATTTGGTGCCCCGTCAGCTCTCCATCATCTGCTATCGTCCAGGCGCTCCGCTGGCATTTCTCCATATAGACCTTCGGCATTGTATACCGCAGCCCATCCCTTGGTTTCTCTATTTCTTCAAATGAACGCACTTCTTTATGCCTTTAGGTGAGGACCTGCTTGGAGCGAGAGGAACTTGCGGAAGAAAGACGACATGAGCCCTGCTATGTCATCCTGTGCTGAACGCTTCAGTGATTCTCTCAGTGGAGCGATCCTCACGTTTCACGATAGAAAATACTTTTTCGATGGGGTTCAACCACAGAAAGTACAAAAGAATGAAAAGCGGCTGTCCTACCCAATAGAATTGGCAGAAAGCTCGACCGCACCGGGAATAGTGAAATGCCACGTTGTTTGTCAGAAGGACATCGTCTGACGTCAAGGCAATAGTCTTCAATGATTCGACAAAGTGGTTGATGCTGTTGCTTGAGCCTCGTCTACCAGCGAAGCTGAGACAGCCAAGAGAATCCATTGCAACTAGAACGCATGGTACTGTCGTCGCTCTCATCGAGTTCGATCATACGTAGAACGGGCTCTCTTCGTCTCGGATACCAGTAAACGCTCCGACCGTTTGTTCCGATGAAACGCTCATCAAATGAAAAAAAACAAACTGACGGCCCTGTGCTGTATACCGATCGCTACGGTCTAGGAATGCCGTATTTGTCATTTCGATGCGAGATGACCGTCTGTGAACTAGTGCATTTCACGCGATTTTATTCCATTGTCTTCAGAGCTACCCGAGCCAGCAGCATAGAGGAATAGACGCCCGTGGTGACTAGAATCATCGCATTCGCTGTCTTTATGGTCATCAACGCGCCGCTTTCTACCGTTGACCGCAAGCAGTCTCCGAGAATATCGTTTATTGGCGCAGTGCGCATACCCCTCTTTCCGAACCGTGTTCCTCAACCATATGCGTACTGTGGTATGCCTTACCGGATTGAGTAACTCAGTCCTCCTTGCACTGCTCAATAAAGAATGTATATTCTGCAGGCAATTCGTCTACGATCCATCCGATACATTGCATCGCGACAGCGATCGCCTGCTATCCACCGCAGCGGAGTTGAAACAACCTCTACCTGATAGGCGATCAGATGACCGTCCAGAGGATCATGCGTGCGGATCAAGTAGAGCGATATCCAATTAGTCCCTAAAAATACATTTATATTCATATACGTTCAGAAACGCATATCGCCATCCCGCAGCACCGGCCTGCGCGCGTCTGCCGCCCGCCCACGGCGCATCGTCGGAGGCGGATCACGCGGCAGAGGAGCGCTCGCGCAAGCCGCACCGCGGCAGCTCTAAAGGATACAGCGCACTGACGTTGCAGCATTCGCCTGCCATCGACGATTTGCCAACTCATCGAGGACGCTGCTCGCATGATTGCTTTTCTACCATCTTCACATGGATGCAGAACGTTTTCTAGCATCAGGTGGTCGAGGTCCGGTGCTCAGCGGCGAGTTCGAGCAGTCGTAACGTGTTCACGGGGGAGCGTCTCGCCAGCGCAGGCACCCGGAGAGCCCAGTCAAAACTCCGACGAGGCTGCGGTGCGGGACAGGGAGAGCGCGTGGCGCCCTGTTGCCTGCAGCTCCGGGCAGCTGGTCACGAACTGCAGCTCACTGGTGCCGGCGTGCACGGTTGGTGCGGCTGCCACTGAACTTGCGTTTCCAGGGGCCTTGACAGCTCCCGGAGCGCGACTTTCCCGCAGCACCCAGCGCCAAAACGGTTTCCGAACGGAACCTGCTTCCTGTTCAGAGCGTTCTATGGAGATCTCGTGCGCGGCGGGGCGGGCACCTGCCACGACGCCGCTCTCGTACCGACGTGCACAGCGTGCTACCTGCCGGGGCCGAGTCGGGCGTCCACAGGAAGCGCCAAACGCCAGCGTCTACGAGTTTCGCGCAGGACAAAGCGTCAAAACTGCTGAGCTCGCACCTTGTGACTCGGACGTTGTTGACCCAAAAATAACCACTCTCGTAGATGCAGAGCACCGAACTGAACAGGCAGCGTTGAATGAGACGCATCCTCGACTTCGCCAGATACCGAGGCCAACACACTGCGTCTCGCGACGTGCGTTTCTCTCAATAGCCATTGCACTGGGCGTTGCTAGTCTTGGGAAACCGCTCGCTTCTGTGGCAGCAGCCGCAGCCGCAGCAGCACCGGCGTCTTCGAGCGCAGAGCCCGCAACTACCCGGATCCCGGGCGATGTGCGCATCCTCTTCTCTCGAGCGCAACGCCTGGAAGATGAGGGCGAGTTTCAAGAGGCCCTCAAGATTTACGCTTCGGTCGTCGATCGCGAGCCAGGCCTCGTCTGGGCATATGCTAACCGCGCAAACCTTTACAGTCGCCTGGGGCAGTACGATCAGGCCCTCGCGGACTACACACAAGCGATTCGGTTGCTCTGCAAGACGGTATCTGGAAACGAATCAACCGGAGACGAGCGGCTGACGGACGCTGACGCCCCGTGTTTGGAGCGCGAGCTATGGGTCCTCTACCTGAATCGAGCTACGGTGTACCGAACGCTTCGCCGCCACCAGGAAGCGCTTCGCGATATGAATCGAGCTCTGAGCATTCGTCCGTATGAGCCGCTGCTCCTTGTAAATCGTGCAATGGTCTATGTGGATCTGGCGAAATACGATGCTGCCCTGTTGGACTATCAACGCGCTGTGGAGCGACGACCGGGCGATGTGCAGCCCTTCTGGGTAGACTATGCGTTGACGCTCTTCCAACGCGGACGTGACACCGATGCCCTCGGCATCATGCGCAGAGTAGCGAGTAAGCCGAGTTTTGCCCAGTCCGATGAAGTGAAAGCAGCCTACGCAGTCCTTCTTTATGACCGAGGCATGCTCAGTGACGCAGAGGGTCTATGGGGTGCGTTGCAGCGCCCACGCCGATTTCAAGACGAAAACTTTCTTCGAAACGAGCGTCACTGGCCGCCTCGAGCCATTGAGGTTGCGCTGCGATATCATCCACAACGTGGCAGGCAGAAGACATCATCTTCCTCGGCGGCGACCAGCCTGGCCCCTTCTACCGATTAATACGTCCAACGTCCGTGAATCTGGAGATGGCGAAACACGGCATCCCGCAGACCTGGAGTATAGGTCTTATCTGCCTATATGCCGCGTTTTTCTTCCGGATGATCTGCGTTCCTGGTGCACGCCAGGCGTGTCGTTGTACCTGGAGATGGACCGATCGGCTCTATTTATGCGGTGACGCATGCCCGTGCGTATCCATCCAGCTGACAAGCAAATAGAGCATGCACGCAAGCACACCCGCAAGTAGACAGGCAGGCGGGACAGCACCAGGACCTCGTGCGAGCGACGGCTGCGTTTGTCAGGATAACAACGCGTTGTCCTCGTTCGGGTCTGCGTGGCGCAGGTCTGGTTCCATAAAAAGCTCTCGACTAACCGCTCGTAACCACACACTTACCAGGCAGAGTATCCTATGCTGTGCTTGTATGCGTCGGAGCAGCGCCAGACTTGCCTCCGCTGTACGACAACGACGAGTGCTTCTGCTCGCGAGCTGGAGCTCGACTCGCGCACTTGCCCTTCCCAGGGTCCAGGTCGAACAGAAGTGGGCTATGGTGCCGCCTCTTGCACTTTCGGTGTGTCAGGCTCTCCTCCTGCTGTCTCGGAAACGGGATCAGTACCTAGCGTTTGGGCTCGCCCGTCCCGCACAGCCTCTCTCCGCCGCTGGATCTCGCGTTCGAGTCTCGCGTAGTGCTCACGTCGTGCAGCTAGCGTTTCGTTTATCCGCGGAACGAGCTCGTTTAGCCCTTGAAGCAGTACAAACGTACCAGCAACATAAATCGCGAACCGTACAAAGGACGGCATCTGTGTTCAGCACGACTCTGGAGAACGTCAGCTGTAGACCCGGACTCGCGCATCACCTGTCGTCAAGGTTTAGCGGCTGGCAGCGGCTTCCGGCACGCGACACCCGTACCTGATCCTCGCGTGGGACGCTGAACTCCTCGAACTATCCTTTGCATGTGGACTTGTTTCCAGACTTTATTCATCGATGGTGAGCTGCCACATTCCAAGTACGGCAGTGTGTGTGCTTCCGGATTCAACCGTCGTTTTCGGATCATCAGACGTCTTTTCCGAGTGGCTCTCTGTTGACGCTTCGCTGGTGCACTCTACGATGGCATCGGAATTGTGGTAGCTCGTGATGCCGTTGAAGCGGGACTCGTAAAATATCTGACAGCATGACCCGGTGCATATATACAAGCCGCCACGCTTCTCCGCTGGATACCCCTTGCATGCTCAAATCACGTGTTCTTCGGATGGTCGATGTTTCCGTTTCCGGGCAACTCGTGAGTACTGTCCATTGCATCGCTCGATATGATTTGAGCAAGTGCACACGACGGTGCCCGTGACGATGACCTCTTCACAAGCTCATACCAGAGGTTCACGGAACTTGTCACGTCGAGTAATCGAATCCGTTCGGGTGATGAATGCGCTTCTCTGTGTGGCCGTCAACGGAACGGCAGGCCACCGAGGCATGGGAACGCTCAGCGAATGCGCTGTAGAGGCTCGTGTTTCTTCGCTTTGCATGGGACAGGGTCTTGGAATGCGACTTGAGTCATCGCAGCGATCGCTTTCAGTTGCGTATGGGTCGCAGCTTTGCACATAGCGAGCGTGGATAGATCGAAATTTCTCGACTTGAGCTGTAGCGTAGATTTTCCATCCGGTACTTGTTTCATGATAGACAAGATCGCCTTTCCACAAATCCTCTGTCGAGTGGAACAACGAGCTCTTACGTGTGCAGCGGACACCGAATTCGCTGATGACATCGTCCAGAAGAAGCCGAGAATCGCTCGGTACGACACCAGGAGAAGAAACGGAGGGCATCATCGAGGCAGGCCTGCTTTATGCGTCAAGAGCATGTCGAGGGCAATGAGGGAAATGTTCATGCGCGCCACAGGATGGCCCTTCGACGAAGAGGCGTTGTGCTGGACATCTATGGAAACGCCTGATCACTGATCGATAGCTCCGCTACAAGAAGCGCATCTTGGTCGTATACACACAAAATGAGAACGGCAAGCAAAGCGGGCATCGCGACTTCCATCTGTGCATGAACATCGAAGCAAACAGCCGAAAATAGGAAAGTCGGGAATCCTATGCTGCCACCAACATCCGTGTTTTGCTGACACCAGAGCTGGAAGGCTAGCAGAGAACTTCGTAATTTAAAACGTTGGTAAGATAGGGGTGCAGGCAGCAGAGGCAGAAAGACCCGCAATGGCTGGTGCTCGTGAGCATGCGTGAAGGAGTTTACTTTAGCAGGTATCAAGCCCCACCCCCTCGGGTAGCAGCCTAGACACGTCCTAGTTTATGTTGACATGAATGCACTGCGACACCTGCCCGCACCGCAACGGTTGAGGTGCGTCCCTGTCATTCCTCATGCTTCGACTGTGAAACTGATTCACTCCCAACCACCGAGCAGTATCACATAACAGTAGACGTATCCGATGCCTTGGACACAGCACTTCTGACATGGGATGAGGAAAAGTTTGTGGGTGCAAGCGCTCGCGCTGGATCCCGTGACTGCGTCAGCGGCATAGACAGGGCACCCCGCTTCACCGAAGCCAGCGTTCGTTGGCAGCAGATGAAGCGCATGTTCCGGGATCGTATAGTACGATCGCCTGCGTATAAGGATGCTGTGCATGACGAAGGAATGATAACCGAGCAGCGGCAGCGCGTATTGCGTGATGTCAGGTGGATGCACCTGACCATGCGCTTCGACATACGTGAAAGTTACGATCCAGTGCCCGAGGCAGATGCCGTATCGCTCTCACTCAAAGACGCTGCTGCTCCGCCAGACCCAGACATGTGAGCTTGTTGGTGGCACAGAAGCATGCTCCCATGATACGCTGGTTGTGGAGGCCATCCATCGTGGGTACCTAGTTGGCGTCCGATGCTTCGCTGCAAGGCGCATACCGAGGCAAGTCGCCTTGGACACACCCTGCCGGACTTGGGCTTGATGCTGCTCCCGCTCGTTAGCCCCCGGCGACAGCTATGTACAGTTCGTGCACAGGCGCCACGGTGGGCGCTGCGACCTGCGCCCAGCCTAGCTGCGACAGCGGCTTGTGAAGCGGTACCCATCTGTGCGGACTTCGTGCTGCACCTTGATGCAGCGTAGGCGGATCCGAGTTCTGCCGCCCGCTGGGTACCGCAGCAAGCCCGCTGGCAAGTTTTCATGATGCTATTGATGCATTGTTCATCCCGCGCCTGGTGGTCGTTTCGAGGACACGTGTTCGGCAGCGGCATGGACGGCAACTGCCTCACTCGCGATCCTGCAGGCGCAAGCATCCGTTGTTTCACACGTGAGCAGCGCCCTATCGACGTTCGACTAGCGCCATGGTTGTAGGGAGGGATGCCATCGCGTGCGGCAATCGCTACTGCTACTGCTACTGCTACGGGTTACTGATCCTGGAGGCGCAAGCATCCGTTGTTTCACACGTGAGCAGCGCCCTATCGACGTTCGACTAGCGCCACGGTTGTAGAGAGGGATGCCATCGCGTGCGGCAATCGCTACTGCTACTGCTACTGCTACGGGCTACTGCAGCGACATCCGTCCCGTATCGCTGTTGCTGCGAGGAAACAGCTCGCTCACGGATTCCAAAGCGTCCCCAACGTTCCAAGAGTCAGGTGCTGCCGTGCGCAGATTCCATGGTACGTAGACATTGCGAGTGACTCGCGCGCACCCCGGCCGTCGGATGCCAATGAGGATCCCCGTACCCACACCTATACCCAATTCAAACTCGGTGAGAAATGAAGGCATCGGCAAGCGCTCGACACCAGATGTGCATTATGCGCAGTGTTGTCGGGAAAAGCTGCACGCAGCTGAACACTGTCACCAGTACCGCTGCCCGAGATGTGCACGGTCCCGCGAACCTTGTGCCCCGCGCTACGTTACGGAGATTGACTTTGGCCCATCGGTAGCGACCTTCAACATGACAGGTCCAGCTACCCGGATATGCACCCGAGTCCAGCGATTCATGCGCCCTGCCACTGGTGGATACCGAGCACCAGCCCGCATCACGAACCGACAGCGCATTCACACACGAGAGAACGACATGAAAACTCGGTACCCAGCATTCGACCTCATCGCGGGTCTGCCCCAAGGCGGCGCGCTGTGGAGGCAGGCCTATATTCGCAGGGTGCACCAGAACAATCTCACGATGAAGCCCGAGTCGGTGCAATACGAACCACACCTCAGTCCGGAGCGTCGCGTCAGTGAACTGACAGAGCCGTACGCGCTCCATGCTACTGCATCCACACCTGCACTATACCGCCGCTATAGCGAATACACACAGCCGGCACCCAGCACATACAGACACACACACACACAAGCACGTGAAAAATAACCGGTACCTCCGAGGCCCAGAATGGAGCCTGGAATCTGTACGTACGATGTGCTACCAGCCATGGATGCTTCACCATACGCTAAGACCAAGCGTGCAATCACGAGTTCCTAGATTGGCCTCCTTACGTATGTGTATATAAAGAGAAGCATCGCCCGTCGATCGCGTCGACTTGAAAACGCGGCATCTGCGATGCGCCGCTGCGGCGCTTGCGACGTCGCCGCAGCTTCTTGACGCGGTAGCGCACCTGAGTGTGTGTTTCACTACGCGAAAAGGTATTGCTCGCTCATTTACCGAGCGTTCGTTTCCCAAGAGTCGACGAACCCCACGTAAATTGATCCGTATTGGACCTGAGAGTACAGGTCTGGGGATTACCGACTGTAATCAGGCCACATCGAAAGAAAATACTTACGTACTCAAGGCAGTTCCCGGGCGAGCGTTTGCTTTGGACCTGACTGGTGCGGCGCTGTCGTCGTGTCGTTTTTACCGCTTCACCGACGCTCATTAACCGAGATCGGCTTACCTAGCCGTCTTGGTAGCGAGTAGAGACGCCTCGGGATATCGAGAATTCCGGACAAGGTACCTGCACTCGCCAGCCCGTGCCGACGCTTGATCGACGCAAGCGACTCGAAAGGCACGCAGCGCACGCGGGAACGCTCCAGGATGCCGTCTCCAGCTCTTACGCTGTCGTTCGTATGCGCATCTGCGTGGCTCACGGATCGACATAACATCAGCACGTTCTGTTGTGGGCAGACAGGGCGCGCTTCTACGAAGCCTGCGCGTGGACCTCGAGGCCTTGGTTACCCGCGATCAGTCGGGAACGCGCAACCGCTGAGGTTCATAAACGCCAATCTGCCTGATCCGCGGACCAAGCCCCTGGCGTCGCATCACGAGAGCGTTCGTTCGGAGGACGAGCTTCGTCTAGAGCCTATACGTCGACTCCAGGGCGATGTCTACCTCCCTGGATCGAAATCGCTCTCCAATAGAGTTCTCTTGCTCGCGGCCTTGTGCGGTGATGGAGCGGATACGCCCCAGATCCGGGTCGAAAATCTGCTCTTTTCCGATGACGTCTGGGCCATGATTCGAGCGCTGGAATCGCTGGGGATTCCTGTCGAAGTCGACGAACACAACCGAACAGCAGTCGTCACCGGTTGCGGTGGCCGCATCCCGCGACGTAAGCCCGTCATCGAACTCCATCTAGGAAATGCTGGAACCGCAATGCGCCCTTTAACTGCCGTATTATGCGCGGTTGCGCCACCTGATCCATCGCTATCGGAACAGATCTTCGTCCTCGACGGTGTACCGCGTATGCGAGAGCGACCTATCCAGGATTTGGTCGAAGCGCTGCAGCAACTCGGTTGTGATGTGCAATGTGTTTTGGGTACCGGCTGTCCGCCAGTGCGCATTCGCCGCACCGGGGCGTTTCCAGGCGGTAGAGCTTCGGTGAGCGGCAAGATCAGCAGTCAGTATCTCAGTGCGTTGTTGATGGCGGCCCCGCTGGCGCGCAATCAAGACGTGGAACTCGAAATCCGCGATACACTCGTCTCTGTGCCGTATGTGGAAATGACCGTGAAGCTCATGCAGAAATTTGGGGTTACCGTGCACCAAGAGCACCGTGTCCTGCCTGATGGGCGCGAATCGCGCCGCTACCGGGTTCCGGCGCGGCAGGAATACCGACCGCCAACCCATCACTGCATCATGGTTGAGGGCGATGCTTCCTCGGCTTCGTACTTCCTCGCAGGTGCCGCCATTACCGGTGGCGATGTACAAGTGCATGGATGTGGATCTGCTTCAGTTCAAGGTGATGTGCGCTTCGCCCAGATTCTTGAAAAAATGGGCGCCAAAGTGTCCTGGTCTCCGGACTCGATTCGCCTTCAACGCGAACCGGGACAAGTGCTTCACGGCGTCGATGTGGACTGCGGCGATATCCCGGATGCAGCCATGACGCTTGCCGTGGTCGCACTCTTTGCCAGAGGCCGCACTGCGATTCGCAACGTTTACAACTGGCGAGTGAAAGAAACAGAACGCATGCGGGCAATTGTGACGGAATTGGGCAAACTCGGTGCCCGGGTCGAGGAAGGCCACGACTACTGTATCATTGACCCGCCGCAGCCGGGCGCGCTTCACGCAAACGTGTCCATCGCGACCTACGACGACCATCGGATGGCGATGGCATTCGCGCTCGTGGCATGCGGGGGCGTCCCGGTGCGTATCCAAAACCCGAGCTGCGTCCGAAAGACGTTTCCTGACTATTTCCAAGTACTACGATCGGTATCCGTTTTTGAAAGCACCTGACGAAGATCGCCACGAGTCAACGCGGGCGCCTCGAGCATCGCGGATACGAGCTAGCGCCACTGCAGTGCAGTGTACTGTAGTGTAGCGTTATGAAGCGTTGCATTGCGGTGTGGAGCTCGTACATTCCCCGGATATCAAGGATGCCTATCCATAACATCCGTACACGATCCGTGCGTGGAATTAGAGCATCGTGCGCTGCCGATGGTGACAATTCGCAGCTGCGCGCATGCGTGCAAATCATCGGCTGTGGATGCCATGCACGCTATGTGATGCACCAGGCATCAATGATGCTTGATGATTCTATCGGATTTCTGGTGATCGACGCACGGATTGCTGTGCGATGCACCAGGCATCAATGATGCTTGATGATTCTATCGGATTTCTGGTGATCGACGCACGGATTGCTGTGCGATGCACCAGGCATGTGTGGTGCAGATTGCGCGACTGTGCGTGCCGTCACGCATTGCAGGCGGCAGCGGCGCAGGGCATGGGGGAAACGTCGTGTTCCCGGATGCAACGTAGACGAGTATGCATGAATACGTAAAATTTGCACTGTGGATGATCTTGGTAACGCACGTCATGAATCAGCAGATGCAAACGTGCGGCGCTCTACGATCGTAGGCACCTTTACAAACAAAGCGAGTCAGGTGCGATTAGCCGGGATAAAGGCGGAGAGTGCGCGTTCGCCATGGCGCGGGCACTGACACATACACGCATGCACCTAATCACATACGCACGTGCGTTGCTTAAAGGCACCATATGAATCAACTTGCGTCTGGGTCACGTGGCGATGCCCGTACGAAAGCAAGTGTTCGTGAAGCGTCTGGAACGTCGCTCAGGAGGACTGGTTTTTGAGATGCTGCAGCGCATCGGCAGCGATCTGTTCCTCCCAAGAGGCCGTGCCATAGGCTCTGCTTGTTCGAGCGATACCGGGCACGTTTTGCTCACCAGCAATGTCATTCGCATCTGCTCGTTTGCCGGCAGGCAGGCGCAAGATGGCGCCGTTCCGGAGCCCGGCATTCACCGCGGAAAAGGATGCTATGTTTGCTGCCGTAGCAGCGGCTCGAGACGGCGGTGTCGACGGCGTCGACAGCAGCTGCGGCCTGCCCCGCAGTGTCGGGTACTGACGGCACATTGCCTCGCTCAGATCGATGGCGCGCGGGTTATTCGCGGTTGCTTCCGGGTAGTCGGCCATGGGCGGGTAGAAAAACGCCGGATTCCGAACATCGGCGACGTTCATGAACGTTTGAGGCGCTCCGCGGACGCCCAGCCTCATGCCCGTCGTGGCGGTTGTAGCGGTGATGGCGGCGTACTCTTGCGGCGCTGTTAGCGCACACGTCTTGCATGGCGACACAAGCGATGCCATACCAACAACCGTGCCGGCAGACGCGTACGACGGCGAGGCGCATAGAGCGCCCGGCGAGTGACCCGAATCCAGTCGGCGACGTTGGCCGGACAAGACCGCTCTTGACGCGTTCCGCTTGGACATCCTGGTCATCGACGATGCGCGTCCGATGCCAGCAACACCATTGCGCTGTCGAGCACGCTGTTCCGGTAGGGACGCCCGATCAGCCAAACTCGCTGGAGCCGATAATGATGATGGTGATGGTGATGGACTCGCCTCGGAACTGCGATGCGACTGCGGCGAATGCCGGTGCCATGCTTCCATATTCGACGGGGAATCATTCGAGACTTCATGCTCGGATCGCTCAGACTCGCATCCGGTTCGCAGGTTGCCACCGGATGGCGACGCCACAGGTGACCTGTGCGGGGTCCCCGTGTCCGTTGCCATAAAGCTGTTGCGCAACTTGGCCGTCGGAGTTCGTGGCGACGACTCCACTGTGGAACCGTTGGATGTTTGAGCATATGACGTTCGCCTGCTCGTCTCAGAGCGCTTCGCACGATGTGACTTGCTGGAACCCGTTGACTGCGCATTCGACTCGCCTGGTGTTCGTTTCCGTAACGATTGGACCTTTTCTAAAATGCCCTCGAGTCCAATGTTCCGCACGCTTTCCTCAGAAAGCAGTCCGGATTCGACCACGCCAACGAGAGAGCTCTTGGTTGGTGTGCCGCTTGCACCCTTCTGGTGCGAGAACGATATACCAAGCTCAGCGAGCACGAGCCGCTCGCGCGCCTGACTGAGCTCAGCGCTTCCCTCAAAGTTGCGACAGTTCGAACATCGGCAGGATGCGCTGCAGTACACGCCATTCTGGAAACACTCGCAGTATTTTTTGAGACAGAGGCTGCGCAAGCACGAGCATCCCTTAATATGCTGCGCGTGACGTTGCGTCGTCGTTCCGGTCGTTCTCGGTTGCGTGCTCGTGCTGGAGGCCTCCTCACCCGGAACCTGTTCCTGGACAGGTTCCGAAGAATCCTCCGGTGCAACGTCCGCGGACTTGGCGGCAGCAGCAGTAGCAGCACAATTTTGTTTCGATGCCGTATCCTTGCTGCTGGTATCGTATTCGAGGGTAACCACCTTGGAACGGAACGCGTGCGGGTTACGTTCAAGCGAGGTCCGGATCGCGTTCTGTCGTAGCGTGTCGTATGCAGGCAGATTCAAACAGTTTGTGCAGTGACAGCCGTTGCAGTACGTTCCAGCAGCAAAACAGTCGCAATAAAGTTTCAAGCACTTGGAGTTTTTGCAGTTGCACGGTTTCCGCGGCCGCGTGACACTCCCGCCCTCCAGAGCGTTACTCGAGAGTCCCGGGGACGCCACCGCGCTCTTGCGCAGGGCGCTGAGCAGAAGCGCTTCACCAGAACCTTTGGATGGCGTTTGTGGTGAGGTACTGGGCGTGCTCGCGGGTGCAGCACGAGAAACGTCCGCCGGCGAGGCGAACACCGGCTGCGACGCTCGGCGTTCAACATCACCGTCGACCTCTCGTGACAAAGCGTCACCCGGCTCTTGTCCAAAGCTCCGCTTCTTCTCCTCTTCAACAGGTACTCGATCCGAATCAGTCATCAGGAACACGAAAACGAACCGTTCACCAGGGATACAGAGGCGACCCGCTCCTCCACGGGCTCTGACGTTCTCGCGAGAGCCGCGGGTACGAACCCGCGTTACCGCAAGCGGCTTTGAACTTTCAAAACTTGAAAGGAATCCCTAATCCCCGGCCAACGGCACTTAAGGGAATACCCTCCGTTAGATGCGCGGACCGATGCGGAATCGACGCATAGGGCGCGGCGCACTGCTGGAGCTGCGCTTGCGTGAACGCGTGACCTGCGCACCCCTGCCGCCGGCAAATCCCTTAATTCAAGATCCCGCGCAGACGCTGCAACGTCCGGCGATGCCCCTTCTCCCGATGACAAAACGTTGACCTTGACTATTGGATGGTAGAATGCGGGATGGGTATTGGCTTTCGGGACAGTATCCACCATGCTGCATCCTATCTTCAAGTTCCATTACTTGTTCTCGGATGTACTCTTCATTTCATGGGTTCTATCGTGCGCCAAGTGCCTGTAGTTCGTTTCCTTTGTCGCGATGGCGGCGCAGGTGCGGATGGTACAGCACAGAGCGATGACGACTCTGTCAAGCTACTGTGAAGATTCGGATTGAGGCCTCATTCAATTCATGCCGCGTCATGTTTCGTCGTCAGCTTGCATACAGAAACTCTGCATAGGCGGGCCTGCCTTCGAGAAACGAAGCGTCTGAATGCCCCTCGAGATGTGCATGAATCCCGGGGGGTCCGTGCTACCCCCTTGCGATCGCGTGTGCGCAATGCATCGTCCGTTCGCGAAAGGGAACGATTGCTCGGTACCTACCCGAGAGGAGGTGTACGTATCGCTGGGCCCACGTACGCAACTGGTTCGCGGGACCTTTCATTCAGAAGATCGTGCGTGTGTTTTTGTCGCGACCCGAGGGCGTTGCCGCTCGGATGCAGACCCATCAGTTGCCAGGTCCGTACTCAGCCGGTGTCGTCTCGCGTTACCTTCTATGGTGACGCCCAGAAGCTGTCGTCCCTCAAAGAGGAGGCTGCGTTCCAGATACCATCGTGGTCGCTGTATGCGCACGTGTATCGGAGTCTCAGCGTTCGCATCCTGACACCAGGTGCCGTATGACTCGTACTGTGTGCATCCAGAGTTCCGACACGACTCAGAGACAGGGCGTGCGGGCGAGCCGAACCCCCGCCGATGCGAACTTTGGCGAGCCGACGGGTGCATCGAGCAAGCTCCAGGGATCCGAGCGCCTCCCGCCAGTACTCGCGTGTACTTTCCAGATCGTAATCCCAAAGTAATATCCAGTCACCGTTTACGACAAGACTGTTGCCAAAATGATTCGTAGACCGCAGGTTGTAGGCATTCGGAGCCTCGTTATAAAATAACAGCGAACGACTAGAGTGTATGTCCGCCGGCGAGGCGCTTCACCCAGATCTGAGTCGACTCTACCCGAGTACGCCTGCGATGCATTCGCGTGGATGGGATTATCCTGCCACGCTAGGCGCGCTTGCTGGGCACTGTAACCCATGAGCGTACTCGGCCAGTCATCCCGACTGCCGAATGAACGAAATAACTAGTTTTGCATGCCACCAGGGTCGCGCTGGAAATACACCACACGCCCTCAGCTGTCCAGCAGCCGACTTGCACCACAGATGCCCCAGGCACGCCTCGCCGTCTCCGAAGCGCATGCCTGGGTGACCAGCGTCATTGGCGCATCAGCAGGGAACGAAACGCAATGCACCCGTCTATCCTATCGCCTGGAAATGGCAACAAATGCATACATACGCGGATGTCAGATGAAATCCAGTCCTTTTGGGCGCCGTGAGCATTGCCTCCGCGTCGCAGCGGATCACGCCAACCCGATGGGATCCATATGCACGAGAACGTTGTGCTCGATATCCGCACAAAACCTCACGATGCTCTTCATCCATCTCTATGCATACGTGCCGCTACGTGATCGACGCACACGATGATACCCGTTCTGGAGCAGGTATCGTAACCGTTCGGGAACTCGAAAGCAAGCATCCGAGGCAGGGCCGCATGAAGCGCAACCTCTCGCCAAGTAGGTGTGTTGCGGGCAACGCACGCCCGTTCTTTGGTGCGAGCGATGCATCGGTAGCGTTCGTCTGTCAACCGTATCCCGCATCCGCCAATGATCTGGGATTCCTCCGACAGAGGACGCGTCGAAAGGCCTCGGACGCACCAGCGATGCAGGTCAGCGCGACGCTGCACGATGCCGACGATGCCTCTCATGTTGTCGAGTGACAGCGTACCACGGGGCGTTGCCTGGCGTGCCTGCTCTGGTGTGCTCCGGGGCGCCAAGAGTTGAAGGTACTCCCATACCAACCGAATGCCTGAGTGTCGTTCAGACAGACCTGCTGTATTGGGACGCTTCGGGTCGTTTGTTGTACCGGCCTCGACTTGAACGCGTCGCCACCCTTCGATCCATTCTTCTGCCATGCATCAAGCAGCAGCGGTACGACGGTACCAGAGCAGCGCTATCAACGCTTTCGCCCGCAAACGCACCTTGTGGAGTGCCCGTTTCATCTGGCGCAAGTACTGCTTCTCGCGTGCCGTGCATAACCTCTGCGGAGGGCGGCGGGGAAGGGGGCCAAAAACTCCTGGTACCCCGCTTCATGGCGCCAGCTCGTGGACTCGTTCACGCGTGCCCGCTGGTTTGCAGGCTCGAGGCGTGACGGGTAAACTGGGGCCTGCTTCCCGCTCCGAAAGTCGTCTGAACACCGGCGAGTACCTGGGCAGCCGCTACGCAGCAGCAACGACGCACGATCCCGCGACTGCGCTGTGCTCAACAAACATCAAAACGAGGCACAGACACAAAAGTTGCCTGGTGAAGACCCGCCAGACCAACACTTCCCCGCACGATAAAAATGGGCGTCAGAACGAGGCAGTCTGCGGTTCATGAAACACGTGGAGGTCTGGAACGGTTTCGTGGTTGCCTCCCTGACTGCCCGTAGGCAACGCACGTGCGGAAGCTGCCTGGTTAGATCCGTTGGCCGTTGACAGTGAAAAGAATCAGAACGGGTCTCCGTTCCGCTGTCTGTTGCGGTCTGTGCTGGTAAATAAACAACAGCGCCATGCTCCAGTACACTTTGAACGCTTTACCGTGGCGACGCGAAAAACACAAGCTTGATTTCCGGCTCGCCGACTTGCCTTGGAGAAACAATCGGTCCAGCTTTCCGTAGTCTTCCCTTGTCGGCCTCCTATCACTTTCCTGCAGCCGTGACGATCAACAACGCCTCAGATACCTGTGTGCTCATGGCATCCCACCGCGCAACAACTGGGCTCCATCTGGGCGTAGCATGCGAGGCACGCGCGACGACTTGTTGTACCGCGCGCTGCGCTCGTTCTCAGAGCGGATGCGCTGATCCCGCTGGACCCGCTTCAGAGCTGGGCAGCGGCGACGACGACGATGACGCTTCTGCCTCTTTTTCAGACTGCCCAGAGGTGATCCGCGCACGGCGCTGGCGCTGCGCATTCGCCAAACGACGAAGCGCAACCAGCTCCGCAGTTACCGATTCCGCCTCCAAATTGCGGCCCCAGACGAGCGCATACGAGCTGCTCGGACTCATCCCACAAACGTAGAAGCAGGGCGGAGGCGTAAAGCCGTTAAAACCACCAGCCAGACTCAGCGTATAGGCACCCATGCCAGTCCACCAGAGCCAGTCACCAATTTGCAGCGGTTGCGGCAGGATGACGTCGCGGCGCACCACGTCGAGGGAATCACATGTCGGCCCGAATATCGTGCATCGCACCGGATGCAAGAGGGACGCATCCGTAGCACAGGGTGGAATGGGTTCCGGAAGTAGCAACCTCGGCGTGAACGTTACACCGAGCAGCGCTGCATCCTTGAAGCTTCCGTACATACCATCTCCAATATAATAGTCCATACCGCGTTTCAGTGGCGTTGGCGTTGGCGTATCCTTCCCGTTGACACCGATGTGCTTGGGACGTGCGCTGATCACCTGCGTCGCCAAGATCTGTGCTGCACCGATAAAATAGCGGCCTGGCTCGGCGATCACATCGACACCGCTGGAGGCCGGAAACAACTCCTCCAGGGCCGGTCCCAAACGAGCAGCAATTTCAGCAAACGAGATCGGCGCGTCACCATCATGGGCTGGGAATCCGCCACCGATATCGAGAATCGTGAGCGGTTCTCCCAGAATCACCTCTGCCATATCGAAGACTTTGCGAGCATCCTGAAGCGCTTGATAGTAGGCGGCAAAGGAGCGCGCCCCGCTGCCCACATGGAACGCAACGCCGACGACGCGGACGCCGAGCTCGCGAGCCACGCGTAGCAGCTCCGGCACATCCTCCAGCGACGCTCCATACTTGCTGCTCAGGGGGCACAAGGAGTCTTGATCATGCGTTGCGATACGCAGAAGCATCCGCGGCACCGGAATCATGTGTTGGTTATCGGTTCCCAGCGTACCAGCCGCCGTGCTGCTGCTGCTGCTGGGCTCGTTCGACGGTCCAGGTGCACCTGTCGATCCGCTCGCGTCTGCCACGGGGCCAAATTGACTCCCCGCGTGACCAATCGCGATCCCGGCTACTTTGCAGGCGGCCCAGTAGACGTCCCTAACCTTGTACAACTCGAGTTCGTTATCGAATGTCATTAGGGCCACACCGTGCTTCTCCAGTGCGTAGCGTATTTGTGGAGGTGCCTTACACGGGTTAGCGTATACAATACGCCGGGGGTCAATCCCTGAGCCGCCGAACCCTACACCGCCGACCGGGAATCCTTTCTCCTTGCCCGACGCCGCCAGCGCTGCGCAGGTATCCATCACCAGATCAATTTCGGTCCGGGACGCACAGTCGAAGCCGCATCCTAGAGCCGCCAGTACCGCGACAACACAGCGATCGGGGTTGCATTTCACTGCGTAGTGAGGGCGCACGCGCGGCAAGAGTCGCCGAAATTGCCAATACTGGCGAGCGACATGTCCCAGATCAACCACATAAAATGCCGACAAATCCGGAGACAAACGCGCGTACTGGGCATGGCTTGCGGTCGGTTTCCCGGTAATGATCGCTCGGGCATAGGCAGCCATCGCTGCCGCGGACGGTGAGATGGTATGGTCTCCACCGATGCGGTGGTTGTCGTGCCCTGAATCGGTTTCCAGGCCCGTGTCAGACTGCATAATCATTTCCGCCTCTTCTGTCCAGGCATCGGGTTCGCTATTGCCGGCAACCGCAGACGTTCCGGGCGCCGAGCAGGTGTCGCCGTCCGGCTGGGGCTTGGCTCCGATTCCATCCGTCGTATCTGGATCGAAAGCAGAATGTAGCTCACGAAAGAGTGCCGGCTCTGGGAGCACCAGACGATCAATGGCAACGCCGGGCAGCGACGTCATAATCCTTTCCAGAAAATCCTCCTCGGATGGATCCAGGATCTGCAGCAGTTGCTGTTGTTGTTGTTGCTGCTGTTGCCGCCGCCTCAAAAGTTTCTGTACGAGAACATTTTGCTGTCGAAGACTTTGGGCGATCTGCTCGGATACCGAACGATGAATTCCACTCCCCAGCTTGCTTTTTCGGCGACTCCCTGGAGACACCGGTAGCGTGTGCTCTACACCATAACCACGAAATGAATACGCCGTGCCATGCACTGGCGCCGAGGACTCGCGCGTCAGCGACGCTGGCAACGAGCGCGCGACCGACACTTGGCAGTCCCTGTCGCAGCTGCCTGTAAGTGATTCGGCCCAGGGCGTTCGCTTGCCTCTCTGGCACTCGACAACGCTGGTTCCCGAAGCTGTCACCATGCTCGATGCCGGAACCCCGTCGTCGGCCACTTCGTCGCCACTGTGCTCCGCTGAAAAGCGCATACGCAGCGACTTCGCTCGCGAGTCAGATATTTGCATCCAAAAATGCCTATCCAATCAAGGTAAAGATAATAAAGAGCACGCACACCTAGCACGCCTTCGCGTGTGAACAAGCGTCTCCCGTCAGCGCAGTCCCGGGCTCGTGCAGAAGCAGCAACACCGGTCTTCCCGATAGCGCCAGCGACGCTTCAGATAGCTTGCGGGGTAAGCCCCCAAGGACGAGTAACACCAGTTGGGCTCGCCGTGTACCAACTGCGTGCGTCGGCGCTGATCCCTGCCAGTATGTCCGCGAGCGTTCTCAACGTTCTCCCACCCTGTTCCCACAAAGTTCATGTCACTCTACAACGTTTCCAGCGCGTACGTTTCACGCCAGTTGCAGCTGCAACAGCGTCGTTATCGGCGGTTTCGTCCCTGCAGCCGACGTGTCTCTGCTGGACGAAAGTGCTTACGCAGACCGCGTGAGCACCAAACAGGCATCCGTCGCGACGTTCGCGCTTGCGTGCGTGCGTGCGCAGCGGCGATGCGGCTGCTGCCGGCGTGCTGGTGATGCTGCCGGCGTGCGTGCATGTACGAATACGTGCGTGCGTGCGTGCGTGCATGTACGAATACGTGCGTGCGCGCGTGCGTGCGTGCGTCACTGCCTCGATGTGATCGATGCAGGTGTCAGCGGCGAGCGAGCGAGCGAGCGTGCGCGCGCGCTCCCACAGCCGCAATCGATGCGATCCTCGGTGCTGGGTGTCGATGCACGTACGCATCCATGCATCTATGTACGTCAGTACTGTAGAAGCTAGTCGCTCGCATCTATGGGTATGCTTCATCATTGCATACACCAAGGAAGACAGTCAGCAACTGGCGACCCGAGTGCTCAGCGCTGCCCGCATCGAACGCCAGTAGCGCTCTGTGCATGCAGCAGGTAGCCTACGCAGCGTCGAGCAACTCGAGCGGCATGGGCGATATCTCGAATCCATACGGCCGTCTGGGCTGGAGCAAATGGGAACAGATCGGAGCACCGTGGTGGACACATCGGCACTGATGCCCGATAGAAGCGGGGCATCATACAGAGGAGGCAGCCGCCGACACCGGTCCGCTTGTGGATCGGCTTCCACGAAAGCATGCTGCTTGCCGGAAACGGTGTCCGAATACCGGGCAACAGCGAATTGGACTGGTGCTGGTGGGCAATTTTTACGTTCTCTTCGAGTTGCCTGGTGTCTGCTGGCTCTGAAATGCATCTGGAGCCGTCGAATGCATCGAATGGCGTTGACGGAACGATTGAGGGCGTTCTCGTATGCACTGGAACGGTGGATGTCTCAACGTCGCACCCGAACTGCATTGAGCTGGGTATCTGTCGCCAGGCTGTAGCCTTCGCGCTGTCGCCGTATGTCATAGGCCAATAGTCGGTCTGGGAGGTCCTTGCATGAGTGCCAGGCCCGTGCATTCGCGTAACCCTGCTGCTGGAGGCGTAGCGCCAACATTCGTGTCGCGGCTTCCGCCTGAAGCACATCAAGTACCTCATGGATATCCTGCAGAAGAGGTGCAGGCTCAGGCCATACGTATGAAGCCGGCTGCAAAAGTGATGCGTCTCTGCCATGCAAGGCAGGCAACTGAAGATCACAGGTGGTTGTTTCGGGGCCCAGCACGAGACACGTTCCCGTGAGAAGGCCGTTTCCTGGCCCGCCAGTATACCCTGTGTCATCTCGTTTTTTATTTTTATGAGGAATCGACCTCAGCACTGGACCAGTTTTCACAGACTGAGCGCGCGTGCACCGGAATCGAGAGCATATCCGTATGGAAGGCTTTCACTGTGACGGACTGTTCTGAAATGCTCCTTGCCAGCCAGCCAACCAGCCATCAAGCACCAGCGTCTTGGATGGACTCGAACAAGAGACTGCAGCCTGTTACGCTTGACCGGAATGCCACGAAAGCCGTCGACGAAACGCTGCTCACCGTCTGCGCACGACTGCATCGGGCAAGCGTCTGTGAACCCGGGTGCATCATGCGGCCCTCTGTGCAACGCCTGCCCGCTAGATCTCATACGCAGAGCATCTTCGCAGAGTCTCATTCTTAGTGCCTATCGTTCACAGGCATCATCATTACGTGCCCGCAAACTCTGTGTAATGTCGCAAGCGCCTATTCCATTCGCTGACGTCTTTAGTTCGTCATGCATTTCACTCGAGACGCAAAGGCATATCACAGAACGCATCCAGCTTCTCAGACGCGGCCGTGACCTCTGGAACATACAAAACAACATCGTGTATTCCGGTATGCGCGCTCCTTGACGCTGCGCCAAGCAAAGCCCTTCCCAGTCGTCTGCAGCCGCCGTCTCGAAGCGTCGATGACCATCGACAGCCGCTCAACACCCAGATCGGCATGAAAGGGGACGACTTCTCTACCTCGGGTGTGCACACTGAAGTTTGAGCCACCTCTAACTATGGTGAGCACCAGCATTTGCTGGCTTTTTCTGTAACAGCGTTCTTTTCTTCTCCCCTCTCTATGGATTTACATACGCCTGTCTATGAAACACCTCGAGCTCTGTTATTACACTCGAACGATGTTCATGGCGGCAATAAACTCCCAATTTCGTTGCTTATGGCCGCTATCAATGCATTTCGTACACGGGCAGAGGATACGTTCCGTCCTTCGCTCGACGTTTCCATCTTCGTTCTAAACAGTCACAACGAGCTCTGCGCAGCGACGGCGCCTGCCAGTGCTCAGGTGTGCCCAGAGGTCCGCCACATCACAGGCAAGTTCCAGGGGTGCCCCGTGGCATGCGAACGCCTGCTTCATCGCGTCGTACCCGCTCTTAAGGCGCACACAAGGCCTCCGTCGACGTCCTCTTCTGCTCTCGTGCGCATTGCCGTGCTGTACGCTCACGGGCTTCTTCGAAGCGATGCTCTCGGCGAGTATTCCGTCCGCTGTACACGCAAGCGAACGCTGTTCCATTCTACAATGGATTTGTGGACTACGATGTTGTCCATGATAAAACGAGAACCAGAAGGACTATCCAGACTAGGGAACACGTCCATAAAATTTCGTTCCATCTACGTGTCCTTCATGTAACGCTGTGACGCAGTCTCAACGGGAAAGGATCGCAGTGATGACGCAGATCCGAGTCCAAGACCCGTCTCCATTCAGACAGCCAGGAACAATGTCATGTTTGTATGCTCCTCAATCGATCGGTGCGAATTTCGGCATCCTCGCATTGCCTTGAACCAGAGCGATCGAAAACTGGAAAGAAGCCCGCTTTTATCATGCCACTTGAAAGCAAAAGAGAAGCGTACAGGCATGCATCTCGGCATTGAACAATGATTCCTGTCATTTCACGAATCCCCGTTCGACACCATGTCGAATCATCTGGATCCCGGGGACGCACCGAATTCCAGCAGCTCAGCCTCAATGGAACAACTTTTGAAAACCCGACCGAGTATTCAGAAACGATCTATGAATCCGTGAGCCCTCATTGCTGCATTCGCAAGTCGAGGATGTTCATCCAAAAAGTACATCCGAACAGTATCGAAAGCCAGCAACAGAGTGCCAAGTTTCGTGTTCCATTCTCACCCGCTACAGATAAAGAGCATATTCGCTTCTATCCAGTCATGGATCATACCATATTTCCGCTGGATGAACCTATCGCTCGTATCTCCGTTGGCAAGACGCGAATCCAGACACAAACACCCACCCACTTGCAGGAACACACACGCGGGCCTCAGGTTGAACGCCGCCACCGGGCCGCAGCGCTCGCAAGCCATAGACCACGTCGGACAATCCCAGCGTTTCGAAAGCCTGGTCGTCGTCTTGAGAGCGCCTTTTGGTCTATGTGTGTTGAAGAGAGTTCCTTTTGACCACCACAGCGCCTCAGTATGCCTGTATACCGACCGCTCTTTCGCTGCGCGTTGAGTGTGTTCCTCTGCCGCAACTCGTACCGAACACTGGGGCGTGCTGTAGGATTCTGGCGAGCCAACGGAACATCGTGGCTTCTGCGAGGTTCCCGTCTGGGTATCGCACTCTTGAGCAGTTGGCTTCTTCTTTTATTTATTGGTGAGTTCCTAGCGTCACTCGTGGAGTTGTCTGTGGACGTTCTTACCCGTATTGGTGTTGATGCTAGGCGCAGCACGGAGAGCGAAGCCCCGCCACGTCCTTCGCAGCACGCTCTGGGGGCCGCTTTCCTGGCTCGTGCCGCTCGAATCGTTCGACTGACCGCTCCCTTCGGCTTGGTTCAAAAGTTCAGACTCGCCTTTGGAACGAGACTGGTGTTGTGTTGGGGCACCAAGCCCTCACACCCGTGGGCTGAGCTAGACAAGCGAGAGCTTCGTCCTGCCGCAGTAGACCCGGGCGCGCTGCTGGGGCAAGGCGTTGCTCGTCCGAGGGCCTCGAATACACCTTTGGACTGGGTACCGCACCTGCAATGTTGCCATGATTTGCTACCCGAACCGGAACGACGATGCCCGATGAAACGGTGTTTCGGCATCGGCGTCTATGTACCTGCTCTGGAGTTGGTCTATGGCGCTTCCGCTGCCGAGACAAGTGCTACGAGCAACACAAGCGAGTCGAGCGCTGACCCGGTCGTTGTGACCATTCGCGTTGAACAGCTCTATGTTCCAGTCAGCGCGCTCGTTATTCTCCTCGGTCGCTATCTGTACGGGCGTCTTCAGCGGCACCACAGAGGCGCGTCTTCGTTCGGGCGCCGCGAAACGCACCCTAGTTCCTTTTGTAGAGTGTGGAAACAGCGGCTGGAGCATGCACTGGTCAAGATGCTGTATGGGATCCTATCTGGCATCCGAGCAGCCCAGGTGGCAACGGTGCTGGTTTCCGCGAGCAGTCCGGACCAGGGGGTCTTCACACTGCAGCGCTTAGAATGCGAACTTGATCGTAACACCCCAGCTGTGCAGTTTCATGGCCGTTATGGGCTCTATGCCAAACCCAAGCGATCCGGTGCTGAAGATCATCAAGAAAGCTTTGCCCGAGCATTCTTGCGAGCGCTCCGTGGTACCCAGTCTGAGCAGCAGTATGCCGGTATCGGAGTTTTTGGCTGCGTTCACCTCTGCCGTAGCCTCGAGGAGCGCAACACGCGCTGTCATCAGAACGCCGCCATCATTGCCTGGTACGAGACACCCGGGCAGTTGGGTTGTGGAGCCGCGCTGCTCGGCTCAACCCACGGTGTCTACCGATCACGTCCACCGGGTCGAGATGCAGACAAGGAAAGCATCGACTCGCCGCCGCACAGCAGTGTTGCGATAGCCACACCGCCGACCTCGGCGCGAAGGAATGCCGACCTTCAGTTCGAAATGGCAGGGATCGGCCTGGAACTGAGCTTCGAGCTCCTCGTTGAACTGGCACAACGCTACACCCAGCAGTGGTTACGCAGACAAGCACGAAAAACAGAACAGAATCGGGTCGGAAGGTCGCGTTCGGATTCTGGTGCGAAACTGTTGCAGAAACTCTCGCACTTGGCGATCTCGCTGCATTTGCGCAACGTCAAACTTGACTTTATTAGCAAGCGTGATGAGGTGCGTCTCGAAGCATCCGAGCTGGAACTTTTTCTGGATCAAAGCAAGGCAGGTGCATCCGCCGTAGGGGCATTCATGGTCCCCGAGGCTCGTCCGTTTGCCAAGTCCCTGCACATCCGCCTGGATCAGGCCGCTGTACAGCTGTTTCACAGGCTAGTGACACCTTCGATAACAACGAAGGATGACGGTGCCTTGAACGCCACGCTAACGACAGTGCTGCGCTGCGGGATGATATTCGGATCCCTGGAGGAGGCTGTGCTCGAGCGTGTCGAGCTGCAGGTCGCACAACACCCTCTGTTGGTGATTGCTCAGCTGGCAGTGGTGCAGACTTTGCGACAGGTGCAGGTACAGCGTCCTCGCTTGGACTGGTGCCCCGACGCCCAAGATGGACTCGAAGCGATCTGGCATCGTTGGCGAACCTTATTACCGCAGTTGGATGAGCACTTGCAGCGGAAATCTCAGAAGCGCAGCGAACTGGCGCCCACACGAATTCCAGAGGATTCCATCTCGTTGTGGCAACTCAACGTTGTGGGCGAGGCCAGCGCCTGGGGTCGCTTTCCTCACGGCAATAACTCGGGTATGGTATTCGATGCCTTGCAGATGCCGCTGCAGCGGCAGCCGTGGCGCATACGTGTCGAACGCCTATCCTGGTTTGTGGATGACCGCTGTATGGGGCATGCAGCCCAGACGTCTTTCTGTGTGCACTGGGGCAAGGAGAAGCGTCTAATTGAGGCCCACACTGCATTGCTTCGCTTCCAGATGCCCTATGGATTTCGTTTCCTACAGCAATACAACCTGTTTTTGGCGCATTTGCGGCTCTACTTTCGATATCGCAAGACGTTTGGCCGCCATACCGGCACATGCTCCGCCCGAGATGCTCCAGGCACGGCGACTTGGTCGGGTACGCGGAAGTCTATTTTTCCCGACGTGGACATTCGAGCCGATGAGGCGGAGTTCGTGCTCCGCGATCACGAACTGGAGCACTGGTTCAACGAACGCTTCCTGGTGATGGTGGACGAGGCGCAGGAGCGGGTTCTTCGAGAGCGGCTCGCACACTCCATGTTGGAGGCGAATCGACCCAGGCAGCAGGAGATATTGGCGGATGAACTGGAGCACCAGCACGCAACCCTCTATGTCAGAAGAATGCAGCAATGGCAGCAGCAGAGACTTGAACTCGAGCGGGCCGCAGCACTGCACCAGCAAGTGGTCGCTCCTTGGATGCCGGACGCTGCTTTCCAACAGTTGTTTGTGGCTAGAGCGATGAACGTACGTTTCCGTCTGATCCGCTCGCGACTGAGTCGTGCTGAAGAGAACCGCGAAGCAGCAGCGTTCGCGGCGCGTATGGACGCCACATTCGGTGAAGGTGCAGTTTCCAGCCAGGCGAATACCGAGACCGCTTGGAGCTCGCGTTCCAAGCAAGCCTCGGAAACTGCACCATCTGATGAACCGGCGAAACCGGAAGCAGGCAAAGGATGCACCCGCATTGCCGGAGAAGCTGAACTGGTGCACCGCAGCGCAGCTGCCTCGTCGTCTGGGGCACCCACGATGTCCACACATAGCACTGCTTCTGCTGCTGTTGCTGCTGGAGCAGTGCAACCGCCACCGTCACCGCCACCACCTTCAACACAACGAGAACATCTCTTGGACCCGAACCAGTGGTACACGCTCGGTCGCCGACGCCTCGTCATTGATATCGATGGTGAACTGGTCGTCCATTTGCGTCATTTCCCCTTTCCGGTGGTGCAGTTGGAGAAGGGACTCCGCCTCCGGGGAACCGTTGCGCTCGGTGAACTGCACGTTTGCGAGCCGTTCGCTGCTGAGCGAGACCTTCAGCTCAGTCAAAGCTGCTGGGTGCGCTACCGGCGAGCCATCTCCCCGAATCGCTGGTACTGCGACTGGGACCTCATGAGCGGTGGACGCTTTCGGCTGAACTGGTCCCGTGCGCTCATTGCTACCCTCAAGGATATGATGGATGGCTTTCAGGGCTTTGCGGGTGCAGGCAAAGACCCGAGTCCGCTGCTCAACTGGTGGAATCAACTGAGACTGTTGATTCACGGCCGTTGGCGACTGCACTGCCCCGAGGGCTTTCAGATTGTCCTGTTGAGCAGCGCGCCTTACAACCCTGAGTATGACGAGCGGATCGAGTGCTGCCTAACGGGACCTCGTACGGGGTTATGTATCGATCGCCGACTGGGAACAGTGGAACTTGAAGCGGACGCCTGGAAGTTGCTGTTCCATGTAGCGACATCGAGCAACCAAGGAGCACCGCTCCACGCCCCGAGTCGACTGTGCGGTGCTGAACCCATTCACTTGCTTTTCCGGGTCGATGCGGAGCCCGCGCTCGGTGTTCCCGTCTCTGCGTACCCACATCCACTGGGGTATCCTCGAGGTGTCCAGGGGCCGGGAGAACGCCTGCCTCCCGCTGTCCCGTCGACGTTGGTACCGCTGACTGCTGCCTACCAGGGGAGTTGCGCTCGACTCGCAGCGCGAGAAAACGTTACGTTGGGCACTTTGCTTGCGAGCGATGCCTCCAGTGACGCAGCAGGCGCTAGGTGTTTCACGGATTCAAAGCAGCTGATAATGGAGCCGGATGCGGAAACGGTTACCCCGTCGCATACTCGGGAATCCGCCGCTGTTCACGCAGATAGCACGCTCGCGGATACCGATACGAAAACAAGCGAACATGCCTCTTCTACGGCTTCGATTCGCAGAGAGCCGTACGCAGTGTGGTATACACCATTGGCGGACTACCCGCAACACGATACATACCGGAGCTTTCGGGCTCGAGCGCTGCACCTATCACTCCAGTGCAAGCTCTCGTGGAGTTCCAGTGTAGCATCCGGAGAGCACGATGCGCAAGGCGCTCAGCTAACAACGTACGCTTTGGCGTCAATGCTCTTCCGAGTGCTCGAACTGGCCGGAGTGAATCGACTACTGGGGCAGTCACCGTATGCCTTCCGCCCAGTATCCCGCAAAGTCGGCCTCATCCGTTCGGGAAAGCGGCGCTATGGTGTACGCTTCGGGGAACTCGTGTCAAGTTTCAGCCTCTCCGCATCGGTCCCCAAACCCTGGGCACTCCGCTGCTACGATGCTTTGCGTCCGACGGAGCACTTTACAGTGCGAGCAGGGCCCGTAATGGCGACGCTGTGCTGGTGCCGTCCAACTGGCTCCGCGTTTGAGTCTATTCGCGGCCGCGCCTTTGAGCAAAATATCCGAGTCTCGGCAGACTGGCTCCGCATCGACCTGAACCGTGGTCTGCTGCTGCTGCAGACCGGGCGAATCCACTATGAGCGTGCACTCGAAGTTGAAAAGATGCAGGGCCTGCTTCTGCCCAGCACCCTGGATACGCTTCGTATCTGGCCGGATTCCTTCGCTGCAGTATTCGCCACGGCGAAGAAAGTCTCACAGCGCACTCTGCTCGCCGGATCCGATGCACTTCATGCGCTGTTTCCGGGGAGCAACTTGGGGAAAGGTGCTGCTGGTGCTGCCGCCACTGCACCTGCTACCAGAGTCGCCAAGCCGGAGCGCACGCTTGTCGGGTCGCTACGGGACCAGCACGCCGCGGAAGCGGCTCAGAGCGTCGCCGGCACCGCTTCTGGTGCAGTGAACACCAGCGCTGGCACCAGCGGCAGCGGTATCTGGAACAGCGCACTGAGTGCCCCGAAGAGCACCCAAAGCCAGCAGCATGAGCTGGGCAACCGCGCTCGACGTCTCGCCAATGCGCTCGGGATGTCGCTCTCGATGCAGCGCAAGCCAGAGACGGATGTCCTGGACTTGAGGGATTTGTTGCTGCAGGAGCATCTAGAGCAGGTCAAGCGGCAGCAGCAACAACAACAACAACAAGAACAGCGGCAGCGAACGCGTTCCGGAAGCGCTGCAGACGCTGCCGCACGCTTCATGTCCACGCGGGGCACTCCGGCGAGAGAGCGTGCCAGCGACGCTTCGCTTCAACCTCGAAGCACAGCGATAGCCACTCTCGATGCTGATACATCTGGAGCGGCTTCGACGACGGCAGCGAGCAGCAGACAAAGAAGAGCGCAGAGCCTGGAAGCGCCGCCATTGTGGCACCAGCGCGGCACCTGGACGAAACCTGGTCATCAGGGCGCTTTGCCGCAGTCGCTCACCAGTGAGCGACTCTCGGCAACGAGACGCCGTCCAGATGAAGCGAGTCGAGCGTGGGAGCAGTCACGAACGAGTGAACGGCGCTCGGAAACGACACTCCATGCAGGCGAGACAACTCAAGTACCGGAGCCGTTGCCACAGACGACAGAGGCGGGCGCTCATGAAGCCAACCTGACCCCGCCAAACTGGATAGCTTCGTCTCCGGAACGTCCACCGGTTGCTGGTCAGCAGCCGCTACATCCACGCGTTCCCGAGACAGCCGATATCGGACTGCCGGATAGCAGTTCCGGTCGAAGTCGTTACACGCAACGTCGCCAACTGCTTTCCCAGCGTGTTCGCTTCCAGTTGACGCTCATCGAGCCCGCTGTCTGGATTCGCTCCGAACAGGGACGGGATGCGGTGCGTCTGTCAGCTAACCAGGGCATTCTGGATGTCGTGGAGGGCGTCTGTCACCGCGGTGCCCAGGACCTGGGTACCGAAATCGATTATCGAGTCTGTTTACGCGGTGTGAATATCACCGTCGAGGGCCAGGAACTGTCGCATCCAGCGGAATCGGCACCTATCTTTCTCTACTATATTCATCCGGTACCAGCGGAGGACTTGCGGGCTCGCCACGTGGAGGTAGTGGTACCGGCTCTGCACCTGGCGGCCACCGCTCCCGAGTTCCACACGCTTTTCCGCATTGTTCGCGAAGTTCTTCTGAGCAAAGGTAGCCAGGCGTTGCGCGTAAGTCGCATTCTCAAGCCGCTCCGTCAACGCGCTGTGGTCTTCGAGGATGCCGACTTTGTGATTGAGCGAGCGCTGACGCTTCGCGCCTTGCTCCAGGATGTGGATCTCTTACTGCTTCATGGCGGTGAGGAGAGTCTCGCCTCTCTCTGGACGCAGCTGGATAGCAGCAGCGGTAGTACAATGCCACCAGAGAGCCGGCGCGGCAAGATATCCACGGAGGTCGGCAGCACAGGCGCTTCAACCGGTGAACGTCTCCTCTGGACGGCAAGTGGCGGTTTGCGCATAACCGGACGAGCAAGTGCTGGTGCTACTGCTGACGCTGCTCTCCGCGAGTCCGAGGAAGGCGCTGCATCGCGTCCGACGGCACTGAGCGGTGCGACAAGCGCCGGCACTGCCGCCCCACAACCCGTATCCAAGTTACCGACATCCGAACAAGCGTTTGCGTTCCGTTGGTGGCTTGCTGCACAAGCCCGGGCCTGGCAAGTACTGCTTGTGGATGCATTACGTGGACGCATCCATTATGATGATCGGTCTACAGCGCTGGCAGATGAACTCGAGGATCTCGACATCATTCTGGAAGTGGCGCGGGTGCGCTGGTCTCTGCTGCTAAGTCGCCGGCGAGCGTTCCTAGAAGTGAGCATTCGGCGCATCTATGGGTTGCAGCGGCGCTATATGAGTGGACGTGAGCTCAACGACTATGGCATTACGGATCTGGTGGTGCAGAATCGCTCACGAGACCTCGACTTGGGCTGCGTTATTCGTGGTGACTCGTTTCGCTATGTTTCGGTCTCTGAAGGCGTCATTGGTGGGATTATGCGATATTCGCGGTTGACACTGGACATGGCAAAGACGCTGCATATTCGCCTCTACGGTGTACTGGTGGATCGTCTCAATGAGTACTTTTTCGGGGTGGCTACGAGCACGAATGCTACCGCTGCTGCATCCGCCGCACAGGCGACAGTGCCCGCTGCGAGCACCGTAGCGGCACCAGTGCAGCCTCTGTCTGAGACGTCGTCTCTTCCGGGAATGTCGCCTGCAGTCGCAGATGGCAGGAGGTCGAGCGTATCCAGCATTCTTGCCGGGCAACCTGAGACGAGATCAGCGCACGAGCCGCTGCACGAGGCCCGCGAGGGCTCACTGAACGCGAGCACTCGACGCAGTCCGTCGCGTTCCGCTGACAACGAAACGCTTGCCCCGACAAGTGGTGGTGGTGGTGGTGGTGGTGGTGATGGTGCTCACGCTCACGCCACTGCTGGTACTGCTGGTGCTCTGGCAAGCGTTGGAACTGCACTCGGGCATGATGCCGCCACCTCAGCGTCACCGCCGCAAGCCTCGTTTGGTGCACCGCCTGTGGATGCTGCGCTTACGGGTACTCCTGGCTATCCCGCTGACCCTTCATCGACGCTATTTTTGCTGCCGCTGGAGGAGGGCGCTCAACGCTACGCTTCCGCCAGCGAGTCGCGGAGCAGTGCGCGTCCGGGTCGTGGCATCACCGCAACAGGAGCGACCAACACCTCTATAACGCCCGTTCAGATCGACTATGCGTACTTATCCTCATTGGAGATCATTGGCTCGTACCACAGCGGCACCGGGAAGGAGCACAGTTTTCTCGATTTCGACGATCTCTGTGTGCTGGTGCCGTCGCTCATGTACCAGGCAGTGACAGGTTCGTGGCAAGGTTTTATCGAAATGGTGCGTCGAGACTTTGCCTCAGCTTTTGTTCGCGACGCAATCGGGCAGCTGAGCAAGCGCAAGTTTCTCGGGTTCCTGCGACGGCCTTTTCGAAGTATATCTACGATCGATGATGGGCGCTCTGCAGGCGAACCAGGCAGCCAGGTGGCGGTACTGGCGTCGCCAGCAGCCACAGAAGCAGCCATCCGCCGACGTCGACAACGGGGACGCACGCCAATTGTACAGGCCGTGGAACAGGCTTCCGCAGCAGCAGCAGTACGAAGCACAGCTCGTGAGCATCTCAGTGAGTTGGTACTTTTCGGTAGTTTACGGCTTGTGCGCAGGGCGCTGATGCGTGATCCCCCGGCACGAAGCGCTGCGATGAATCCGGAGCAGGCGTCAGAGCCACTGAGGCACGAGGATGCAGAGGACAACAACGAAGACGACGGCGACGAAGAAGAAGAAGATGATGATGATGACGAACCGTTAGCTTTGCCAGCCTAGAGCGACGCACCGCGAGGACAAAGACGATCATGATGATGAAGAAGAAACGGGATCAGAAACGGAAGCACCGGTAGATACGCTGGGCTGCTCGCGCATACGCCACAGATGACGATGAGCATCCTTTTGTACATGGTCATGATGATGCATCGTCGGCTTTGCCGGACCCAGATCGATACTCAGAAAAACGAATCCTGGACTACCTGTACCAGTAAATCTTTTTTGTTCTTGTTTGTTGTGCTGCAGGCATTCGAAAACGAAATGCAACCTCTAGAATAGAGGAAGGCCGCGGAACGGCTTGTGTTGTGATTGCGAGCTGGAGGGAAAGCTGTCTCAGTTGCACAATGCTGTGGTTCAACGGTCAGCAGGTGGATGCATCGCCTTTCTCGTCGTCCATGAGCTGAAGATCGGGCAACGAAAACAGCGCTCATGAACCGCTATCGTCGCGACTGCTCTCTCGTCGGTGCGTGCCACTCCATACGTTCTCCAAGCACTACGTTCAGAGATATCACAGGGTGTCACGTTTCCATACAGCCGATACGAAGGGTCAAGAAAGAGATGCGGAGAGGCGAAGAAAGGAAACGGCATCCAGTGGAGAGCGTCACGCGCTGATGAACGCACCCCATTGATTTCGAGCTGAGACGTGAACGCCTAGAACAGGAGCTAAAGGTGTTCGTCGCACATGAAGAGCATTCGTTCATTCGAAAGATACGGTAGATCTGCATTTGGGCACTCAAACTGCAACAAACCGTTGTTCGTCAAGAACAGTCAAGCGAGCTTTCCGGCAAGATTCGTCCTAGCGACGATTTCATTGTGTGGTCATCTTCAAATCGGTAGACGAGCCGGGTGCTTCGGCACCCGGTCCATCGTCGAAGCCATTCACTGCTTCCACCTTTCATGCTCTACTGGTCTGCTCCAAGATAAAGTCGCTCTCCATCAGGCGAAAGCGGCCAAGTAGTACGCATACGAGATTGGCATTCAGTCGATCTTGGTGCTATCCCATGCTCCGTCATCCGATCGAGTCGAAGGCGTCTCATCAGTTGTAAAACGTCATTTTCACACGCACTGACTGCTTCAAGAGTCATCCTCTTTCGTGACACCTTTCTTGAAAAAAGTCGTTCTCTATTTGCACCAGCCCTGACCCGTTGTGTCGCTGCTCAGCTCGTGCACAAGCGGTAGTTGAGCGGCGCACTTGTAATCGTTAGCGTGCTTGCAGCGGATAATGTGTTCAAGAGGTGCACGAGGCGTGGAAGATACAGATATAGATTAGGCGACGATTGGTCCAAGTGAGCCCAGGTGCGTCTGTGTTCCAAGTAAGAAGCGGATATGGAGTGTTGCGACCTCATCAATCCCATTTTGCGAAGCGACAAAGAAAGCGAAAAACGAGCTGATAACTACGAACAAGAATACAGGATTCGGAAATCGTAGTGTGGATCATTGGAGCAGCTCGTTCAAGCTTTGTTGCTCATCACGAGAGCACGGAAAAATGCTACGGAGCCGATAGAAACGGATGGATTGTCCCACTTTGAGCACTCTGTGATTTCTGAGAAGTCCAACAAGACGCTCAGTCGACCGCTCATGGCAGCTAACATGCAGATCTTTGTGATGAGCGTAGACCCCGGTCTACGGAACATCATCTCTTTTGCCGTACCTATAAATGAAGAGTGCGAATCCGAAAACCGGACTAGAAAGCAGATGAAGCTGCTCAAATTTATGGGTCATGGTATTATCGAGAGTAGCGAACTGCGCACGACAGCAGACATTCCAACAAGTGGAATGACGACATCAGAACCCATAACGAGACGCTGAGCACCACGTCGAGCAGAACAGAATACTTTCTAGGCTCTACGCAGATAGTATGTGACTGTCGAGGTGGCTACTGCGAGGATCCTCGGCGGGAGGGCCCGAGACAGCGCTGGGACAGCCGACGTTTTCCGGTCTACGACGGCAAGAAGCGTGCATCGACCAACTTATTCACTCAGTTGGAAAAGCACATCACCCACGCGTCGCATCATCTACTGGTAGACTACGGCGCTGGACGTGCCGTAGACGCACAGGCTGCGCTCGTGCTCTCTCCACGAGAGCTTACCTCGAATGAAGGAGTTGCTTCTCTGTGGTTCCCGTCGACGCCTTTGGAATGACATAAACGCATCTCGAGCACGAGTGCACGGCGATGCTTGTGGAAAAAAAAGCGTGAAACGGAGACAGATGTCCAAAATGGTGAAGAGGGCGTCGACGGATCGTCGGATGTCGAGGCAGTGGACAAGATCGGCTTGTCATCGTTGCATTTCTGTAGCAGCAACGTCAGCAACCACTTTCTGCCGAGAGACTTGAACCCACTGATCAAGAGACGGGGACATATCGTGCTTCTGGAGCATCCAGCGGCTCAGTGGCGAGCAAGACTTTCAGGTAGTCGTTTATGATTCAGTTTAGGTATCGTACTGAACCAAGGATGACTTTCGATGCGAAAATCAGTGCCCAGAAGAGCGCGCATTGGATTCCCGTCAAGATCAAGGCATTGGTATAGTCCGCAATCCGCACAAGCTCGACTACAGCCTATAAACCGAGAACGAGTCTCCTGAGTAGTGCGTGAACAATAAAAGTCTTCCATTATTCAATATTACAGAGTACACACACACACACAGAAGGGCACGGTGATGCGAAGAGGTGTACGCATCCGATGGCGTGCTGCTTGGGGTGTACTATACTTTGCAAGCGCGCCCCAGTCTTCCGTGGTCATGGATCGGGGCTCATTGCACTTGGAGGATGGCAGACTAGTCCGCTGGAAACTGGGTTCCAACGGTGGCATCTGATCGATGACCAACACGCTCCAAATGGAACGCGAACTCCAGTATTACTCAGTTGTAGTAGCATCATGTGCGCTTGTGATGCGCTGCTACGAAACCGTCTTGTTGTTGAGGAGCCCGATTTCGTGCATTCCAATGACACCGTCCACAAAACATTCGTCGCGCATATCGAAACAGATTCCAGTCGTGTGAGAACCTTGGCCCGTCGGAACTAGCCGGAAACAACACATCCTTATAAAGACGGTGCTCTCGTTCATGTGCGCGGGATACGCGCCAGCAGCGAGCATCTCCTTCAGCCGTCGCTTGATCGGTACGACTGCTCCGCTGCTCGTCGCTGCCGAGCACGCCTTTCTCGCAAGCGTGAAGCGCAGCTCCGAGTTGCGCTGGATGCCCATCTGCAGCCGAGGCATTATGCCTGGCACACCCCTCTGCATGCGCTGTCGATCTGCATCCTATCGCTCTATTGCATACGATAGGGTTGATGAGACGGATTCCCCTCTTCGACCATGCTCCGGTTGCTTCACCGACACAGGTTGCTCTTTGGCTTTCGAGTTTGCCTCCGGCGATGCTGGTGCTTGTGGCACAGTGCGAGCACGTTGGCGATCGTGCAGGTCCTGAGCCATCTGGTCGGCAAGTTCAGCTGCATTTGCTCCTAGAGTGCCGTGCTGGTTCCCCAGCCGCCGCTGCACCAAACGCTTTGCATGGTACGCAAATGACGTTCGATCCTCCTTAAAGTTCCGCGCGAGCGCCAGAAGTGCCTTATCGCCGTCGGCCGCCAAGTCTACAAGCCGATCATACTCGGCGCTGCTCAGGGCGCTGCCACCGCCAACGCTGTACAGAATGTGCACGAGCTGTATCGCCAGATCCTGCATTTCAGCCTCTGTTCGAGGCGTCGTGACTGAGCTACCGCTCGTCTCAGGGGCAGCGCTCTTGACGCGACCTGGGACCTGGCTTGAGCGAGGTATCAGGGGCGGCGCGGACTCGAGCTTGACGCCTCTGCGCGGTATAGCAGCCTCTTGAGGCGAAACCAGCGACCAAAAGAGCCAGCTCGCATCCGGGAGCGCTCGTACATCGGCGTTCGTCCGTACGGGCTCGGTGAATATAGGAGCATAAAACACGGATATCTGTTTGATGTCGTCACCACGCAAGACAACGGTGGGAAACGGGGGCGGCTGCGCTTGCGCTATTCGCTGCCTCAGCGAAGTTACGGTCATGGAGTAGAGTTTAATGGTCGCCAAGTCACCATCAGGGTACTCGATGCAGCGCAGCGGCTTCCCGAAAATATAGGACTTGATGACGTTGAACACTATCGAAGAACCTCCGAGCAGCTTGAACGTGGCGTCAGCTTTGCCTAGTACTGCCGGAATGAGCAGTGGGGCCGGCGCCATGCGCCAGCGGCGGCCAGTGCGCTGCACTTACAGCGTCCCAGTACGGTTGCGTGACCCACCAGTGATGAGGGCGCTGTGCTCTTGCCACACGACTGTGCTGCACCCGGAGTCGCGGTACGGAGTTGGAAAAGTTGCCGCACCCGACAATGCCAGACGACTCGAATTGTTCGAAAGCGTCATGGCGATATTATGGTACATACATGAACATTACGCCCTCGCCTGCAATCCGCACCGCCTCCTTAAGTTGCGGATCCCATGCTCCCGCTACTGGCGGTGGAGATTCTCTGTGCGCTCGTCGCGTTCTAGGAGCATGCCTCACAATGCAGAGGCACCACATTGCATCGAAGACACCTCGTGATAAGTCGTTGATGCGTAAAGGCTCGATGAGGCGCACACTTTTCGATTATGCGCTGCGGAATCGTGCCAGCTTTCCAGAACGGATGCCACGAAAAGCGCGAATGAGGTGCTTTGCCCTGCAGCTCGCAGTTGGCGGTACGTAGATCTCTGGGCTATTGCCATGGATGTGCATTCGTCTGCACACGCTGCCTCGAGGTCAAAACGATGCAGCTTCGGATCAGCATAGATGGCTCGAATGCTGTGCTCCGGGCAAGTGCCTGCCGTTTTCGGCTTCTGCCGGTGCCATGACGCAGTCGTCGTGCGGGAACACGGGCATACACTGGGAATCCCGTTCGCAGTGTCGACTGCGACGTCGCTGTCGCCGCGCACAGGATCCGCTTCGGTGGCGCGGGACGCTACTCCCCGGAAGCGCGTGTCATACAGGCTTCGGCTCTGATCCAGATCAAGGCCAAAGGTTGCTCGCAACTTTTTCAGCAAGTCCGCTGGGCGTATCATCATCGTCGTCATGGTTACCAGAAAGCAGTTGCTTTCGTCTTGCGTTCAGGAAACGGCGGCGATGCCGAGCCCTGATATGTAGCCGATTCGAGAAGGCTCGGCAGTCCCGTACTTTGCATTCCGAGCAAAGCTGTTATCGAAGTGCTGCTAGTCGTCATCAGGACGTCTGAAGAGGCTCTAAACGAAGCAATGAATAGATAATCTTTTGTAAGGATGAATCTTAGACACGGGTCGCGCGATACAAGAGAGAGCGCAGCTCCACTGCAAGCGTGCGAGCCTGGTGCCCACAGCCAGACTGCTGTTCGGTTGGAGCTACTCGGCGGCGGGTTTTGCTACCGTACGCGTCGTGGAATACCGAATCTTCTACACCCGAGTCAGAATTAATGGAGGGCGTCCTCCACCACTGGCATACGCATACGAGTTTGCATGTCTTTCCATGGTCATCAGAACTAGACTTTGCAGGATTTTTCTGCAGCTGCTTCCGTTCCGTTTCTATAGTATCCGGTTTCACATATGCCGGTCTCTGCCTCGCCTCGAGTTTCAGTGCCAGCACTCGGAGGGCGTTGGTGCCAGCGCTCAAGTCCGAATTATGCCGATTCCGGTATTTCCGAAGCATTTCATGCACGGGTGGAGATTGCGATGCTCACCTTCTTCGAAGTCAGCGTCGATGAACTCGTCGAAGCGTTGCCATTTGACTATAGTCAGTTGTTCCCGGATGTTCGTGACCACTTCTCCGCCGAGCACCGCCTTCGAGCGCGTAAACGCATGCTTCATCACTGCGTATATGGTTCTTGACAGGTTTAGAATGCCCGCCTCGATAAGCACTCCCGTTTTCGCACCACGAGCGGTCCGCGACGCTCATGGGCATTTCCTAGGCAATGCCTTCTGTGCAGACGCTGACCGCTGCACGCCCAGGTGCACGCTACGCATTTCGATAGAGAATCCGCGCAACGAAATGATGTACGCGGTAAACTAAAGTAAAGGAAGGAGAACCCAGGCCCGAGATCAAGTCGAGAAATTTTGATGCTTCTAAACTTCTTTTGTGGAAGCAGTGTCGTACGCACCACTTGACGCTATCGCTGTGATGATTCAGGTCTAAATTGAAGACACTTTTGCATGCAAACAGAGGAGGCGGCTTCCTCTAGCAACATATTTTTCGAACGGTATTATACTGGTTTCCAATGTTGTTTCATAGATGGCCACTAACAGATGAGGATTCGTCATTCGAACGGAATCCATTAGTTTACTTTAGCCTCTCAGTGAGCTTTCGGCAGGAGCTTCTGAAGAAGGCGTCAAGGGACGACATCGGGCGTTTTCCATATTTAATCTACAGTCAGTGAAACTGCAAATATCCCAGGCCCATGGACGGTAAATGAATATGCACTCACAGACGCCCCCCAGCCGTTTTCAACCGGTCGACTGCTATCGGCTCTAGTTTCTCCATTTACACCTCGACTCTTAGAGGCTACCCCGCAAACCTCGCTTGCGTCAGCTCCTCGGGTCTCTTGTCTTCAGCGCAGCACATAGTCTGCTATTGATAGAAGCGTTGAATTCTCGGTCTACGAACTACATGCGTGCATTGCCTCTGGTTGAACTCACTTTTGCAAGAATTCGTCGAAATCATGCCCTCCGTGCCTCTACAGCATGGTCGTCTTCATGTCGGGCATACACCTTTTCTCCTCCATCCCCCTCTTCTTTTTCTTCGTCACTTACTTTTCTCTGCTCAATCGTCGGCGCCAAGATGATTCGTTTCGCTTTTTCCGGGAGCCGGCAACGGCGGGACCCTTAGACCTCGCTTGCATCTGCAGACCTTTCTGTCGGATTTTGTATTTCTTCAACTGAACGTAATTCTCTATGCCTTTAGGTGAGGAAGTTAACGAAGGTAGAAGCACTTGCACCAGAAGACGGCGTGTGCCCGGTGTCACCGTACTGAAACCTTCCCTTATTCGCCACAAATGCAGTCATAAAGTTTAACGATAGAAAGCTCTCCTTCGATGGGGTTCAACCAAGGAGTGCCCGGAGGAATGAGAACCAAATCTATCCCCCACAGAATCGGTAAAAGCTCGGGCGCAAGGAGAATGGTGAAAAGCCACGGTGTTCAACAGAAGGGCATCACCAAACGTCATGGGAAAAGTCTTCAATGATTCGACAAGGTGGTTGGTGCTATTGGATAAGCCTTCTCTACGAGCGAAACTGAGGCCACCAAATGAATCCCCTGCGGCTAGAAGAGATGATATCCTTGTTCTCCTCGGGTTTGATCATATGTAAAACAGGCGCGCTCTCCGCGAGTACCCATATACGTTGTGATTGTTCCGTCCGAATGACGTCTCATCGACTGAAAAAACCAACCGAGGAACCTGTGCTTCATACTGATCGCTGAATTTCAGGAACGTTGCAGGTGCGACTTCGATGGAGGATGGCCGTGAATGAACTAGGCTTTTTTGTTCTACTGTATTCCAATTTTTTCAGGACCATATGATCAATCTTGTGAGAATTAGAGACGCCGATAGCGCCTTCTATCGTCGCTTTTGCTTTCCCTAGAAGGTGATCTACTGGTTATTCTCTACCATTGACCGCAAATACGCTTCAAGAATACCAGTTTTTGTAATGGGGCACATGGACCTTACTCTTTCAGTGCTCCTCAATTAGCTGAGTACTGTGGTATGAATGACATGAAGGAGGAATGCAGTCCTCCTTGCACTGTTCAGTAAAGGATACATACCCTAGAAGTAACTCGTCTACGATCTATCGGGTAGATTGGATCGTGATGTCGATCTCCTGTTATAAACTGCGAAAAAACATTCGATGACTCGCAGCGGAGATGAAAAAATGAGTTGAAAACCTATAATCTGACATGGGTGTAGAGGCCCGCGCACCGGTCCAGTGGCCTAGCATCCTCTGGCAAGAAAGTGTCGGCTGGCAGATCGCGCGTCTTTGCTGCTTCCGCTCCAGCAGAGCTGATCACGCGCTTCGCAATGCAGCACTGCTGATCGATTTCCCTAAAGACGCGTTCATGACTATTGCAACACCATACGTCTCATCGATGTCGCTAGAGATGCATCATAACGAATGCGATGCGGTACCGCTGATCGATGTCGCGTAAGATAAATCATACCAATTGCAACATTATACTAATGGCCATTGTCTCTAGAGTCACTTCAAGCCTATTGCAACTCGATATTGCTGATCGATGCCATTCGCAGAGCACCCTGCGTGCTTCGAAGCGGCAGGCCTCTCTGGACCGGAAAGCGCGATCCGCTGTGCGAACAGCGCCCCGATCGATGTTCCCACATATCCCTTACTTGTATACCCCTGGGCACCAAGCTTCAATGCCTCCGAGAATCGCAAGACCCGGGCTGATCATACCTGGGAGCGTCTTCTATGACGCTGCGTTCGCTACCCGTTGCGAAGCTCGCGTCTTCGTGCGCTATAGCGCGATCGGATCGACGCCTGGATCCCACGAGCAGCAGCGCAATGCAAATTCATGGTACATATCTGAATATAATGAGTCAATATATCCAACCATCGTATGCTGCACACCGCAGCCACGTGCATCTGCGCCAGTGGCTGCCAAAGGACGCAGGGAGCGCGTGCCTCCAGACTTGCCAATACGTGTGCTTCGTTCACTGTATGAGTGTGGCATCTGCCGTCACACTTCGGGTGGCTTTTCAAGCCGAAGGGACCGATGTGGTTTGCTCTTGCGCTATGGGCTCGCCGAATTGTCGTCTACTATGTCGCCCTCCGGGTTTATGTTGACGTTCGATGGACACGGAGGCGGGCTCGAGCTTTTGGCGAGGACGACGCGCGGTACGCGCTCCTCTGGTCGCGTTGCCATCGACGATGTGCTCGCCGTCTACTGCGCAGCATGTTGCGACTGCGAGGTCTTTGGCTTAAAGCTGGTCAATACGTCAGCACTCGTGCAGACGTCGTGCCTGTCGAGTACGTGGAAGAGCTCATGCAACTACAGGACGCCGTGCCTGCAGAGGCGGGAGATCGCGTGCGGGCTCGACTTGAGCGCGAGCTCGCTAGGGCACCTTTCCAACGTGGTCTTCTCGACGTGTTTGCGAATATAGACTTGGAGGAGCCGTTGGGATGTGCGAGCATTGCCCAGGTGCACCGTGCTCGGCTGCGCGGTTCGAACGCCCAGGTGGTCGTCAAACTTCGACACCGCGGCGTGAAGCGCGTTGTCGAACAGGATCTAGAAAACCTGCGCATCATTTTCGATTGGATTGCATACTACGAACCAGACTTTGATTGGCGAGAGCTCGTTCGAGAGTGGTCATCACGCGTACGCGAAGAGCTCGACTTTCGTCTGGAGGCCACGAACCTGCAGCGCACGCGGAACTCGCTCGCCCAAGCCGGCATGCTCTACACTGAGGTGCTTATGCCCCAGGTCTTCCCAGACCTGGTCAGTGAACGACTGCTCGTGATGGAGTACATGGAAGGCGTGCGCATCACGGCGTTCGGACCAGACGGCATTGCCCGGAACGCTGACGGCAGCGTTCGCCTCCGGTTAGAGCCTGCAAGCCTGGAGCTGGTAATGCAGCGCATTAGCCGTGCTTTTGCACACCAGATGCTTGTGGACGGCGTTTTCAACGGAGATCCTCACGGTGGGAATATTCTGGTCTGTGCATACCAACCGGGGGTATATCTCCCCGTCCTGCTCGACTTCGGACTCGTCATCCGAATGGAGGAGCGCATGCGCCAAGGCCTCGCGCGGATGATGCTAGCCGCCTCCGACGGGGACACGTTCCTGCTCATACGGTCGTTTGCGGAGATGGGTATTCGTTTCCCTGGCATCGAAAGTTCGAAAGATGTACCCAAAGGGTCAACGCAACACGATTCTACGGCGGTAACGTTGGACGGCGATCCCGGTCGGAGCATGGAGGTTGTGCAGTTTCTTTTTCGAAGCACAGCGCCCATTGAAGAGGCCAAGCGCGAGCAGGAAGCGTTTTACAGAAAGCGCTCTCAGCCACGCGATGCGTCCCTGCCGGGTCGGAACGATCCCGAGGCTGCCCCCAAAAAAGCGGTTGCATCAAAACCAAAAGATTTTCCCAGCACTACCATCCCCGGATCGATTATGTTCATGATGCGCGTCGTGGGACTCTTACGGGGTCTAGCTTCCACGCTAGGCGTGCGGCACGCCTTTCTTCCAGTCTTTCGGGAATATGCGCTGCGGTCGCTGCCTCCAGCGCCGGATACGTGGATTTCTCGGTCACCAGCACGGTCCCTGTCGGACAAGGTGCTCGCATTGTGTCATTCGCTCAAGGATCGCGTCGTGGGCATACAAGTGGCGGTCTATCATAAACACCGCTTACTCGTGGACGTCGCCTACGGCCGAGTCGACCCATACTCCTGGAACCGGGACGGTAGCAATATCGTAACACCAAAAACGCTATTTTCTTCGTTTTCAACCACCAAGGGAATCACCGCAATGCTGGTTGCGCGTGCGCTGCACCGAGTTCAAACTGCAGCAGCGTCAACATCAACAGCAAGAGCAGAGTCTTACGACGAAGGCTCGCTTGCGCGCTGGCGGCAGGGTTATCACACACCGGTGCATACGATCTGGCCAGAGTTTGGCACGAGTACCTGGAAACGCGCCTGTACCATCGGGCACATCATGAGTCATCGGTCGGGGCTGCAACACGCGTTACCTGCCTCTTTCAGTATGTGCAACGCCTTGAACTGGGACCTAATGGTCTCTGAGATCGCCCAGGTAGAACCTGTTTTCGAGCCCGGCACTCGGGTTGCCTACCAGTATCTCTCGTTCAGCTGGCTTGCTGGCGGTATCCTCGAGCGTTGTCCGACCTTGGATGCGCAGCGTCCGTACGCTCGGGTAGCGGAGCATTTGGCGCAACTGAAAGAGGCTTTTGGAATCGAACCCGATGAAGCATATATCGGACTTGAGATACAGCAGGTCGGTGGCAGCGACGACGGTACATTCGATAAGCACGGCGCTGTAGTTTGTGATACTCAGGGCATACCGAATGGCATCAAGGAGCACATGTCGGGGAATCCGCCGGTATCACGCGACCGCCTCGCAGTCTTGAACAAGTTCGGTGCCGGTCTCACCAGTGACGCGCTCCTTGGTGGTGATGGTGCTGCGACTGCGCAGGCGGAAGCCGCGGCACCAGCGGGTGAGCGCGCTTTTCCCGCTCCTGTGGATGCTGTTGCAACTTCTACGGATCCAGCCGGTTTGGAAACGGGCGAGCGACCCGCCTCGAGCACAGTCGAACGAGCCCATCAATCTACCTTGTCCGTGGTGAGCGCAGCGAGTTCGGATCTGCTCAATAGCGGTCTGGATGCCATTGGGACGCTCATGGAAGCCAACGATAATCCCCTGGAAAAACAACAACTTAGCCAGTTGCGAGAGCGAATCCAGCGAGAGAAGTTGTTCTGGGTACTCGATCCCTGCTTCTTCAATCATTTGTTGGTACGCAAAGCTTGTCTTCCTGCAGCGAATGGTCACTTCACAGCTCGGGCTTTAGCGCGCTTCTACGATAAGGCAATGCAACAGCCGTGGTGGCGAATGGCAACCGAGGCCGTTCCCGACAGTGACTGGACTCTGGGCGGATTGCTTCGCTTTGCGGACGGTCTTATTATAGGCCATGGTGGTATTGGGGGCTCCTTTGCGCTGGCGATCCCAAAGGCCCAGCTCACCATTGCTATTACTGTCAACCGTCTGGAGCTCAGTCGGAATGGTCCATCTGTGGCCGAACATGTTCTGGAGTTGGTTGCTAAGGATCTTCACATCAAGCGCTTTGCTCCAAAGAGACTTTTTCGGAGGCGCTGAACAAGTCATCAATTCGTTGCTCTTGTTTCATGACGCCAGAAGAACACACAGAGCCGCTACTAGGGTGATGGACGCGTTGAATCAGTCATCACTTGGCTGCGCTTGTTCCGAGGCACCTGAGAAACACACAGAGACACTAGAAGTGTACCTGGCGCCTTGTTGTTGACCGCCGCGTGTACCAGCCGCACTGCAACTAAGACGCGCGATGCATTCCATTCCGTGGTAGTCGTCGTATCCGGCCAATGTATATAAGCTTCGAATGAACCCAGAGAGCGCCAATGACCTCCCCAGTGCAACTGGTTTCGGACTCGGGATACAAACTCGTGTCCAGGCGCTGCGCGTTTAGTTTACAGCGGTTGGCATCGAGAGAAGACGCCGATAAGCGCAGCTTTGCCAGCGGAACATGTACGTATTCGCCGACTCCCCTAAGAAAGTTCATTAGGTTTCGGACCTCGCTTGCTTTAAAGTCCAAATTGATTCATGCGGAAAACACCGATGCTGACAATCGGAAAGCAGCGTTCAGTATCGATAAGCACCGCTCCAGAGTGTGCACTTGTGTACGGTTACTGCTGGTGCTCAAGTGCGTTTCATCGCTTACCGAGCTCGTTCGTAGTTCAACGTAAGCGGCATCGTACGTATCCGAAAACAGGCATCATGCCTCGTTTCGAATACGTTCGGTGGTTGGTAAGGCTCTGATGCAATCACTACAGCTGCTGTGTTCTATTGCGGTTATGCTTCGTTGGGTGCCAAAGCATACTTCGCGAGTGGAACTGCGCACCTGGGCTACCCCAGCAACGAGTACAGCAGCGTGTCAAGCGTCGTGTTTCCGGCCTGCATGCCACATGAATGAAAACAACGTTACCTCAAGCAACCAGATAGCTTGCTTCCCAAGCGGGGTCGCCACTAGCACCTTCGGGACAAGCGAATGGCAGCGCTGGGGTCACCCCACGCATACGAGCCCAGCAGCAACGAAATCTTGCGTCAGTGTGGACGAGTGAGCGCCACGCAGCACTGGACTTGGAACCTAAGCAAGTGCATCCGTTGCCCCTCTGTTCGTCCGTCGTCGAGCACACTTCTGCGCCAACACAGTGCACTGCGCATAGGGCGTCAGCGCTTTTTCGGAAACGTTTGCAGCAGTGAAGCTCTTCTAGGATCACTAAGCACGTCTCTAATTGGCTTCGGAACGCTTCAGGTCTCGAGCACAGTTCCGCATAAACGCGGTGCACAGCTCACAGGGAGACAACGCCTTATTGCAGTTATTGTTAGTGGTAAAATACCTTCCCGTGCTCGTTTACCCATACAAGTCGATCAGTCCAGGGAAGCTATCGTCAATGAGCGCTGCTTTGCAGGAGCGCTTCCCGTCCAAGGCCCGCGGTCATGAACAAGCAGGACAGCGTACGGGCGTTACAGCGACAAAACTACGGTACGCTGCGTTTGCAGTCGAGAACTCGAGCGTGTTTTCGCATGCCTACGCCCTTCAGAGACGCTACACTGTTGAAACTGGTGGACGCGGGCCTGCTTAGACTAGAAGGTCATATTCATGCAAGATGAATGCGGACCAAGTTGCTGCACTCGCTCGTGCTGTCGCGGAAACAACCTGGCAAGGTACGCTTCAGTATATAGTTGCCAGTACCGCGTTGAGGCAAGAGCCTCTGAGCAAACCGCAACTTCAGTGGACATCAAGTTTGCGGAGGGCGCTGCATTTGGCCAAAACAGCAAATTATGGTGCCCCGACCAGCAACCAGGAGTCTGCAGTGCTGAAAGCACCTGCTGAGGCTGCGACTGTGGTACAAAGCGACGCAGCAGTCGCCGGTCAAACTACAGTCCTTGCAGCGTTTACAGGGGCCGCATGGTACCTCCAAGGTGCACCCGCACCCAAAATAAGTCTAGAGTGGAATGATGAGGTCTCCGCGGACGACCTATTGGACCCGTGGGGGCTCGTGCTTCCCATGTGCTGCTGGACGTTACCGGAGCAGTCAACGTCAATAGCAGCGACAGCGCTCGCGTTCGAAACTAACACGCACCCAGGGATATCTTCACAGAGTATCGAGCCAGCATGGAATACTGCCGATACACTGGATATGTTTCCAGCAGTCTGGGATCCGCAGTACTACGTGCGTGGTCGCGGTGACGGCATCAGGCGTTTCGCGAGACCAAAGCAACTGCAACCTCCAGAGCAAATGCGGCCGGTTGTGTCTTTATCCGGGCAAGTAGATGACCAGCTGCCGAGCAGGCCGGACGCTTCAGACGAACGCAACGATTCGGACTGGTGGAACATATGTGTAGAGCGTATCCAGAAGTGGAATCCGCCTCTCTGGATGCCAGCAACACAGCCACCTAGCCAGCTCAATTGGGTACCTCGGAGACAGACCAAGCAGAACCTTCTTGATCGAATACATCTTGATGAAGCATACCTGCAGTCTTTGGAGCAGCGACGAGCACGCGAGTCGATCAGTAACCCCAATGGAGGAAGTGCCCTTGCCTACATCGCCGGCGATGCGGATGAACTCGGTGGACTCGCCTTCACAGGTCGAGTCATGGAGAGAAGCCGGCAACCCGGATTTTCCTGGGCACAAGCCTTCGAACCTGAGCAAGGCGATGAGATCCTTTTCGGTATTCGACTCGAGCAACTAGAGGAAGAACCTGAGGAATCGACGGCTGCTAGAACGCCTCGGATTGCTACGGCAAGGACGCTGGAAACTGCAACTGATCCACCGCGTGCGGTCCCTTCTCTGCCCGCGCTTGATCGACTGGATGCACGTCTGGCCTCAGTCGAGCGCTCACTGGAAGAGCTTCTCCGACCCGAACAACAGCAAAGCGACCTCGGCATTGGTGCATCAACTAATATGCCAAATGTATCAGCAGTAGCAGCAGCAGGAGGAGGAGGAAAGCCAGCCCGGCGCTCTGTCTATGCGCTGGTCGACGAGTCGGATCCAGTGGACTTTGCGCAACGCGTCCCAAAGCCAGCACTCGAGTTTCCCTTTGAACTAGATCGCTTCCAGAAGCAGGCCATTCTGCACATTGAGCGCGGAGAGAGCGTCTTTGTCGCAGCTCACACCTCTGCAGGGAAGACAGTGGTTGCTGAATACGCGATTGCGCTGGCTCGCGCTCATGCAACCAAGGCAATTTACACGAGTCCCATCAAGACGCTCAGCAATCAAAAGTTTCGGGATTTTAGTGATCGTTTTGGTTCGGAGTCAATTGGTTTGATCACGGGCGATGTCTGCATCCAGCCAACGGCTCCCTGTCTAATCATGACAACAGAGATTCTGCGCTCGATGCTCTACCGGGGTGCCGACCTCATTCGGGACGTCGAGTGGGTCATCTTCGATGAAGTCCACTACGTGAACGATGAAGAGCGTGGTGTCGTCTGGGAGGAGGTCATCATTCTGCTGCCGGAACACGTCAACATCATCATGCTTTCGGCAACGGTGCCGAACGCGCAAGAATTTGCCGACTGGGTTGGACGCTGCAAACAGAGACCTGTGTATGTCATCACGACGAGCCACCGACCAGTGCCGCTTCAGCATTATATCTACGCGAAGAACGATCTCATTCTCGTGAAAAACGCACGAGGGGATTTTCTCTCACAGGGCTACAAGGCCGCTCAGGATGTGGAGCGGGAACTCGTCGCCAAGCGCGGAGCGAAAGCGCACCTGGCACCTGCTGGGATACTAGGACGCCCAGCCTGGGGTACATTGGTGCAGTTCCTGCGCAAACGAGAGCTTCTACCGGCAGTAGTTTTCTGTTTCTCTCGCAAGAGATGTGAAGAGGCAGCGGACAGCCTTGGTACATTGAATCTACACCAGCAGAACCCGGGCGAAGCGCATCGGATCCACGTTGTGGTCGAGTCGGCACTCTCGCGCTTGCATGCGGCGGATCGGCGTGTTCCACAGATTCAAAGAGTTCGTGACCTCCTGCACCGAGGCATCGGCATCCACCATGCCGGACTGCTGCCCATCGTGAAAGAGATGACGGAAATTTTATTTCAACGGGGCCTCGTGCGGGTCCTCTTCGCCACCGAGACGTTCGCCATGGGTGTGAATATGCCCGCACGCACCGTCGTCTTCAGCGGCATTCGCAAACACGATGGAAGGCAGTATCGACTGCTGAGTCCTGGTGAATATACCCAGATGAGCGGGCGAGCCGGTCGCCGGGGCCTCGACGCCTATGGCATCGTGATCCTCTTCTTCTCCGTAGGCGAACTCCCGACTGAGCTAGACCTGAAACGCACTATGACAGGAGTGCCACCCCGGCTTTCAAGCCAGTTCCGCCTCTCCTACAACATGATACTGAACTTGATTCGAACGGAGCGCGTGCAGGTCGAAGAGGTGATCCGCAGGAGCTTCACTGAAGCGGAGTCGTTTGGCGCGGAACGCCGCATCCAGCGCCTGCTGGTGCACGGACGCGCGAACCTCGCACGCATAGATTCGGAACTAGCGACATTTGGGGATCAATTTTCACAATACTATACCTATGTGAATCAAGTTGTACAGCGTGCCAGCGCTGTTCATGAGCAGCTATTCTCCGTGGGTCCGCATGGCTACGCCAGCATCACTGCGGTCCCTGGTCGAATGCTGTTGCTGCGTCGTACCGATGGTGGCATTGCTTTGGGGATCGTTGTCGGTGCAGCAGCGGAGAAGCGGTATCGGGCATCCGCGCAACATCTACTGGAGGAAATCCGGCGATTGGTGGTGCCAGTTCTGGTACTCCTGGGTGGCCCGGCGCTTCGCGACACCGTGTTTGCGCTATCCGAGGAGCCGTCTGCCCAGGTCGGAAATGCCGCTAACGACGCGGGTGCACGCTCGACGAGCGTGTTCACCGAGCCTGTGCGGCTTGCATATCAGCAGCGGTTGCACGGTCTGGAGTTTTGCATCGGAGATGCGGTCCCGAGCGAGATTCTCACAGTCTATCATCAGGTGCTGTCCATTCCGAACGAGAAAAATCTTGAGCGTTCGCTCTTCCCGCTGCGCGGTCGTCCAAACTTGGAGCTCGTGGCCACGCTGCTCGAGTCTTTGCGTTCCGTAGCGGAACGGTTCGGCGCAGCTGATGCAACATCGGAGTTTTTGGTGGGTATGCATCCACGGGAGCATTGCGGTATTCCAGATTTGGAGCTCGAAGCAAAATGGATTGAAAAAGAGCGTCTCCTTCGTGACCATATTCTGAACTCTGCGTGCTTGTGGGACGCCTATAATCGCAGCGTTCTTGCTACCGCGTTTGAACTTGCGGAACGGCGCCACCGTCTTGAGCAGAAGCTCGAGTATCTGCAGTATGCGAGCAGCTATCGCTCTCTGCAACTCCTACCGGACTATATGCAGCGTTTGGCCGTTCTCGAGCGACTTGGATACATAGAGCGCAGCGGTTCTGGAAACAACTTGGACTACGACCCGGTGACGTTCTCGGATGCCGAGCGGCCGCCGTCCAACGGGCTCATGGTGACGCTCAAAGGGCGAGCCGCCTGCGATGTGGGCACCTGTGATTCTTTGCTTTTGGTGGAATCCATGTTTGAGGGGATCTTCAGTGACCTTGAACCCTGCAGTATTGCAGCACTAGCCTCCTGTCTGGTATTCCAGGAGAAACTAGATCCCAGCGAGTACATCTTGCCAGATCAGGCCGCCCGTTCCGAGTTAGATGGCCTGCAGCTGGATCCAACGGCGATGGAGACGCTGGCTGCCTCCCTGAACAAACTCAAGCGCGTTGCGTTAGCTCTCGGAACCGTCCAAGCAGAGTGCGGTCTTCCGGTGTCACCCAGCGAGTATCAGAGCATGACGGTGAACCCGGGTCTCTTGATTCCCGCGCTGCTTTGGGCTCAGGGCGCTCCATTTAAAGATATTTGCGTATGGACGCCGGTGCAAGAGGGAAGCATTGTTCGCACGATTGTGCGCTTGAGTGAGCTCCTTCGAGAGACCGCCGATGTTGCTCGCGTTATTGGTGACAGTCGGCTTCTGTCCAAGGTTGACACCGCCTCGCGCTCGATCAAGCGAGACATCATTTTCGCTGCCTCGTTGTACGTTGCGTGAGAAGCAGGCGTTCTCAAGATGCTGCGAACACGGCGAGTATTTGTGTGTATTTATGATGCTCCCTTAGTTCGTCTGGTCGAGGCTTGGATGCAAGCACCCAGCTTGTGCCATCTTGGGAAGGGTGTCATGCTATTTGGCCGAGCATCTATGGATCTAGTTCCTTGATCGGAAACAGCTGCGTCTATGAGGTTGCACCTTATGCATTGTAGCTGCCGATGACTTGCGGTACGAATGTGCATCTTGTTGTGCTGGCGAGCAAGGCCCTTGTTGGTGCCTCGAATCGATCGCTAATCGGCAGTCAATGGGGAAAGCTTCCAAGTAAGCCGGTTTGTCGGAGCATGGATCGATATTTTCTGCCGCGCGTGCACGCCCCGCTTTGATCCCTCGTAGCGGATTCGGATTGGAGTGCTCTGCGAAGCGCACAAGAAGCGCACTCCTTGAGCTGTTATGTTCCTCTGCGGAATTCCCACCGAGAGGCATGCCTGCGTCTTGGCTTCCCTGGATTCGAATCCAGGAGTGCAAAATCGAGTTTCTGAGGCAACCAGGCAGGCAGGCAGGCAGACCGATGGACAGACGAGATTGGCTCGTCAAATGCGTCTATAATGCGAGACCACATATTCAAGCATCGTTTAACGCGAGCTTTATATGCGTTCTCGTCCTGCCGAAGCGCTTCCGCGCGACCGATGTCCCAGCATCGGCGAGGCCGTGCTTGGTTTATGGGATCCTTGCATTGTGCTTCGAACGCGAATCTAATAGCGAACGGTTCCATTGCAAATCCATACAAAACAGGCGATTTCTGGGAAACGAAAGGCTGTTCCGTTGGCAGGACATGCAAGGCAGCAAGCTTTGTACACAGCAGAACCCGAGGTATCCGTGAATTCGAAACGTTCTATGGACTCTGGGGGCGTACCGGTTATGGAATAGCCATCTGTGCGATGTGTCGATGCCGTTTGGATCCCAGGCTTTTACATACATCTCCACGCAGGTGGAGGAGGATCGCGAAGCATACACCCAGAGTTGTGTTTGCGAAGCGACCCATAAACGGTCCAATCGTGTGCTATCGTCTTCCTGTTTCGAACGCAGCAAATGCACCGCTGAGCGAAACTGCGCATCGAGCGTGTGGCTGGGTAAGCTTTCGGGCTAGTCCAGATATGGTCAGTGTATCGACGCCGTCAGCTGCCTTGCCATTGGCACGCGAACGAGCCGGCGACATTTTTTCCATGGCAGTAATGCCGCTGCTTTTGTGGATGTGCTCTTACAAAGCGATGCAGATAAGCGCCGAGCGTGCATGGCTCTGTTTCCGTTGTGCAGTTTTCGCTAGAAACTTGACCGCCAATGATACGAGCGGCACTACTCGAGCGTCACCGCGCTTCTTTTCCATAGACTTCGTAAGAGCCTGGGCGTGCTTCGATTCCGTTGTGTTGCTGCGATATTCGAGAATCGTTTGGCGGACCGAGGCCAATTGCAGTCGAGGACATGCAGTAGTGCCCGCCGACATGTCGCTTCTGCACTGCTCTCGATGAGCGCTTCCAAGAGCGACTACAGCAGCGCGATATGCGAATCGCAGTGAACGCTTCCCCGCAGGAGCTCAGTTGCAACTGGATGCATTCGACATACATAAAATATTGGTGAGAGGTACAATCTCAGTAAGATTTGCCCCATTCACTGTTACAAGCGCTGCCGCTGACGCACCGCTGCCAGCTCCACAGCGATTCAGGGTGCAGTTCGCTAGGACGGCACATGGACAAAACTCGGACACCCCACCGACAGCTATCACCACAGCGAATGGGTTGTTTGGATTTGACGAGACCGCGGCGGCAACACGCATGCATGTCTGTTGCAGCAGTGCACCTACCGTCGAACAGTTGAAGGAGCTTGTTACAGAGGGCGACCCTGATGGTACGCCTGACGGCAACGCAGAAGCCGCTGCTAACGATGTCGTTGAAGGCGAACCTGAAGGTATCCCTGAAAAGGATGCTGACAATGTTCTCGAAGGTAACACTGATGGTATTCCTGACGGCACTCGTGTCAGGGACGCTGACGGTATCCCTGGTACCATCGCTGCGAACGGAGAACTCGAAGGGGAAGCAGAAACTTGCGTTTCCAAAACACCTATATGTAGTAACTCATCTGCTTCGTCCATAGTCGCGTCGACGGCAAAGTTTCGCGGACACGCTCGCCACAAAAGCAGCCAGCATAACAGGTAAAGAAGCAGCGAGCGGACACGCACCGATAGAAACCCACGAGTCTGCGAACCAGAAACGCGCCACCATCTGGAATAGAAAAGCCTGGACAATGACATATCCTTTTTACACTGACCACAGGAAAGCCAGTCAGCAGAAAGCACACACTATCCGAGCACCAGTGCACCAGCTTCGCAGACGCGGTTCAAGAGAAAACAGCAATTTGAAATTTAGACGCGCCAGCAGCGGCATGCGAGCATCCCTACAGAATGGTGTCTGGCGATAACGATGAGGTCGCAGATTCTCTACTGCTCCATGGGACAGCACACGGTGTGTCGTATATTGACCACGATGCTGCCGAGCTCTGTTGCTCAAAGACGAAAACCTTGTGACTTGGTTCCCCTGGGAAAAGCGGCAATGATGAGGCTTAATTTTGGCGAGCGCTTCTCAGCTATGGATTGCTGACGGTTGCATGCACGACTCCAATACATACCATCACAGAGCACGAACTGAGGCAGTCAAGCACGCGCTTCGAAGTCCAGCACAAATTGTCTCCGATTCTCTTAGAGGACACCAGAGCATGGGCAGTGACGTTTATGCGCAGTCGACGCAGCAGGCGCGCATGGCGATACCGTGTACCATCTGCGCTTTACGTCGATGCTGTTCAGAGACATGGCGACTTGGGTCGTTGCTGCACGGCGACAACCGTAGAGGCACTTTCAGGGGTATAGCAGAAGTCCACAGCAGCTGTAGCTTTCCAAGTTTTCGCTGTATCTAGTTGGTGTTCGTTTGGGAAACACTGGTATAGAGAGTGAAGCAATGCTCTGCCCGGACAGTCGTGGTGCTCGCCTGACTGATGGCCAGCGCTTCGCCTTCGCGTATCCACGGGGCGATGTCAGTCGGATCCGCCTATTTGACGCTACGAATAACAGCAACCTGTCCGAGCTGCGTTCGTATCGCGTTCAGCACGTCCAACGAACGATAGGTAGAACACCCGTACATGAATTTCAAGACACGCCCAGCGGTTACTAATGCGACAGTGCTGACCCTATGGAGCGGATGCACGACAGAGGCAACAGTGCCGGAACGTGTTACAGCACGAAGCGTCCGCGGCGATCTAGAGACCTATGCATGACAACAAAGCGACGAACGAAAGGCATGTATCATCCGGCTCACGGTGCCTCTGCCGATATCGCGATCTCACATAGTTGCTGCTCTAGACGCATCGTGCTCGCAATAACCGGCGTGATGGAATAAGCGCTGGCATCGAAGTTCGTTGGACATTGACAGTACAGCCCAATGCTTGATGCAACAGGCGATCAAGCGTCAAAGAGAAGAATTGGATACCAGATTTTTTTGGTTTTACAAAACGTTCACATCGACCGCGGATTCCATATTGCGAGATGGGTATTGGCTAGGAAGCATCCGTCAAACTGGACCCTACCTTCAAGTTCCACCATCGGTACTTTTTCTCTGATAGACTAGTCGTTTCGTACGTTTTATCGTGTGCCGGGTGCCCCTCTTGCTGCACACGCAATCGCGTCGAAACCGCTGGAGCAGATGCAGCGCGGAGACAGAGCGGCGTTGCCATGCCACTGAGGGCGTCGGCTCGAGGCGTTGTTCACCCGGTGTCGAGTCTGATCTCATCGTTGATATGTACTCAGCCAGTCTGCGTATGCAGACTTGCCTTTACTGCACGGCACATTGGAGATGCATGGCAGTCAGGATGAATCCTGGGGGCCGCCCTTCTCCTTCGCTCTCGTGCATGGAACGCGTTGTCGGTTCGCGACGCGGCATTAGCTTGGCATCCGCCAGTGCGCAGGTCTACAAAGCGCTCGTCTCGTGTGCTCATCTGGTTCACGACACTGAAATCCAGCCTATTCTGGGACGAGGAAGTTGCGCTACTCGAGGTCCTCTGGATCTGATTCGTGAGCGTTGCGCAAATTAGCCTCATTGTTGATGAGATTAGTGTGACACCGCTGTAGTTGTTCGAGTCTGTTGGAGGATCCATTTTGAGGATGGGTACCACCTCAGCAATCTCCCGTACATCTGGGATGTACGTTTCTTCAAACATGCGTTTGATGAGCTCCAGCAAGCGTTTGCCTAGGATTGTGTCACATTCATCTTGTATCGATGGGTCCCTGGCGTCTCATCTTCTGGTAGCACCAATTTGTGCCACTCCGTAAGGATACCGTCAGTGCCTGATGCTTTGCGGTTTCTTATGTTTAGCAGGGTCTCATCTAGTTCAGGCCAAAAGATTGTGTCGTCCTTTTCCGGTAGCGGGTCAAGTTGTCATAGTTTGGGTCTTGACAGTTTCCAGATTCGTCCGCACGCAGCTCTGTATAATGGTCTGTCCAGGCTCCATTCACTGAGGCACTTTCTGTCTCCAACTTTCCTTTCTAGTGGATTGGTTGGATCCCCACGGACTGTACTGGTTGGCCAAGCCTCGTACGGATGTAGAGCCAACTCTCATCTTCGTTGGTGCTCTCGTGGAGAGATTTGCCCAGAGAGGCGCTTTTGCGGCTTCTATCCGTTCGCATGTCTTCTCTGGTAAGTTTTTTTTCTTTTGATAGCTTCCTCGCGTTGCCCCTGTAGCGCCGGCAGGACTGCACTTACTTTCTTGCCTCCAGCTGTGGGTCAAATGGCGGTGTGGACGACGACCTTTTCGAGTTGGTAGCATTCACCAATCCGTCCTTTGGTACGTCATTTTAGGTACCGTGGTTTGCTACTGTTGCGTTCTGATGCAAGGAGTCCCAGTTCTCTGGCAATCAACTGATTCTCATCCACAAACTCGCGTCTCAAATTGATTGAGGGTTTGCTTGCACGTCTTTTAGGATCTATAGCGCTGTGAGCAGGGGTCTGGGTTTGATGGCAGTTTTCTGAGATCCTGCTGGGGTGCTATCGCCGGGGATCACTTGTGATGTGCTCGCGAGAGCCCCAGCCTATGGGCTCGTTTGGGAGTTCTTCTTTCAGTTCTTCTGTTTTTTTATTGGACTGCTTCTGCGGGCCCTTCCCTAGGCGGCTATCTCTCGTTACTGTTCTATTACGTGGATCATGAGGCCATTGTGTCTCTTCTTCCGTATCTCGTTCGGTATCTTTCTCTCCTGTAGAGTCCTCTACTTGCATCAGTTCTTCGTTACTGTACTGGTAGATCGATATCTCGTAGTTCAATTTCGAGGTTATCCCGCTAATATTCCATGATGCGAAACCTATCGAGTCGTAGCGCAAAAGGGGATAGGAATAGCGTCGGATACTCCAGAGATACGTCGTCGATTTAGTCGCATCCTCCGGAGGGTGTGTGAGCGCCCATGCCACCAGTGCCTCCTGGATTCCAGTCGTTCATTGAGAGCTTGGCTCAGCGCTAGCGTAGAATCATAAGTACATTAGTCAAGGTCAATTCGAATGCGACTGTTACCTTGCCAGGCGCGTAGAGCCAGCCTCAACCTCTGGGAATAGTCCAAGAAGCAATCTTTCAAGGCCTTTGTATCCACGCCCGAAACAAATAGGCGGGCAAGTCGCTTATTGCAACTTCGACCGCGACCATACTGCCAGCCGTCTTCTAAAGTATCCGCCGAGATTTTTTCCAAAGTTGACGTAGACACCGAGGTAGGAGGTATAACTGAGCCCGAGTTCGAGGTCGGTTTCAGGACTCGCGCCAAAGCCTTCGGAAACGTTTCGGGAAAGGTGGATGACTGCTCAGGTATCTCGTCATCGGATGCTGCTACTGCATCCGCCCCTTTGATCGTTGCAGTCAGCGGCCCTGACGTGGACTTCTTTCTCCAGTCGCTCGAATCTCACCGCTCTCTTCCGTTATCAGAATTTCTCCGGAAAACTGGACATGTCCCTCCGGCGTAGTTTGTAGTGATTTAGATGTTGTTTTTTAATAAATTGAGTGTGTCTGGTTTGTATCTATTTTTGGCGGGCGGGGGGAGGGGGCTACCCGTTTTTACATCGTCTACAGGCAGCTGCAGGATATCCGTGATCCTTTCCCTTGATTTCATACAAATATGAATATTTCTGAACATCGGGTGGCGTTTCTCGAATCCTCGCGGCGACGCCGCCGGTACTCGTACACCGCGTGCTTGACCAGCAGTACTCGGTCGAATTGTGTGGGAAGTCACGAAGCCAACATAAACGCGTCTTGGTGAGATCTAACCTTTCGAACCCTTCTCTCGATATACTGAAGAAAGATGACAGCTAGAAACACATTTGTTGCCGGTAACGCTCCAGGAGCAGTTGCGTTTATCGCCAGTGTCCGTCTTGGAGGACTTTCGGCGAGGTCAAGTTCTTCCGTCTGTCGCTCAGTCAAGGCGCGGTCGTTCGGTATGGGGCGCACTTCGGTGGCTATCCAGCCGAAACCAGTCTTGTCGGCTCATAAGTCGGGACGGAACACGGGGCTGCTGCGAATGAGCGCGGCAGAAGCGACACAAAACAAGGAAACTTACGAGTTTCAGGCCGAGGTTTCACGGGTGATGGATATCATCGTGAACTCTCTGTATTCGAATACGGACATTTTTCTCCGAGAACTTATATCAAATGCCTCGGACGCTTGTGATAAGAAGCGTTTCTTGAAACTCACCGGAAAGTCCGATGCAGGAGACTCGCTTTCGGATACAGAGGAGCTTGCTATTCGTGTGAAATGCGACGAGAAAGAGCGGACCATTAGTATAACGGACAACGGCATAGGGATGACGAAATCCGAACTAATCAATAATCTTGGCAAAATAGCGGCCTCAGGGACAGCCAAGTTTGTTGAGGCTCTGAAAGAAGGCGCAGCAGACCTCAGCCTCATTGGACGATTTGGTGTTGGCTTTTACTCTGCGTTTCTAGTGGCGGATCGGGTCACCGTGCACACCAAGTCGCCAAACGACCAAAAAGCTTGGAGATGGGAGTCCGAACAAACCAAAAACTTTACGATTACTGAAGAATCCGACCCGCGGAGTTTTCTGCCTGAAGGCGCAACCAGCGGCACAACCGTAACGCTGCACATCAAAGAAGGTATGGAGAAATACCTTAACGACTTCAGCCTCCGTCAGCTCCTGGAGTTGTACTCAGAATTTGTGTCATTTCCGATTTACCTCTGGATGAGTCGAATCGAGTACGACAAAGTGAAGGAGAAGGATGAGAAAACTGGTGAAGAGAAAGAAAAGAGTGTACCGCGTACAGTCTACAATTGGGAATTGGTTAACAAGACGAAACCGATCTGGATGCGAAAGCCATCAGAAGTCACCGATGATGAGTACAACGAGTTCTACAAATCGATCAGTCGTGACTTTGAAGATCCCTTAGCTCGCACGCATTTTTCCGCGGAGGGAGAGGTAGAGTTTCGCAGCATTCTCTTCACGCCGCGGCGGCTGCCCTTCGAATTAGCACAGAACATGTTCAGTGAAGCTGCGCGCCCGCTGAAGCTTTACGTGAAACGTGTTTTCATTTCGGACAAATTCGATGAGTTGATCCCACGCTGGCTGACCTTTATCCGTGGTGTTGTTGACAGCGAAGACCTACCTCTGAATGTGTCCCGTGAGATCCTCCAGCAGAGCAAGGTAGCGCGCGTAATTGGACGACGTGTGACTCGCAAAGCGATCGACATGTTCAGGGAAATTGCCGAGCGCAGCAACCCGAAGGATTATGAGACACTATGGGAAAATTTTGGTCGGTACTTGAAAGTCGGTGCCTTCGAGGATAATGAATGGTCGAAGGACCTGCGCCCGCTGCTTCGTTTCCATTCGTCCAAGAGCGGGGACAAGTGGGTCAGCTTCGATGAATACATTGGCCGTATGAAGGAGTCGCAGAACAAACGCATATTTTACCTCGCGGCGGAGAATCGGCTCGCTGCGATGAATTCTCCGCTGTTGGAGCGTCTGAAGAAGAAAGATTACGAGGTTATCTTCCTGCTTGAGCCGGTCGATGAATTAGTTTTCCAGCAACTGAACGGCAAGTATGGAGATGGCTACACTTTAGTGGATGTTGCAAAATCTGACCTCGAGCTTGACTCAGAGGCGGAGGATTCGAAAGAGGACAACAGCCAGACACAAGCGTTGTCAGAAGCTGAACTCGAACCGCTGTGCAAGTGGCTTGGCGAGCTTTTCAAGGAACATGTTGAGAAGGTGAAGGTCTCGAAGCGGCTGACGGATTCGCCCATGGCCATCTCACAGAGCACCTACGGAATGTCGCCAATGCTGGAGCGATTCATGCGGACGCAGGCCGCTATGTTGAAGGAGGACATTCCACCAGGTTTCGAACAGAAGAGGATCATAGAAATTAATCCTGCGCATCCAGTGATCCACCAAATGGCGTCGCAACTGCGCAACTCTGGCGAAGCAGACAGCGAAGCTGCAACCTTACTCTATGAAACCGCCCTGCTTCAGAGTGGATATAACATTCGCGATTATGGCGGCTTCGCGCGACGCGTTACCAAGTATTTGCAGAGCTCTTTGTTGAATAATTTGAATACGACTGGTGGTGGGGACAATGCTAATGCGAACGGTGACGCATCAAGTGGTGAGAGCAAAGCAGAGGCCGTCGAAGCGGAAGTGGTCGGCGATGCAGCGAACCCATGACGCGCATGGTTCTCCGCTCGACCCTGTGGCATTGTCCATATGGTTGGGTTCTTTGGTCCGTCGAATTCGCATCTAGCGTGGACCCTGTGACAGGGATTCCTCTTCTCTAAACCTGAGTATTCATGAACGCGGCTTGTCGCGGAACCTTGAAGAGGAAATGTGGGAGCTTTCGGGCGAGCAACTCGGGAGTAACGCTTTCAGGGGCGATATTGCGAACGCTGTAGGATTGCTAAACTGAACTGAATTTTGCCGCACGGGCGATAGTTGCTGCTGATGAGACATGAGACAACATAAAGATCTGGGCATCCAGATTTCAAAAGGGTGCCTCTCATGATTTTCAACAGTCCGGTCACAGCGCGCTCGAACTGTACCCTTCCAGCGTTCGAATTCTGGTGAGCTGTGGATGTTAGCGAGATTCAGCATGCTGGACACGATTTACGATTCGGCAGAAATTCAAGTGATCCTGTCCAGCTATATGTTGTTATACCCAAGTCTGACTGACATGGAGCGGTCTACTTGGCTACCTCGGGCGCATACTCTAAACATTGGGCGTCTCCCCACTGTCACCAACACAAGCCGTTGTGAGCCTTTTCTGAAACTGCATCGCTTCTCGTTCTCATCTCTCGCTTTAAGCACGCCGGCTTCTAAAGTCCCTTCCGCTCTATCGCCAGCATTCGAAGGGTGTTGATCGCGGCGTGATAACCCCGATTAACCTGTTTCCTGATGTCTTCTGTGCTTTTTATGCACAGGCAAAAGTTGCGATCTAAACATCACTGGCAACTACTCCCTTTCGTGCGTTCGGCCTGGATGCGCACTCCGCAATGGTATCACCGGGCTGTGACGGGGGTTTCTCAAACGTCCACAACTCTTCCTTTTCAGCGCACCGCCATGTCGAGCGTGAACGCTTGCTTCATGGCTCTATTGCATGCCCTTGACGGGTACAGAAGGCTATCGTCGATGCCCTGCTCCGGTTTTGCCCCAATTAGAGTGTCCAACGAGTACGGGCGTCTTTCTAGGCGATAGCCTCGGCGAGTGCATTGTCTGTTGCACACGCAAGCGCAAGCTGTTCCGTGCGACGGAGTTTCGCGCACTTGATGTTTCCCATGATTACATTGGTACTGGATGAGCAATCCAGACTGGAGACCAAGTTGCGCGATTTTGATTTGTCTACGACCCCTCATGTGAAGCGGTGACGCACATTGCGTGGTGAAGCGATTGGTGCGGTGACTGAAGTTCTAGACCAAGACTGTCTTCCATCGAACCAGAAGATATGAGCGCGCCTGGGAGCATGCCCTGTGGGAAGTATCAAGTCGGCGCTGAATACTGGTGCATGGATGTCCGCCAAAAGAAGAGGACTAGTCTCTCAAATGGAACTGCTTATTTGACAAGTTCCGTGAACGCTCGGCATGGGCCTGTAAAACAGTCTTCAGTCTAGCGACTTGAAAGCAGTCTTCACAAGTAGCCTTGGATGTGCAAGATCCAAAACCTGACGTATACATTATTTCAGCGTGCTACACGCAAGTAGAGGAGAAGTACAGATTGTTGTACATAAGAAGTCGATAGTTATTTTGAGTGTGTTACCCAATCTTTTCCGAGAAAGTCGCGAGTCATCATGATTCGAACGATGTAACGAGTTCGGAGGCTAACGAGTTGGATGAGCCACTGCAAAAAGAAGACCGAAAAAAGTAAACCTATGCACGAGTCCGTAAGCCCTAGTTGCTGCATTTTGGATGCCGAGGCTGTATATCTCACAAAAAGTTTGGAGAATTATCGAAATGCAGGAACAGATAGAGCTGTCCATTGTACAATTTTTATTTGGCATGGGTGTACCAGTAGTTGGCGTAAAGACGAGATTTCCCGTCCTACTGGACGACGTTGGCTGCGTCTGAGATGGAAGGTTTCGGAGTCTGGCTTTAAGAATGAATGCACGAGAATCTGGCGCTTCTTGAGCGAGAGTGTCTTAAGGCGCAACGAGTCCACAATGAACTCGAATCGTATGCCCATTCGCACGCATGCAAGCAATGAAACGTCCGTCATTGGCACGACTTCAGCATCCATTAGCATTCCTAAGGCGTTTCAGGTTGTCGATGATCAGTGTAGCATCTCCGATATTGAGAACCTCTCAGAGCGACATTATCCGAAAGATCTCCAGCGGGCGCCCTGTATTATACCGTAGAGCTGGTCAACCTCCGTGCTGTAACTGCACCGACGCCATGAGTGCTATCGCGGACGCTCAGGGCAAGCTCCATGCACGATAGAACGTGGAAGATAACCAGTATCTCCGAGAAAAAGAATGTCTATTGGGACATGGCAACAGGTTGAACAATGGATGCTTCACCGCGCCCTGAGATCGAGGGCGTAATCGGAGATTCGTGGCCTATGTAATCGATCTGTAAAAATCAGTTGGCAGGTATGATCCAATAATGCACTATTTAGAAGCGGTGTAGGCATTCAACAGAAAAGGTCTCCTCGATGCCAGTCCACGAGAAGTTCTATAGCTCGACGACGCAAATGCTTCAGAGCCGTGCGAATATGGCTCTCCTTCCACAGGCCTTTCCATGCTGGAATGCCCTATGCGAGAAAAATTGAGTAAGCGAATCTACCGTTGTCGCAGATCCGATGCTTCTTGCGCAGCGGACTTTGCTCGATATGTGCATGCGCCTCGCTCCTGGTTTACTTGAATATACATTGAAACGAGTAAGGCACATGGCAAACGATTTTCGCGTGCATGAACAGCACTTTGCACGTCTTGCGAAGCCAATTCTTATTGAGGATCGCTGAGCGCCGCGAGCAAACCATGTCGAAATCCGTAAAATGATTCCGTACGATTGGACGCTTCCTAACTGCCGAGAGCAATCGCAAAATCGGAGGAATCATATCAGATTCATCGATGATGTATGATGAAAACGATAGAATGCGTTCGCCAGCATGGGAGCGATTGCCCGGAAGCATGCCATGTCTTTGAGTGATCTCATTGAACCGGAGACCTCAGCTTTCTAGGCTCGGGATTCACGCACATGGTCGCGGTTGAGTTACCTGAACAATTCCAGCAGATAAGTACAATTGTCTCTACTTCCAGTCCGGAAGGAATGGATGATTCGAGGCAGGCGTGTAGAATAGAAAATCTCGATTGATTCAGTCAAGGGCTATTGGTACTATTCGTGACAAATCCACAACATCAGCCAGCACGATAGCTCGAGCGGAGCGATGCTAAGGTCGCTTGTAACAAGTCCGCAAATTTGAGACACTCGATCATTCCAGCTGGAAAAAAACTCGGATTATTCCCATGTGACCCGTAGCATAGAGCAGCTCCGTCGTTCCAGTAGGGGAAGCCTTGCAATGCTCGTACGAAGCCCGCAGCATAGAGCCGCTCTGCCCAACTTGGTTGTTCTAGCTTTAAACGAAAGAAACGGCGCCCCTGGCTATGCATGCCGTGTTGCAGCGGACAGGATGATGAAAATCCTCTTAATGAAGGCAACATATGCTCCACAAGATTGTTCCCCTGAAATTGCACAGCACCTTATGTGCGCCCTACGACTGATGCTACACCTGAACTGCTCGTAGATCTTGCCACCTCTTCGAGACCGCAGTCTATTTGAAGTTGGCGGATCTAAGCCATCGATCGAGAAATGTCGCCGTCGTGGAGCTCCTGCTACTGGGAACCAGAGATGCTGCAGCATTTGCATCTGAACAAGGTGCGGGCGCAGGCTTCGCGGAGACCCAGAGGCGAATGTCAAACTGCGCAGGAGCACAGGATCGGCCCCTGGGAAGAAGCGTTGACCTCTGGCGTGCTAATTCCGTTGCACTATTCGAGTCGCCCATCAAAGGGTGGCCGCGTACAGGACCACCATCGCCGTCAGCGAGTATCGATGAATCGGTGTTCAATCGCGTTCGCTTCCCAGACGCATTTTCGTTTCGTATGAAAGCTTGGGCGAGCGGATCATTGTTTCCAAGGAGCATCCCGCATTTACTTGCGCACATTGAACACACGTCCGGTCCTACGAGCGCATGCAAGCTTTCTGAGACTCGTCCAGGGGTGCTCCCAGTATTCTCAGGGAACCCAACGGCCTGTGAGCTGCGCTCATTGCAGACCGTTGCCGACTCTACGACGCTTATCCGTTCCGGTTCAGCAGCGGTTCCGAGGGGCGCAATAGGACCCCTCGGCAGCAGAAAGACAGCCTCGCACTGCCGCTCTCTCTCCATATCGAGCGCTGATTGAAGTAGCGAAGAAGGCTCGGTATGTCGATCAGAGATAAATTCCGAGAATCCAATGCCGACAAGCGTGCATCTTTGCTCAGTACAATCGTCCAGATTTTTCTGGAGAAGCTGCAATGCCTGCGAGAAAAGTAGCCTCTGAGCTTGTTCTATAATGCCAAAGCTAGCGGTTGATACCAAACGCCTAATTGCAGCTTGCAGCGCCGAATGCATCCGGGTACTGCGAGAGCGTCGGCTTCCCTTACCAAGACGCCAGTATACCGCCACTCGGCGTGGCAGCCGACCATACTGTTGGCCATGATGCTTCATTCTCGTTACACAAGCGAGCGCAAGTGCATACAGCTTCTCATGAAATGCCGCAGAGAAGAGCTCCAGTCCTGGGAAGGAATCCTCTACATGTATACGCTGAAGGGGACCTCGAGAATATACCTCCTCTGGGAAATCCCCTCGCGCTGCCAACCAAATGTCTCGTGCTCGCTTCGCAAAGACTGCTGCAAACTTTCCGAATGTTTTTCGTATTGCATGTTCGAGCGTTGATGGAGAATCGAAACGCGTCCGGAGTTCTTTCACCGTTCGAACATGTAGCTCCTCCGAAAGCAGGCGTTCGAAGCGACGTCCCACGTATGGAAGCGATCGTAGCTCGAGTTCGGAGAGCCATGAGTCGGCCCACACAGTGGGCACAAAGGTAGTTTGCCCATTCGGCTTATGCATATTCGCAGCAAACTTGGCGAGCATTTTGTTGAAACCCACCCCACAGGATATCGTTATTCCTGTTCGTTCGAACGCCGCATCCCGCATATTTTTGGCGATATCAGACCCAAGCGCAAGTCTGAGCTCTTCCTCGGGGCCTACGAGGCAAATATCAGGTTGCAAACTCTCGGGCATAAAGTCACGAGGAAAGACTGCGCCGACGTATTCGTTCAAAGGGCCTTTCTGGGCGCACTCTGCGTTCATGGAGCGGAGGCGTCGATCCACTACCGCGGTTAAATCAAAAATATATTCGTCTAAACCTACCGTTTCGCAACGATGCTCCCGACCCACTTCGTCGAGCGACCTCAGCTTTCCTTCGAGTGCTTCACAAATCCGCTCCTGGGCATCGCGATACGGTGTCAGGTCCTCTCCGCAAAAGAGGACGAGCTCTGGGCAGAGACGCTTCGCCTCGTCTACTCTCATTAGTTTGCCAACACCGTATTTCCTAGCCTCATAGTTACAAGTCACCACAAGGTGTTTTTGGAAAACTGCAGCGGGCTTTGAACGGAGAGACTCGTCGCCAACTGCGTTCAACTCCACCTGACAGTAGAAATAGTCGGCGTCGAATACTGCAACGACTCGCGAGGCGTCAAGGTTAAACATGTGTACGAAGGTTCACAAGAAGTGAGAGCAAACAGTGAAGTGCCTCGTCAACGTCATCAAAGAGGTTTAGATAGTGGCCTTTGTCTGCATTTCTGAGCAACACTACAGTCGAAGGGCGAGCGAAGCTCTAACTGGTCGCAAACTATTCGACTGCAAACAAAGCTCTTCCTGGCCGAAAATTCTGCAGTGCAGAGCCACGGGGGGACGATGAATGCAGTCTAACATTGAGCTGCTCGCATTAGTACAGCTTTTCAGTAAATCCGCTGCCTTGTAGGCGTACAGTATCGACGTTCCAACGGCAGCAATAAGACCTTAGGGATTCATACCAGCCTTTGCGGTTTTGGTCGTCTTTTCAGTGCGGCATCCTTGACTATTATCCGCTGCAACTTGTTACTTCACAGGAATAAAGATTATTCGCGAATCCATCTAGTAGTGGTTCATAAAATAACCGATATCATTGCACAATTCACACGCAGAAGTGTCCACTCTTTGCCTCAAGTCACGTGCAGCGTGTTAATATAACGCGTCTTTCAAGCTGTCGATTTTTCTGCTCTGAGGCAACTCGCGTCCGCTGCACTTCGCGCCGTAGATTGACAGGGAAGAAAACTTGGCGTCGTCCCCGAGCGACTTCTCTACAAGCTCATGCTAAAAGCTCACTGAACATCTAACTTCAATTAATCGATACCGTCTGAAAGACGAATTCTCCTCGTTTTGTCACTATCGAAAATTTGGCATTGGATGGCAGCATGAGAACTCTCGCGGGATGTGCTCGCAGAGGCATCCGTCTCTTCAATTTGCATACAAAAACGGACTTGGGCGCCGACAGTTCTCACCGCAGCCACCCTTCTCAGTGGAGAGGGCATCATCGCTTTGCAGGGGGGGTGCAAGGACGGCTGGAAAATTCTCGGCGTCTTCTCTAGCTTTGAATATTTTTTCTGGCGCATGATCCATCGCGGACATCAGTGCATTCAGCAAACCCGTTATCGAACAGGGTAGCGTGCGCCTGCATATGTAGCGATCAGAGAACTCGCTGAGGAAATCGCTCAGACGAAGCCCGTGAGCGTAGAGCATGGCACGGGGCGTTGAAACGGAGGAGGGTACCGTGGCGGGGCTTCTGCATATTTCAAGCGCGTGTACCGAGCGTTTTTGCAAGCGTTCATGCCCCGCAGGACGGAGTTCGTCGTGGGATGGGTGGTATACGAATTGGAACACTTGACTATAGTCTAGCGTTCCAGCTAGGAGGAGCACACCCAGGCTACATACAAATGCGATGAAAATGGCGAGCGAAGTTTAGATCGCAACTGCCGTCTGTGCGGGAAATGCGCAGACAAGAGCAGGAAACTGCGTTTTTCCGACGTTAATGCTGCCGTCATCATCTTGAGAGTGTTGAAACCGGAGCTGGAAGAGAGGGTTAAACTGGCGTATTTTACGTCAAATACACGAGAGAGGAAACGGAATTAGAAGCAGAAAAATCCGCAAAGGCTCGCTCTGATGATATTAGGAAGAAACCGAAACATCAATGAGTATGTGCGATTTAACTGAGTGGACCCACTCCGTTTTAGTCTGACAGGATGCAACTGAAGACTCATCTACACATATCCTCACAACTGGGTCATTCTGGATGCGCGACAAGGAGCCGAAGCAACGGGGACTACGCTGCACCACCCTCTGCTGCAGGCTTTTGCGTACCAACGAGTCTACGATTAGTGCTCTTCTGAATATGCAGGCTTGCCGCATGGTTGTGTGACGATGAGCTCCAGAGCGCGAAACTCTGACAGCAACACACTCCAAAACACATTGAAGTGTCGTTTCTAAGCTGCAGGTCGCTGGGCTGGTTTCCTTTCCTCAGTGACAGGAAGAAGAGCACAAGTATTTGAAAACCTCCCTTGACGAAAGCATCATTTCGCTACGTTCCACTCTGACGTTCTAGAAGCTGTCGAACACCTTCCGTGGGCAGTGCTTCTTCATACCTGAGGGGATAAGCTTCCCGGCGGCGGCCGACTGTTGGTGGTGGCTCGTGGAGAAGCTTGACGCACACGGGACAACGAACAATAAGCGGACTTCTGGAAAGATACTCTCCAGTGCCTTTTTGGGAATTTGCGAGTTTCTGTCTGCACTCTCGCACTGTCTGTGAACCGCAGGTGGAGGCAAGAGGTTGGCACCGGAGACGACGTGCGGCAATGTCTCGTACTGACAACGTCGGCGTTTCCAGAACCCTGAACGCTGCACCGGTTGGAGCACCCAACGCTGCTATACCATCAATGCCTTTCGGTAACTTACTCCTTGTGGGGAGCTGCACTCTGCTCTTTTTATGCCAACAAGCGTTGCAAATACCGCTATCAGCAGTATGCATCGATCCGGAGCTGCAGATTTCCAGCAATACGTACCGCTTATTCACCGCTCCTTTTTTTCATGTGAACCTTGTTCACATCTTTGCGAATATGATTGTGCTGCTGGACATTGGGCCTCCGCTTGAACGCCGCCTTGGCTCCTTTCTCTTCCTATTCATTGTTTTTCTCATGATTTGCGTCTCTGGTGTTTTTAGAGCGATTTTGGCGATGTCTGTTCGGGTCGCCTTGACACCCTTCGAAATGTCGACTAGAGCGCCCCTGCTGCCGCTCCTTTCGTACATCCGTCGGCAGACGCACGCCTGTGCGGTGGGATTTTCGGGCGTGCTTTTCGCTTTCTTGGTGATCCACGTCCACCAGTTCGTCGCGACGGATATCCTATGGATACTGGGAGTCGTTCCATGTCCGTCACGCTTCTATCCTCTGGCATTGTTGGTACTACTTCAACTCATGGTTCCAGCTGTGGACCTTTGTGGTCATCTAGCAGGTATGCTGGTTGGTTACACTTACGTTCGAGGCTGGCTATGGCCGCTGCTTGTTCAACTCATACCGGGGGGGTTTATACGGAACCTTGATGAAATGCTTGGCTCCCGGATAACAGTCTGGGCAGCAAAGCCTTCCGATGAGGAAGGCAATATAATGCGGAGCAATAGGTTCCATCCGAGCACAACGGCAACCTCATTCTCATCTATGTTCGAAAATGGTGCAAGATTCTTCGAGTCGCTTCTCCGAAGAGTATTGCCGTCAAGGCGATCGAGCCAAACGCGGATGCAGAACAATCTTGACGAGTCAGTTGAAAGCGGCATTGCAGCAGAGGTTAACACGGACCGTAACCAAGACGTTATTCTTTATGCTGATACGCATGAAACGGAAACGCAAGCTCCAGTCGAGCAGCTCGTTCGAGCAGGGTACCAGCCGAATGATGCGTTCGAAGCGCTCGCGGAGGTACAAGGGGACGTAGTGGCGGCTAGGCTGATCATCGACACTCGGCTTACCGCACAGCTGGTCGAAATCGGGTTTGATTCGACAGATATTGAGCATGCGCTGCACTCAGGCTGCCCCAAAACCATCACTGCAATCGTTGAATGGATTAGTTCATTAGAGCATTGAGAGTGCGCTCTTCGTATGGAGAGCGGTGGAAGCCGTCTGCGTAGCTGAATGCCTCCTCCCTGCGCAGGGTGCTTCAAGTGCGAGAACTGGGCTGGACCTGGAAAAACGTACAGGCAGCCCACATTCCGAGTGTGACAAAGGCGCTGACCACACTTGCAGGCTGTAACCATTCAGGCACTAGACCGACGGCGACTGCCTGCTCTATGTTGAACCAGCTGACGAGGGCGAACGCAAGGACGAAACCAACGCCTCCGAACATGAAAACGAGGCCCATCGTTTTCAGTGCTGCAGGTCTGTTAATGGGGCGCACCTCGCCAACGTTTCCAAATTCATCACGTCGAACCTCTGGTTGGCCTCTGTTGTATAAAAACGCCATGCTGGTGATGAAAGAGATCGGCAGCGAACTGGTCGCAAACCGTGGAATGAAAAATCCCAAAAGGCCAAGAATCGCCATGATAATCGAAGTCTTTCGGAGGTACTGCTTCTCTGGCACTTTGAAGATTCCATAAAGAAGACCTCCAGGGCTAGTGAGCTGCCGACCAAGCCAGCTTGTCTTCCACCAGGGCTGCTTCCGCAGCCGCTTCTCCAGCGGTGACTCGCGCACTATACCCTCTAGTTTTCCTTGAAGACGGCGTCGGAGCTTATCGTCAAATATCTTGTCCCGCAGCACCTCAAGCTTCGAAAGCTGCTTAAAATCGTCTGCGTACTTGATTTTCAGTTTCTCGAACGCTTCCTGGATTTCCTCGAAGGTCGCACTCTCAGAAACACCAAGTTCGCGATACGGATTCGTGCCGTCGCCGAAACCAGTGCCAGTCCGCCTGCGGCTGGAGCTCGAGCTGTCCCGCGTGGAACGTCGAAAAAACCAAAATAGAGCTGTTAAAGCGAAAACTCCTTGAGTCGAACCCCCAGGCAGTTGTTTCTGCGGCCAAGCGCGCTGAGTATGAAATTTTCGCAAGAACCCGGAGCGTCGGCTGCTACCGAAAGTTCCAAGACAAATCCTCCTTTGTAAAAACCCAGGCCACCGTGCTGAGGTAGGAGAATTACTATGTGCAAAAGAAGCAGAAAACATTCTTTTTGCAAAAGGCAGTGTTTGGGTACCGAAGTACTCGAAGCACGACTACTGAGCTTCTCAAAATAGCTGCAGACAATCATCGCCGTCGTCCGCATGCGCATCGCAGAGTAGTCGCTGGCGGCACCCCCAAATCAGAACGAACTTGAAAGGGTCTACTTGGCTACCTCGGGCGTATACTCTAAACATTGGGCGTCTCCCCACTGTCACCAACACAAGCCGTTGTGAGCCTTTTCTGAAACTGCATCGCTTCTCGTTCTCATCTCTCGCTTTAAGCACGCCGGCTTCTAAAGTCCCTTCCGCTCTATCGCCAGCATTCGAAGGGTGTTGATCGCGGCGTGATAACCCCGATTAACCTGTTTCCTGATGTCTTCTGTGCTTTTTATGCACAGGCAAAAGTTGCGATCTAAACATCACTGGCAACTACTCCCTTTCGTGCGTTCGGCCTGGATGCGCACTCCGCAATGGTATCACCGGGCTGTGACGGGGGTTTCTCAAACGTCCACAACTCTTCCTTTTCAGCGCACCGCCATGTCGAGCGTGAACGCTTGCTTCATGGCTCTATTGCATGCCCTTGACGGGTACAGAAGGCTATCGTCGATGCCCTGCTCCGGTTTTGCCCCAATTAGAGTGTCCAACGAGTACGGGCGTCTTTCTAGGCGATAGCCTCGGCGAGTGCATTGTCTGTTGCACACGCAAGCGCAAGCTGTTCCGTGCGACGGAGTTTCGCGCACTTGATGTTTCCCATGATTACATTGGTACTGGATGAGCAATCCAGACTGGAGACCAAGTTGCGCGATTTTGATTTGTCTACGACCCCTCATGTGAAGCGGTGACGCACATTGCGTGGTGAAGCGATTGGTGCGGTGACTGAAGTTCTAGACCAAGACTGTCTTCCATCGAACCAGAAGATATGAGCGCGCCTGGGAGCATGCCCTGTGGGAAGTATCAAGTCGGCGCTGAATACTGGTGCATGGATGTCCGCCAAAAGAAGAGGACTAGTCTCTCAAATGGAACTGCCTGTTTGACGAAAAACCTTGAGTAATCTTTCCGCACACGTTTGCGAACAAGTCGTCAAAGGATTTTGTCGCGTTTTTTTCTATCTCAATCCAACTTCTCCAATAATTGAGCCCAATTAGTTGCAGTAAGACAAAATAGATCAAAGCTTAAAGATGGGTTCTTTTTGCATTCTACACGGAAGAAAAAGGAAGACAACAGATTTTTTATGAGGATGAATAGTATTATGGTATCGGTTGTTTCACGAACTCTCGTTCGAAGGTGTCGCAAATCAATTTGTTTCCGGTGACGTTACGAATTCCAACTGCAACATATCGAGGGAACCACTCCAAAAAAGCACCTTAAAATCCGAAAACTACCCGCGAATTCAATAGCTCTTATTGCTACTGCTTGAATGTCGAGGTCCTCTAACCAAAGAAAGTTTGAGAAGTCGAAAGGCATTAACACTGCAAGCAGTTATATGTACAGCGAAGAAAACAACATTCGTTCTACCACCATAGAGGATACATTGATACACACGGATGGACGCCACCCAGACTTTCTTGACTGGCCTCCTCAAATTGTTTCGGTTCATCCAGGTACACTAATAGCCTGAGAGACTGGCCAACGAAAATAGGTCACCTCAGCTCTTCGAGTATCTTCTTCAGTTCTGCAAACCGTATGATAATGATGGCGGTGTTAGAATCATGGTTCACGAATTGCTTGCTTTTAAAGCCTCTGGTGGCGCAGATCTATGCAAGGGTTCCTCGCACTCGCGCCCTCTGGGCGACTGCAGTCTCGTCATCTTGCCGTCAGGCAAACAACTTTTCTCGCCTATCTCCCCTCGACTTCTTCTTCATTTGCTTTTCTTCTCTCGGTGGGCGATGAGAGAAGGATTTTTGCTCTTTGTTTCCGAGGTGCATGCGATGACGGCCCTCCAGGATCCCCAGCTTTCATGCCGATACCTTTCCCTTAGATTTTTTACTTTTGAATATGAAAGCACACCGACCTCGTCTGCTATAAACCGCGAGAAAGCATTCCATTACACTCTCCTAGGGTTGGAGCGCAGTCGAAATGAAACACTATTCACACTATCGCCTTCGATTATAGCCATTCAGCTCATAATTGTTTCACAAGCGCTGCATGCGCTCGAATACCATTTGTCAGTGTGGAGCAGGTGATCCAAACCACTCGGTAATCTACCGCATACATCATAGACGAATTGCCTTTGGGACATATATACTCTTTACTGCGCAGAGCAAGGAGGAATACATTCCTTCTTCAGGCCAATCACACAGCAGTACTCAGATAGTTGAGGAACACTGAAAGAAACAAGTATATGCGCTCTGTGCCAAAAGTCGATATTCGTGAAGCGTGCTTGGGGCCAATGGTGGCAAACGACCCATTGATCGTCTTATTGGAAGTAAAAGGGACAACAGTAGCCGACATTGGCGTCTCTGCTTCTCAACAGCTTGTTCTTGTGGTCCTGGGAACACCCGGATACAATTACAAAGAAATGACAGATTTCATTCACGGCCATCTTGCACCGAAATTGCAACTAGAGCGTTCCTGGAACGTCGCGATCGCTATTAAGCACAGGACAGTCGGTTTGCGTTTCCAGTCGATGAGACGTCATTCGCTCGAAAAAGTCGGAGCTCATATGGGTATTCGGATAGAAAGAGCCCGTCATATGTGCGACCGAACTCGTTGAGAAATGGGACATCATCTGTTTCGGCTGGAACGGATTCATGTGGCGGCCTCATTTTCGCCCTAAGAGACGGCTTCCACAACAGCACCAAATACATCGAATAACTGATGACTCTTGCCTGACGTCTGGTGATGTCGTTCTGTTGCACAATGCGGCATTTCTCTCTTCCCCTAGCGTTCAAGCTTTTGTCGATTCTATCGAGGGGTAGAGCTGCTGTTCATTCCTGCGTACTCTACGTGGTTGAAACTCATCGGAAGGGTCTTCTCTATCGTGCAAACGTAGTGATCGCTCCACGAGGCAAATCGCTAAGGCCTTCAGCACACGGTGACACCGGGGCACATTTCGTCTTTCTTCCGCAAACCCTTCTCCGTCAATTACCGTCCGCATCTGGCGGCATAGTTAAGTGCGCTGTTTCTAAAACATTAAAGGACGGGCTGGGATATCCACTTCATAAGGTCAAGATGGAGCGAAGCGAGCGGGGCGCTTCGGCGACAGAAAAGCACCCAGAGCTGACAGAGCACCAAATTGCACAGAGGGCTCGAGAGGTCGAGGAATCCCTGATGTGATGCGTTCAATCAGAGGCAATAAACACGTGGAATTCGTGGATTGAAACTTGGACGCCGCCATAAATACCAGATGATATGTTGTGCTGAAGAAGAGACCCGTGGGGAGAACGTGAGCGAACTTCATGGGGCAGCCTCTCGGACTCGAATTGTACACGGAGAAACTGAAGCCGATTGCAGGCTGCAGGTCAAAAAGACTGGGAGGCCTCTGCCGATTGATATATATATATTGTATGGTTGTGAAAGATGTTCATTTTACTGACAAGCCAGGTGACCTTAGTTATGCCTTTCTTACTCCTGCACCAGGATCGTCACCAAGGCCGGCGGCGTTTCGTCTGCTCGGCAATAAACCTCACCTGAGTCTGCAGGGCGGTTGCGAGCTGTACGGAAACACGCCTGCGGCGCATGATCCAGAACACACCTGCGCGTCAATGTACTGTTACTACAGCGCTCCGCTGATAATTCTCAGAGGGACGTTTACTCGTGCAGAGACTGCTAATGCGGTAAATGAGATACCTCTTTGCACCGTCTTGGAGTGTGGGACATGGTTGGACCGTGCAGACGCAGCAGCGCTTTCGAGGGTCTCCTTCAACAAAGAGCGGGACGCGGTGCGTGCCCGCGCCCCGGCGCTCTGCGAGGTTACGGAAGGCCGGGGAGCAGCGTGTGCGTAGGAAACGGTCCATGGGCCTTAAGTGTTTATTAGCTGGGCCAGACACTGGTTTTTTTGGTATCGGGACATCTGAAGTGCTTGTCATTCTTCTCTGCGCTTGGCTCCTACTTGGCCCAAAAGGCACTTACGAAGCAGCCCGAAACCTTGGGAGTTTCATAGCGAATCTTCGTGAGGCAGCAAATCAAGCGCGGGAGCAGTTTATATCTGCTCTCGGAGAAGACTACGACAGCGCTCGTCGTGAGGTCGAAGGAATCAGGGACTCTTTCGTCGAGGCGCTATCAGGTGAGGTCGACGATTTTGACGGCGAGGCTGGTAAGAACTTAGCTGCTGCGACCGATGACAAGTCCACCGGAAAAGAGCGTGTTGGTCAAAGTCCGAGTTCGCCGCTAGATATTGCTACCTTTACGAGTCTGACTGGAGGGAAAGGGCGGTCCGAAGATGAAGCGAGAAGCTACTTTTTAGATGCTCTTCGAAGAGTGAATGATCCGAACCAGGTGCCACCGACATTCGCGAGCGAGCCTGCCAGTGCTGCGAAGGAAATCGAGTTGGATGGGCATTCTATCAGGGCCGAGCCTGAGGTTCGTGGACTAGAACGACTCACAACGGAGTCAGGGGCTCTCGATCTCCGAAAGCTTGAGCTACGTATAGCTGCTCTAGAAGACGAGATTCTAGAGCTTAAGATGATCATCAGGGAGCGGCGGCAATAGCCTTGGAATGAACCGTAAAGTTCGTGCTCCGAGCGTCTGCTTTTCGGGCATCGAGATGAGTTCCGGAGGTGAAGAGCACTATAGGAATATTGCTTATAATATCAGATTGTGTACGCCGCACAGTAGGAAGACGCTTCTTTTATTCCGGTTGGCAATCATCTGAAAATAAGCCACAATCGGATCATGTCCTACTGAGCCAGAGATCTCGAATCAGAAAACGTAAATTTCCGTGGCGTAAGCAATTCAAATCCGCAAGAAACCAGACGAAACAACAGAGCGCAAATCTGTTACTCATTGTTAGACACTTACCAAGGGATCTGAGGTGACTGTATCAGAAACGGCGCAAGCGGAATAGTATGTAATGGTGGGGACACATCTAAGTATGCGAATTTTAACGAAAACTACAGAATGAGTTCAAATATGATCCAGATCGTTCGAGCTGAACTACCGCTTCTAGATAAAGCAAAAATTGAAATCTAATTGGTAAATTCAGAATGCGCACCGGCCAATTTTCGATGAATCGATTGGATTTTGCATCCGCACATCAAAATGTTGGAACTTGTTTTCACTGACACAGGTTCATTCCTCAAAATGTTGCTTAGTATGCAAACACAGCGCTCCATTAATCTTTGTCACCTTCTGGTTAAGGCTTGCACAATTCTGCTCAAGTATCGTGCTCATATCCGAGATCCAGTACTCGCTAAGAAGATGTGGGTATTTCACAGCGCAGTTGAATCCTGGCTGTCTATCCATAGTTCAGCAGAGCTTCCGATGCTATGTTTTCTTGTGGCTAACAACTGGTTTGTAATGAATTGCCATATGTGATGTTTTTACGGTAATGAAGAAAATTTAAGTTCCCAGTCTTTGCAAACATCATTGTCAACTCTTACTCTTCAAAAATTTCGCGACTGTACTATATGTAGTGCTTTGGGGAAGAACTGTGCGAGCCTGCCCTTTCGTTTTTTGTTTTCATCACGAATATGCAACCAAAATGGACGTATCCCGTAGATGGGAGAAAGGTGGCGGGGAGGCTTTCTACTATCACTGCTTATTTCGAAAAAACGTCTAAACTTGCTTCAGTCAAGAATCCGAGGCACAGCGGACAAATGCCCTGATCTCCTCCGCGCGCCTACTCTGGACGCCATGCAGAAAACATAGAACTCACAGAGCTCCTTCATATAAGACTGTTTCTTCGTAGATTCATTCCACTCAATACCTTCTCTAGAAGGCACTATCATAGAAGCAACAGGGTTCGAAGAATCAATACCGTCGCTACGAACCGTGATGAAAGGCTATCAGAGGACAAACAGAAAAGCAAGCTTGTATGGACACATACGCGCTACGAATAATGTATTATCGACTTCATGCCGAAACGCGAACGCTTATTACAGGATAAAAGGGTGTTCGTCTCACTAGATGAAAATTCTTGATGAAAAAATGGTGGGCGAGTCTGTGTGTACTCAAAGAGCGTCAAATGTCTGGTCTTAGAGAATGTATAATCGAACAATGCGAAAACATAAACTCCAGCGGCCGCTCAATAGGGTTGTCGCTTACAAAGAATCACATAGACAGGATTGTTCAACACCTCGTCTTTCGTCCGTGCACTATTTGACTTCCCCGCCCAATATTCTCCTATATTTCTCTAAAATGATGTCGATCTCTGTTACAAAAATGCCGTCTACGAGTGCGCAGCGAAGATGGGCGCTCTTTGCTCTACTAATACTTCCGCTGCCCAACTAACAGCCAGCGCGAGCGGCTTGTGAATAATTTCCCGGTACATGTAGATCCTGGTGCTGCTGGATCGAGCGCGCGTTTTTGGCGCGCTGTATGCATTTGCATTCATCTAACTGCGGTTTACGCATGGCGAGACTAGGCACTGAGACCACAGGGGGAGGGCCAAGTACTCCAAGTGAGCAGACTGCAACTCAGACAGCGAGTGCCCGGCGTACTGCAAAGCGTCGGAGGACTAACACCAGTAGTTTGGCTGACTTTCGCTCCAAGCGTGAGCGGGGAGGTACCTCCGGGCGGACACCGTCACAAGACGAATCAGTGGGTGCAGCCCAGCTCCCCGAGCCTGTTGCGCAGGCGTCATCACAGTTGCAGCTGGGCGAGTTGGCTGTGGAAACTCGGTTCCCTGTGAGCGTAGCGGTTCAGAGTCGAGCTCGGAGCTTTGCGCAGTACGGAATTCTGGAATGGATCCGATTGGAGAACTTTATGTGCCACCGTTGCTTTGAAGTCAAGTTTGGCCCGAACGTCAACATCATATCGGGACCAAACGGCTCGGGAAAGTCTGCGATAGTTGCGGCTCTTCAGCTCGTGTTTGGGTCCTCCTCAACGTCCACGGACCGTGGGCGACGTGCAAGAGACCTCATACGCATCGGTGCAAGCTCGGGGTTGGTTGCAGTTAGGTTGAAGAACCGGCCTGACGAAACGGATGCTGTCGACGGGCGCTTTCGACCGGACGTGTACGGAGACTCGATAGTCATTCAACGTCGCTTGACGCGTACTGGAGTCTCCAAGTGGAGCTTTCACAACGCTGAGGGCAGACGTGTCCAGACTGAGCGCTCCGCACGGCTTGAGCTCGAGGCCATCATGGATCACTTTTCGATTCAAGTGAGCAACCCTGTCGCGATTTTAACCCAGAAGAAGTCGAAGGAGTTTCTCTCTAGTGGCAAACCATCCGATCTCTACAAATTCTTTATGGAGGCGACGAAGCTCGGTGAAGTTCGTGACGCGCTTATGGAAGTTCGCAACCAGGCGGCTGAGATTCGAAGCATGTACGGTCGGAAAGAAGCTGAGATACCCCGTTTGCAGACGGAGCTTAATGCGGCAAAAGCAGCCTTCGAAGAAGCCCAACGCATCGAACATCTGGAAGAAGAGCTGAAGAGTCTGAGAGAACATTACGCTTGGGCTCTTGTCGCTGAGGCGGAGCACCGTTTGGCGCATGCTCTAGAGGACAGAAATAAGGCTCAAAATCTAATCGATGAAGGTGAAAGGCGCCTAGGACTTCTTGAAAATGAGATTAGTGCCAAATCTGATGAACTTAATAATCGGAATCGAGAGCTGCGAGAGATCAATGAGATGATTAATCGAGATATCTCAGAGGAGACAAACGTCGAGGCGGCGCTACGAGAAGTTCGCGCAGAGATTCGCCGCCTTGAGCAGCAGCGAGCGCGTTTGAGCTCGATCCAGACGAATCGCAAAGATGAGCGTGATGCTGTGCTCGCCGAACAAGAAAAACTTCGGCATCGTAGCATCTCATCAGACTCGCAACTCGTGCAGCACCACCAACAGCTTCAACAATTGATGGACGAGATTGCCCGCCTATCGACGTTGCTGGAAACGAAACGCTGCTTGTTGAACCAGCTCGAAACGCAACTGGAAACCGCGCGGGCCGATCAAGCTCAGTTACGCACGCGCCTTCAGTTACGGGAAAGTGCGCTGCGCCAAGCAGAACGCAGCCTGGTTGAACTGCAACAGAGCACTCAGGACCCAAGAGTGATTTTTGGTGGGCCACATGTCACAGCACTTTTGGCGGATGTCGAAAGGGCCATGGAACAGAAAATCTTTAGTCGGAAACCGATCGGTCCTCTCGGATCGTTTCTTCGGGTACGCGATCCCAAATGGACGCTTCCTATTGAGTTCTCTATCTCCGCGGCTGTTCTTTCGGCTTTTGTTGTCCATAATCTCACCGACGCAGAAGCGTTGCGTAGGCTAGCAGAGCAGCGCAAGTATCCTATTCCCCGTATTCTGGTACAGGATATGGACGCTCCTTTGTATCGTCCCCGTGCAGAACTGTTGCCACCAGCTGAGCTTATCACTGTCCACTCACAAATACGAATAGAGGCCCACGAACAGGTTCTGCAGAACGTCTTGATGGACCACGCAGAGACAGAACTGAATCTGCTTTTTGATACGGCAGAGGATGCACGGCGAGCCGCGTTTGAGCTGCGTCCCCGAAACGCCCGAGTCTGTTGGTCAGCTGGTGGGGATCGTGCGCAAGTTGGTGCTGGAGGCTCGAATCAATTCCGCGCAGGGCCTGATCCGTCGAGGTACACGCCGAAACTGGCGGGCGATATCGAGCATCAGATAATACTGAAGCAAAGGCTACTCGAAAATGAGCGACGGGAGTACGAACTGCTGAAAGTCCGCGAAACAGATTGCAAGAATACTGTAGACGACCTTGAAAGGCGGCGTTCGCAAATAGCTCAAGATTTGGTTGGTCTTGAAAACGAGGAGCGCATGAAGAGACACCGCATCGAGCTCCTGCGAGAGAGCCGAGAGGATGAGACCACTGATGCATTTTTGCCGGACGCCTATCAGGAACGCGTAGCGGCGATCGATGCAGAACTCGAGTCGATTTCGAAACAGCTCCAAGTCTACGAAGATGAAATAAAATTGGCTAAGGACAAAGAGAACGAAATCGAGACAAGAGATCGCGATCGTCGCCGCATGGAAAGAGAGCTCGAAGAGCGCCGACGAGAACTCGCGAAAAATTGCCGCACTCTCGCGGCAGAGCACGCACAGCTGCAGGCGGAGCTCCAGGCTTTGCGCAGCGGCATTGAAAAGGAGCAGGTGAATCTGGGTGCCCTCGAGACGAGGCTGGAGACTTTGCGCAACGAGCTGCGGCGGGAGGAGCATAACGCGCTGCAAGTCTGTGCCCGGCTGGAATGCGAAATAGGTCCAGTACAAGAACTGCGTATCGAGATCGCTAGCTTGGAATCACGCGTGCAGACAGAGCAAAAACGCCTGGACGGCTTTTCGATTTTGCAGTTACAGGAGCGATATGAGCGTGCGCAGCAGTCTTATGATACAATTAAGACGGAGCTTGGCGCCCTAGAAAGACTTCTGCAGCGCATTGAGGACGGGCTCGTCGAGCGTGTGAAGTCGTTTATTCAGCTCCGGGCTCAGATCCAGAAGCATGTTAGCGCCTATTTCGGCTACTATATCCACATGCGAGGCCATTATGGAAGCATCAAGTTCGATGACCGATCCCAGGAAATGCGCTTACGAGTCGCAATCAGCCATCACCGAACGCACGAGGGCGAATTGTGCTTCGCCCAAGACCTACGCTCGCTCAGCGGCGGAGAACGGTCTTTCACAACACTGGCGCTCATGCTCGCGCTCGGTGAAGCCATGGAGGCGCCATTTCGCATCATGGATGAATTTGACGTCTTCATGGACGAAGCAAACCGACGAGTCGCGTACAAAACGCTCATCGACATTGCGAAGCGAGAGAGCAGGCGTCAGTTTGTTTTCATAACACCGCTGACGCTGCCAAACCTGCGCGCTGACCCTGAGTGCGTTCGTGTTGTGCGACTCGTACCGCCAGTGCGTGGTACAGACAATGTGCAACAGACAATTCTTGACGATTTCGCCCCAAACGCAGGAGATGTCACTGATCCGCAGTAGCTGTAGGCGGAAGACGAACGGAATTCCATACGGTCAGTGCTCTGGAGCAACAAAGTTCGTCATCTACCGCAGACTACTAGGGCCTCAGCGATAAACGGCGTCTTTCATCCCGCTTGCTTGCATGCGAATGCATGTGCGAGCGCTGCCAAGATATGGATACTTTCGACGATGCGCACCACACCCTGAGCATCTCGCTGCATTGTTGTGAGCTCTTTTTCCTTTTGCCCCACCAGCCGGATGGGATGCGCTTGACTGGTTCCCATTGTAGGTTTTCATCGCTCTTCGGGGGCACCTTGGCGCGGAGCGCACTCGACAGCGGACGAGCGGAATGCCTTGAGTATTTGCTGTGCCAGTACTTGCGCTCATGACCCTTGACTGTTACGTAAGCGTAACTTCACACCCTCATCGGCTAAACAAACTGTGTGCGCTAGCAAGGGTTCATCTGAAAAGCCACCTGCTCCAGGCCTGCGAGGCGGTTCGATCGCTTGACGGGCGCGAAACCGCAGCCGGGGCACAGCCGATGTGGAAGGTGGAATGTCCCGCAGTTCGGACACTGTTGCACGTTCGGATAGGGTCGCAAGCCCTTCCCGCTGGCGCGCATTCGCTTCCGAGAGTGCGACGTTTTTTTCTTGGGAACCGCCAGCAGTACGTGCTGGAGAAACGGCCGCTCCGAGCAGACGGAGCCCACCACGACATTCGTTAAACGCTCCCAAGCGAGCAGCGCCCCAAGTCGAAACGTCTCAAGGCACGGTGCGCTGAAACAAGTCAGGGCCGAGGATATTAACGATCGCATCGGGTGCGGGGGCAAAAACTGTATCCCTAACCACAACCAGCCTTGCGGTTGTAGGCGTAAAGCTATATTCTTTCGTCGAGCAAACCTATTTGGAATGCAGGTACGCGATGATCGTTCAGCTCAAAATTGTTTCACAAGCGCTGCATGCGCTCGAATACCATTTGTCAGTGTGGAGCAGGTGATCCAAACCACTCGGTAATCTACCGCATACATCATAGACGAATTGCCTTTGGGACATATATACTCTTTACTGCGCAGAGCAAGGAGGAATACATTCCTTCTTCAGGCCAATCACACAGCAGTACTCAGATAGTTGAGGAACACTGAAAGAAACAAGTATATGCGCTCTGTGCCAAAAGTCGATATTCGTGAAGCGTGCTTGGGGCCAATGGTGGCAAACGACCCATTGATCGTCTTATTGGAAGTAAAAGGGACAACAGTAGCCGACATTGGCGTCTCTGCTTCTCAACAGCTTGTTCTTGTGGTCCTGGGAACACCCGGATACAATTACAAAGAAATGACAGATTTCATTCACGGCCATCTTGCACCGAAATTGCAACTAGAGCGTTCCTGGAACGTCGCGATCGCTATTAAGCACAGGACAGTCGGTTTGCGTTTCCAGTCGATGAGACGTCATTCGCTCGAAAAAGTCGGAGCTCATATGGGTATTCGGATAGAAAGAGCCCGTCATATGTGCGACCGAACTCGTTGAGAAATGGGACATCATCTGTTTCGGCTGGAACGGATTCATGTGGCGGCCTCATTTTCGCCCTAAGAGACGGCTTCCACAACAGCACCAAATACATCGAATAACTGATGACTCTTGCCTGACGTCTGGTGATGTCGTTCTGTTGCACAATGCGGCATTTCTCTCTTCCCCTAGCGTTCAAGCTTTTGTCGATTCTATCGAGGGGTAGAGCTGCTGTTCATTCCTGCGTACTCTACGTGGTTGAAACTCATCGGAAGGGTCTTCTCTATCGTGCAAACGTAGTGATCGCTCCACGAGGCAAATCGCTAAGGCCTTCAGCACACGGTGACACCGGGGCACATTTCGTCTTTCTTCCGCAAACCCTTCTCCGTCAATTACCGTCCGCATCTGGCGGCATAGTTAAGTGCGCTGTTTCTAAAACATTAAAGGACGGGCTGGGATATCCACTTCATAAGGTCAAGATGGAGCGAAGCGAGCGGGGCGCTTCGGCGACAGAAAAGCACCCAGAGCTGACAGAGCACCAAATTGCACAGAGGGCTCGAGAGGTCGAGGAATCCTTGATGTGATGCGTTCAATCAGAGGCAATAAACACGTGGAATTCGTGGATTGAAACTTGGACGCCGCCATAAATACCAGACGATATGTTGTGCTGAAGAAGAGACCCGTGGGGAGAACGTGAGCGAACTTCATGGGGCAGCCTCTCGGACTCGAATTGTACACGGAGAAACTGAAGCCGATTGCAGGCTGGAGGTCAAAAAGACTGGGAGGCGTCTGCGCGAGGAGATTAATATACTCTCTGGCTGCGAAACGTTCACGGACCTCTGACCGTTCGTCTATGTACAAGCTAACTTGGTGTCTGCGCCACTCGCGTGCAGTTTTTGGGCGGAACTCTGTGTCGAATAATCCCGGCTCCCGGCACCAACTCTCTAACTTTTCTCTCACTGCGAAAAAGCCAGTCCAAATCGTCGAGGTCGGTCCACGCGATGGCTTGCAGACGGAGCGGCCTCTTCCGGTTGAGGACAGGACGGAGCTTATACGCCGCCTTGTACTCGACGCTGGATTGCACAAGGTTGAAGTTGGCAGTTTCGTCTCTGAAAAGCGAGTACCGCAAATGGCTCAAACGGAGCAGGTCATTGCTCGACTACAGGCTACTCTTTCCACCTCCGTGCAGAAGCACGTAACTTTTCCTGTTTTGGTGCCAAACGAGAAGCATCTCGAGCGAGCTTTGAACGCTGGCTGTCAGGATTTTGCAGTCTTTGTTTCATCCACGGAAGGGTTCAGCCAACGGAACCTAGGCTGCTCTGTAAGCGAGAGCCTCGAGAAGGTGGACACTATCTTTCGCCGGCTGGAACAGGAACCTAACCGCGACGCTTTTTCAGTTCGAGGGTATGTTTCATGCATTTTCATGTGCCCCTTCGATGGTGACGTATCCCCGGCTCATGTACGGCAAGTTGCGAGCGCCCTGCTGGAGATGGGTTGCTACGAAGTGTCTCTCGGGGATACGCTCGGCATGGGAACTCCGGCTCATGTGCGGCGTCTTCTGGATGAACTTTTTGGTCACGAGACTAGAACGGCTGGCAAGTACGCCGTCCATTTCCATGATACATATGGCATGGCCGTTGCTAACATTTTATGTGCCATTGAAGAATACGATATTTGTGTAGTGGATAGCTCTGTTGGGGGTCTCGGCGGTTGTCCGTTTGCACCTGGCTCCACGGGAAATGTTGCCACAGAGGACGTCCTCTACCTATTGCAAGGCCTAGAACGAGCCGAAAAGGGGGTTGATCTAATGAAACTCACTAACATAGGGGCCTGGATTAATGCGAAATTCGGGCGTGAAACACGATCAAAAGCTGCTCTAGCCCTTTTGCGGAAGCAGCGCAGCGACGAAGGATAGGTTGCTTCTCTTGCGAATAGCTTCAATAATCTCTCTAGAAATTTGCGGTGCGCCAGACAGGCGCAAATAGGGCCTGCCTGATAGCAAGAGCGGTCGAAGTACTAGGACCAAGTTCTTTTACGCATACTCGCCGCTCAAACGGAAGGCGTCAGGAACCCTCTTCTGCCGAGGCGTCATGGCATCGCTGCCTTTCGAAGCAGTTGATTAGCGCGCAAGCGTTTCTGTATAGTGGAACGTTTGGGTTTTGAACATACTCTGAAGTATGCCGCATATGCCCGTATAAAGTGAACCATATCCATTTCAGACTAAAATGAAATAGATCCACTACGCTAGGTCTGACGTCAAAAGTACTGTTTTGGTTTCGTCTAGATAGCACCAGCACCAGACCTTGCCGGCATTTTCGGCGATTGCTTCCTTTTCCTCTCTCTCATCCCCAGTGTTGTACACGCAGCTCTCTCCTGGAACTCTGGCTCCATTGCCAGCAGTCGAATGATATTGATGGCTGCAGTAAATTCCAGATTACGCCGTTTCTAGCTGCTGTCAACTCAACTCCTTCACATGCGGAAGTTGCTACCTGCACTTCGCTCGGCGTTTCCATCTTGTTAGTATAAAGGCTCGGTGTGCCCTGTACAACGGCGACATGAGAGAGTGGTAAAGTGTTCAAATATGCCCTCCAGACCTCCTCTCCTAACAGTTGCACAGTGGCGCGTTACGCGTGCTTCGCCGCTTCCTAAATGTCCTTGACGGTCCGAAAGGCTGCCTCAACAACATCCCCGTTTTCCGCACCAGGGCCGAATCATAAGATCATGGGCTTATTCTGAGCGATCCCAACGGCGAATACTCTGTCCGCTGCACAAGCAAGCGCACGCTATTCAATTCAATAGAGGATTTTTATAACGCGATACAATCTATTACGGAGCATTTTTAGAAAGGAATGTTAAGGCTGGAGAGCAAGTCGAGAAATATCGATCCGTCAACGCTTCGCTCTTCTAAAGTGGTGACGCACTCTACACTTGAAGTGATCTCTGGGATGAATCAGGCCCGAGTCCAGAACCAATTTCCATGCATAATTAAGAGAGTGAAGCCTCTGGTAGCATAACCCTCGAGAGTTATCATAGTGCTGTGGAATTCGAGTTCGACGATGGCAACAGAGAGACGTGATATCGGCTTTCAAACATGATCGCTAATTCGACGAGAGAAGCTTACTGAATTATTTGTAGTCAGCATATGAATAATTATTCAGTCGCCAACGTCAAATTTATTTTGTATTTAATGCAGAGGCGTGAGTAGTTTGACCCACACGTTGCCTTTTATCAGTGAGATCGAAAATTGAATAGTGCGCGATGCGCACATGTTACTAGGAAAGAAAGAAACGGTTTGATGCTTGCGCTTATGATTTGGATAAGGAAAAACATTGCTGTTGGAATCGCTCTTCAGCGACGTCATCCATTGTCCTGATTCCAGTGCCGTTTTGAATTCGAACGGCGAAGCGTTTAAGGAGTCACTCCGCAACGGCGATTACGAATACTGAAATTACGAATGCCCCCGTAGTCCCCAATTGATGCATACGAAATGTTGACTTTGCTCATCCGAAAAATCGGATACAAATCTCAAAGCAGGGACAGAGCGAGCAGCTCAGCCTTCCATTCTGATATGATACAGGACTAGGGACCGAGTCACGCCGTTCTGCGAGCGGCAACATAGGCAGCGATCTCTTGAGAATCGCACACCCCAAAAAGTTCGATACTTCACGAATATGGCTTGTTCGGGTTCAGGGTCACCCATTTCGTGTCGACGAAGATACGCCTTCGATAACGTCTCACAGGTTGGAGCCACTGGGAAAATTGCACAGTGCTTGCTCCAGTCTGCGTCCAGTTTCCTGATCCGTCCCGAAAAATCTGGCAGTAGGTGCGTGCGCAAAGATGTCGCTGCCTCATTGATACTTGGGACAGGGTTGGACTCCTGGAGGCCAGGCAACGGCAGTAACGATGGGGTCTGTTTTAGGCAAAATAGCGGTAGAAACACCGCAATTTGAGCTTCTGAAACGCACTGATAGCTACGAGATACGAAAGTACGGTCCTTTGGTGGCTGCGGAGGTTCGTGCCTCAGAAGTTTTCGCGGGTCAAGAGCACAAAGGCAACAAGCTTGACAGTACCGGGTTCCGGCTACTAGCAAGCTATATTGGTGCGATCGGAAAACCTGCAAATGTTGCTGTGAGCGGCGAGCGGGCTGAATCCATCGCTATGACTTCACCAGTGGTTAACCAACCAGAGAAAATTGCCATGACGGCGCCTGTTGTGAGCCGCGCTGAAAAGGTTGCAATGACAGCTCCGGTAGTCACGTCAGACACAACAGAAAGCGGTTCTCGCAGTTCAGCAGGAGGGTTGCGCGGTCAGTCTGGCGCAATGAAGACCGAAGAAGGTGGCGTCATGGCTTTTTATCTGCCAAGCAAATACAGCTCCGTTGAAAGCGCTCCGAAGCCACTTGACGAGCGTGTCCATCTGGTCCAGATTCCACCGCGAAAGGTTGCCGTGGCTATTTTTAGCGGAAACACAGACATGCGCCGGTCAAGGACACAGGCAGAGGAACTTTTTGCTGCTCTGAAGGTGGACCAGATTCGGATGAAAGGAGATCCGGCATCCTTGGATGATGCAGTATGGTGGCTAGCACGGTACAATCCGCCCTGGTCACTTCCCTGGACAAAACGTAATGAAGTTCATATCGAACTCGAATCATGAGCTCAAAGCACTCGGAGCAGTGAACCAGTTTGTGCCTTACGCGGTGTTTATGCACTAGTTAGGGCTATGGCTAAGAAGATCGCGACTGCGGCAGACACGCTGCCAAGGATAGCGGCTGGCATGACTTTCCTCGTTTTGGCATATCTGATCCCGAACACGACAGTCAACACAAGGGAAACGCCAAGCGCAAGGGCTATTGATGATTGTGAGTATGCCACCCCAAGGAGTACCGCGGCACCTAAGCCGCTAATAATACTAGCCTTTGACTTGGTGCGCGCATAAGCACCCACCCCACCTACTGCCATAACGGCCGCATAGACAAGGGTAACAATTTTTACAGTCTCCGTCATCGTGGCGCGCAGCCGGCCGAGCCGGCTTCGTTTGGAGTTGTAAACTTCAGAGGGCGAAGCATGCAGCACTCTCCCAGCTCGAGACGGAACCAAAGCACGCCCAGGGAGAGCACTGCGCGGGACACCCACGCGAGGAAGCGTTGGAACCGAACAGTAAAGTTTGCTGCGCTCCTTATGAAAAACCTTCGCCTTATCTGGAACAACTACTGTAAACATAACTAGTCTCACAAACTGGAACTGGCGGTGGCGAACGCTACTCGAAAAGCTCGACAACAACAGCAAATTTGCTTGAGCTGGCTGTGCGCAAAGCGTGCACCTCCTGAACGCTTTGCAATCGCGCGCTGGAAGTCAGGATTGAACTAGATTCTCACGCCACTGGCTTTACAGCAACATGAGAATAAACTGGTACGAGTCCATTCAGCTAGCTTGCGCGTGCACATTAGAGTTTGGGTCTCTTTCCATTGCCGCTATGACCCGCCTTTGCTGGCTTTCTCTGCGAATGCTGCCTTTTCCTCGCATATTTCAGGCACTAAGTACGCGGGTGTCTCCTTTCTCGCAAGCTCCGTTGCCAGCTACCGGAAGAGGATAACGGCAACGTTCAGGCTCTGGTGGCGAAATTTTGGGTTGAAGCCGACGCATCTCATGCACAGAGGGAGGTCACGATCTACGCTTCGCTTGATATTCTCATCTTCTTTGTTCAAAGCCGCGGTACGCACGTCGCAGTCGTGGGGTTTGGTCGTGGTCATACTGTCTTTTTTTGTCCAAAATACCGCCTCTTCTGAAGTCTGCCTGTGGCGCAGGAAGACCGCTTCATCGCTTTGTAGATGTCATTTACTAATACTATAGGCACCGCTCGATGCGCCACTCTGTTTCCAGCACGGTGACGTACATTTTGGTCACGAGCTTCTTATTAGCGATCCCCAATGCTATTATTCTGTCTGGTGCTCGTTCAAGGGCACGCTGTTCCTTTCCATAGAGGATTTATTGAATGGGATATTGTACATGATGAAAAGAAGACCGAAAGGAAAATCCAAGCTGGAGAAAATCGAAAAATTCCTTTCGGTGAGGGCTCCATTCGTACAAAAAGATTTCTAAATCTCTACCGGAAGCGATATCTACGACGCCTGAACTGCGAGTCGAAGACCACATTCATTCAATATAGAAGAGGCAGGAGCCTCTAAGAGCATATTCCGTAAGAGGTACTATGTCAGTGCCGATTCCCGTTTCTTCGATGACTCCAGAACGAGGGTAATTGGGGTCTGTAACGGAATCGATTATTTTGCATGACGAGTATGATGCAATTTCGGCATGAGCTTGTGAAACAGTCGTCAAGGGACGACTCTGGATTCTTTTCCTGTTTCATTTAGCGACGCGAATGGATCCGCCCATGGGTTGCCTTGGACAGAAAGATCAGAACTTCAGAAGTGTGTGATTTGAGCATGCCACAAGCAAGGAACGACGGTGAGTGGAGGCTTCTACCTGTGAATTGAATAATGATATCGAATATTTTACGGAAATTTGTTCGAAAGCGTCGCGAATAATCGCAATGCTCACGATGTAACAAATTCTGACGGCAAAAAGTCGAATGAGTCACTCCGGAAATGCGGCCAAGAATCTTAAAACTGTGTATGAATCCACACGCCCTGGTCGCTGGAGTTCGAATGTCGAGGCTTTCTATGAAAACATAAAGTTTGGCAAAAATCGAAATGTGGGAACACCGCGAAGATTTCGGAGCCCCTTTTCGTTCTGGCGCTGGTGAAGCAAAACATGCGGACTTGGACATCACACCATGAAACCCTAGACACCCAATAACAAAGGATTCCCCGTAGATAAAAAGGGTTGGGCTTTCCCTTCTGTAGGTTGAAGAAACTGTTTTTCCAAAAATTAAACTTGTTCGATAAAAGTAGGATGCCGCATGTGCCTCGAAAAAAGATAACAGCTGCTAGGCCCGCTTTCCCTGATTTCTTTCCCAATTCGTCTCCATTCTCCTTGCTTTGGAGGTACGGAGCTATGTTCTTTGATGATATTTAATCGAAAAAAGGCTCCATTGAAGATCTGAAAAGATGAGCCAGGTGCGATTTATGTATTTCCGCACTTGTGTATAAGGTCTTATATTTCTCTAATGGATGTAGAAGGGCGTTTTCCTCACCATTCGACCGTGAAATCCTTGTCCCATGCCCCAAGCGATTTGAATAACACTGCGGGATTTGTCTCGGAAGGTTCGGCATTCATTTCTCACGCAAAAAGCCAGGATTCAGCCTTCAGGGTCAGGGAATGCGGAGATTTTCCCCCGGATACGGAGAATGTGGGGTGAATAGAATACAGATCATTGCTCGGTACTCTCGAATAATGGAGCACCGCGAAGTTTCACCGATTACCCAGCAAAATCTTGCTCGACGTTCATATATCGGGCACCAGCCTTTCTGGATTTCTGACTGGATGATCCGCGTGCCCTACTCCAGGCATGCATCCACTGCCATCTCCCCGAGCCACTGATGTTTTGCATCGCTAGGCTCCAGCGTTTCAGCATCGCACCCCAAATTCGTACCGAAAGATGGCTTCGACATTTCGATAGACACATAGCCGTTTGGCGCTACGGAAGCCCGAGCCGCTTCCCGCGGTTGGTCGATGCGTTCATGCCTCGGTTTACGAAAGTGCTCGAGAGCGTTGCGGGGCAAGCTCACGCCCACCAGAGAAAACCTCTCGCCTTCGATTGCAACGCAGTCGGACACTCCGTCAGCACATCGCACACCACCTCATGCATCCGTCTATGCTTCACGACAATGTTCTCTATCTGTGTCAGCGAACACCGGTACTCAAGACGCGCGTGTGCGTCGCTCTCAACATATCGACGTGAATCTTGCAGAATCGATCCCGGGTGTCGTGGTACGCTCTCATGGAAAGCGCAGGCGTGCTGCAAATGCGCGCCGCAGCCCCTTCAGTACCATACACTGCCACCATCATGCGACGCGACTCGAAGGTCATTACCATTCCAACCGGTTGAGCAAGCTGGCGCAAGCGCGCTGCTTGCCTCCCTACAGCCGAGGGCTTCGGCGATCCCAGCACGGTCTCATGTACTCCTGCCAGAGGTAGTGCGCATATGATCTTTGCTCGCTCACGTACGCTCTGGAGCGGGGCACAGGGCAGCTCATGGCGGGTGCGGGCAGCGATCTATCAGTCGGAGACCTCCGGTTCGACGGCTGGGAACCACTCGTCTTGAGACCCGCGAGCGTAAAATGGCGTTTGACAAGAGAGCACACGCTTTGTAGTGGATTGAACCAGAGGACAGCCTGGCACGCAGAGCAGCTCGACACCTGTCTCAACTGCGTACGGCTTGACCGCGTGTGATTGATGGCGACCGACGTTATCGAAGCGCTGAATAGAAGGATATGCGAAGGAGAAGCCAGTGAGCGTGCGTCGACGGAGGACGCGGTGTTGAGCGGTGCTGTACTTTTGGGAACGTGTAGGCGACCGCTGGATAACATCGTCGCTCGAGAAGGTGTTGTCGGAATGCTCGCGTGGCTCTTCTTTACGAACAGCTGTGTGCGCCTCCCTGAGTAGCCCTAGTCAGGTCTGCCAGTTCTCTAGAATAAGGTCGCATCGAGCGAGACGAAGACGCATCCCTGCAGAGGTAAGCTTTCGCGCCTCACTGCGACGTCGATAGAGCAGCGTTCAGCGCGGGACACTGGAGTCTAAGAGCGTGCTTTGCGCTTTGTCTACCCGCATCTCCTGCTCTCCGCTCGTGTGACGGGGTAGGGGATCTGCGCGCACTGGTGCCTCTCTGAGTGTACGATTCAGGAAACGTATGGAGTGGCTTTGATTCCCGTGGAGAGAATCTGCTAGGCAGAGAATGCTATGTTCTCTTTTGGATGTGCGCTGCTCAGGATGAAGGCATCGACACAGGTGGTTCATCGACCAGGTTAACGCGGATGTACTGACTCGTAGATTTCAAGGGGTTATTGTCTGGCTCGCTTCAGCGTAGGGAAAAGCGCCTTCTCGACCTTCCCGCAGTCTACAGGAAACATTCATGTTGTAGATTACCTACGATAAAAAACGGACAAAAGTAGAAAGGTAGAGTAGGTACAGGCTTTCCAACACTTTCTCCATCGAGGTAACAGCGCGCTTAAATTTTTGACAAGACATTTCCATTGACCACGGATCCCATACAGCGGGATGGATGTTGGCTTTCAAGAAAGTGTCCATAATGGTGTTCCGCATCTTCAAGTATCATGACCCAGAATTCGTCTAGGATGCACAGATTGTTTTGAACATTCGATTGTGTACAGAGCCTGTCGTAATCGCCCGCCGCAGCGGATGCAGCATGGAGACAGTACGGCTCTGCTATACCACTGAGGGCGTCCGCTCGACGCACGGTTCGCTAGTCACAGGATCGGGATTTATCATCATTGTGAGAGCCTGGAATCTCTGCATACGCACTTTCTGCATGCAGCAGCACGAGGCGATATGCTAAGAGACCACCGCGATCAGGGCGACGCCCGGACACTGCTTTAGCACCCCTAGTCCCGGAATAAAGTGCGTTGCGGAGTTGCTGTTCAGGTCTCGCAACTGCAGCCAACACTGCAGAGGTGCACCGAGCACGAACCTGGCAGACTCGTCCTTCTCGCGGGACCTTCCGCCGAGAAGGAACAGTTTTGAAAATGCGGAAGTCTCTACCACCTTTTACAGCCTACCATAGAATACGAAAGCAGTTGTTATCTAGTTGCTAGATAGTGGCTAGTTTCTGTTCTTTTAGCGCAGTTGCAACTTGTAAGTGGATAGTTTCTTTCAGCGAGCTTTGATGAGCGGCGCATACCTTCTGGAATCATCCGCTCAGTGACGGAAGTAGCATGGAATTTTGGATAGTTTCTTTTCGAAAGAGTTGCTGCCAACAGTGTTCTATTGCAGACCGCACTACTGCAGCCGATTCCGGTTGATGCCGTGCTCATCAACGTGAAGCAGCGTTTGTAGCTCCTTTACAAGTATAGAGACGCAGCGAAAACAATATCTCGATGAAGTAGTGCACTGCTCTGGGCAAACTTGGCACTCAGAGCTGCGTCGCCTACTGAATCAACCGCGTTACGAAGCTGCTGGAGGACCTCATCGACCCGGCGCATGCAGCGTATGAGACTTCCCTCAAAAACTTTCGCAAGTTTCAAGGCTTCAGAGAATGGCTGGCCTTTGCACCACGCATGAATAGCGGAAATAATGTTGGGGTCCCAGTTTGGTTCCTCACAGACGTATTCCCATCGCAGACCGGCGTCTCTTTGGACTCGGGCAATACGGCCCACGACGCGGTGAATATCCTGCTGTACCTTTTGCAAATGTTCTCTGATATCCGCATCTTCTGCTACAGCCATTTGGCTGTCTTTGGCTTTCTCATCCAGCACAAAACCGCTCAGAATGGCCGGTATCAGGGGCTCTGGCATGTCCCTGAGGATGCCTTCGAAGATGCATTCAGTCAAGATGAGTTCGTTTGCTGCGCTGATCTCGCAGCATACGCGGCCCTTGGGAGAGAGCTGTTTGTTTTCGTCGAGGTAACCGAGCGCGTGAAGAACCCGATTCATCGCTTCGAGCTCGGCAGCATGAATAAGATGACTTCTGACACGTAAGTCCCTCTGGATTTTCTCCGCTTGTGGAGCAAGTTGGAGACGCAGCCCATAGAGTTTGATATCCTCATGTAACTCGGGTTTCGATGCAGCGCACTTGCGCATTTCCTGCACTAAGCATCGGCGTTCGTGCATCAACGCACGCAAACTTTTTTCCCGAATGCCAAAGTCGTAAATCGGGTCCAAGAGCGGCAAGCCGCCGCCAACCGAGGCGTAATGGCGCTCTGCCGACTGCACGCGTTCGCTGATGATGGAGCGACTCATTTCTGTATCGACTGTTTCGGGCATTTCGATGCAAACCGCCGATATCAACTGGATCAGTGAGCGTTGCAAGTTTTGTAGATGCCATACACCGTCGACTTTTCTTCGGAATACGGAAAATCCGTGTGTCTTATTCGGAAGGCCGCAGCATTTTGGATCCATAACGACGGACCAGTGCTGGTCATCCCGTAGTTTCAGAAGCCGACCATTCTTCAAAAATAAGTCAACATTCTCGCACCGGTAGTAGCGTGATATGTTCCGGTCTATTTCAGCTAATCTCTGATTCAATTTGTAGAATTGCTCCACCTCTTCTTCTTCGTGTGTAAAGTGCATTTGCTTCATTTCGGCCTCTAGGTTTTCCAATTCCGCAACCGCGTTTTCCGCCCGTTTCACTGCCTGAAATTGGGCGAAGGACCTGACCATAATTTGCTCCGGACGAGACTCCTCTGACCGTTGTAAATTCAGTAGCATATTGTAGCCAAGGCGGAAAGCGCTGGTCAACTCGTCCGGACGACCAGAGAGGATTCGACGCAGGCAATCCTCGTTGGTGTCATCTTCCAGTCTCAGAATCACAATGCCCCGCTCATCCAGACCTCTGCGCCCAGCACGGCCGGACATTTGGATGTACTCGCCACTCGTGATGTACCGCACATTGCGCCCGTCGAACTTTTTCAACGCAGTGAAGAAAACCATCCGCGCAGGCATGTTCAGTCCCAGGGAAAATGTTTCTGTAGCCAACAGAACTTTCACGAGACCCTCCTGAAACAGAATCTCGACGATTTCCTTAACAATGGGAAACAAACCTGAATGATGAACACCAACGCCTCGTTTCAGCATTTCGAGCATCGTGCCGATCTGGTCCAGCTGTTGGTCTTGCGAGTTCAACGTCGCCATTGCATTCTGGTAGACGTTTCCGACGAGTGCTTTCTCTTCCTCGCCATTCAGGTCCATTCCAGAGATGCAGCGCGCCAGAGCTTCACAATCCTTGCGGCTGAACGAGAAAACAATCATTGGCTGCAAGTCCTGATCGATTGCAAACCGAATGATTTTCCGAAACTCCGCATTCGAGAGGGTGCGGCCTCTGCTCGGTCCGCGAAATCGATCAATCCTTAAATCCTTCCGGATTCGTTCGAAATTTTTGCGATAGAATTTGCCGCCCTCGTCTTTTAACAAAACGAGTCGGTCTTCCTGATTGGAAAGCGCGAAATGGCGAAGCGGCACGGGTCTTTTTTCGGTATATACTGTATGACAGGGGGCTTGATGGAGTGCCACAATCCATTCGGCAAATTCTTCGGCGTTCGGAATTGTTGCCGAAAGGAAGACGAAGCGAACACTGTCTGGAAGCAGAATAATGCTCTCCTCCCAGACGACGCCACGCTCACGATCGCGCATGTAATGAACTTCGTCGAAGATGACCCAAGCGGCCTCTCGAACAACGTCGGAGCCCCTGTACAACATGGATCGCAAAATCTCAGTGGTCATGATCAAACAGCTCGCATTTGGGTTCAGCGTCACATCACCCGTAATGAGACCAACATCATTGAATTCGCTTTGAAATTCTCGATATTTCTGGTTGCTTAGAGCCTTAATTGGCGAGGTATAGATGACCCGACGATGCTCACGAAGCGAGAGCGCAATAGCGTATTCTGCAATGGCAGTCTTTCCGGCTGAGGTATGCGCTGCAACCATGACAGATTCTCCCGCTTCCAAGCATTTGCAAGCTTCAATCTGGAACAAGTCTAAAGCAAACGGAAATTCTTTCGCTGGGGGGCGTCCTTTCGGTGGCCAAACAGACAGCTTAGAAGAATCATATTCAGAGAGTGACGCTGGAATAGACACAGTATGGACGCACGCGCAACGACTACCTGTGGAGAGGTCGAGCACGCTCAGATCATCTATCACAGCGTCAGCTTGGGAAGGCTCTGAAAGAGAGGTTTTGCCGGTTTCTGTCAGGGTTTCAAGCGTCAGCGTCCTCGGCCGCGAGCCACTGAGCAGAGGGTGTTTGAGCCGCAGCTCCGCCGCGCTCTGCCCAATCCAGGGCGGATCAGACTCGACCTTTGAGCCGGTTGGATCCAATGCATGCTGAGCAGCCGGACGAAAGCGCTTCCTATTTCCATCGCGACGAGCACGGTGCGGGACCCACGAGTTGGAGCCGTGCTGTGCTTCGCGACGCTTGGTCGCTGTCGTTGAGCGCTTCTGTTCAGCTTCTGAGCCTAGCACCTGCTTGGCGTGTACTTTTTTTCTCATTATTCTGTAAAAGCGCAGAGGACTCGTAGGTTCGTGCCAACTTTAACACCAAACACAAAGCGAGTTTGAACAGCGCCTGATGAAATCGAGTCAAAAACACAATTCTCTGTGCACGAAGCCCGACGCTATTACGCCCCAGATTCGCTGCTCATATGCATACGAATAAGTATCTCTGTTTCTGGGAAAGGGCTTGTTATGGCAAAATATCTGAGGACAGCAAGAAATCTCCTGCGCGAAACAACGTCACCAGGTGTGAATTATATGGTTGGCTGTTTCTTATATGAGACGGAAGGCCTCGAAACTCTGTGTACAGCGTGAAATATCACCTCGGCCCGGACCTGAGAACCTCTGCGGCTTGGGTGCGAGGCAGGTCGTTTCATGCGCTAAGGAAGCGCGAGTGGGACGGTCATTACCATTCCAACCGGTTGAGCAAGCTGGCGCAAGCGCGCTTCTTGCCTCCCTACAGCCGAGGGCTTCGGCGATCCCAGCACGGTCTCATGTACTCCTGCCAGAGGTAGTGCGCATATGACCTTTGCTCGCTCACGTACGCTCTGGAGCGGGGCACAGGGCAGCTCATGGCGGGTGCGGGCAGCGATCTATCAGTCGGAGACCTCCGGTTCGACGGCTGGGAACCACTCGTCTTGAGACCCGCGAGCGTAAAATGGCGTTTGACAAGAGAGCACACGCTTTGTAGTGGATTGAACCAGAGGACAGCCTGGCACGCAGAGCAGCTCGACACCTGTCTCAACTGCGTACGGCTTGACCGCGTGTGATTGATGGCGACCGACGTTATCGAAGCGCTGAATAGAAGGATATGCGAAGGAGAAGCCAGTGAGCGTGCGTCGACGGAGGACGCGGTGTTGAGCGGTGCTGTACTTTTGGGAACGTGTAGGCGACCGCTGGATAACATCGTCGCTCGAGAAGGTGTTGTCGGAATGCTCGCGTGGCTCTTCTTTACGAACAGCTGTGTGCGCCTCCCTGAGTAGCCCTAGTCAGGTCTGCCAGTTCTCTAGAATAAGGTCGCATCGAGCGAGACGAAGACGCATCCCTGCAGAGGTAAGCTTTCGCGCCTCACTGCGACGTCGATAGAGCAGCGTTCAGCGCGGGACACTGGAGTCTAAGAGCGTGCTTTGCGCTTTGTCTACCCGCATCTCCTGCTCTCCGCTCGTGTGACGGGGTAGGGGATCTGCGCGCACTGGTGCCTCTCTGAGTGTACGATTCAGGAAACGTATGGAGTGGCTTTGATTCCCGTGGAGAGAATCTGCTAGGCAGAGAATGCTATGTTCTCTTTTGGATGTGCGCTGCTCAGGATGAAGGCATCGACACAGGTGGTTCATCGACCAGGTTAACGCGGATGTACTGACTCGTAGATTTCAAGGGGTTATTGTCTGGCTCGCTTCAGCGTAGGGAAAAGCGCCTTCTCGACCTTCCCGCAGTCTACAGGAAACATTCATGTTGTAGATTACCTACGATAAAAAACGGACAAAAGTAGAAAGGTAGAGTAGGTACAGGCTTTCCAGAATTTACTGCTGTGGGCATAACGCCGGTTGGTGTCACGACATGCTGTACCGAGAACCTCAGTTGAGGAAGACGTTCCATCTCAATGTTTTCGGAACGCAAACGTGCATGGGGAAAAGCTCTATGAGTGTAGCTGCAACAAACCTCGGTGGGTACGCGCACATGCGCAAACTTCACATCTGAAGCAGTGCTTCACTTCGCACATGTACACTGGGGAGAGCATCGGGAGACCTGGAATGACACTGCGTGCTCGTTTCTCATCTGGATGCAATAACTGACTTACTTGTGGTATCTGGCGGAAAGAAGCGAGCATTTTTCCCGCTCAGAAACGGCCTTTATCCGTTTAATATACAGTATGGGTTGCTAATCTTCGAATAAAGCGGAGTTGTGGAGCAAGCTGCATTGATTCGCGGGATGGATAGAGCCTCGTCTGATCCAGCTGACAAGTAATGCATATTGTCTCGTTACCGTGCACAACCTGCAATGATGTTCTCTGCTCTGCATGGCGGGTATTTCCATCCTTAGAGGGAACGTTCTCAGCGGATAGCATTGTTTGATATGTCACAAAAGATGGAATACGGGCACAGTTCTTAGTGTTGCAGCCGGAACTCGCAACCCTGCCTGCTGACGGTAGCCGGCTCAGACGGTGGGGTCGTAGAGTCAATTTTGCGTTAGGCCCATTCGCGGTGCAAGCCTCTGATATGCTTTCATATATTCAACGTTGACGTGGTTCATGGCGAGACTCAAGCACCCTACTCATTCGGAAAACTCTGCATCATAAAAGCTGTTTAGTGCATTTCGTGCAAACGAGGCGTCTCTTCCGTCTTATAAAGGATGAAAGGGAAGGAAGAAGGAAAAATTGAGGCGCTGCAGTTCTGGACGAAGGTGCTCGAGCGAGGCCAGTTTCACCTTTTTGAGTTTGACTGGAGAAGCAGTTCGACGACTGGTTGCTATTCAGCTCTTACTTATGGACTCGTTCGGCATTTTGCCACCTACCTGTGCACCGAGCACGCAGCACTCGCGGAGAAAGGCTTTCCTGCAGCAGGTTCGAGCGCGTCGTGCTCCCCGCCGACGCCGGGTGACGCCCGGCTCATCTTCTGGTGCGCTGACCAATGCGTAGAGTGTTTGGTACCACCCAAGATACGACGGCTTGCAAATGATAGACTTGTATTCACGAAGAGCGTCACCAGAGAGGACCTAAAGGACACGGCGCACACCATATTGGTGCTGGTATCCCTGAGTCCAAACTTGTGCAGGCGATCGGAGTTCTTGGACTCGCTCCTGCTTCCGGCTTTACTGTTTGAGAAACCACCACAGAACCTGACAATAGTGATGGCTATCCGACCTCTTGAATTTCATGGATGTATATGTGATAGCTTGCGATCGAATGCGACGAGCTGCTGGACTTTCATATCAAAGTCTTGTTTTGTTGGATGGACTCGGGTGCCGCTGCGTGGCCGATGCGTTCACTACGGTTTCGAATGTAGTACGGAGGGAGAGCATTTATGGCGGCTGAGCGGGAAGCAGCTAAGCGTTGTCGAATGGGCCTCGCAGCTGGACACACTGCCCTGTCTGTATGACGCGCGCGGTGTGTTTTCCAAGGCATCCCCGGGGGCCAGATTGGAGCCATACGCTGCTACCGTCCACACTGAGCCGGTTGAAGTGAACTCGAACGCAAAGATGGGCAGTGTGGCCAATCTTCAACCATCCACGGAAACGAAGGCAGAGCCGCTCGAGAGCTTCCTTACATCTTTGCCGTTCCGAGTTTCTATTTCGGAGCGGGAGGAACGCTCGCGATCGCGCCTAAAACTGCCATTTGAGCATTTTGATGAGAGCACGGCAGATGCGATTATCAAAAGTCCTGAAGGTTTTGTAATTTTTGAAAACGCCGAAGCGGATGAGCCGGGTAGTGACCCCGAAATCTCAAGCGACGAGGATCTAGACGTTTGACTGCAACTGGAAACTCGACATGCCCAGCACGATGAACCAATGTGAACGGGCTACCGCTGCCAAACGTCTCATGGATTCCGGGATGCATGCTTATCATGTTGCCTTTACGCTCGTTGTTCGAGTCGACAAATCAGCGTTTTCCAGACAACGCCCCGTAAAGTTGAACGCGGCGCCTGCATGTTTGCTTTGTGACAGGCATAAACATACTGGCTTGTCGCGTTTCCAGTCATAGAGCGTTCCATGCGTGAGACGGATAGATGCATACCGCTAGCGCTATCGTGCGCCATATATGGAAGGCTTTGAAACTTGTTTTCATGCGGGACAAGGGCCACAGTGGACAGGAAATCCGCTGTACCCATTTTGGCGTACCTCTGCTGATGATCGTTCAATCATGCGGCACTGTTGTTGCTTGGCGCGTTGCGCTGGAATGGTTTGCAGCACTCTAAATGACTCTTTCAGAAGCCCGACGAAATACATCTGCAGATTGCGCAACACACATTGCTACGGACGCTCGCCCTTTCTGGATAAGGACAACACGTATATTCCTGGCTCTGAGCCCCCGGGACCCAGGAACGAGTAACAGCGCATTACCGTACCCGCTGTTCCCTGATCGCATGTGAGATTGAAATGGGATACTGGATTGCGCGCTTTGTTCTTGCCTTTCGATGTTTTCCGATTTTTCGATGTATAGCTTCGACGTTCGAAGTGCAGAATTAAAGGTCTACGGATTCGCTTGCAGTGTTTGGGTTTCTCGCTCGTCTTTTCGGTGTCGCTCCTTCGATTCTTTGCGTCAGGGATTCGATTCGCCACTGGAATCAGGATGATTCGCAGCGTCATTGAATAAAAGGTGCGTAAAGAATCGATGTCATTATCCAATTCACACGAGCAAGCCTCGCCTCTTCTCCATCCCTACGAGAATACTGCTAAAATCACGCATTCGTCAAGTTTTCAATCTTTATGTCTCAGGCAACTGGTGGACGTAGCATTTCGCGCCACTGGATAGCCGACGAAAAATACTCGATGTCCGCTCTTGACGACTTCTTCGGACGCTCACGCCGAATGTTCGCTGATCTTCTCACGTCACATAATAGATTCCGTTCAATGCACGATTCATCATCTCTTTGGTACGAACGAGGAATCGGCATTCCACAGCCGCACAATATCTCTCTTGAAATATGTTCCTAGAGTCTCGCATCTCTTCTGTTTGCAGGAGACTGGATCTTGGACTTTGGCTTCAGTCGTCGCTGAAATCATTTATACTCTAAAGTACATTACTCCGCTGCACAAAGAGAATGTAGACGGATCAATGTTCCGCGCATTGTTCTCCATCCTGGATTTTCCTTTCGGTACTTGTTTCATAATGCGCATCATCGCGTTCCACAAATCCTCTGTCGAATAGAACGTTGCAAACTTGCATGTCCAGCAGCCGGAATGCTCACTGAGAGCATCGCCTAGAAGATGCTCGTTTGCATAGGGAATGTCGCCGCTCGCGGGAACGACGAAGGGCGTCAATGAGGATCTTCAGTTCCCCTCGAAAGTATGCACCGAGCAGTGATGTAAGCGTACACGCGCTACAGAGTAGCATTAGGAGAAGGAGGTGCAATGGAAGTACGAGAACGCTTTATCACAGCCAAAATTCTTTGCCGTGAAGGACCCAGCGTGGATGTATTTGAAGAAGATGAAAATGGCTCGCGGAGCGTAGATTGCACTATTCGCCTGTGCATGGAATGTGTTGACAGCGGTCGGGAGCAGCGAAATAGTGACTTTAACGCTTACATCAACATCCTTTGACCACAAAAAACGGAGATGGAGTTACAGGAGAGACCGGCAAGTTGAAAGCCGGATATAATAGACAAGGAAAAGAAGTATTAGTAGAAAAAGCCGGCCAAATCTGGTGTCGATTACAAGATGAAGAGACCCAGACTTATGTAAATACGTACAGGCTAGATGACTGGTTCTGCTCCATTTGACTCTGAAAGGGGTAAAGTTAGGGAGCTGCAATAGGCTGGCGATAGCCCTCGAGAATAGACTATTTGGACAAATTTGTAGCTCAGAATATTTCGCGCCTCAACATGTCTTCTGTGCTCAGTCGGCGCGCAGTCGACTTGTTGTAGCCCGAATATTGCCCAAGTTATCGTAATGCAGAATGATTCGACAAGTCGATCGGCAGCATCTGCTGGCAAAGTCTGATTGGTATCGAGCGCATTCGCTGGTATGCTCATTGCCCTGTAGCTGAGACGACCCTCGCGTTAGCAGAAGAGTGGTAAGAAAGGTCTTCTTTTTATCCAATGTGCAGACTTTTGTGATCAGAATCCTAGTTTATCCATCGGAATGAGCATAAAATTGCGTTTCGGAGATGCACCGCGTAGGCGCGTAGTTTGGAACGCAGACTACTGCCCACAAACCGATCCGAATACGACAATACTGCGGCAATCTCTGCCAGAAACGCTGCCGACAAAATTTATAGATGGAATGGAAAGAGAACAGTACTGTATGGATCAACGAGCGCTTTCCAAAACCGTTTGGCGGCAAATATTAGAGAGCATTGTCGATGATAAATTGGCTCTTCTACAGCGTATGGTTGACGCTTCACACCGGTAGATTTTGGCGACGAAGCACATCGTTCGCAATGACGACATCCCGTGAAGTGGTTCATTATTATCTGACTTGATCGCATTACTAGCTGATGATCAGACATTCGCAGAGCACCTGGCAACCGTGCTCCGTACTTCGAAGGAAAGACTGCGGTGCGCTTTCGCTTTGCGTATTTCAAAAGACGGCAATTTGCTCATGAATTCAGACACGTAGGCAGCGAATGCCAGGGAAGCTATTGAGCACCAGCGGTCGACCAGAGCGTCCATGGCGGTAAAGACTGGTGGGATGAGCGCACCATTTCGCTTGTGCAACGCTAAATTTGTGGTATGCTTGCCAGTTCGAGGACGACATTTAGCTGCTGAGCGACAACTGAGAGTCGAACGCCCGCAAGTTTCGATTCGCTCATAGCTCAAGCGCCATACTGACATCATGTTTTGCTTTGGAACGAGCGATTGACGGCAAAGCATACGTCTCTGGCAAGAAGCGCTAACTCTTGGCGGCAATCGCCTAGGATTTTCAGGCGTCCGCATACCACTTTGAACGACTCGCAAGTCCTCGACGTTCGAGTAGACTCCGTCCAATGTTGGGTGGCCCCAAACGCTTCAGATTATCCCGACACAGTAACTTCATTTACAAGGTTTATTGCGTTGTTTGTATTCAGTGGGTGCACATCGAAGAGCTCCAAGCACGGATGCTGGAACCGGTGTGCCACGTTCGGTACGTCGAGTGATTCTGCAGAGTGAGGTATCGCTGCGAGCGCTTTGGATACCATTGCAGCTTTTCACGCGAAGAACGGATCACCCGAATTTGCAGTCGAGCTTATCCGGAGCAGTTTGATTCTTTGTCACGGAATCTTGGAGAGTACCAGGTGGCTCTGCAGAGGCCCCTGCGGGTTTCGGCAACTTGCAGGCACGCACGAGGCCCATGGGTGCCGCGCGTGCGAATCTGTGTCCTCGCGCGCGAAGGGCCACATTTATGGTCAACAAAGATAAGTGTATGGATGCCCATATAGAATACAAATTTTGTACATGCATTTTGTGCCACTGACAGCTTCATCCTCGCCTGAGCCTGTCACTGAGCACGGCATCGATTCCGAAGGCCGTTTCCGAACGCGTTTGTTTCGGATGCGATGCACTACGAGCGATCAACCCGGTGCTTTGAACAGCAAAAGCAGTCATGGTGGAAAATAAGAGGCCATGCTCCTTGAAAGATGGGACGGCTTTCGTGAAGTCACGTGCCACTTCGCAATAGTGCATCTTCTATAAAAAAAAGGCCCAGGAAACACCGCTCAGAGCGGCACTAATGCCAGCTTTTTCATCACTCACAGGAGAACACAATCACATAAATTGCAAGAATCCTTTCTTTCAAGTATGGTTCTCCAAATGGTAAAAGATCCTTGCACCAAATTTTGATCACGTCGACAAAAACATACGATATGCGACCATTCATATTCGCTAGTTCCATGTCATTCGGGGATCTGGTTACCCCGACTATGCGATACTTTCTCCTCGAATACGAAATTTGTCAACTATTCATATCCGCGAGTCTCATATTACCCAAAGAACCGGTCATACCGAATATTCGATACTCGCTGTTTGTCAGGGAAGCTTCAGCGGATGCAGTGGTCATGGTACCTGGTCGCGACCCCGAAAAAGAGCCCCCAGCTCCAGAGAGCGATCGACGCGATCGCCTGCCTGCCTGCGTACCGGACTGGGCGTCCGAGCCCTGCGTTCCCGCCGAGCCTGACATCGGGCTCGCCCCAGTTGGTATCTCGTGTTCGGTTGCGGACTGACGCAGCGTCCCATTGAGCATGGCTAGTTCCCGAAGTTGTTCTCGTTTGAGGGTATCCCGGTCTTCCGGGACGGGGATCAATAGCAGTTCTACCAGTTCCTTGGCACGCTCGAGGGCGTAATCGGCCTGACTCTCCTCCATCTCTGCCTCCAGAATGACATGGAGAGGCTCACTGAAGACGTGTTCCCAGCCAGGCTTGCCGCGCACTTCATTCTCTTTGTCTTTGCGGATAGAACCCTTCCCTCGAATCATAATCTTACAGCCTGTTTCTTTCTCAAGTTTTTTCAACGTGGCCCCGCGTGGGCCTAACAACCTGCCAACAAAATTGTAGTCTGGATACTGGTCAGCTGGGACGGATACTCGACATCGCTTTTTCACGATGTTTCGGGCAGACATCTTAGTACCTGTGCCCTGGGGAAGCGCATTTGGAAAAGCCGCAGCATCCGACTGTGGTCCACCAATCGGGCCTGGTCGGGTCAGCGATCCTCCTTCAGTAGCATCCTTGAGTGTGGGATCAGACGGCAGCCCCGCAGCACTGCCCATAGCATCACCTCTCGCTTGCGTTGCCGCGAGCGAAGCGTTACCATCGCTGTTGAGGCCTCCACTGCTAGAGCATGCCAAACTGAACTGGGAGTTTCCAGATGAACTCATGCCTTGGCCCTGGCTCGAGAGTGGGCGCATTCCTTCTGGAACGCTATTAGCAACGCTTCGACCGGGTGCGAGGGATTCTTCTGATGTGCTCGTTGCGCAGCACTGCCGCAGAATCTCCTGAACGCGATGGATTTCTGCACACAGAAGCAGCCAGACTCTTGGCACACGTTCTTTCATGTTCTCCAATAATATTCTCTCTTGTCGCAACTCCTCTAGCACAAGCCTCGCTGCATTAGCGGACAGAGAAGTTGCTACGGGAGCCGCCCCGTCGCTCGGAAGCGCCGCAAATGAAGCACATCGGCGCGGTGGAAGCGGCGCCATTCCGCTCGATGCAGCGCTCTTAAGTGAAGTCAAAAAAGGTCGATGATTCCAAGGTTCTGCCCAACGAGGACCTGAAACACCCAGTGTTAAGTGTGAACCAATATCTCTAGTCTCGCTCCAGATATCTCGATTATCTTCCGCGGGCCACAACTCGGGAGCTCTCATTCCATCATCGTCACGGAACAAGTACGAAGGAACGCTATCCTCGTAGGTCGTTGGCAGCGCGCTAGCTCCCAACGAGCTTCTCGGTACAGGGCCGAAATTGTACGACGAATACGAGGTTACTCTGACGGGTCCGCGGGCCTCTGGCGGCACGTCCACATGGCGACCAAACCCTGATCCCGGAAAGCACGAGCCAAGGCCGTCTGGATGCGGAGCCATTCCGCCTGCGTTTTGAACAGAGACCGCTCGCGTCCAGCCGGTTGCAGCACTGCTTTCGCTTTCCGGCCCCTGCGCAGAGGTACTCTGGCCTAGATTAACGCTCGAGTTGCTCAGAGAAACCGTCGATCCCCAAGGGGTAGGCGCGGGACTCGTCAGAGACAGCTGACTTTGCAGACTTTCGAGTGACCCGGTACGCCCAGTCAGCAGAGCTTCGGGGTCCAGCGCACCAGCACCGCCCTCCCGCTTCGAGTTCTCCACTTGCTCCTCTTTCGGGACACTGTTTGCCCAGAGTCCATCGACCCGCGAAAAGTGCGTGTCGTCCATCTGAAAAAGGAGGTTTCTGTTTTGCTGCAGTGCGTTCACCGGTAGTGTCACAGCGTAGACGCACCTGCTGCTCTCTGCGTCAAGCACGTTGCGCTGCATGGATCTGCAACGCGTGGCTGCGGGGCGCCTGCGATGCCCTCCGGCGCGTTGTGCGGCGACGATTCGTCGACGCGCGCGGAGCCTAGACGCTCCTGCGAGGCGCTCTGCTGAAGCGTGCGGATCGCGCACGCAACGGTGCGCGATCGCCCATGCGTGCAGCGAATCCGCCGCCGCCGCCGCCGCCGAGCAGGCCAGAGGTGTCCGCTTAGGCGGCAAAACTGCGTTTTGTTGCAGAGCGCACGGTAGGTACAAGCATTCAGTGAGACAATGGAGATGCTGTCGCGTGGCAGACGTGAACGTGAGGTAGTCAGTTAGAGCTGTGTTCCTAGCAAGTGGTTGCCCAACAACGTATACGTTGCGTGAGGCCGCGGCTCTGTCCGTCACGTTAGCGCTGTCCGGTAGCTGTGGCTGCTTACGTTCCCGCTCAGACGGAGAGACGGGGTGAGGCTCACGCCAACGCTTTTGTGCTCCGGGGGCTCTGGTTAGGTTGATGAATATGCCGTCATCAAAAATCAGCACTCGCTTTTCTTTTGGACTGGGACCTAGGACGATACGATGAAGCAGGCGGGCGACTCGGGTTAAGGCATCACCAGTGGGTACCTGTGCGCGAAGGGTGCTGGTCGAGCCGGCGATCCTCGGCGGCAGCAAAGTCGCCTGGAAACACCTGTGCGCCTTCAATAAGCTGATATGGCCCAGATCGCGCTCCGTCGCTCTGTTGATCTTTGTTAGAGCTGAATATTGCTTGAGCGATGGGAGCTCTGCTGCCCGTTATAGACTTGTGTCCACGTCGTTCCTCCCGAAGGCTTGCGCGCTCTTCGGTTTTGTGAGAACTCTATCACCAAGCCATATGGAGCAGAGACCGTGGTGCATGCAAGAGAACGATTATTTTTAGCAACTGCCTCCAAAACCCTGATCGCCGCAAGATATACGCAAAAAGCTCCTGCCTAGGTATCTTTCCATGGGGCGTTTTTGGAAACGGGTACAAGATCGGATCGCAGCCGTGGAGTCTCGGTGCTGCAGACAGGAAAGCTGCTCTGTGAAGTTCCATGCTTTGAGGTTGCGGGCTATTGCCAATGTGAGATTTCATAGGTAAGAATTTGGTTAATGTTCGTCGGGACGTGCAGTGGTTGACCGCACTTTTGCCGCTGCAGCAAGGTCTGAACAATTGAAACAGCGCACCCTCTTTTTCCTTTTTTTTATTTTTCTTGCAAGTATTCAATAGATGGAATGTGTTCTCAAGTCTCAAGAAAGGCTGCGGAAAGACTTGATTTTGTCTCTGGTTACTGGCCAGAAACGCCTTGGCTTGTACTTCTCAGGTATTCTTCGGTCATAAAGTGGACGAGCCACTCTACCTCGACTCTCTCTTCTGAAACTCGTGCATCGAAACAAAGCTTATGAAGCGCTATCTACACAAATGCCTCCTCATCTGAACATTGTACTCCAGAGGATTTTTAAGATAAATTTCAGAAGGAGCTACAGGATACGAAGTTTTCGTACAGTTCGTTCGAACGGTGATGAAGAGACACGTATCGACGAGCAGAAAAAAAGCACGCTCGTATGGGTGATCGTCTCGCCTTGAGCAACACACTACCAATGCCGCCGTGAAACCCGATATCTCATTGTGGGATAGAGCGGTGCTATTCTAAGTCGATGCGACTGGTTCCCGGATAAATGGTAGAGCTGTTGAGGGGTCCTCAGCGAGCGACCAATTGGCTGCACTTACAGAAGAAACCAGCGAGAATGACGAGAACATCAGCACTAGCAGCCATTCAAACGAGTGATCGCCTAGAAACCACCAAATGGACGGGATCCTTCAACAACTCATCCTTGGTTAGAGCTTTTCGTGGCTCCTCTTTCCCACATTATTATGACCTCTTCTCAGGAAATGGTGGTGTGAGTCACTTGGAAACTTTCACGGAGTGTGCAGCTCAGCCTGGTGTTGAGCTGCGCTCTCTGCCATCCTATCCGCCCTGCTTCCTCCTGGTCGAAGGCGTCTTCCCTGCTGTTCGACGCCATGCTTATAGTCACGACTCAGTAGATGTGTCGTTCACTCCTGTGAAACCGCTCTCCATCTAATAGTTCTATAATTTCACAGGTCGTGGACAGCTCGATTGCTTCTTTGCTCTAGTGCAGGAAGGAGAGAAGTGGCTCGCTTCGTTCAGAGAGCGTGCTCTAGACGGTTCAGTTTGAGAAATGGTACTTGTTGAATTGTGAATACGCGTATCGAGTAGGCGAGATTCAGTCACGCCGTCCACACAGTGCGTCTGAATCCCGGCGAAAACGGATGCGGAGTACTGGGACCATACGGGAATCATCCCGCCAACTAAATGGAACGGACAAGAAAAATCCAGACAAAGAGCCGAAGGATCTTCTCGAAAAGCGGACGAGGAAGGACAGAACCCAAAACTCTCGGAGCCAATTGATCAGTCCTGAATGGCTGTAAACGTCCTACATGAAAACCAATCAACGGATTCAATGTTCCCAAACGTGAGATGCAGGACGCCATCAGGGAACAGGTAGCTCCATAGAGTCTTTCAACTTTTGTTTCTGTTCCAATCAGGTTGCGGTGTTTAGCAGGATATCTACATGACGATGCGATATACCGTATAGATCGTAGATGAATTCCACGTATGATATATACTTTTCTGATCAGTGCCAGCAGGACTGCATCCTTCCTTCGGGTCAGTCATGCCACAGTGCTCAGATGGTTGAGGCACACTGATAGAAACAGGTACATGCGCTCCGTGCCGAAAACCGACATTCTCACAGTGTGTTTGCGGTCAATGGCAGAAAGCGACCCATCGTTCACCTTATGGAGGGTGAACGTGACAACAGTAGCCACCACGGGCGTCTCTGTTTCTCAACATCTTGTTCATGTTGCCCTGAAAACACTAGGATTCAGTTGCAAAGGAAATAACAAATTTCACGTACGGTCATCTTCTGTCAAAGTACCTACGACAGCGTTCATGGAACGTCGCAAGCGGTATGAGGCAAAGGACGTCGATTTGTTTTGTCATTCGATGAGGTTTGTTTCGGACGAAACGGTCGGAGCGTATGCGGGTATTCGTGGTGCGGCGCGCCCGTTCTTCGCACGATCCAACTCGAGAAGAACGACGACATCTTTAGCTGTTCTAGGTGCAGTGGATTCATTTGGCGGCCTCGGATTCGCACGTAGTGAAGGCTCGTACAACAGCATTCACTTTATCGAATCATTGAAGACTTCCTCGACGTCTGGTGACGTCCTTTGATTAAACAACATGACATTGCACCATTTCTTTTTGCATTCATTCTTTTGCCGATTCTGTCCGAGAAAAGCTGCATTTCATTCCTCCGTTCTATCTTTGTTTCAACCCAATCGAAGGAATGTTTTCTATCGTGAAGCGTAAGGATCGCTCCACTGGGCGAATCGCTGAAGCGTTCTGCAGACGGTGACACACTGGGAGCATATATCGTATTCCTTCGGCAAGTCTATCCTTTTCCGGGAAAATCCTCCACTAAGAACATAAAGAAGCGTGTTCATTTCAAGAAATAAAAAATCCAAGGAACAGGCATGCACGTGAAATTCGAGGATCCTGGAGGTCCGGTGTCGTTGGGTTCGAAAAAACGAAAACCTCCTCTTCTCGCCGACCGTCGAGCAAAGAAGAGAAATTTACGAGGAAGAAGAAGAGGGTACATAGGCGAGAAAAGCTATTTAATTTACAGGATGATGACGAGACTCTAATGACACAGAGGGCTCGAGTCCTAGCAATCCCTGCAAAGGTGAGTCCACCAGATGCAATGCACGCTAGTAGTTCGCAAACTGCGACTTCTACGCCGCCGTCAACATTCGACAATATGCGGTGCTGAAGACGAGGCCCGAGAAGCTTTCGCGACGCGACTTTGTATGGCAGCCTCTCAGACTCGAAGTTTTCAGGGAGAAGCTGAAGCCGATAACAGGTGGCGGGCAAAAAAGGCTGGGAGGCGTCTGCGGCTCGGTATTATTTTACCCCACGGTCGCGGAACAGTCTCGCTCCTTTGAACTTTCTGCATGCGTATCTCTAGACGGGGTACACTTGCTCCCAGAGCACACGTTGATGACCTGGAAGCTGCCTATGGGCAACGTAAGGATGTGTGTCAGATGTGTGCGGGCAGTGTGGGGTATGGACCCGCCCCAGCTGCCCTGCAGGCGGTTTCAAGGCTTGAGGAACACCTAGGAGGTGGCTACGGTCCAGTCGCCGGTGAGTCCGCTTTATTGGCGAATCTTAGGGAAAAACTTTTCCTGCACAATGGGATAGACGTTGACGCACAGCGCGCAGCAGTTCTTGTAACTGCCGGTGCGAACCAGGCGTTTGTGAACGTACTACTCGCGGTCGCCGATAGCGGCGACGCGGTTATTCTGTTTGCCCCCTACTACTTCTCACACTACTCGGCTGCATTATTTGCCGGCTTAAGACCGATAGTTCTGAACTCGAATTCCCACGAAAGCGTTGCCGGCGCTCTGCAATATTACTCCGAGAACTTGCTTCATTCTGAGGTGCCCAGCGCTGAAACGGTGCGAGCTGTGGTTGTTTGCACGCCCTGCAATCCTACAGGCAGCGTCTTAGATAACGCCGAGTTATGGAAGATTGCTCATATATGCGAAGCTCATGATTGGTGGTTAATCATAGATGAAGCCTATGAGCACTTCGATTTCGAGATGCAACTTTTGGAGCGGGACGGAGAACTGACCCTGACCTCGATAGTGAGCCCGTCGTGTCTCACGGGGCTACCGCAGCGAATTCGTCGTCCGTACCTTCTGCATAATCGATCAATTCATATCTTTTCTATGTCGAAGTCATTCGGCATGGCGGGATACAGAGTGGGCTATATCCTTTGTCCGCAAACGGCCCCTATTCAAGATGGAGCGGATCTGTTCGATGCACTCGTGCGGGTGAACGACACGATCGTGACCCATGCATCCCGCCAGAGCCAACTTCTGGCTCTCTGTGTGCTTCGGGATCCCGCCTGCATTAGCACGCTCCAGTCCAGGCGACTAAGAGTGCTTCTTTACGTACGGGAGCTCTACCAGTTCGCTTTCAAGATGGTCAGAGCCGGACTGATCGAGCTCACACCATCGATGATGGAGGTACTCAGAACATGCCAAAGAAACGGGCGCCCCTTTCGCATTGGCGCCTTTTACCTTTTCTGCTGTGCGTTACCGAAGAGGAATGGCTCCACGCGTGTTGCTCGAGCTAGTGATCTCGAGTTGTGCCATTTTCTCGCAGATTCATATCGAGTGCTTGTTGCACCGGGGAGCATCTTTGGCACGGATGCGCGCGAATGTTGGATACGCGTTTCTGTCGGCGCTTGTTGCTGTAATGATATCCATGGTTTGCGAGATGCGCTTCGTCGTTTAGCAGCCGGTATCGCTGCGTTTCAAGAGCAGAAATTAGCGCGCAAGGTGAGTAGCGTCGATAACGACAACTTGGTGGTATCTACAACGTTTTGATCGTGTCTGCTGCTAAGACCCGTAGCGGTAAAGATCTGGTCAAGAGCATGATCGCACAAGACAAGCCTCGCATGACCAATATCCGACTGCGGCTACTCGATCGAAAGAGCAGTAAATAAGCACATTTCTGAAAAAAAAAGCACAGAATGCGCGGGCTCGACGCGAAACCGAGTTAGACGGCAGTGTAACTCGGGACGCAGCCTAATTTACTTCCAAGGTATAGTGCGTACGCTTTCAGCCATGATTATTCCGGAGCAAAAATGAAGCATGTGAAATGCGCACAAGCTGAGGCAGCCGCTCTGTTGGCTAAGCGCTTCCAAGCTATCTAGCTTCGCACAAGATCTGGAATTTTTCTCCATTAAGGCTCGCCTTAGCTCTATGCTCGAGTCCTGTAGCAAGAACTCTGCGCTTCGGACATAGAACGAGCTGACGAAACAAACACAACCTGTTGGCATTCAGAACTGAAATGCAAGACACATGTACTCGCTTTGTTCCTGCCTCGAGATTTGCACGGCCTTGCTTTAAATAAAAAAGCTCGACTTCCGCAAGAAGTAATATGATCTTACGGACACTTATATTGTTTTAAGATTCCGGATGTCTTTTTGGAGTAGCTCTCTTGGCGCTTTTCCGCTGGAAGTGTAACGTCAATGGAATCAATACCGTTCGCGACGATCTCGGACAAAAAACGTCTATCAAGCAACCGATGTCAATATTCATTGCATACGTACAAGCACCAAGTTCTCTCGTTTCATTACTTGGAGCATGCTCAATCCAAGCATGCTTGAGGTTTTCGACTTTCTGCATGGGTGGAACTCTTCGGGAACAGCAATGCGCGCTGCTGGATTGACAACGAACATAACCCGACGTCATCCCTTGCCGATTTCTGCACACGCCCATCCAAAAGTTCACTTAACTTGTCACATCATATAATAGGTTCCGTTCGAAAGACGAATCCTCCTCTCTCTGTCTATAGAAGCAATGGAATTTGACTTCGGCAGCAGGGTTCCTCCCGTGGGATATGCTTCCAGTCGCTCTCGTCTCTGTTCTTTGCATTTTAAAGTGCCTTGAAGTCGGACTTGAGTCATTACGGGCATCGTTTCCAGTGGACATGCGTCACCGCCTTGTACGAAGGAAGCGCGGAAGACTCGAAATATCTCGATTTGTCTCGGGCGTGGATTCTCCTTCTGCTATTTGTTTCATGATGGAAGAAATCGCGTTCTAGAAATCCTCTGTCAAATGCGACAACGTGCGCTCGCATGTGCGGAGGATGGAGTAATGGCTTGGAGATGGTGAAAAAACAAACGCGTGATTGTAGCATATGGCATCGAGCGCGGAGACGGAGAAGAGCATCGGCGGGGAGAGTTCTGTATTGGTCAAGTTTATGTGCCTGGCAATGAAACAAGCGCTGACGCATCACAGGGCAGTTCGCAACGGACGTGTCATGCACCTGCGGGAGCCCATGACCGAAGTTAAGTGTCAACGTTGCGAACGGCGCAACAAGTCTGTACACGAACAACATGAAAATGACGAGCGATGTGTATATCGCGGCTTCCGCCCGGGCAAAAAACGCATCGACAACAGCCTGAAGCCGCAAAAGTGGGACTTGGGCGCTGTTATCAACACCATTCGAGTGGAGACAACGGAGCTGGAGTGGCAGGAGAGGCCGGCGTGTTGAAAGCGAGACAAAATTGAAAGGAAAAGAGAGCAGCAAGAGGAAAAGCTGGCACGCGCTAGTTTTCATGATAGTGAGAATCAAACCAAGAATTCAGAGGGTCCACCGGAATCAATAACTGGACCCTCTCGAATTAATTCTGATATGGGTGCGTTTTCGTTTAGTTCAAAGAGTGCTTAGCCCCAAATGCTTCGGCCTCGTCGCTCGCACAGCGTGAAGACGCGCATTACATTCGGGCTTGCTCATTTCTGCAACGACTTGGTATGTTTTCGAAGGCTGGCGTGCAGAAGCAGATAGGTGCTGATGCCTTCGCTATCGGAGCTTATAAAACTGGAATTCTTCCGTCAAAGAAAACGGGCTGGAGCAGCATTTTCTTTCTCGTAGTTGTTGCGGCGACTTCTGGTTGGTACGGTTACGCTCTTGGTCGCGAGCAGGCACGTCGGACGCTCTGTCGGGAAATTTCTGAACTTCGACAGTCGCTGCAAACTTTGGAAACCTCTCAGGATCGAGATGCTCAGCGATAAGCTGCGCGTTAACAGTTCCGTAGCATTGGTAGGCTATTTTCGAATCACGTAGAACATCTGGACGACCACTGTCACGTGAGACTGCTGGAGGTGTCGAGCGCTCCTCTGCTCGTGTTGAACTTCGGAAAGGGGTTTAACGCCAAGACCAAGTTTCAGTAGATACGAGCAGCTGCATCTTTGAGCGTGTGGCTTCTTTGAAGAAATCACTTCGATTTTTTTACGGGGCCTCCGGTTTGGCAGAAGAAGCTGCAACATACCAACAGTCTGCAGTGAAGGCACAAGATCTCTGTGTGTACGGATCGCGAGGCTTCTGGAATGGCCCGGGGGAACGCGCTTGATGCTTCTTTGGACAATATTCGGTACAAGGAACCACTGCGCCATATAGATCAGACTCGGGCCGACGCCCTGTATGTGTGTTTGTCCGAGTCGTAGCGCTCGTTTTTTTCTCGAGAATGCTGCTGCCATGCGTATCGCGGAAGGCTTCGGGCATCAGCGCTATCGCACGTAGGTCTTTTGTATGACGCTGCTCCATACCAAAGCTCAGCTATTCGTCGCCCGAGTTCGTGACAATTTTCGATTCAGAGCTGCGGATGCGACGCGTCGCGCTGGGGACCTCACTGGCCTGCCTTCCGACGCTGGTGCCGCAGACCTGCACGGGCTCCCCAGAACTCCACCGCATCGTGGGTCGGAGGAGATAAATTCTCCTCCCATGAGGTGCGACCTGCATCTCTCGGGGACACGAGTGCCTCAAATGCATGAAGCCAGTCGGAAGTCTCTGCTCCTGTGAGGAATATGCAGTTGTTGGCACTAAAGCCCGCGTGGTCATGAAGCTCCCGTACTGTCAGCCTACCGAGCGGCACAATCCAACGAATCATGTAGCCTCCTTTTCCGTGCCGTGATGTGTGGGGCTCCACTAGCATGAGCGCGTCGTCGAAGAGCACGAGGCGTCCCTCGCGTGCCTTCTTATGGCTCAGACGACCTCTCTGTATACCACCAAAATAAGCAACATTTTGCATACGGATGATTCGCCGTCCTGCAGCAATCACGCGTTGATCGCCACCGCACTCGAGACAAAGGGCGGCAAGCTTCCGGCTGTCATCTGCTAGCTCCTGCCTTTTGTTGGCCAGCTCGGCGATATCGCCAAGTCGGCGCGCTGCCTCAGTCAGTTCCTGCTCGCATGACCTGCCAGAGCCCTCACTCCTTATCTTGTGTAGCAGAAGGCTATAGCGAGTGAGACGCTGGACCGGTTTGATTAGGAAAGAACCGAGGCTTTCGCCGCGGCACAATTCCGAGCTTTCGCATCGATGAAGAAAATCTCGTATAACTGGAGCTTGGCGGAGCATTTTTTCCAGTCTTTCGCTGCGCTCAAAAAAGTCCGAACAGTACTGCGAATACAAGTGGAAGAGGAACGCTTTCGAGAGCAGGACGCGAGCGACACGATCCAGAGGGCAAGTCGCTGATGCCTTGGGCTCTGGAGGCGTTCCAAAATTGTACATGGAGGTTTGCTGCCATTCGCGAAAGCAGTCAGAGAGCTCTTGGAGGAGATCCTCATGTACCTTTGCGAGCACTTGAGTGTTTGAAAACGAATCGATGAGCTGCCGCTCGTACTCGAGAGGCAAAAGCCCCACCTTGTATGCGTCACGAATTGGGTACAGAAAAGCTCGAAGGATCGTCTGGAGGTCCGCCACATAGAGGGCCTCAGTCGCCACGAGCTCGTAAACAGCGTGCACGTAGCGTTCATTGACTCCGCTGAGTGCTGCCTTGCTTCGGAGCATCTCGTGCACAAGGGTTCCGAGTATGATACTCCGCTGCTTCTTCTCCGCAAAGATCAGGTTTCCGGTGTCTGTCGAAGAGTCATGCATGTTCATCGGCTGCAGCATCGCTAGAGGTGAGGCATCACGTAGCCCCACAAGACCACGTGGTCGGTATCGAGGCTTCGAACTACACTGAGTTCCTGCACTCGCAGAACCGTCGCTATAGTACGTGATACAAAGCGTAGATGTTCCATCCTGGAACCTCCAGAAACAGTGTCCTACGTCGAGCACTAGCTTCGGCAGCAGCGTCGATGGCGGATCATAGAAAGCCAAATAGACACCGACAAGATGTTGTTTATTCAAAGGGACATTCTGATCGGAAGACTCCAGCCACAGTGTCTCAATGAGCTCAACATGTGCGGGCGTCCAGACTGCGGCACACTCCGGCTGCAGCTTTGCGTTCGTTGGGGAGCTGCTGTTCGAATAATCAGCCTGCTTCCGCTGCTTGGAATGCTCTTGAACACCGACTTTTTCTGAATGGAATTCGTAGTTCGTCTGCTGAAAGCACGCAAGTACCCGAACTCGCTGCACCAAGCGCTGGGAAACACCGCGCCATTCCATAGAATTTTAAAAGTGGAAGAGAAAAATCGTGTTCGCGCCAGCCTACTACGTGTGCGCAAATGCCTTCGCGTTCTGTTGTAGCCGGAGCGAAGGCGCATGCGGTATCTATTCGCCTTGTGTTCCTAGTCTGCGTCGTGCTCTATTTTGACGGACGATTTGACAAACCTGTGACGCTAGACGGACGCTCCGAGACAGTCACGACCAAAGCTGAAGCTCAACTTCTTGCTCGTGCGGGTTTGTTGCAAGACGCGCGCGCTGCAGTGTCGGCTCGGGCGGACACGTTTTTCCATGGCCAGCAGAGACGCACAGGAACCAAGTCTGCATGCTGCAGACCCAAGTATTGTGCGCCCCTGCGAGCAACACGGCGGAGTGTTAGCCGGCAGTGTGAGCAGTCACCCGGCTGCTGCGGAGTGCGCGTCGCACACACCAACCCTGGAAACAGTGGCACCTTGTGCTTCCGGAAGCGCACCAAGTGCTCCTATGACCGACCAGGGCGCTCAGTCCCCTCGTGCTGCCGACAGTATGCCAGCTTCGTCTCTGGAACGCGACGAGCGTGCAAGGCGCATCGCAAGTCGCTTGCCGTCGTCAGCGATACGCCTGCCGGCCTTTGGCGAAGCCGTTTCCCGTCCAAACGCGGGATCCAGCGTCGACGCAACCGCGACCAAAGCAAGCCTACCGTCCGCCGGCGACGATGGGCTGGGGAACTCCAGAGAAGAACAGGGTACCACTTGTTCTGAACCTGACCTGCACAGAGTGCCGGAAAACGACCAGGTTGAGGTGTGCGTAGGTGGCAGAGGCATCCTGCGACCTCGTAGTTATCAGAGACATGCACCTCAGCGCTGCGGACTTCCGGGAATGGCACCTGAAACTGCCGCGCGGCCGGATCATACCGCCCGAAATGAGCTTGAGGAGGCGCTCGCTCGCCAAAGAGCCCGACTCGCCGAGCCCGACGCTTCAGGGGATATCCATGGAAGGCACGCAGGGTAGCGAATGGGAGTAAGCTCGCGAGCTCGCCCTGCAGGGGATGCTGTCGTTCGCTCGCAAACACCAGTGGGCACGCACTGGCGCAGACATCTGTATGTCGAGACTTGATGCGTAGGTGCTGTTCACCATACGCTGCGGTCTCATAGACGAGCAGCTCCGATGTTGCAGCATGTGCTTCTCGCATCGCTGCTGCAAACCAGCGACCCGATCCGCAAGAGCCGTGGACGTGAGCCCCGATTCACGAATACAGCATCTGCACCACGGGCAGCGATCGCTCAAAAATACAAACACACACACAAGTGTAAGTTTAGGGTTGCGTGGCGGATTCCCGCCTTGTCCGTCGATCGAATGCAGCGGGCCAGAGACTGTACATCGCTGCTACTGATGCCCGCGTTTGCACATGGACCTCGGGGGCGCCGCATCGCCATCGTCACTCGTACGGAATCACAGCTCTAGCAGATGTGCATAACGTGCCATCGAAGCTGCTGCTGCTGCTGCTGCTACTCGAGCACCATTCTGAATGATGTCTATCAAGGCGCGCGTACATGAAGCTTCCGCAGCATCATCCCCATCACGCTTCGTGTTCGAGCAGCAGCAGCAGCAGCAGCAGCAGTGTGTGGATGCGGCTATACCGGTGCAGATGCATTCTATAACGCTCGGACGCGGTGACCTCGCACCGCTCTGAAAGTTACGCGGGAAATCGTGAACACGCACACGCACACGCACAATTGATGCGTGCACTGCATTAGCCGCTGATGGCTGCATGCAAATGCGCTAGGGCCCTCGCGAAACGGCTCGCAAAGGGGAATGCATTGTTATAGGAAGCACCATGATGCGTGACAGGTAAAGAGGTGGCGTTCATCGTGCTGAACATTTCATTCCGGTGCCGAAGGCAGCTGCAAATCTACGCTCTCACCGTCCAGACACTGTAGGCTTAGACTGGAGGCGCTATCCGTTGAGGAAGACGAGACAAAACTAGATGCAGCAGTGGATGCATAACGCAACGCATCGCTGCTGAAAGCTGCGTAAACCCGCGCACTGCTCGCAAACAAGCTGACGATTGGCCTGAAGGTGTCGGATTCAGTGGTTCTATCACCTGACGGACACAACCACTCGCCGTTGTTAAACACGCTTTCGGTAAGTTCGGACGGCAGCGGCACCACCTCGATGCCATTCACGAAGAATCGCACCCCCCGTTTCGAATGCGTTCGCAGGACCCCAATGACTGATTCGGCTTTCGCCAGTACGGATTCCACACTGGAGGCAGGCGCACCAAGAAAGACGACTCGGTGCCATTCAGGAAGTTTTCGCTCGGCGTTCCATCGTACGACATAGCCTTTTGTGTGGAAACCAATGCTGCCGGGTTGCCCTCCGAGAAGCGCGTTCGTCAAAGGGCCTTCTGCCTCCGGAGCGATACCGACACATGCTGCAGCTACCTCTGTTCGCTTGGCGGGTGCTCGGCTCGACCCTGACACATTGCGCCTTCGTCCTTGGACCTTAGAATCAACGATGGAACGAACGGGCTGAGGACCAGTATCAGCGTCCGCGAGTGGCGCAAATAACACCTCGAAATAGGACCCTGGCGGAACCGGCAGCAGTCCTCGCACGCTGCGATACATGCCACTGTGCTGTGGGCGAAGACTTGCGCACTGGTTTCCTGCCGATAGAACAATATCCGCAGCACAGGATTGTGGATCGAAGCCGTAACTGGGCGAGCTAAACTCTGCTCGCAAGGCGTACTGGAGCTCAAGTGGAACCCGTTTCGGCCGCAGAATCGCGTCAACTGACGACGTTCGTGCAAGGAGTCCGGGTTTGGGGACCGCCTCAGTCTGCGGTTGCGTGCTATCCCCAACTCGGCATGGCGCCGCCGCCACTCGTTCCGGTGCTTCTCGCGATCCGCTCCTGTTGTCTGTACCGGCGATTTGCACGTCTGACTCGCTCATCAATAGCTGCGCATGCTGCATGCGTATTTCATTGAGGGAACTCACACGCGACATTGCACCCTCGGGGATAACGTCGCCACCGTCCCGCCCGACGGCGTTACGACGTGGCGGTCGCTGACGCGGTTCCCAGGGGCTGGACTCTGCATCCGATGCTGGGGTTTCCACTGGGATCTCGAGTTCGGCGGCGCCCTCAGACGACGTATTGTGCTCAAGAGGCAAACTACGTGCTTTTGCAACCCATGAAGAGTCTTCCCCATGACCGCTCTGGTGCTTCGTCTGCCATGACTGCATGCCGTTTGATTCACTTTCTGCTGCTGCAACTGTTACAAGATGCATGACGCGCATCGTGCGGTCATGAGACACAGCTTTTGGTGACAAACGCCCCGAAGGAATCTGGCTGGGATCGAGGCCAGACGCGTCCCCCTTACCAGCTGTCTCGCCTGTTGGGAAGACGCCTTCCACGCCGTCTCTTGTTGGCATTTGTGCGTGATCCCCATTGACAACTTGTGCCGTTGAGATATGCTCAGGGTCTCTATCCTCTTGCTGACGTTGTTCCTCGAATTTGAGAACATGCTCCAGGGGAAAAAGCTCCGTCGCCGCGCTAAGAAGGTCTCGCGCGTCGGGAACTACAGTTGCTTCGAACGGCGCATCATTGATGTCATGGTGCATGAAAGTCTTGGACGGTACTGGAGTTTCACTATCGAGATTCACTGCAGCGCTTGGGTCACAGCCGCTCTGCATTTTGCTGTCAGCTGCAGTCAACGACGCCCGGTCGCCTGCATCATGGGATGAGACTGGCAGTGCCTCGTCAACGGTTCCGTCGCCCATTCGCTGTGCTGTGTTCTGCGAAGCCGCCGTACCTTGAACATCATCTGCCCGTCCTAGGCGAGCGTCTCCGCAATCGAGGCGGCCCTGAGCCTGCTCTCGTTGAATCCCTACCAGGCTAGCTAGCGATCGAGGGCGAAGTTCTGCGACTGCGCGCGACCCCTTTCCAGCTCTTCGTTTTTCTTTGTATTCCAGGGCCACCCCGGTGTGACCTTTAAGTGCAATGCGCTGGGTGTTAGCGGATGCACTGTCTCTGGATATATTTCTCTCGTCGCCAGCATTGAGGGGCTGGATTGATAGCAAAGAGCGGTTGCCCGCTGGGCCGGGGAGGTCAGCATGACTGCCGTCAGCCCCGCCGCCGCTATCGGATACTCTCGAATTAATCTTGTTATAAATGCGCGCACAGAAACAACTCTGATCGCCGCAGAGCTCGACATTGACGATGAGGATATTGTTCACGATCCCGCGCTCATCTACGATGGTCGGCTGATCAGGAGAATGCCGCCAGACGTTGTCCACGATGAACTTGTACTGGTGCACCCCAGGAGCCAGCGGCTCCGTGTGCGTCCAAAGGCGTGGATCCTCCGTATCCCGCTGCAGTTGGCGAACTTCACGCCATTTCAAAAAAGATCCCGTAACAAGCACAGTGTTCGGGGCCGCGCTTGTGTTATGGACCCAGACGAACGTCACGTCAGTCACGAGGTAGTCGATTGCCTCCTGGGGCAGGTCAGCTTCGAACGATGCCGATATCTCTGAAACCCTTCCATACGCGCCCAGCGCTGATTGACCTGGACTTGAAGTTCCAGCATTAAAGATGTTTCCTAGTGGCACGCCGGCAGGAATCGGAGTCACGTTCCGTCGCGAGCCGAGCGCTCGACTGGGCTCTACTCCGAACTCACGCGCTCTGCCAGAGCCCGTGTGTCGCCTCGCTGTCCACGCCTCAACTTCGCGGCGCACGCGTGCATGCGATACTGACCACAGACCTGGAGTCGAGGGAGTACCCGTTGACGCAGCCGAGGAAGAGTGTGAATGTGGCGTGCGTGGCGCCTTCGAAGCTGAGGAGCGAAACTCCATGTGGTGAGCCCGTGACAACGACGCCAGCACCAGCTGCACCCCCTACTACCAAACCTGACACTTCGTCTCAGCAGCCACGACCTACTGCAGGCACTCAGCGAATAACGTTGTCTGTACTCGAAACAACGACAGGCTTCCTCGTCTTTACAGAGAAACGCTCGCAGTCTTTACCGAGATGCGAACGCGTGTCAAAGCGTTGCAGACCAGGAATGTCACGTCAAAGTGGACGCCTCCCGGATCCTGACGAAACTGTACTTTATGGTTTATAAAGGCCAACGGTGGAGAGCGGCCCTGCGGGCCCTCGACGTGCCCGCTCGGCGCATGATGTGCGTGACTGATTTCCGCGCTGGGTTACGCTCGCACTGGAAGCCGGTCATGTTGGTGTTCTATTTGCAGTTCCCAAGCGACAGCTCGAAAGCTCAGGCCCGGTGAAGTCACAGGCAGCAGAGCCAATTCGTGGGGATTTAAGGAACTACATTCTAGGTGCATGTGTGTCATAATGAAATAAAACGTGACAATTACTTAACTCGGGTGTGAGCACGAAATTTCGGAGTCCTTCCCGTAACCATGATCACATGCCTTTGCGGGTTTTTTTCTTAAACAGCTTCCTTAGCTTTTCTTCTATCCGGATTTCAATACATTGGTCGATAAACTCTCTCCAGCTCCGTTGTCATCAGTTGAAGGATGTTGATGGCAGTGCACAAGTTGCGATTTCGGCGATGACATGTGGCATCAACGCAGCTCATGCACAGGCGGAATTTGCGATTGACGCTTCGCTAACCATTTCCATCTCCTTCGTAAATAGAGACTGTGTGTCCTTTGCAGAAGTGATGCTTGGCGGCGGTCAGGCGTTCGCAAATATCCACGACACTTCCTCCTCTGAGCGCAGGCCTGTGACACGTCAGGGCTTGCTTCATCATTCGGTACACGCCATTGTTGGTTAGAGAGGGTTCTCGTCGACGCTTTCCTCCGTTCTCGCGCCCAGTATCTACCCTACGTTCAGAGGCGACTCCGCAGGCGACTACATTGTCCGCTGGACACTGAAACGCATGCTGTTCTATTCAGTGCACCATCATCCGCGTCCTAGCACACTCGTCGTTTTCTGCGCACCCTTACCAAAAAATACCTCCGTTAGTGTGACCGGCATCAAGGCACCTTTCAAACTCGTGAGCATTTTTTGTAGCATGTTTCACTCAATGGCAAGAGTGCGTACAGGACTTTTGGGACGCTCTTGTCTTGCGTTCGCATGCTCGTCATACAATTCTTTCAAATGTCTCCTTTCGATGGGATGAAGATGACGAGCGTGCGAGAGCAGCATACGAGTGCAGCTGGAAGCCGCAGGGTCCGAGACTCGTTCTCCACAGCGCCGTCGGCTGCCACAGGGTGGTCGGACTTTACTTCGGATCTCACTGAAGCAAACGGGTACACGTTCACTCTCGCTGGGTCCAGGCAGATGCAGATCGCACGGGGAAGCAAGTTCGCGAGAGCGTGGATCTGTTTTGATCCTCGTTCATCTTCGTATTTCCCCTTCCGAGCAGGTTTGCGTTTGAGCTCTGAGATCGTCGTGAATCGTGTACGACGTTCGTGGTTGACGACGGTGGATACTGTCGTGCCATCGATGCCGATGGAGAAGAGTATGCCTCGCCTGCGTCGTGTGAACATCTCCTTCCCTCTTTTTTTTCCTTCTCATTCGCATATTTGTTTGTGTTGCACCGCTTTTCGTTCCTCTCGCGGTGCATGAACGCCTCCGAATCTCCAGGCGAAAGGAGCATATTTCCCTTCATGAACCTCATGGACAGAATCGGTCCAAATCGTTCTCGATGGATTTCGTTCTGTCCATCGTACGTTTCTGGGCGGCCTTGTTCGTGGGCATCCTCCATACCGAAACAAAAAAGGCGTGAATCGAAGCGCAGGTGCGAACGATAGATACATGCGTTCGGAAAAGGAGATAATCTCATCCGATCTGGCACAATGAGACTGCACTAAAGATGCAGAAGCAGCATCGCGTCCGGAGGCCGGTTCCTAGCAGGCTGCAGAACCAACCTCTTCTTGTCGTCTCCGACCTCAATAAATATTCGACGTTCGCGCATCAAGCTCTCTATTCTCCGTGTCGATGGATGTCTGTGAAGAACCGGTCATGAAGAGATCTTTCGAGTTACCAAGGCTGGTGATCGAGTGGTCGAACTTTCGCCTCCACGTCATCGAGTCGTTCATGCATCGGTGAAGATGAACGCTCACATGGCTCAGCGCCGCCACTATTTTTTTTTGACCACGCACTTTTTTGTGAAATCAAAGCCGGTTTGACTCACCAAGCGAGTAAGGGCCTCGACGACCGCAAGATCGCTCCGCTAGGGAATCGAGTACGCCTGGCGTCGATGAAAGCACTGAAACCAGGAACTGTAACCGGTAAATGCTCGAGAACACTGGGGACACGACAGGCCGCCTATGTCAGCAGCGCCTGTATGAAGATCCCCTCTTTCGGACTGTAGTCGACGCGTTCGAAGCACGCGTTCTGTATCGTGAGGTGAGCGCGTTGCTGGAGTGTAGAGAAAAGAACTGCGAATTCACCTACGCGGGCGCGATGTCTCGGCTATTGAAAGTACGTTCCGATGTATCCCATTTGCGGCTGCTCTGTTATAGATCAGCGATGAGCGCAGCTTCTCGTCCGGAAGCATACCCAATTGATGAGCTTCGTCCAGGAAAGCACAACGTCGGAGATTAACGGCATTCTCGGGGAGCAGTACACGCCTCTATTCGTGGTACCAGGATTTGTATGTTGCTCTTATGCTGTTGAATTTCCTGCCAGACCGGGTGGGCAGGGGATGTTTGCCTCTTTAAGTAAACATGCTACATATATTCATTCTTTCTGCCTCATTCATATCTCCTCCTCATGGCTCTTTTGCAATCCACCTTCGGCAAAAGGAAACGAATTGCGCAAATTAAGCGCTGACGAGTTATCAACAGATGTATTTGATGTACTGAATCATTCCTTCACGTGTCCGGAGCCATTATCGATCGGGTTGAAACGCGGGAAATGTGCTGGAATGCACAAAACGAGTCATCCTCTATACTCTGCTCGTTTCGGAGCAGAAGCGGTTCATGGCACGGCATAGTGTCCCTGATGAAGCAAGGACCAGTAGAAAAATCCGTGCTAGAGAAATACGCCGAGGAACTGCGATCCGTCTACGCTCCCATCGTGCACACCTCCGGTGATGAACGCTCAGATCCAGGCGATCGCTGCAATGACTCGACGCCGTGTCCGGTACCTGTTGTCATGCAAGCGGAAGAGACGAGAGCGTCTGGGACCACATTCCTGTCAGAGATAAAATGCTGCAGCCGATTTTTGTTTCGACGATGCGAACCAAGGGTCGATGATGCGCCACTCAAACGAAATCCATTACCTGATGTGAAACGTTCAGCCAAGCTCCCGCGTGAGGTCTTGAGAGAGTCGTCAGCGTACGAGGTTGAGTTTTTTCCATCGTCAATGCACCGCCGCGAATTGCTGCGCGTTCCCAAGCTACACTGGCATGGAACGATCGAGAGCTTGAAGCATGCGTGACAAGCGCATGCTACACGTAAGGAAAGCAGGGGGATGGAGGCTTCCATGAATGAATTTTGATACTGGTATCGGCTATTTTACGAACGCGTGTTCCAGGGCGCCGCGGAACATCTCGATTCGCATGACTTATCGATTACCAGCCGCATAGCGTCGAAGAATCCACCTCGACAAGACGACAGAGAACCCTAAAACTGCCTATGAATCCGTGAGCCGTTTCTGCTGCATTTCGAATGTGGATGCTGTATATCTGGAAAAGCTCGGGAAACAAAGTGCAAGGCAGGAGCCAGGCGCACATCAACGTCCCATTTTAACCTGACATCGGTGCAGATTGCCACGCGAGGAGCTTAGGATACGCGCTCACAACACAGCAGCAAGCATCATCTGTGGATCTGTGTTGCTTGTATCCCACGCAAATGCGACCAGGTTGAGTTACGCAGACCGAGCCAAATCGCTCTGTGTACAGAAAAGAACGAAATCCTGGCAAAAGGATTCATGAACGAGGACATACTTCGTCGTTTATGTCGTAGACTTCTCTAGTTTGGAGAGGTATACCGAGAATTGTTCCTGTGGAGGCGGCATCAATTTCGTCTCTTTCCATAGATCGGGGGTGAGGAAGCTGTATGTCTTTTTCAGTGCATCGTAAGTCGCTTTGGCGAAATTCCCCAGAGTTTTCGAGTGGCCAGTGCACTGCGTATACACGTCCTGCAAACCTGCAAACTGAAGTATCTTCTTCGGTACCTGCGCTGCCACTATACCGGTACCACGTGGAGCCGGCACTAATCGCAGCGTTACTGAGCCGGCTTTCCCACTCACCTTACAAGGCACAGTGTGCGGTAGACCGAGCTTGCTGCCCCAGAAGCCGCGTCGCACGGGAACGACTGCAAGCTTCGCAGCAAGCATAGCTCCGCGAATTGCAGTCGCAACCTCCTTCGCGCTCTTGACTCCGAGACCGACGTGCCCGTTTCCGTCACCAACAACAACAATAGCCTTAAAGCGCGTTCGCTGACCCGCCTGCGTCTGTTTCTGAATAGGCATGATCTTCAATACCTCATCCTGGAGACGAGGTCCGAGAAAATAGTCGATAATTCCTGGCTCCTTAATCGGAAGCGAGAACAGGTAAATGTGCTCAAGCGATGGTATTTTGCCGTCTTTCACGAGCCGTCCCAGCTTAGTGGTCGGGATCCACTCCTCGTGCGCTGCTGTGCCGTCGCGACCGGCTGCTCGAGCCCCACCACGGCCGCCTCTGCCTCCACGCCCACCCCTACCACCTCGTCCACCTCGGGCACTGCGACCACCACCACGGCTCTCACCAAAACCGCCAGGGAACCCTCCACGTTCAGCCATGATCTTATGCACGAGAACTTGCTCGCTTAGAACACAGCAAATCCTTTGCGAGACGTGTGCCCAGCGCGACGACGAAACGCGCCGTCCTTACTGCCCTTACTGTACTAAAAAGTACATTTAGATACAGTCTCCACGGGATACCTGATCGTACGCTGATGGACCGCGACCTGCGCGATCGCTCGTCGCGCTGAGGGCGTCGTTTCGGCACGCGCGGGGCGCTGGCGACCTGCGCGCGATCACACACGAAGCAGTGTAGCGGAAATCAGGTCCTTTTTGCAGACACGAGCGTAAACATCCAAGTTTGCATCTCTCCCACTGTCATCAATATAAATCTTTAGGAAACTATCCTAAGGCTGCTGCTTTTTTTCTCCTTTTTATCTCAGGCTTTTAAAACGCCTGTACCGCCCGTACGTCCAGCTACGTTGGCAGTAATCGCGGGGCGTTGGGGCAGCGCTAGAGTTTCATTTCGCCGCTTCCGGCTGTTGTCGGTGTATTTCAAGCATGGCCCGACGTAGGGATCTACGCTTGGCTTGCTACTTACCTCTTTGTCACGTACAACCTCGATTTGAGCTTCGCAGCGGTGAAACTTGGCTGGGGTCTAGTGTTGCCATTTGTCCATTGAACCGCGCATGCTTCAGGCGACGACCGTGAGGCGCGGAAAGCCCTGCTTCATGGCTCGTTACATGCCCGAGAGGGGCACGGATGCCTCTTTTCGATGTCGTCCTTCGTTACAGCGCCCAGCGCCATACCTTTCGATCAAAAGCATCTTTTAGACGATCGCTACGGCGTGCATGCTGCCGGCTGCGCGAGCAATCGAACGCTGTTCCGCTCGGCACAGGATTTCTGGAACGGGATAGTGTCCCTGATGAAGCAAGAACCAGTAGAAAAATCCATGCTCGTTGCGGAGCAGAAGCGGTTCATGGCACGGGATAGTGTCCCTGATGAAGCAAGGACCAGTAGAAAAATCCATGCTAGAGAAATACGCCGAGGAACTGCGATCCGTCTACGCTCCCATCGTGCACACCTCCGGTGATGAACGCTCAGATCCAGGCGATCGCTGCAATGACTCGACGCCGTGTCCGGTACCTGTTGTCATGCAAGCGGAAGAGACGAGAGCGTCTGGGACCACATTCCTGTCAGAGATAAAATGCTGCAGCCGATTTTTGTTTCGACGATGCGAACCAAGGGTCGATGATGCGCCACTCAAACGAAATCCATTACCTGATGTGAAACGTTCAGCCAAGCTCCCGCGTGAGGTCTTGAGAGAGTCGTCAGCGTACGAGGTTGAGTTTTTTCCATCGTCAATGCACCGCCGCGAATTGCTGCGCGTTCCCAAGCTACACTGGCATGGAACGATCGAGAGCTTGAAGCATGCGTGACAAGCGCATGCTACACGTAAGGAAAGCAGGGGGATGGAGGCTTCCATGAATGAATTTTGATACTGGTATCGGCTATTTTACGAACGCGTGTTCCAGGGCGCCGCGGAACATCTCGATTCGCATGACTTATCGATTACCAGCCGCATAGCGTCGAAGAATCCACCTCGACAAGACGACAGAGAACCCTAAAACTGCCTATGAATCCGTGAGCCGTTTCTGCTGCATTTCGAATGTGGATGCTGTATATCTGGAAAAGCTCGGGAAACAAAGTGCAAGGCAGGAGCCAGGCGCACATCAACGTCCCGTTTTAACCTGACATCGGTGTTGCGCCGCGCAGCCCTCGGACAAGCCGACGCTCTTCGAGGCAGCCCAGCGCCCTCTCGATCTACGGAGGAGGATGAGTGCTGCGCGGGCAGCGCGTCCGGCATTGCAGTAAAGCGCGAACGGTCGGCACTCGGCGCCAGCAGGGTCTACGCATGCATCTGAGCCGTACACTTTCGGCAAGAGGGTTAGTCTGGAGCATGCAGACGTCCAAATGTTCATAGAAGAGCGATGTTCAGATTTCTGTCTGCCGGTCGCAAGCGTACATGCACGGGACATCGGATCCGATACATGAATGACACATCATGAATTACCATCATGCATTCGCTGGTCTTCCAGGACAAGGAACTGTTGGTACATTAGAGCCTTTCATGGCAATTGTGCTTCACCTCCCAGGTACGTGCAATCAAATGCTTTTTCGTGGTTTATAGCGGATGCTTGCAAAGTACGTTCATACGCAAAAAATCCAAGGGAGAGGTATATAGTAAAAAAGGCGAGGTACCTGGAGCCTAGGTGTTGCCGCGGTAGACAGAAAACCGAAACAAAATCCTCTTCCTGCCGACCGTCCAGCGAAGAAGAGCAAGTGACGAAGAAGCAGAAGAAGGGAGGAAATGGTCAAGAACAGGTAGTTGCCCGACGTGATGATGACGAGACAGTAGGGGCACAAAGGGCAGGAATTCGAGGAGTCCTTGCAAAGGTGAGAACAACGAGAGCCAGTATACGCATGGAATTCGTGAACCGAGACTTCAACGATGCCACCAATACCAGATGATATGTGATACTGGAGGCGAGGCCCGCGCAGCTGACGAGCGCCAATTTTGTCGGGTAGCATCCCAGACCCGAGGTATACAACCTGAGGTTGAAACCGATAGCAGGGGACAGGCCGCAGAAGGCTGCGAGGCGTCCTCGGGTCGATGTATACAGGCACTCCACGACAGCGAAGCGTTTTCGTGCGAACGAGCATTTCGATCGAACGTTGGCCGAACATCGCGAGACCCGTTGTTCTGTCAGAAAGCTGGCATCCTGCGTTGGACACGAGCGCGAGGTACCGACGAAACAACGCATGCAATGGCCCGTAAGCCCCGAGTGCATCCCGTTTCGCTGCTATTCCGGACGCTTCGCGTCACCTGGATCGCTCCTGAGGAAGGATTTTGGGTGTGTGTGTGGTCAGTGCAAGCCGGGTTTAGAGTGGAGCAGTGGACGCTTCGATCACATCTGAGGAACGACGTTTGGTGCGCTCTTCATCGCAAGCCGGGGATCGTGCAGCAGCGCCGGACGCATGAAAGTCAGCTGCGGGACAGCGCGTCTGGTGCACGCGCATGAACAATAGGGGTTTGGAATGGATCGGTGGCTGCTGCCCCGGATGCGCGATTGTTATGGACATGCAGGTGATCTCCCTGATTCGACTCATCGATCCTCCAACGTTGGAAAACATGGGGGACGGCGCGCGCTACAGTCGCCACTAGGACGAGACTGCCGCCTTCGCTATCACCTACCAGCAGTCGTTCCATTGACTTGGCATCATCGTTGCGGACTTTTTCTTGAAGAATAAGGGCGATCTTCGGGGATTACCGCGCAGCAGTGCTCATTACGAGAATGTACAGAGAAAGCAGAGCATCGCTGGGCGCGACATCACAGACACACCTGACTGCATCTCGAGTGTTCGCATCGAATCTGATCGTCATCAGAGACCAGCGTCTGGAATAGACTGGAAACGCCGCGATGACTTGACGAAGCACTCGCAATCTAGGTCATCATGACAGCGGTTGTGCATTCGTCTCCAGAATGCGTCACGTTCATCAACTGGTCTGTTGTCGCAGCGAGGACAAATAGTCCCCAATAACGTCCACGAGTAGATCGACTGGATCAGGTCCGTCGGAAGCCGCGTCGCGGCGACTGCGTTGGCCGGTGCGCATACTCCCACCCACGGGATACCGCACATTGGGGCGGGAGTCGGCGTACGCGCGACTGCTCTTCGTATCGAACGGAAACATGCGCCGATACGCAGCGGACACAGGCACCAGGTGACCTCCGGGAACCTGACGGAACTCAAAGGCCTTTTCGCGATCGGCAAAGCGGTACCAAAGCGCCGCAGCGAGGTCATCGCTTTGGTCAATGGGGTCATCTGCGAACTTCACAATCAAATTACTCGCACAGCTGTAATATGATTCGATAAGGCGCCGAGTCTCCTGCGGGCTGGGTGTAAACTCACGATCACGTAGAGCGCGTGCTGCCCCGGTCGCTAGGGAAGCCCATTCGGGCCAAATACCCAGCAAGCCGGGATCCTGGCTGCGCACCTCTTCTTGTTGCGGCTCCGCCAGGTCTCGAAAATATCGCTGCACGCCGCGAGCCGTTGGCAGCCGAGCGCTGCTGCCGAGAATCGCCGCATCACGCAGAAAACTCTCGACGATGCGCCATCCGTCTGAACCAGCTACCGCATCGAGTGCTTTGGTAGCGTCCTCGAAAAAGGGTATGCTCTTTGAACTCGAGTAATTATTATAGGCCAGAAATATGTTAGCCTTTGGCGCCAGTCCGGCTCTTTGCTTTCGATTGGGCGCCGTTGTTTCCTCTGCATGCATCAGCGCCAGTAGCTTCGCGCCGAGCGAGTGACCCATGCCCACGGCAGGGAGGCGCTCCGGCGATGCAAGCAGTCGCGAGAGAGACGCGGAGGCATCCCGGAACCGCTCCCTGAGCTTTTCCGCTAGCTGCAGATGGTCGAAGAAAAGAGTCGTATCCGGAACGGGATGGCTGGAAAACGCATCCGCCCCAACTTTCGCAGAAGCACTCGTTGATGCCTTGGAGGGCGCCACGGCCGCCGAAAAGAACGGCGCTGCGATCACTGCCATCTGGGTTCGGCGTGCAATTTGTTCAAGAAAGGGCCCATAAGTTGCCCGCGGAAACTGGCCCACCAAGAACCCGCCAATGAAGCAGATTACCCCACGAAGCGCGCCAGACGCAGTGGCGAGCTTGTCGCTCGGCGAACCCGCCGGAACACCGTCCGGGATACACACGTCGCAACCGGCGAGCACCAACCAGCGCCCTTCCGAGTCCTCGACTTTTCCATCGACACTCATCTGGAGCGAGCTGAGCCCTAGGGAACGCCAAACACGGCCAGTAGGTCGACAGGCCTCTATCGTTTCACCGTGTCCACAACGGCGATAACCGTACTGAAGACGCCTCCGGGCAGCAGATCTAGTGTTGACGCATGTGCGGCGTCTCATGCGAAATGCAGGCGACACGTCTGTAGCCCTGGCAACTATGGCGCTTGCAGAACAGCGACTCCTTGTGTGAAAAGAGCGCACGACAGCGGGCAGTACTAGAAACGCAGTCGAATCCAGCAGCAGGTCGCTTTTACACGCAGGGCACTCCGTGGAGCCACGAAGCCGTTGGATGCGTTCCGTGGTTGTCTGCTCACGAGTTTGTTGGGAGGACCCACGCATTCTCAAATGCCTTGGTTCGAAAAAACGTTCCTGGCGACTCACGAACGCTACGTGGTATCAAGGTCGAACGCCCAGCGTCTAATGCACAGATCACTGGATATGCGTCAAACTTGCCTCGCGCCCGGGCGCCGATCGAACCGCAAAGATGCCTAACGAACGTTGGGGGCAGGGACGAGTTCGCAGTGCGCTAGCACACAGACAGTGACCGTTTCATAGAATGCATGCAATGCTGGAGCGACACCAGACCTCATTTCGTTGTCTAGAAGCCAGATTCGTCATCACAGACTGTTAGAGAAGCTGCGTTCATTCCCGAAAGTTGGACGGCACGGGGTCAAAGTGCGTCGACTGGAGGCAGCGTACCTCAGTGCAAACGCTCAGGTGCGTGCTTGCGCTCGGCTGCGCAGCCTTCTGGAGATCACGTGCGATAGCATACCGTTGAGAACGGCACGCGGCGTATCGGTCCGTGGTGGCCCTCTGAAGGACACCTCTGTCTGGGACGCGACGTCCAGACCCTGGACACTGGACAGGTGCGTGGAGCGGCCAACGTTGCGCGCGGTTCCGCGAAAGGACTCGGGATCTTTTCTCCTGGCAAGCAGCAAAGCGCAGATCAGCGGTCCTTGACGCGGCGTTTCGCAACTGGCGGGGGCCTTTGAGCGCTCGTAGGGTATAGCGCCTCCATAACAGTTCCCTCGCAGTTGCGCATGTCGTGGTCGAGCAACGAACGAGCTCGATGAAGTAGCAAACTTCCTCGCTGCCGACAAGCAGCACCGCACACTGCGACCGAGCGCTCAAGAGCAAGTCACGCGAGCTTAACGGTTCCGTAGAGCTAGCGGCCAGTGGGCACGCCTATGCTGCATGCTCTACTTTTACGGACACAAACACGGTCCACGGTCTGCAAGGGCAGACTAGCTGGAATAAGATGTTTGGATACACGTATCATTGACGAATGTGCGTTCAGGATAGCGGAGGGCGACCAAGGCCCCGTTGGTTGGCCTGTGCACGCTCCACACGCCGCCGTGCAAAAGTCCCACGCACGATGAGGCGTCGCGCTTGTAGATCATCACGCAATAGTGAATGCTTGCCGGATCAATTCGTTTCTTAACGACCTCGAGACTGTAGGCTCGCACGCCACCCCACTCTACACGTGACGCCTTTCTCGAATGGTCATGGAGACGAGGGGCTTTTTGACCGGGGACTGTCGACGCGTAAAGCCCCCATCTGCGCTTCCACTGCCAGGTTTGCGTGCAATGCGAGCTTTCTCGCGGCGCTGTCATCAAACTGGCGCCAAGGTCTAAACCGATCCGTACATGAGCTGGCTCGCGGACCAGGTCCGCTGCTTTTCTCCGAATGAGCCAATTCACCCGTGTTTTCCACAAGTCTGCGACGATCTTCGGGGGGTAGTCTCTCTACCATGGAATTGGCGTCCTCTGCAGCGTATGCTCGGAGCGCCCCAAACAACTGACGGGCAATGAAGCGCACCTTAGCCTGCGAGTCTCTGATCGCCAAACGAATGCAATATTCGATTTCCGAGCGAATGGCGGCATCGCTCCACAAGGAGGACGCATCTTGTCGGAGCACAGTCGTTTGTGCGGCTCGGGGAAGCGCAACGGCCGACTCGGATTTTGTACCGACCTGTAGTACGAGACAGGCATACATGCCACAACGCTCCCGAAGCACAGGATGCTGTTCAGCACCAGCACATGCTTTCAACAGGAATTGAAGCACGGGGAATAAGAAAGACGGATGCGACGCAGCGTCGCGCAGTACTTGCAGCAGTCGATGGGCGCACGCGTCTGCAGCATCATAAAAGACTTTTTTTGTGCGTATCAATACCGGAAAAATAGCGAAGCGAAAAAGGTAGAGCGCGATTTCAACGGGAGCCCGCCGTCTCGATGCGCTCGCGGATGCGTTCAGCTGATGCGTCACTGCGCTTTCTCGCTTCGATGCCGCTGCGACTGGATCGTCTCCGAAGACTGCTCTTGCCGCATCCATCTCGCCGCTGGCTGGGTTGCTGATCGATACGAGTTGCTGCGCCTGGAGGCAAATGAAGGATTCGCTGTCGGAGGAACGCACAGAGGCTGTGCCGGGCTCGCACGCTGCAGGTCGTCTCCATGTGGACCCGGATCGCAGTCCGCACGTATCATTGATCTGCTCTTGTAGCCGTTGTTGTTTTAGGGCAGCAAGCTCTCTCTTGAGAGCCTGTTTTGGCTGGCTTCGTCCGGGATCGATCATCGACGCACCGCGCATTGAGGTTTCCAACTCGTTGAGGGCCGCCTCTAGCGCGGGGCCTAGGACGAATTCTCCAAACCAGCCAAGAAAATCGAGACCATCCTTCGCGAGCTGGGAGCGAATGTCCGCGCAAACCTTCACCAGTGCTGTAAGGAGCGTCTCTTGGTGGCCGTTCGCTCCAACCGCAACGGACGCTTGCTCGCAGCTCATTGCTTGTTGGTGTAGCTTCCATACAATCTCACAGAACTCTAGTGCTGCGTTCTGGTTCGCCAGTCGTGCACTACTATCGCCGACAAGTAGGGTGCGCTCTAACAGTGAGCGCAACGCGTGCAACGCAGCTGCTTGGTTTTGCCAGGGCAGAACTGCGGGGCAGGTGTTCTCGTCGTTTTCTACAGCCTCCTCAGTTTTATCAGAGGGAAGACAGGCTGAAGTCGCTCCATCGCGAGTTCCAGAATAGATGCGCTTCACAAGCTCATAGCGCTCTATTGAGATCCAAGCGTGGGTAGCGGAATCCATTGTGAGAAGTTTGAGGGTGCCGCCTGAGCACACAGCAGCATCGCTGGTGGGCATTCAAATACGCCGGGCACAGCAGCACGCGGCCGCCGTCGTCAACGATCGCCGCGCACCGTTGGGTGCAGGTCGGACTTCGAACTGCTCCGGAGAGCGGATCGCACGCGGGCGCGAACGGCTGTCAAGCATTGTCCTATTTGATACAGGATGGTACAGATCGCAGCGACATCAAAGACGCTACGGAGCGATCGTCGGTGAGAGCGGTTTGGCGACTGCTCTGCAACGCCAGCGTACGCCTCGTCATTGCCAGATGCGCGCCATGCCGTCGGATGTCGACGCCATGGCGCGATCTCGAGGGCCGTACGTGAGCGCGGTGCGCGGTTTATCTCGATGAGTGCAGTGAAGACGTTCATCGCTTGAGGATTGGTACCGTGTTGACTCTGGACGGCGAGCGTATTGCCCAGTCAGTCCGTCTCCACTGACGGAGTGTAAACATCGAAAATTTTTCGTGTTTCGAGATCAATGCATCGAACCTGATTCCCTTGTATGTGCGATTGCGTTAGGCAGTCAGGAAGTGACGACCGTGCTTTTCCAAACGTCTTAAAGTACCACCATGAGCCTTGCACCAGAATTCCAGGTGTGAATAGCAGTTCGCTGAAAGCAGCGATGCTCTTGGAGCCACTTCTCGGATTCATGTTCGCTATCACGGCGGGTGTGCGGCCCCGGCCGCCACAGAGACGCAGCAAGCCCTTTCATTGTCCTAACAGGCGTCGGCTCGATGAAGCATTGAACATTTGGAGCGAGACAGCTGAGGCTCTGCTCTTTCGACCTGTCGGAATCAATACAATGAAAAGAGGCGACTCGCTGAGCATGTCCACGGTTGCTCCTCGGGTTTCCATTTTTTCGATATCTGCGCCGCCTGATCGGCATCCGAGTCTTCTGCTGCGCTTTTACTTTGCTCGCATGCGCTGGGGCGACATCTTACCACTGCCGCTCAAAAAGGGTTCTCCCACGGTTGCTCCTCGGGTTTCCATTTTTTCGATATCTGCACCGCCTGATCGGCATCCGAGTCTTCTGATGCGCTTTCACTTTGTTTGCGTGCGCTGAGACGACACCTTACCAATGCCGCTCAAAAAGGGGCCTCGGTGGCGACCAAGTTGCTACCAACTGGGGCACGGCAAGAATCTCAGCCGTGCCTCTGTTGCTGGGGCTGCACGCGAGCGCTTCCATCCCAGTTTGGGTCCCAGACGCTGTCGCACCATGACGCTTGCTCTGGAAATTGCCTTGTTTTCTTGGAGTGCGCGCCCCGGTCTCCCGGTGGCATTGGCGGCACATAGGCTGGAGGATCCGGGTCAGGTGCTGGCGACGCCCCAAGGGTGCCGAGTTGCGATGTGCGCGCCCTCCAGGCCATACCAGGCCCGAAACCGAAGATTGATCCAGCATGCTCATATCCGAAACCTGCTCTTCACAAAAGCTGTTTAGCGGTAGTTTTCATAATAAGAAGCGCGCAGTATAGCCGATCTGCCATGCACATGCAATTCAAGCACGGTTGCTACCCGCTCTCGAGAATCGTTCATCCAGTGGACTTCCTTAGGGCGCGTGCCAGCACTGGAGCGTTCGGAGCGCTCCTTCGAGCTGCGTGTGGGCTCGTGCGCTACGACCGGGGTGCGCGTATTCCCGCGGCCGATGCCCCCGCCACACCTGGCCCCCGTGCTGCAGGGTGTATGCTACGCTTTCCAGGGTGCATTGCAACGCCTCGATGTATGTCAAATTGCATTTGAAAGGTAACGAGCGGACTCGGGTCAAACCGTCGTGTCCATACCTTATCATATACACAGAAATGAAAGGATTTTAGGATGCGCCACTAGGTCGTTGGTTGCAGCGGTACCGATCGGGTTGGTCATCGAGCATTGCGGAACATAAAACATGGTTTTTTTTCATGGACAAAACGTTTGCTTCGGCCAGCGTTCTCCGATTGTGCACTTTTCCTTTTCTTTTTGTTTGTGTGTGGTGAGGCATCCATGAACCCCCTACTCCCAAGTTACATTACGTATACTTCTTCTCGGATATTCTGCTCATTTCATACGTCCTATCGTGTGCCGAGCCTGCCGAGCGCGTCAGCAATGGCACCTGTAGCGCCGACAAAACACGGTGCTCGCGTCGAGCCGCCGGCGTCGGAATCGCCATCGCGAAACGATTGTCCATGATGTCGCAAATCAAGATGCCATTTCGCTCGCGGCCTAAGAAACGCTCGGATCGTGCGCAGCGTATGTGTACAGGCCATTGTTAGCGAGACTTTGGCGAATACGCGCTGGCTCAGGCGGCAGCAAGCCAGCATTTCTCGGAAATGGTAGCACAGGGGGGCCTCATATCGACCAGAGTAGGCGGTACAGGAGTTTGCCTCGCTAAGTGCTCGAGCACGACGATACATCCCCCGTTTGGTACGACAGGAAGCGGCGCGCTTGCCGTCGACGAACAATCTTGGCGCAGTGCCGGGCGTCAACTGCTCTACGCTACCATGTACGTGACGAGTTCCGGGACAAGTCGACTACAGTCGAGGCGCTTCGTGTACGGCGTATCGCGTCGGCGGAACTGTTCTCGGGTTCTAGAGACGCGTCGATGTCCTTACGAGCTGGGCGCTGGAGAAGCACGCACTGCTCGGGCGAAGCCTCTCCAGGGAGGCACGAGCAACCGTATGCGTTGCGTGTCTTCTGGGATGGAACAGCGCCCGTCGTTGAATGACTCACGCATACCACAATCAACCTTTTCTCCGCGGATAGGGAAGCCTGGGGAGCAGTTGCAGGAACCCAGCATTACGCCCCTGGAAGCCGAACAGCGCCTCGTTCGGTCGGGAGACTGGCTGCTGTTTGCGGCAAGCCTCTGTACGCTGTGCTTTGGTGTCTGCCTGGGTCCACGGCGAGTACACGCCCAGCGTCACGAGCGTACTATTGCTGCAGCACTTGTTCATGGCCTAGCCACAACGGATGCTCGCGTCGTTTCCCAAGACACGAGTCGGGTATTCAAGTCGTCCACGGAGCGCCGGCCGATGGCCACGGTATCCGTCCCAAAAGCGGAAACGACGAATCAGCTCGATATAGGAAAACTGGGATATTCCCTCTACGATTTCGTGGATAAGAAGAAACTTTTCTCTTCGGATCTATCCGCGAGAACAGAGACACAACTGGAATTGGAAGAGATCGAAGACGAGGAAGTGCAGAAAGCTTTGGTGCTAACTGTTGGGCGGCTTCTGCAAACGGTTGGCGCTCTCGTTGCTGCTTACTTCGTTTACGTCGGCAGTCGGCGCTGGGAAGAATGGATGCGAGAAGAGGAACGATTGGCGACCGAGAAAGAAATCAGCTTGACTGGTACCTACATTGACCCTGCTGTACCGCGTGAGGACCTCGAAAGACGACGAAATCCCGAGTCGTCTACGCCTTCCGGCGTTTCAGACGACGACAGTGGCCACGATCCTGACACCGGAACGGGTAGCACAAAACGCCCCGGTCCTGGACCGAAACCACCGTCGACGGACCGCGGCGGAGCGCCAGACGAAGGGCTTGACCTTCTGGACGACCTGCTCGAGTAGCGCAGCGGTGCACAGATCGTTTACCTAGGCCGTTCTGTACAAAAGCTAGGCGTAGCGCCCATGCTGACAAGCGAGCAACGCACGAATTGTGCACCCAAAGAGCTTTACAGTGCAGTGAGGCTTCCTCCGCACGCCAATCACACATACGAATTCGTGCAGTCATTGCGACAAGCGGAGCGACTCGCGCATGCAGTCGCACCGCTTTGGGACTGGCGATCTGCAAGACGCTCGTTCAAAAGACAGCAGGGCGGTGCTCCTTTGACAGAACAGGACAGATCAAATTTGCAGATGGAGTACTGTGCACGAGGCCTCGCGGAGCTCCACTAGGGCTATCGCAGGCAAGACGGATTCCTCCAGCGCGAGTCGCACGCTTGAGCAGCTGCCACCTGCTACCGCATGGCAATGCTGCTCCAAAATTTGGTACCAAGTGCGGCTTGTGTCGCCTATGGCGCAGATTCGGTGCCCGTGGAGGAAGATTTGGACTTCTCGGTGGACTTGTTGCGCTTTTTGATGCTGCTTTTTGGTTGTTTCAGCGCTTCGGATTTGGCCGGCTTGCTGGCGCTTTTCTCTTGGCGTGCAGCAGCCGTAGACCCGCTTCCAGCACTTGCGCGTTTGCCGGCAGCCCCTGGGGACGTTGCCGCCGCTCTGGTCGTAGAGCTGCGCTTCGAACGAGTTTTGCGCACAGTCTTTGGTGAGTTTGGCGCAGCGTTTCCATCCAAAGCGGATGTGCGGGACTCGTTGCCAGAAGGTTCCAAAGTTTCGGAGCGTGCTTGTTTCACGGACGGCGACGCGGTCATATCCACACTGGCCGCCGAACGCTCGGGCTGCTCATCACGCCCGGTCGGACGTGGTGCAGCCTCTGCTGACTTTGTGGGCACACGCTCGGAGGCGTGTTGCTGCGCAAGCTGGTGCTCAGAGGGATGTTGTGTAATCGATTTTGCGGACGATCCCGGAGCCTCGGACGGTTCTTCGGCACAAGCTGGCGACGTTACATTGGCATCCGTACGCTGCACATCACCGGCGCCATTTCTGCGTAAAGGCAAGTCCAGTGACTCGATACTGTTTCGGGTAGAGGCCTCTGTCCATGTCGGTCCTCCACGTGCTGCGACTGCGAGCGGCGACTTCTCATGCTTGTCTGCTTCAGTCGCTGCTGCGGATTCCCGTGGTGCGTCGACGACACGCGTCTGTGGCGGCGTGTCCTGTTCGACATGTGATGGCGAGCGGAAGCGTTCAGCCTGCCTTGCATCTGGTATCGCCTGCTTTGGAGCCGTTCCAGTGGTCTGTCGTCCACCAGCGGTATGATCTGAGGGTTTTTGTTCGAAACGCGAGGGTCTTGCACTGTCCACAGGTACAGGCGTGTTCGCGCTTGCTGCTTCAGCGGCTTGAGCTGTGGCAGCTAGCGAGGCTCCTGGCAGCGTCTCTGGCGCCGTGGTAATGGGTGCTGGATGCTGCTGCTGCTGCTGCTGCTGCTGCTGCTGCTGCTTCTCCTGGGATAGCGGATTCTCTCGAACGGCCGACTGCTGGCACGTTTCGGATGCGGAGCTTGCTCGATCCTGAGCGTCTGCTCTTGTGTGGGTTTCTGCGCCCATTATGGAGGACGATGCATTCGGTACTTTGCCTGCTGATTCATTGGACACACCGGACTTTGGCGATGAGGGCGGTGCGCTGCTTGCTAGGTTTGTCGTCGCGGATTCGATAACGTCTGTTTCCGAAACTTTCCTGTTCGGCGCTTCTGCGGTGCGCGCGCGCCCAGCTGCTGCTGTCGAAAGTGGTGCGTGTAGAGTGGCTTCATCATCACTGGACGTGGCTGATTTTTGCTTTGTTTGAAAAGCCTCGAGCGCCCTCAGAACATGAGATTCTAGATCTTTGCTCCAAGCAGCATGCACCATATCGGGATTCCACGGTAGAAAAGGGCATCTGCGCAGTGCGGTAAGCGTTTCCTGGCTCTTGGCATGCTTCTGGCGCCAGTGCCGCTCGATCTCGCACACTAACTCGCCAACGGACCCACCGTCGTGCATTTTCTTCGCAATCTGGCGAATCAGAGACATATTGGCTCGAACCAAAGCCATCGCTTCGACAAATGCCCAGCGCAGGGTGAAATCCTCCCAGTCGATTCGCTGGAGATCCGAGACGTCGTCACCAGGGCTTGAACGCTTATCCATCTGGGCGCTCAGCGTCCGAATCTGGATTCCAAGACTCTCCTTGACAAAGATTCGGGCCTGACGAGTCTCGCTCTCTATGAGTTCCTGATCAAAGCAACATTCCGCCGCAGTGCGCGAAAGCAGCCAAACTGTGAGCAAGGCTATATGCTCCTCAAGCAGAGGATTCACTTGCTCAGCATCCTTCTGGCGACTGCATTGGTCGGCAACCTTCTTGAACCATTCCAGGCAAAGGCGAGCCCGTGGGCGGAAGGCAAAGTCCGGAATTCCAAGCAGATAGGCAACCACAAAAGACGCTGCGTCGCAAAACGCCTCGCGCTCGCGATTGCCGCCTACGATGCGACGTATGCCCTTGTCCACCGTGTCGGAGATCCGGCCTTGGAAAAGGAATACGAAACGATCAAGCGCATAGGAGCCAAATAGCAACGTAAGAACGAGTGTTTCCTCGCTGCCATGTCGATGAAAAATAATAGGATCGATGATTTCTCCAAGAATCGCCAAGCTAGAAAACGCCAGAAACCCGAGCCCAACAGATGCTTGCACTAGTTCTTCACGAGGGTTCGACGGCAGCGGCGGGAGCGCACTATACGCTGCCGCACCAGCCGGATCACGACACCAGATGCTGCGCATCGAGGGCGAATTCGAGAATCGAATCCGAGGCGGCGGATGAGTATTCAAAATTCGCTCTTGTTCAATGCCAAATGCCTGGATCGCGCCGAGGTCCCATAAACGGAGCAAAAGCAAGGCGAACCCGAACCCGAAATTTTCATCCAGCGCGCGCCGGATCCGTTGGCCATCGAGCTCCACAGACGGTGCCCGAATGACCGCATCCACTAAGAGCAGAACGAGCTCGTCGCTTTGTTTTGTATCAAGATCGCGTACCTGAGAATCACGTTGCATCTCTTCCAAAAGCGCCAGTATCGAATCCAGTGACAGTGGCGTTGGCGAACTATCGCTGTAGTTGCTCGAGCCCGAACGGCTACAGACCGCTTCCAGTGCTGTTTTGTACGCAGTAGAACGCGGCAAACCTTGAAGGATCTGCTGCAGCGTGCTTTTAGACTCATCTGCTGAGTCTCTCAAAGTGCCGGGGAATAAACCTCGCGCTTGCTCTTGGAGGCGGCTGTCTTCTGCAGGCGTTTTCGCCCAAACATCAAAGGCGCGTCGCTGTCGAGCGCCACACGCGCGCCTCCAATCCGTACAAGACTTGCGAGACCAGGTATAATAATTAATTTGGCAGGTCCACCTGCAGAGCATCCCTCCAGAGGTGCGCGCATCATTTGAAATGCGCAGCGCCCTAGGCGCCGTCACCGTGAAGGCCACGAGCGTAGTTGGTGAGCGCCCACGTCGCGGCGTCGGCGCCTTGCTCCACAGTGACAGCGTTCCAGAAAAGTTTTTGTAGACGTTGTCACGCTTGCGGTCCATGATTCCGTGAAAAAAACAGCTGTAAACGTTCGGCAGGAGGCGTCTCGGGCGCACCTCTTACCCAGCGGTCGCACAAGCGGCCCAGATGCTATGCAGCTATCGCCACATGAAACGAGATTCGCGCGCGCATGGACACGCGCGCTTTTCAAACTTGGACACTTGCGGACAAGAAAGATATTTCGTGTCTTCGGCATTCTCGACCAAATAAGCGGCCGAAAGTGCACTTCAACGGGATGAAAAATTATTCTATTGGGAGTAGGGTAACAGATGCTCTGGCTTACCGAATAAATCTGCCGCTTGGCTTCTTCGTTGAGAGAAAGGACGATAAGCGGGACGACTTGACCCCAGGGGGAACTTCCCGTCGTCAACTTGAAGCTGGGCGCTTTCCACCAGGACCCTAATCGCGAACGAATAAAGTCCCTCGTCTCACATTGCTTTAACCTTGTCAACTGAAAGCAAGGGGAAGCCAGCACTCTCGCGAATTTCCGAAAACTGGGGATTCGCTCTTCCGATTCTTGACCCAGTTCACGCGATGGACTGTTTCCCTCTTACGGACACAGAAAAGAATTGGTAAAAAATTGTCAAGAATTGGACGATCGAAGGGCCAAAAATGCGCTCCCTTTCATGCATAGAAAAAATTGTACGCCTGAACCATCGTCTGGACCGTCAGGAAAGGTAGCGGCTTCGAGAGAGCCATCGGCGCAAGTCTCAGGTCGATCGTTGATGAATACGATCGTCTTTGACCCTTGATGAACGGAAGGACGAACCGGAGGGAAGGACCTGTGAGTTTCGACGATGGTGGATATCTGTGGGATGACGCAGATGCTCGCGGCGCTTTCGATTCCGAAGGCGACGATCGCCACGAATCATATCCAGATGAATGCTGGGTGTCGCGTCGCTTATTATATCAAGCTGAGGTACGGAAGCGAAATCAAGGGCGTCTAGAGAGAGGGATTGTTTGTGCCGTACGAACTCAAACGCTTGCGAGTCTCGACGTTCTCCTCTTCCAGAGCGATTGAGAAGGGAAACCTGGGATGAAATTGGCGCGCTGAAATCGCGGAATATCGAAGCAAGTACTTTCCGAAGGCTTCTCTCTGACTGAAGCATCTATCCAAGACGCGTATGGCCGTTCCTCTGAACTATAAAATAATGGAAAAGAGTGCAAACACTTCGGATACCTGGATAGAATAGAATGGAACCGGCCCAATAGGTCAACGCCGCCCCAAGACGTTCTGTCTCCTGTCGACGAGGCGTCGTATCCCAATTCGTCATGTTCCTTCCAGTTACTTGATCATCATGGGCATTCTACGACGCCATGGTACCGTGGACATGAAAGAAAGCGGAAGGAAATTGAATGAGTAAATGTAGACTAAGGTTTACCAGGAAAACCTCAATATCAAAGCTGCTGAAACTATAAACAGTCTATTCGGTTTCCAGCTTCTCTCGGATGGACACGGTGCCAGTGTTCAACTGAGCGCACCGCTGCATATTTCGAGGGAAATGGGAGACGACAAAAGCTGTTCGCCTCTGAGGGATAAGCAACGTCTCATGGGCGAGAACCCGGGTCTTCCAGACGCGGTCACCTTGGTGGACTCGAGTCCCGGATAAGAAACGCGTCATTACACCAGCAGAAGACACGACCAGGAGGCGAGGTTCGTTTACAGCGCAGGGGAAACGCAAGAAAAAGAACCAATGGAGAGAGGATGTGACTGCTCGTCTCCTCATTTGTGAACCGACGAAATCTGCTTTCAAAACCAACCTGAGAACGGATTTGCGTGTGTCCCCTGAACGACTGAGACAACGAGCTCGTTCTGGATACCAGTGAACGAGATGCTCCCGGTCACATGTTTGAAAAGGAACCAATGCCTGGGATCTGCACCCTCTTTTGGTACCGAATGGCGAAAAGACCATCATCGAGTTCTGGAACCAGGATGCAGGAGCCAAGCGTTCGATATCCCATCATAGATCCGGTGTGCGGAAATCGACCAAACAGAAGTTTGGGGGAATGCCGGATATGCGTCTTGGAGACATCGATGAATGCGGACGTGCCTGACGTGTTCTTGTTGCGGAATTCACCTCACGAACATAAAAGGACGATGACGAGGGCTATTCCCAATGGAGAAAAGAATGCGAAAGAAAGAAGGTCCTATCTTGCTCAGATCCACAGAGTGCTGCACTGAAAGCGAATAAGGTGCAGGGGTCTGGGAGAATCTCCCAGCCGAGGCACCACGTGGAATTGTGACGACAAGGAATGCCACAACATTCCTGAGCTGCTACAGATCAGCGTGAGACGAGGCCAACATCGTGCACCATTTCGTCACGCGATAGGAAACAAAAAATCATCGCCCAGAGGCAAAAAGCCGCAGCATCCTTCCTGACCAAAAGACTCGAGGCGAGCGACAGGTTATGTACTCCTGGGTTTCTTATATAGTAAGCGTTATATTTTGATTCAGTCATACAGGAGCAAGTGAGATGACACGACTGCCCCACAATTTCCGATCATGCCAGAATGCTCAGCGCAACTCAGTTCGACCTGCGTTAGAACAAAACGGAGACGGACCCACTTGGTTGACTCGGGGGTCCACTCAAAGGTTTCGATTTCTTCCGAAAATCATCACCATGAACCTGTGGAGGTGTCTCCTGAGACCGATTACCTTTCCGCTCTCTTATCTCTGGCTTGAAATACGTCGGTTTCTCCTTAGACTCATGCATCATTCATTGCAACGGAAGGATGATTGCAGGGCGAACCTCCTGATTTCGCCGCTTCAAACAGACGGTGATGCGTCTCATGCTAGGGCAAAAGTTGCGATCTACGCATCACTTTCCATCTCCATCTTCTCTGTATACAGCTTCTGTACGCCCTTCGCAGCAGCAGCACTAGAATGCAGTGCATTGTTCCAGTGTGCCGACTACATCTCGTTGTCCGCGCACCAACCTCTCTCGCGTGAACGCTTTTCTCGTTGCTCGCTACATGCCCTTGACAGTTGCAGAAGGATAACATTGATACTCGCATTCGCTTCGACTCCGGTGTGATACCTGAATAACATATGGTTTCTCTGAACGTTCGCCTTGGCGAGTACGCTATCCGCTTCGCGCGCAGGCCTTCGGTGCTCCATTCGATCAAGGATTTGCGCAACGCGATGCTTCTTACGATGACCCAGGTACCGCGAGCAACATCCAGGCTGTAAACCAAGCGGCCCAGTTTTGGTCTATCTGCGGCCACTTCGTCCGAAGCGGTAATGCACGCTCCACGAGCAGTGATTACTACGATGATGAAAGTCCAAGTCCGAGACCCCATTCCACGGAAACAGGAAAATGGGTCTCTCCGGGACCATCTATCGAGAGGGGTATCACGCTGCTGTTGAATGCCGTTTCGTCGATACACACCAAGGGCCGATCTTATAGCTTTCGAGCAGAACAGATTATTTGGCATGAGAGGCCCTGTGAGCCTTCTGCAACAATTTGTGAACCAGGCGTCAAGGGAACGCCTCGCGTTTTCTGTCCCTCGTCGGTCTAGCGGCACGACATGCTGCGTTCACCAGGTGATATGAAAGATGGAAAACTTGAAGAATGCATGATTTGCGCATGCTGCACGCAAGGAACCGAGAAGATAAAATCCTTGTACATTTTCAGTGGATAATGATTTCGATTAGGGCACGAACCCGTATTCGAGGGCGTGGTGAATCATGCTGTATTCCGCGGACATAACGCATTCCAATGGACGATTTGAAAGAGAGCCGCTCTGAGTAGACGACCGAGAATCCTGGAAACGCGTACAACTCTGTAATCTCTTATTGCAATGAATGGAATATCGAGTCCGTGTATCTAACGAGGTTCGCAAAAATCGAAAAGCAAGAACATCACAGGCATTCCAGAGCTCCAGTCTGAAACGGATGCAGCGCTCGAGATCTGCTCAGCTTGCTTGTCGTACCCTTGATCTACAGCGCGTCTGAGGTGGCTTGCATCAAAGTTTTCCACATGCCGAGCTCCTGCTTGTCAAGGAGAATCGTCGGCCAGTCGAAGCGCCCGAGTGCAGCGCCTCATCCTCCGTGCGTATGGCTATGTCTCCACGTGCTGGTTCTTGTTGCCATATATCGACAACGACAGTGAAGCTCGTCGAACACAACACCTCTGGTGACGGCAATGACGACAAATGAAGGTGAAGCTTTCAAAGAAGTTAGCTGCAGGGAAGCAGCAGCATGGGAACGGCTCTCCAGGTGGTCCAGTACTTGCCGGGGCGCGGGTGACGCCCAGTGACACCGTCATAGCGGAAATACCTCACCAGTTCAAGCTTCAGACCGAGTTGCAGTCAATCAGTTCGCTTTGGGTGCATTTATCCGAGTTGGAGTTTCGGTTTTTTTTCCAGTTTTCAAGGCTTGAAAGCCACACGCATGCGAAGTGTTGATAAGAGCGCACGAGAGGCTGCTGAGCCTTGAAGAGCGCTCTCGATTGAACCGAATGTTTCTGCACTAAGCCTGCAGTGCACGACACAAGCACAAAGTAAGAGTAAGCGTGCGTTCAACTTGCAAAAACTGGAAGTAACGGTTGTCCGCTGAGGTTCATCCGAAAGCTCGGACAGCAGAAAGTCGACCATGCGCCCGGCAAAGACAGCAACCGGGCGGGTGTGGACGGCCTCGTCTACCCGAGTGGCTGTACCCGTTGCCGCCAGCGTCTCCCGAAGGAGGTTCCCGTAGCATGGAAGCTCCCACAGCGATGCTGGCGGGGCAAGCTCGTCGTGACTGTCACCGCAAGCGCATTCCTCTTCAAGTTTGGAGACCAAGCATGGAGTGAGGACGCTAATCAGCAGTTGCATACGTTTCCGGAGCGCTGTGCGTAAGGTACGCACCAGCGCACGGCGAACCAGCAAGTGCTCAACTGGTGACCCTGCAGCAGAGGCCTCCGCCCACGGCACCGGTTCCAGTGGTGACATCGCGCCGACCGCTTCCACGACGCTTCGCAAAGCGCTGCAAAGCAACTTGTCGATTGCGGCGTTTGCAACATCTTGCTGAGCGTGGCAGGTAGCATGCGGGAGCAGATGCCAGACAACACGGCAGGCAGCGATCACGTTCGGTGCCATCAACTGTTCGCCAACGCGGTTTGCTGTGGCCTCATCCAGGCCCTCGCCGGCCACAGGACCGAGTGCCAGACATTCACTCAAGTACAGGGCCCCTTCTTGACGCAATGTTCCTATCGGATTGCTGTCTGTGACGTTTGTAAAGGCCCACTCGTACGCATCCAGCAAGCTTCGAATGGTTGCTGCTCGGATGCAGTATCGCGCAGGAGCTGTTTCCGACTTTGACTGTCCGCCGCTGTGATCCGAGTGCCGGGCTCGCTTCCGGTCCGCATCCCGAACGAGGCCATTGGCGATTATGAGACATCCCAGCAGCTTTGCTGCGATGACGCGCACTGCCTGCGATACCTGCTCCTTGGCGTCCAGAAAACGGGTCAGCAGGGCCTGCAGGGCCCGGCAGCTGCGTATGAACCGATGATCGCCTTCAATGTGAGATCGAAGCGCCGGCTGGAACAGCACCCATTCGCACAGCAGGGCAACTGATTCCATGGTCTGCACACTGCAGTCTGAAGCTCCATCTGAAGCCGTCTCCAGAATGCTTGTCAAGTGCGGCAGCAGAACTCGGGAGCCGAACACGTCGGCGCCGCGTCCCCAAGCAATAAGTGCCTCAACGGCAGGCACGAACGATTCCACCTGGGCCCCGATTCGAAGAGCTTCTGAAACGCTACTCAGGCATTCTTCGGAGAGATCTTCCATGAGACTTTTGGGTAGAGCCGAGAGCAACCTCCAGAAGTGCATCACGCTCCTGGTTTCCGCTCTAGCACCACCGAGCAGTGATGCTTTCTCGCTCGGAAGCGCGTCCACCAATGCGAAGAGCGTTTCCAAGGCAAGTTGCCTTTCGAGGAAGACTCTGCAGTCGCTATGCTCGCCATCGTATACTACCGCTGCGATGCTTCGATATGTTTCACAGAGAATTACGAACAAAGGCTCTACGAGCTCCTTTTCGCAGCCTCCACGATCCCTCTGATTCAGCGAGCTCTCGTCTGCATTGGGATCCTGTTGGGTCAACTCGATCACCGCTTTTCCGAGAACCGCGATGAACTTGCATATGGAGCGCACGCACGGAATGCTTATCGGAGGCAAGTTCCTGAGCCAATTCCGCGGTTCGAGCGCCAGCGGCCCCAGCGAGGCGTAAAAGTGCCATGCTGCGACCGCATCTAGACGGATGAATTCAACGCACCGAGCCAGTGTGTCCGTGTAACGCAACGGATCCACATCTTCATCCAAGTTGGCATCAAGACCAGTGAAGAAGCTCGGAAGCAGTAAGCAGGTAAGGCGGCTGTCCATGGTATCACCGGCGCTCATGTAGGGCAATATATCTTCTTGCAGGGAGCATACATCGTACCAGCGTAGAGACGGGGATCTACTGACTCCGAGAACGAGCTCTGCGGCCGCTAGCTGGACCCTCCTATTCCTGTCATGGAGACACGTCCGAAGGCCGCGTAGAAGGCCAGTCCGCAGCGTGGCCTGTGCTAAGGGCTGCTCAAGCACAAGTCGTAAAATTCCGCGGCAAACGCTTTCTCGAACGGTTGCCGAAGCAGCGTCTAGTGCAAGCTCACCGGTTAGAAGCTGAAGCAGCTGAACCCGATCAGCGGCAGGAAACAGATCCCAGAAGATGCTCAAGAGGCGGCAGACACCATCCACGGCCAGCTTTCGAACAACGGGGCTCTTATCGAAGAGTACACGCGGGAGCACAGCGAACTGTCGTGCAAGCTGGGTATCCAGGTCGTCGAGAACATCGCCGCGAGGCGAGCTCGGTGCCAGTGTCTTGGTCTGTTCGTCGTCGGAGACGTCCTGCGTGCGCTCGCTGGACTTGAGCTGGAGCAGATCGGTGTCTGAGCCATCTTCTCTCAGCAGCGGGAAGGCATCGAAGAACAAGTAACAGGCATTCTGTCGGATGCGAGGATTCGTCGAACGCAGAAGAGCCCGATAGATGATCGGCTCGTAGCAGTGTGCAAGAGCATTATCGACACCAGGCAATCGCTTCTGCGCATGAAACGCTGCGAGAATTTGCCGGCAGACTCGGGCCAGACGTGATGATTTGCTAAGGATGCTCTTCTCAGCGAAATCTCGGAGACAGAGCTGCTCAAACACACTTCTAGCCAAACCATACTGGAGATTTTCTCGGCAGGCTGCGTGTGCAATGCACCATGCTCGAAAATAGATTTCAGCGTAGTACTGACAGAGTCGCTTTCCATGCAATTCGAAGATGATACTCTCGATGAAGTGCTTATGAAGCAGTCGTGTCAAATCTTGAGAGAGGACGCCACTCAGACAGAGAGCCAGCCACTTGCGCGCGTAAGAATTCTGAACCACGAGTGAATCCTCGAACGCTGCGATCAAATTGGAGACCAGGACGTGCTCCGCTGCTTCTGGGGGATGGCTTCCTGCTTCGTTGCCGTGGGCAGTTTTGTTATGATCACGAATGTTCTCCATGGGGATACAGAAGAATGCGTGTCGGACTTGGTACAAGCGACGAACGGCGTCTCCACGAAGGCTCGCGCGGGATTGGCGTTGCTCTTTGGAGGCGAACCCGCGCGAATCCGGCAAAGCGGGGAGCGTGCATTCTAGGTACGTTGCTGGACCCGCTTCGAAGCCAACGTTTCCATATCTACCAGCGGCAACAGCAAGGAGAAAGAGGATCATGTGCGGTCCGACGAGGTGACGATCTGCCCAGTTATGGCTCCAGAGGACCTCACAGGTCTCAGCAATGGAATCCTGGACGACTAGCATCTCCAACGGTGCATCACGCTCGGTCTCTATTGGAATACGCTCCCGGTCGGCATTCCGCAGCTGATTATCGCTCATTGTACCAAAATGAAAATTGTCTACAGTCGAAGATGCCGGGGCGACGTCTTGCATAGCCTCGAAGAGCATGCCCACTCCCTTCGCTTCTGAAGGCGGCGAAGGAGACGTTTTTTGTCTCTCTCGGTGCTCTGCGGTTGAATTATCAGCTACGCGAGGCAGGGAGAACATCATGTCATGCAGGACTTGCACAGCCTGAGCAAGGGCTCCGGGCAGACACAGACCGTCTTCGTGCCGATCAAGAGCTGCACTGAACTCCACGAGCGCTGTCGCTAAGTGCGCAACAGCTCCGACACACAGGAGTCCTATCATTCGGTAGTCGTCCGCGCTGAGCTCTAGGTGAGGTGCAGAGACATACAAGCAGTTGCAGGCGTCGGCAAGAACGTCCAACAGAGCTTCGCAAACAGCCTCGAATCCGTGCTTGCGTGCGAGTCGCCCCAGCAGGGACTGCTGTTGATCAGAAGCTAGCTCAATGAAAAGGGAAACTATTGCCGGCAAAGCGCGGAGAACGCCAAATTTCGGCTCTTCATCTTCGAGCGCTGGCGACCGAACGTGTGGAAACAACAGATTTTCCAGTGAGGACACGAGATCAGACACATCCTCCGCCGCTAGCGAACCCTTTGTTACAGCAGAGCGGCTGTCGTCTGATAGACGCTTTTCTGTGACAGAAAGGTCAACGTGAGCAATGTTTCTGCTCATGAACAACTTTCTGCACGACAGCGTCCAGAGAACCGTGTGTGGACTCGGCTGCCGGTGCCCTGGCAACAGAACGCCTGCGAAAGCTGCGCACTGCGCGGAGCGCGCGTTTCAAATTCCCGGGTGCGACGCAGTACGCAAGAAGCGAAAACGCTTCTCTACTATATATATCGACCCGCAGATACATTCCCGTCTCCCTGGACCGACCCTTTGCTATCGGTTTCATCTTCTCCGTGTCCATTTCAGGCCTGAGAGGCTGCACCACAAAATTAAGATCGCCTCAGCTCCTCGGGTCTCGGCCTCAGCACCACATATCTTCTTATATGGATAGCAGCGGTAAAGTCTCGGTTCACGAACGCCGCGTGTTTATTGCCGCGGCCGCTTGAACTGGCAAGTGCAAGGAGTCCCGGAACGCATGCTTTCAGTCCCATTTGCTGTTCGGTTGGCTCTCTGCGCGTTTCTAGTGCCGGAGCACTCCGCTGACTTTTCTCCATCTCGATCGTCTGAAGTGCACTCGCTGGATCATCCCTTGGTTGTTTTACTTTTGAAAATGAAAGCAGTTATTGATGCCCCTAGCTTGAGACTTATTCGGAAGGGGAATCACTTGTGCAAGGAAGAGGATACATGCCCCGGTGTGTCGTCGTGTGCTGAACGCTTCAGCGATTCACCCAGTGGAGCGATCACTCCGATTCAGGACTGAAAGCACCCCTTCGATGTCGCTGGACCGCCGAGCGTATGGAGGAGTGATAAGCAGCCCAAATCCGATAAAATTCGCAAAAGCTCAAAGGCGAAGGCAATGGTGAAATACCACGTTGTCTAAGAGAGGGGCGTCGCGAGACGTCAGGCGGAAAGTCTTCAACGATTTGGCAAATTGGGTGCTGTTGTGTTTGCCCTCCCTGCCAATTAAACTCAAGCGGTCAAATGAAGCTACTGCAGTTCGACTAGATGAGGATACCTTCGTTCTCTTCGAGTTCCATCGCACATACCACAGGCGCCCTGCTTCGCGAATACCCATATACGCTCCGAATGTTTCGCCCGGGGGAAGTCTCAACAGCTGAAAAAAAAAGAAACCGACGTCCCTGTGCCTTTAACCGATCGCGACGTTCCAGGACGGCTGTCGTCGTGATTTCGGTTGAAGATGGCTATGCTTGAACCAGGACTGTTTATGCGACAATATCCCTGTGGTTTAAGGACTATATGAACAAGCTGTTGAGAAACAGAGGTGCACACTCTGGCTGCGATCGTCGCAATTTGCTTTCCGTACGTTGATCAACGAGTCGTTCTCTACCATTGACCGCAAGCAGTCTTTGACAATACCAGTTTCGCCGCAGAGCGCATATCCTTGTTACTTTCAGAGTCCCTCAAGCATCGGAGTAACGTGGTATGTCGTATCTGCAATCGGAATGCAGTCCTCCTTGCACTGTCCAGTACAGAATATATCCTGCAGGCAATTCTTCTACGATCTATGCTATACAGCGCATCGTGATTTTCATCTCCAGCTATTCACCACAGCGGAGGAAGTGAAACCGAATTGACTTACAGACTGAAACGGCGATCTAGGATCCCTGGCAGCTCCAAGAGACACATAACTCCGCACCCGTGCGCATCGCCGTAGATTGTATACCTGCCGACATTCGCTCCGTGTGACTAGATAGCACTTTTCACCGCTTGGAGCGTCGTAAGCGTATGTCGGGCTCGAGCAACGGTCGTTTACAGGCAAGTGAAGCACCTATAGCCAAGTCGGCTGTACTGTACGCAGCCGCTAAAGAAATTGGTATGCACTGCCGCGAGGAAAACCAGAGTTTTCTCCAGTGCAAAGCAATCGAGTCCGATCCTGCCAAATGTTTCGAAAAGGGGAGATCTGTGCAAAGGTGTGTTCTGGAACTCCTGATGAGTTTGAACACGACCTGTCCACAGCAGTTTGAGGCATATGCACGATGTCTGGATGAGCAGAGTGCACCCTCGTACGCTTTTGAACGCTGTCGACGGCAGGAGGCGGCCCTGGTAGACTGCCGTCAGGCAGGGACGCTTGATAAACAGCGCGGGGAGAGCCACGAGGTGCTTCTTCGAGAGTGAGAAACCGATTCGTGGTGTTCCGAGTCATGCACGTCGTGGAGGTCTGTGGCGAAAGCCAGTGAAGGCCAAAAAACGCCTACGCTTCAACAAGCGCAGTTGCAGAGGCGAGGTTCTCCGTCGGTATTCGTTCGTCCTAGTTGTACACTGCGTGACGCTTTTGCGCCCGACGATCCGGTTCCAATCTAGTGGTAAAGTTGTTCGGGCATGTCCGTGCCTAAGCGTCTCTTCAGGTCCGTCAGAGAGCTTCTCAGGAAATCACGACTGCTGAATGGCTTCCACCTTGTCACGATTTGAAGCTCACCGTATGTTCGCAACCACCAACGACGCTCTCTGGGCGTTGAGCGTCGTTTCGGAGTGGCCCAGCGTGCAATACTTTGGCCACTGACGCTGGATACCGACCTCTCGTGGAACTAGTCGCGAGACGCCAGTATCCATGCATTGCTGCAGTGACCGAGAGGCAATCGATATGACTCTGGATCTAATGATCCCTGTGTTTTAGGTTTTGTTTCAAGCTACCCGACCGGTGAACAGAGGTGCACTGCTGGTTCGTCGCGCTCAGTGTAGCTCACTCGCAGCGTCCAGACTGCTTCGTTGCAGCTCGCGCACTTGCTCGGCGCTCGATGCCTGCTGGCTTCCATTCAGGGCACCGGGATTAGCGCTCGATGTTGTTGGACTCTGGGAAACGTCCAGCGCTGCGACTGCGCTGCTCAGCTCCTGAGAAGACTTTGCTGCTCTGCTTTCGACCTCGGACACTGATGTTGGACACTCGCCTGTTTGGACGCATTGCTCTAGCGCGATGCCCTCTTGAATCGGCGCAAAGGCACAAACACTCTGGATCCAGAGCTGAACCATTTCAAACACAGATATATTCACGTACAGAAGGAGCACGCGCAGGTGCAGTGCGCGACTTCCCAACGATCGGTCTATTTTCGCGGCCTCCTCAGGGTGGCAGTACGCTCTGATGCTTCGGAGAAACGCACTCGCGCTCAGGTATGCCCAGCTGTCTTCTTCCACTAGCGTTATCGCGGATCGAAACGTAATCGCAACACCGCGACAGTTCCGTTCGAGATAGTGAGGCGAAGGGAATGCAAAGAGAAGTATCGGAAAATGGACCACCGTTGCGTCGGCGTGCTCGTCTGAGGCCCCTTCTGGAATCACTGTGGTGCTGATACGGATGATGGGACCACCAAGTTCCCAGTCAAGAATATGTTCCAATTTCAACGGATATTCCGGAGGCAAACACTTTTCCATGGCGAGTGCCATTTCCCTGCGAACGGTATCCATGAAACGATCTCGCGGAGGCTTTGTATCCGCGGCGTTCATCTCAAGCAACCCCGGAAGAAACGTCTTTGCATCTGTTTGCTTTCCATCTGGCTCACGTTCAGCTACGAAACAACTCGCAGTCTTGCGCTCCGCACCTGGGACCGTATCCATGGAGGGCTTGCTTTCCGTTTTCACCGCAACCACGTTGCCGTGCTCACCCAGAAGCGTGACAATCTTCGGCATAATCGTTGGTGTCTGTGCTGGTGATTGATTTGAAGACACCGTAACCGCTTCAAAATTGGTCTTCAGGAGCTCGGAGTCACCGCCAGTTGCGGTGACACCGGAAGTTGGCAACACGCCACCTTCTCGCCTGGTGGCTGCGTTACCAGATGGGGCGCCATATCCCAACGACTGCATCAGCCCCGCATTCAAAGACGAGTCGGACGACATGACCAGAGCGGCTCCAGCTCGATTCGGTTCTGAGTGTGGTGCTCGGCGAACATCCGCCGGCGTGGCGCTACGCAACGCATGCGGCTTGTTCGAGTCAACGGCGTCTCCGACCAAGAGGGATGCGGGGCTCTGTCCTCCCACATGCAAGTGCCCGTCTCTTTCAGTGGATAGGAACACTCTGGCGTTTGTCGACGCGTCCGACGGTGCAGGAGGCGCGGCGGCATTGCCGCAGAATCCTGCGGTGGAGACCTCGGTAGCAGTGCGGCCGGGAACAGCCGTCTGGAAAGTGGGCGCGGTGCCCTGTGCCCGTCGCTCCGTACGCCGTAAAGTGCTGGACGTGCTCCGACTGCGTCCTGCTACATCTTGAAGAAGCGCCACCCAGCGCTGCACATAGCTTCGCGCCCGCTGGATCTCGGCAAGCGTCGGGTATCGTGTGCTCGTGAGGGTACTGGGGTTCATCTGAATCAAATTCAAGACCGCTTGGATGTTCTCCATATGTCGTTCCCGGAGGAAAGGATCGGTCTGTTTTTGCAGCGCAGTGCGTATGATGCCCAACGCACCTCGAAATACCTGACCCTCCCGGGCCTGGAAGTCAGCGAGCTCCGCAAAAATTCGCGTAGGCGACTCGTGCACTTCATTTTCCATAGCATGTCCAGATAATGGACGAGTCAGGTTCGGGCTTGCAGCAAAGAGGGTTTCCGGTGCTCCAACCGAGATTGATCGTCTTAGATTTGGGCTTGACATTTGCGCGGAAACGCTTGCAGCAGCCATCGAAAGCGATTTCGAGATTGCGTAGCGTGCAGCTGCCTCACGGGCAGCATTCAGTGCAGCAATAAAGCGCACATACAGGACTTCGCGCTGTGCCGTGCCGACAGCCATCGCTGCTGCAAAAGCAGCAAAGACGATAGGGTCGTTCGGAAAGACTTGCGCTAGCCTTTCAATCACATGCGGTGGCAGCGCACCAAATCCATGCGCCCGAAGCTCTTCAGGCATCTCTTGGTACGCGTCAAGAACTGTCCGAATGACCTCTTTCTGCTGTGGATTGAACAGATTCGGTGCCAAAGGTGTGTTGGCTCGTTTGAAATTCGTCGTCGATCCACTGATTCTGCCGCCAATCGGCGCTGCACCGGTTGCCATTCCATCTGTGCGGGAAACCTGGGCGATTTGGGCAGCTCGTGCCCCGTCCACAGAAGAAGAAACCGAGAATGAGCATGGAGAACGCTCATTGTCTGCTGGCGGAGCAGACTGCACAGATTGCACGCGAGCTTCCATTCCAAACGGAATACTCGTCATGCTCTGTGTTCGTGGTGGCCGCGTCTCACGCACAGTCGGAGCAGACGAATTCGAGCAGGCGCTCCTGGCTCGCTTTCGCTGCTCGTCGAGCTGCACTTCCGTCGCGTCCACCGGGTGCTCTTGCCACTCGTTCAAACGTCTAGGTAGAGGCGCCATCAGTAGTGTATCTGATGACGCCTGAGCCGGTTGCTGCTTCGCCGGCCTAGAGGCTGGTGCACCCTGTGGCGCCTCAGCGTGGCCGCCCACAGCGCGTTCAGCATTCTGCAGACCAACCGCTATGCGATGAAGGTACTCCTGCTGGGATGACGCTCGCGCAAACTCACGCTCCTCAAAGGTAACCGAACGGGCCCACAAGTCCTTCTCCGAGACGCCCTCAACGAGCGCTGCAAGGCGAGTGAAAATATGTTTCTGTACGCTAGCCCGCTGCTGCGGAGTTAGCGACTCTCGCCAGTTTCGCGACGCGTCTGCAGACATCACAAGCCGGCCTAGCCACAAAACTAGCAGGTTTACTCCTGAAGCGGACTTCAAGAATCGCACCCGCAGCCGTCTCTACGAAAAGAAAACAATCCTTTTCTTGGCAGCGAAACGAGTCCTCTACAAAACGCCGCGCTCGCCGCAGCACACCAAAATCCAAGCAGCAGCTCGCAGCACACGCCTAAAACACACCGGAAAACAGGAAATCAATGTCAACAGGGTATGCACGAAGCACGATGGAAATAGATCCTGCAAACCCGTGTCGAAAAGTGCGACCACAGCACTCGGGCTCTGCAGCTGGCAAGCAACCGAGGTAGCGGTGCTGGCGGCCGTCGGCCGGTATGCAACTTCACCGCCTCAGCGATGCAGGTAGATCGGCAGCAGCGATGGCGCTCGCGCCGTTGAGGGTGCCCGCGCGCGCCCGCATCGGATGCGCGTGCCGCAGGTGCCGCGTGAGATCGCCACGCCGAGGCGCGCGCGCGCGCGCCCTGGGAGATGCCGGCTGATTTCGCGTTTCTCCATGAGCAGGTTTCCGACAGAGCAGGGGTACCAGATGATGTGTTGGATCGCGGCGCTCGGGCGAGCATCTGTCTTTCTAGATACCTCCAAGTTCTATGATTTGTGCTTGCTCGTAAAGAGAATGGTTATTTTGTGCGGTCCATTGTTCGCTGAGCTTGTCCGGTTTGGTGATCGGCGGTATGCGAAACCGGGTCAGATGAACACGGAGCAGTGGACAGCTCGTTATGTTGTTGCGTTGAGATTTGTTTGCGTTCGTTTTTTGGGTGTGCAGCCGCGGTAGTACAAGAGCGGCAATGGGGGCTTACGGATTGGTACGTGGTTTGAAGATTCCTGGGTGTCGTTTCCGAGAGGTTGCATCGATTCTTTTCTGCTGGGATTCGGCACGGCGTCGGAATCAAGATCATTCGCGATGCCCTCGAAAAAGCGTTCGTCAAATAAGCGGTATCAGTATCCAATTTATAAGTGCAAACTTCAATTCTGATGCTTTCCGGATGTAAAGCATGGTCCAATCTTGCATTCTGCGAGTTCTCGACCTCTCTGGTACAAGGCAACTCGGATTCGCAGCCATTCGCACGGCTCGATCGACGCGGCGAAAAGCCCGAGGTCGACCCCTGCAGGCCTCTTCAGGTGCTCCTGCTGAAAGCGCACTGAATTCGTCACGGCAAATCATCGATTTCGTTTGGAAGACGAATTCTACTGCTTTTACAGTTATTGACGATGCTGTACTCCACATCGGCGTGGTACCTCTCACAGGGACGAATTCTACTGCTTTTCCAGTTATTGACGATGCTGTACTCCACATCAGCGTGGTACCTCTCACAGGATATGCATTCAGAAGCTTTCGCCTCTTGTATTTGCTTAGAGAAAGGTATTGGACGTGGACTCGAATCATCGGAGCGAACGCTTCCAGCGGAGCATGCGTCGCCGCTTTGTACCGAGGGAGCGTAACAAGATCCGAAATTTCGCGACTTGATCTGCAGTCTGGATTCTCTTTCTGGTACTTGTCTCGTCATGGGCAGTATCGCTTTGCAACAATCCTTATTCGAATGGAACAGCGTGGCCTTGCGCATGGAGCAGAAAAAGTCCTCGACGAGTGCAGCATCCAGAGGAATACCGCTATGGTCAGGTACGACACCTCGTGCGGAATCCTCGGAAGGCATCGAGCAAACTCTGGTTTGCCAGTCAAGGGCATACATCTAGCTATGAAAGAAGGGTTCACGTGCCACAGGTCGGCGCCCGGACGTACAGATGAGGTGCAACTATGGGAAACCTTACCAGAGCCAGGTGCCGCCGCTCCGATAGGCACGCCGAGCCTCTATACGAAGGATATGAAAAAGGCAAGCGAAGCGGAGAGTGTAACTACCGCCTCTGCATGAAATGTGTGCGCACAGCTGAAAGCGGCGAAATCATGACTTTAATCCTGCAACCAACATTCTCCGACTGCTGACTGCGGAGCTGGAGGAACAGTTGCGACCGGAGAATTTACAGCCGGAGATGTGCTCAGTGGAGGCGAAACGTTTCGCAATCCTAGAGTGCGAATGTATATGCGCAACTTCAGACGGCTCACAGCTTTTTTTCGACCGCCCCCCTGCTATCAATTTCAGCTTCTCCTTGTACACTTTTAGCCTGAGAGGCTGCTCCACAAAGATGGCTCGCGTCAGCTCCTGGGGTCTCGTCTTCAGCACCGCGAATCGTCTGATATTGATGGCAGCATTGAAGTCTCGGATCACGGACTCCATGCGTTTCTTGCCGCTGTTTAGAAAAACTAATCCAAGTAGTCCTCGTGCTCCTGCCCTCTTTGCCACTGCAGTTTCGTCATCGTCCCGTCGGGCGACCACCTTTTCTCACCTATCTCTACGCTTCTTCTTCTCTTTGATCTTCGTCGCCTGCTCTTTTTCTTTCGATGGTCGCCGAGAAGAGGATTTTTCGATTCTTTTCATGCAGCCGGCAATGACGGCCCTGCAGGATCCCCAACTTGACTGTCCCTACTTTTCCCTTGGGATTTTTATGTTCAAAATTGAACGCACTTCGAGCTGGTCTGCTGGAAACCGCGAAAACGCATTTCATTCCACGCACGTGGGCGTAATACACAATTGAGTCCAACGACTGTCATCGAGGAGGGCTCGTCCAGCTTCTCTCTCGATAACTTGCCTCGTCAGGCGGCAGGTTGCAGGAGTTCCAGATGCAAGGCTGCCAGGTGTCCCCATTCGTTTGGAATTTTCGATGAATTCTTCGTGCGCCAACTCATCTGGTGCACTGGACAGAATATGGAATACGGCTTGATCGAAGAATCAGAAACGTGCGCACAGGCTTTCCCGAGCACCTTGAGATGTTGCCGCGCATCGTCGGCGATTGGAACCTGTGAAGCGCCCGTTGCCAAAAAGCATCAATTCGGGGAAAGAAACTCATCTCCAACCGACCTGGATAGATAGAGAAGAAAACGTTTTCTGTGAGCGTGAATCTCGGCTTGAGGAATCTCGTGGCTGCCGAGGTACTTGGCAATCAAGAGGACGGAGCCAAAGAACGCAACGGAAACGAGACGAAGGCGCCGAACATTTCCCTGACTTGGTATCAACGAGTCGGCCATGCTGGACGCTTCAAGAGATGCCAACGACAGGAAAGACGGTTTCAGGACTATTACTGAACCGCTGCGCACCCTGTCGAGCAGAGACGATCGCGTTGTTTGCTTTATTCAGGGCGTACAAGAGACCGCGCTTGGGTAGCCATCGGTTTCTGTTGTACGGAGACAAGACGCGGGCATTCGTCAACTTGTGCAATGCGTTGGAAAGGAAATGAACGACAAGTCGCGTCGTTCGGTGCTGGGCTATATCGCTGGACCTCCCCTAGCCCGGTCATATTTACTCGTGCTTCCTGTACGAAAGCTTAGAGTTCGTGCAGGAATCGATGCTGTGCGATTCCCATGGATGCGTGCAGAGCGAAAGAAGAGCATCATGAGCACGCGTCCACGCTGGAGCACATAGAGAAGCAGAGCCAGATGCATTCGATGGTGTTTGGTACGCTGACCGAAAGTCAGGCGGCGAGGTCATCAAAGCTACGAAGCTTGAGATGGGATGACTCCAACAGCGATCGTGCCCGCAAGCGCTTTCTGCATCGAAACCAAAAGCGCCTCGGTCAACATCCGGAAATGTCTCATGCTCCCGGAGCGTCCAGTTGCGTTACATCGTGCAAAGTTTCCAGGGATCGTTTTGTACTTTGTGCAGGTATTGCCCGTTACCGCTGAAGACTTGAGATGAGAAAATCAGTGGCCACCAGAGATGGTATTTGATTCTCGCTAGGGGCAACAGAATTCTATACGAAGTTTGAGAGATTTGGCAATGCTGACGCCCTGCAGAGAAGCTCCGGGAAAGGTATCCCCGGACAAGTGGTGAACGATCATGGTGTCCCGCTATTCGATCTACCGAGTATTTGTGGCAGGAAAGGTCATTCATGCATACCTGGCAGGGCCCGCCGCTCTGGACATACTCGTGTCTGAGACGCCATTGCGGCGTTGATCTAGCCGCTGCGACATATGAAGTTTTTTTGCAATACTCCCGTCATGCGTGCTGCTATTCGGCGCCACATTTGGCACCGGACACGCTACCGATTCTCTCAGTCATCTTCGGTACCAGGGTGACAGTCTTAGAGTCCAAATGCGCGCGAACAGATCTCAAGGAAACTTGGATGAACACTGGCGCATGTGCTGCTCAAGGCTGTCGCTCGCAAGGGGACTCCTGAGCCGTCCAGAATCTGCAGCAACTTCGCTATGATGAAACGTCCGCCGCCGCCGCCGCCGCAACAGCAGCCAGCATCTGGAAAGAGCTCTATATCCAGAGTGTTGGTAGATTACTTCAGCGTCTAATTCTTCGAGCAGGACTGCTCCTGGGTGGGCGAAATAAAATAGCGTCCATGGAGCAACTGACGTCCCTGGGCGCTTACCGGCAAGGAGCGTTCCCGTCGAACCCGGATTCGATTCGTTGATCTGCCGTCGATAGAAGGCACACGGCAATGACGCCCCCAGCCTGGTATCGCATGGAGGAAATAGTCTGGCAACTAAAATAGGCATATTGTCACCGTATCTCTCTGTTCAGCGCTCACGCACGCTTCCGCGCCGCACCCAACACGCAAAAAGTGTCGTGCATACGACCATGTTTGAGGATGCACCGAATTTCTTGAGCGACCCTTTTGTATACGTCGCGGAAAAAGCAGAAGCGCCTCCAACCATTGCATGACTATCGCGCCAGCCAGGGCACTGCCGGATGCTCTATCGCCTCTTATTGCCGCACCACGACGCTTCCAATGACGCCACACGACAGCCGGCGGAACACCATTGCGTGCAGCCGCCGCACGTGAATACTGTAAATTCCGAAGTGGAACTGTCTTTGTTTCTCTGCATATCGATCATTATCTCCCAGTTTGTGTCTCCAGAGTCGATTCAGTGATTCTGCAGCATCGATAAACTACGGCGAGCGCTTTTCGCGGATGCAGCGGCGCACCAGACCCGCTGCTGGGCGCTTGAATTGCGAACGCAGGCGCGCATTGGCGGCACGCACACACGCACGTAGACACGTTTCTTCCTCCGTGCGTGTCGACTGCAACACGCACGCTCTTTGTTACCTGATTAGGAACTGTTTCAAGAGTACGCATCAAAAAAAGAGACTGCACCAAGTCTAATGTTCAAGTAGACGGCTTGGGTTTCTATGCCGCTTGTGCCGGAGTTTCGAGTGATTTTCAGGTGCTCGAGCGCCGTGCGAACTATGGAGGAACTTCGTGCATACCTCCGCGAGCGCAGACACGCTGAACTCTTTGGGTTTCTGAATCGCCACGCTGGTGTAGATGATGCTGGTAATCTTGTAACGGTGGATGCTGGTGGCGCCTCCCGCAGCACTGGTGGGTGCGCGGGTACGTTCCCTGAGGCGCTTCGAGAACGGGACTCAAAAACTACTGCTCGAGGGGGCGCGCTCCAAGCAGAATCTTCTGGACAATTACTTAACCTTGATTTAGAAATGAAAAATAGGGAATTGGAGTCGCAGCGCTTCCAGAACAGTCTATCCGCTGCTGGTACGCTTCCACCCGATGGTGGAGTCTCGAGCCCGAAAGCCCGCAGCGTGTCGGAGCGCCCAGCAGCGAGACTGGTGCGAGATCCAGCACAGCCGTATCGCGGAGCTTCCCAGCATGGCGCGCATGGTGTTAAGAACATTCCCGAAAGTTTGGACCCGAGCCAGCCTGACGATAACGAGCTCTGGCTCGTGTCGGAGCTCGGGGCGTCCAGTAACGACGAGCGAACAGTTCGTAGTCACGACAGTGTATCTGAGGTGCCGGACCCGCCCGCAGCAAAGAGCAGGCCGGATGAAGGGGCGTTCTCGATGAACCTGAGACCTGGAAGCCAAACACACATGAAAGCGCTGCGAGCCTCCGACGTAGAATGGGTCTGTGAGCGCCGTTCCTTGAAAAGAGGTCCCATTGCAGGGAGCGATTCCGGCGATTTGGTGATGAATTATGATGGGACAAGAGAGCATGAGGCGAGCAATGCGACAGTTGCGTTCCCCGAGAGTACTCATGGTGGAACGAGATCTCCTGTATCGGGCACCAGCTCAGACGAGGATATATTTGAATCCATCCTCGGGGAAAATCGGCAGTACACGTTCTCTGTTCCAAAGCGTGCTCGCATTCGGTGCATGGAATTGCCGGATATGGATGAAATCCTTAGTTCGTTACGGGAGGCGGAGCCTGTGAGCGCTAAGTGTGAGACAGACCAACGGGAACGAAGCGAGGCAAGCGTGTGCTCGGGAACAAGTCACTGTGGCTCACCCAAAGCAGCAGTTTCGCCAATCGACGGACATAGAAACGTTGTCAAGCCCCTAGGAGATTCTACCAAATCAAATGTGCTGCCCGCTGAAATAGATTTGCGGGATCAATTCCCAAATAGTGGAGCGGTTCCTGCGACGCCGCATGCACCGACAACATTTGGAGGCCGCACGTCCTTTGTCTCACCGTATGTTGCGCCCAAACAACAGCATCCTCAAAGGACAGCAAGTCCAGAAAGTGCATCGATGCGGTCACCAGGGAAGGCCGCACTGCCAGAGACAAAGCACTCGAGCACTCGAGTGATTCCGCATGCTACGGGTCATGGTGAATCGCCAAGCAGCCCGGTGGTGTGCGACACCTCTTCAACGCTTCCCCGTGAGTTGAATGAGTCCAGTGGAACAATCGCATCTACTGATCTTCGCCGAGAGGATCCAGGATCAGATCGGCCCAGTGCTCCTGAAAAGATGCGTTCTGAGCCTTCTGCTCTTCTTCTGAAAAAGCGGCAGGTTGCCTTAGAGCGGCTTATGCGATTGGAAGACGAATTTCTCGAGACCATCGATGCAGAACAAGCTGAACGGCTGCACACGCTCATCGAAAAAACGAAATCAGCCATACAGCATATTGATCGATGTCTCGGGAATGACGTGTCTACGAAGAAAGCAGCAAGCTGCATACCGAATCCTGACGTAGATTCACAATCCCAGCGAATGACGAGCTTAGCGAACGCTGCGGCGCTCTCGGCCAGCGTTGCTCGCCCGAGCGGAACACATGACACAGAAAACGCGTCTCCCGCGAATCCCGCAAACAGCTCATCTGGCGAGAGTGCGTTTCGTTGCAGCGCCTCCACTAAGGACGTCGTCACGTTAACGGGACTGCGAAGCGAGCGCTACGGCTCCATGGCAGGTGCATCAGGAGCAGCGCCAGCTTGTGGCGGCAAGATTGGTGAGACCTCAGATCGTGCTGTCGACGCAGCCGAGGTTCACATGGCCATGACTGACCATTACCATGAAGAACAGCCCGTATCCAGACTTTACGACAAATCAAGTGTACCTGTAATCGAAGGCAGCACGGGGGCGCCCGCTGTCCCGGTCCAAATGACAACATCAGACGCAGTGGATCTCGATGAGGTCTTCGAAGCGGCCTGTGCTCAAGCTTCTGCCGAATTTGCTGGTGATAACTATCCGTGGTCAGCGCAGCTGCATCACAACAACCGTGTTCAGTTCGGTAATCAGGGATTTCGTGCCAATCAGAAAGAGGCAATCAATGCGGCCATGTGTGGGCGCGACGTTTTCGTCCTGATGCCCACAGGGGGCGGCAAGTCTCTCGTCTATCAGCTGGCCGCGACGCTCACGGGACCAGCGGGCTGCGGTGTTACTGTCGTGGTCTCGCCTCTGAAATCGCTTATCATGGATCAAGTGATGCGTTTGCAGGCGCTGCGTATTCCATGCGGTGCCCTGTGCGGCGCGACCTCGGAAACGGAATCTCGAGAGCTTATGCGTGATCTTCGCAGCTTGCATCCAAAGACTCGGATTCTTTACGTGACTCCCGAGAAAATAAGTCTTTCGGAGGCGTTTCGGTCCATACTCGATTGGCTTGCCTCTCGAAAACTTCTCGCTCGATTCGTGATCGATGAGGCGCACTGCGTGAGTCAGTGGGGCCACGACTTCCGCCCCGACTACAAGCGGCTTAGTCTCTGCAAGCAACGTTATCCGTCCGTCCCGCTGATGGCTCTGACGGCCACAGCGACAAGAGAGGTGCGAGAAGATGTCAAAGTGCAGCTAGGCATCCCACGCTGCGTTACTTTCAAACAGAGTTTCAATCGGCCGAATATTTCGTACGAGGTTTATCTCAAGGGGGCTCGTTCCAAGACTGTGGAATGGATCGCCGAGTTCATCCAAGATGAAATGCCGCGCGGTGCTTCAGGCATTATCTACTGTTTTAGTAAGCAAGAGTGTGAGGATGTAGCGAAAGCATTGCGACGCCAGTTTCGCATCGCAGCGGAGCACTACCACGCTGGTCTCGCGGACGAGAGTCGCATTGCGGTCCAGCAACGTTGGATGAGGCGGGCCACGCAGGTCATTGTCGCCACCATTGCCTTTGGCATGGGCATCGATAAGCCGGATGTGCGCTTTGTCATTCACTACACCATGCCAAAGAATGTTGAGGGCTTCTATCAGGAAAGCGGGCGCGCTGGGCGCGACGGTCAGCCCGCCCGCTCTATTGTACTCTTCTCTCATGCGGATCAGCGGCGGCTGATCGGCATGATCGACAAGAACTCGAACGGTCTCACGAGAGCGGCGCTATCGCTTCAGAAAGACGCTGTCAAGAGAATGGCGGCCTGGTGTCTCGACGACGTCAGTTGCCGGCGCGTGACAGTGTTGGCTCACTTTGGCGAACGCTTCGATCGTCGAGCGTGCAGTCCGCCGTGCGATAACTGTCGGAACCAGGCTCCCTGTCAAATGGAAGACTGGACGGCTACGGCCCGCGGTGCGTACCAACTGGCGCAATGGATGCAGGACGTGCGGCGGATAACGCCAACTTCGGCCAGGATCGCCTCTGGTCTGCGAGGTTTCGAATCCTTTCGTACTACCGTAGGCGCTTCACCGGACGTGGATATACCGGGTTTCGGGAGCGCCCCGCCTGGTGCCAACGACAATGACATCTTTCGTCTACTCGCGGAGATGGAGCGACTGCACATTCTCCATGAAGAGGTCTACCACAACGAAGTGCACGGTGGCGTCTGCGGTTGTTTGCGTCCAGTACCGGGGAGCCAGTCTCCGATTGTGCACGATTTACTATACGGTAACGAACGGCGTATTTATCTGCTTGTTCGACGGGGCAAGCACGGCCTTCAGGCGATCCGGCTGCGTTCAGAGATGGTGCGCGCTACTTCAGGACGCAAGCGGGGCGTCGCATCTGCAACAGGTGCCACCGATGCCTTCCCAGAAGACACCAATGATTCGGTATCGATCGGGAACACCACCAAGTCGCACGCAGAATCAGTTCGAAATCGTCTTCTGGAGCTCCGCCGAAGCTGGTGTAAGCAGCACAAGGGCCTGCGGGCAGACTCAGCCCTTTCGACAACAGAGATCGACAGCATTGTGCGTATAGCACCAAAGAGTTTGACAGAACTTGCAGCTCTACGGCGCCGTTCTCGTAATCCCGATCGCCAGGTCCCCGATGCCCTCGTTTGGCAAGCCATTCATGGCGACCAAAGCGACTCTGCTGTGATATCTGGCGACGGCATGTTGCCTCGCGACGTGCTGCCTGGCGCATCGAGTCGACATGCGCACCCAACTGCGAGTACCTGCGCTCCCGGAGTACTGTTATCCGACGAGGATTCCATAGATTCCGGTGATGATGTAACAGTTGTTGGTGCTCGCTCTGCGTCCATCGACAGTCCAGCGAAGTCGGCGACGTGCATCCATCGGAAGAACGGGCAGCGTTCAACAGGGCGCCGCCAGAGTCATCGCACTGGTCACGCCCCGAAGGCGGCGCTGGCGCAGCGTACGGGGAAACGTCCCGCACGGGTCAATGAACGAGGACCCAGGTTGTCTCGGAGCCAGGAGTCGTGCCCCGTGGGCCGGTTTCAGCGCAGTGGCGGCCCCAGTCGCAGAAAGCCAAGTCGCACAGAGGCGCTCGCATCCAGCGACTACGGCAGTGCCGCCCCGTGGACTGGGAACGAGGCCATGCCCCTGTGAGGTGCCAGTAGCTGTCCCTGCTCGGCGTACCGCGGTACGCCGATCCTCATCACCAGGCCTTTACAGTCGCTCGAAATGCAGGGTGCCTGGCGGGTGAGGCAGGTGCCTCGCAGCAACGTACCAGTTTGGTTGGCTTTTGTCGTGAGCCCGCCGAGGGACTGGGCTTGAGCGCTTAACCGACCGCAGGTGATGGCGTTGCGGACGCAGCGCAGCTGTGAAACCCGTACGCCACTGTAAACGCTACACCGTATCCGTGTCCCCGGAAAACACTTGTGTGGTGTCTCTCGACCTGTGAGGCGTCCTCCAGCGGAACCGTGTTCTCCAACGGTTCGGCGTCGCGCATGGCGAACACGCTGGTGTCGCTCCAGTGGATGCAGCTGCGCGACAACGCGCTTCCAGAGCCGTTCGCGAAGCGTTACCCCCGTTTTTTATGAATGTGCAGTTTTCGTCTCACGAATAGACATGGGCAGCGAACTGAGAGCTTTCACGATATTCCGGCTTTCCGCTAGAGAGTTTCCTCGGAAACCTGCAGATAAATAATGCACCATCGAAACACCTTTCTTGAATCAGGGATCGTTTACACCCGTCAAGTTCCCCGATCGTGCACCAGCATTCGCCAGCCAGGCAGCAGAGCATCCTCCAATCCCGAAGCAGACCTCCGAGTTCCAAGATTGCCACTGCCACAACCGCCCCCCAGACTCGTATTCGAAGTCCATGGTCTGTTCATGTGATCACTTGAGCGCCAACTGGCAGTGACGCGCACCCTTTTTCATGTCCGTAGCTCTGCACCAAACACATCACGGAAATAGAGTTGCTGCTGTATGCAATCTTCGAGGGCATGCTCTCAACGCATCTACGGCGGCGGATGTGCGTGTCGAATCGCCCGAGTGGACACGCAGGCGATCGTTCAGCGCTGTGACTGCCGAGCCCCGGTGCTCGCAATGACGAACAGCGCGTACAGTCGGGCATTCTAGAGTATGTCTCGATGTGCTGTGAAACGAACAGCACACCATTCCGCACAGGGCTTACCATCGTCGATTCTGGAGTTCGTGCAAACGCTCCGCGACACCAATGAATCATGGAATCCCGCGCCGGGCGTGCAGCAGGCGGCACGCATGGCTGCAGCGCTGCCCGCAACCGGCGATGCCGCTGATCGCGCCTCGAGGCAGCGGTGGCAGATCGCGCGAGCCGCCCGCCCTGCACAAACGTCGCCGCTCTGGCTGGCGCACGGGCCACTGGCGATAAACAATGCGAATTTTGCCGGCGACTAGAACTCCTGGTGTGTAGCGGCTGCGTTCGGTCCGCCCAGCTATCGCCGGAAACAGTGTTGAACATGACTCGAGGAAGGGTGACTCTTGAACTTTTGAAGGATGAGAAAGCGAGAAATACGACTTTTTCGAAGCGGAAGAACGGATTATTTAAAAAAGTTCTGGAGCTGAGCGTGCTCTGCGACTGTGAGATCGGCATTGTGATTTTTAACCACAACGGGAAGCTAGTGGAGTACAGCAGCAAAGGTGAAGATAGTCTTGTTGACTTGATTAGACGATGGGGAGCGTACACAGGCACCGTTGAGTCGAAAAGCAACCTCACGGCACTGCAGCCTGCAGCTGGGCGCTACGAGCAGCTGTGTCCCCGCTGGAACGTGCACCCGGTGCGTTCGGAGGTCGAACCTGCTCGCGTCGCTCGGAGCGAGGGTTCCCCACGAGCGCCTAGACTCAGGCCTCGTTATTCTTCGAAAAATAATGACGTGGTCAGCGCCGGTGAACCAGGCAACCAACCAGATTCACGTTCTTCGACACAGGACGTGCTTGTACCTAGTATGGCGAACGATGACCAGTTTGTTGAGTGTGAGTCTCTTAGAAAGATGTGTGCCGAGGCAGATATGATGCAGGACCTGCGGCGTCAGTATGAACGATATCGGGAACGGATCCTGCGTTGGTCGGGCAAGCGCCGGCGTGGTGCGCAGTCGACCGAGCACACCACATGTAGCGGTAAACGCTGCCATATCGAGAGCGGGGACGATGACTCGTCGAGGTTCCCGTCTGCAGACCTGGTCGATTTGCTGAAAAGTGAAGATACCCGGCCTTCGGGGGCAGCAACGGAGGAAACTGGATCCCCAGCTTCCCGGAAGAAGCGCTTTCGGCCAGAGGCGCTGTCGATCGAGGTGGATCCGCTGGGTATGGCCTTCAGCGGCGCGAATAATGAGAAACAATCGACTGGCACCTGGGATCAGACCGCTCTTCGACCGGGTTTCTTCGCGTCCGACGAGACTTTACGCAACCAGACGCCATCGGTAACGTTTCCAGAAGCAAGCACCAGCGGCAGAGGACCGGTTCTTGAGGCACCGTTCTCCGGCCAATTGTATCCTTCGGCGGGCGTTGGGAGCCAGCTTTCACCGCGGCTCTCGTACCGCTCGCTTGTGTCGTCATATCCAATTCTGGTTCCATCACCTGCAGGATTGCCTTCTACAACAGGCTTGGGCGTCCCTGGTGTGATGATACCCACACCAACTGGAGCCAGTACGAGGCATGTGCCTGGTTGCCCTCAGGGAGGCGCAGGCACTGGCGCCGCCACAGCCACCGGAACAGAAACCGGAGGACCGCCATCCCATCCGCGTACGCAGCCGGCGATGTTGAGTCCAACAGCGCTCATTTTCGAGCAAATGGGACTCGCTACTCCACGGGAGTCAGCCTCTTGGGGCGGCTACAATGGGACCTGGTTTTCGTTTGTTGGTACTGGTTCTACTCCGCGGATGGGCGCTTATATGGAGCGCGCCACTGGAACAGGAAATCAGAGCACCTCTCCGTCGCAACCATTCTCGGCATCCAACGATGCGGAAAAGAATGCTCTCGATAGCCCGGCTGGGACGTAGCACGCCCACATCGATGCAGCGTTGGATGGTGCTGTGTCTCTAACCGGGGCAAAGTGCGCCAGCGATGAGGCCGCTTCTCTGTGCCCGGAACTCAGTATCCAGGGCTGCGACCCGGACGCGACGCCGTCTCACGCCACGAACTTGTTTCATTGATTTATGGAGCTCTGCAGCTCCGTTTTTGGACGTGTAGCGTGCAGGGGTCTCTCTCTGCAAGCCACTTTGAACCTTTTGCTTGCATTGGAAAGAATTTCCGAACGGATCGATGCATATGATCGTTCGATGGGATGATTAAGGCGCCTCAGGTGAATCCAGTGGAAGCCTGGTGCAGTGATTGCGTGGGAGGAGCCGACGCCCCCCGCTCCCCGCAGCCTCGCATATCCGCTGAATTCAATGCTTCTTTGCCCGATGTCAAGAAGATTGACCTGGGCTCTAATGCTTACCTCTGAGACCAAGCGCCTGCGCGACTGTGTGCCTGTGCATGAATGCATGCGTACCCCCAGTGCAGAAATGTCAGGCACCGAACCTTGCTCCAGTGGCAAGGCCTATGCCTTTTTTGGGGCACCCGATTGTCCCAGGCCAATGACCGAGATGAAGGCGAGTGCCCAAGTGAGCATCCTCGTCATCGCATGAAGTCGCTGAACACTTGCTCAGTGGGAGATTGTGCTCGCGTCCGTCTTCTATGCCGCTTACACTCGTGTACGAATGAAATGGGACAGGTGCCCGATCAAGGCCGTATACGCGGTAAAAATTTTGGTCTCTTTCCGTTGCCATCAACACCAGCGTTTCCGGGGGGGTTTCCTGTGACTCGTTTCGTCTGCTCCCTCGTACCTCGGGTTTTCAATGCACTGGTCGTTCCGGTCTCTCAAGCGC